>Ga0102938_10002290_pt1 | contig 14517 bp, 15 predicted proteins | sample SalPonR2_B_D2_MG_FD_84516 | JGI IMG/M metagenome (GOLD analysis project Ga0102938, IMG submission 84516) | Salt pond soil microbial communities from South San Francisco under conditions of wetland restoration - Salt Pond MetaG R2_B_D2_MG | ecosystem: Environmental > Aquatic > Marine >...
CAAAGATGGTAATAAAAAAACTGTCTGAAGCATTTTGGTATTACTAAAATGCCCCAGACAGTTTGGTTTTTTTACCGGTGTTATAAACTCCAGTAAATAAATTGTTTTTCGTCTACTTTGTTTTTAAATATGCCTTTAATGTCAACAAAAATAGATTCTTTGGTGCCAAGGTCGGAGAAATCTTTAGACCCCATTTTCTTATATGCTTCGTGCTGTACGGCAACACATACCACATCGTAAGGGCCGTCGGTTTTATTGACTATATCGATGTCATATTCCTCTTTTACTTCTTTTGGATCGGCCATCTCATCAATAACATCCACATTTACTCCAAAGCTTTCAAATTCTTTTACAAGGTCTACAATTTTTGAGTTTCGGATGTCGGCAACATCTTCTTTAAAGGTTATGCCCATAATTAATACACGGCTACCTTTAACATTTTTATCCTGCCCCACGAGTTTTTTCACAACTTCTTTAACTACATAAGCACCCATTCCATCATTTATGGAACGTCCGCTGTCTATCATTCTTGGGTGGTACCCAAGTTCTTTAGCTTTATAAAGTAAATAATACGGATCTACACCGATACAATGACCACCGACTAAACCCGGGAAAAAATTCAGGAAGTTCCATTTGGTTCCGGCAGCTTCAAGCACATCAAGCGTGTTGATATCCATTTTGTTGAATACCATAGAGAGTTCATTCATCAAGGCAATGTTTACATCGCGCTGAGTATTTTCAATAATTTTTGCTGCTTCAGCAACTTTAATGGTTGGAGCGCGGTGAATACCAGCTGTAATAACCATTTCGTAGGTTTTCGCAATGTTTTCCAGTGCTTCATCGTCATTCCCTGAAACCACCTTTTTTATTGTGGTTAATGTATGTTGCTTATCGCCCGGGTTAATTCGTTCAGGTGAGAAGCCAACTTTAAAGTCTTTGGCGAATGAGAGCCCTGATTTTTCTTCCAGTACAGGTATGCACTCTTCTTCAGTGCATCCGGGGTACACCGTGGATTCATACACCACGTAGTCTCCTTTTTTAAGTATTTTGCCAACAGTTTCTGATGCGGCAATCAGGGGCTTTAAGTCAGGCAGGTGATGATCATCAATGGGCGTTGGGACTGCAACGATGTGGAAGTGGGCTGCTTTTAAGTCTTCGGGGTTGGCAGTGAACTCTATGTCGCACCCTTCAAATGCTTCTGATTTCAGCTCTCTGCTCGGGTCAATGCCTTTTTTCATTTGCTCAACCCTTTCGGCTTTGATATCAAAGCCAATTACTTTGATTTTTTTTGCAAATTCTAATGCAATAGGCAGGCCCACATAGCCAAGCCCAATTACTGAAATGACCTTTTCCCCTTTAGTTATATCTTCGTACATAGGATTGTATTTTTGTTTTAAAAATGTACTTATTTTTATTCTCCAACAAATAAAATTGATTAACAAAGCTGATTCATTGACTATTATTTGTCTACTTTTTTAAAAATGGATGGAAATCACCGGTCAGGCTGCTGATTTTTGCATTTCTTATATCATGTACAATTTCTATAGAGGTTCTCGCGTCGACGGGTCCGTATCCATTGCCATTAAGAATTTCTTCGTAGCTTTTGGTGTGCAAGTCAGTAAAACCACCACTAAATTCTATTTCTTCACCATCAACGGTAATGGAACGGTAAGTACGCTGGCCTTTTTCTTTAATTTCAGCGGGTACATTCTCATAATCGACACTCAAAAACCAACGAACACGCGCTTTTTTTAATACCAGCATTCCTGCTGCATCTGTGTCGGTGAGTTTATGCGTAATGTTTTGTTCTACATCGCCAAAGATCCATGTGAGCATGTCAAAAAAGTGAATTCCGATGTTGGTGGCAATGCCTCCTGATTTCAAAGGATCGCCTTTCCATGAAAAATGATACCATTTGCCACGGCTTGTGATGTAGGTGAGGTCTATATCGTGAATTTTGTCGGGCTGTTGCTCAATTTTTTTCTTAAGCTCCAGAATGGCCGGGTGGTAGCGGAGTTGTAAAATATTATAAATTTTTTGCCCGCTCTCTTTTTCCAGGTCCATTAAACCTTCTACATTCCATGGATTCAGCACAAGTGGTTTTTCACAAATCGCATTTGCCCCTTGTCTTATGGCAAATCGGATGTGTGAATCATGGAGGTAATTTGGCGAACAAATGGAAACATAGTCCAGTGGCGAACCATGTCTTTTTAGTTTATCTACGTGTCGGTCGAAGCGCTCAAATTCTATAAAGAAATCAGCATCAGGAAAGTATGAGTCCATTATTCCAACACTGTCAAAATTGTCAAGTGCAGCTACAACTTCATTTCCTGTCTCTTTTACTGCTTTGAGGTGACGAACTGCTATATATCCAGCTACGCCAATTATACCGAATGTTTTCATTTATTAATTTTGCTTTTTGTTCAGGTATTCAATTATTTTTTTGATTCTCGCAATATGTGGGCGTTCGTAAATTAGACCATCGATGGTTACTATTGAAAAATCTTTGAGTTTTTCCAGATCGAACCTTTCACTAATGGCAATTGCATGGTTAATTTCAGCTTGATTATAATACTCAATTTCTTGTAGTACCTTTAATTGTGCAGGATGCACTATTATTTTTGCATCGTAGCCCATCTGAAAGCCCTGGTGGCATTCTTTTTCAAACAAATCACGGTCTTCCAGTACCATAGAGGCCATATCAATGGCTTCAATATTACATGCTTTTGCTACGTTTAGCAGATAGTGTCTTGCCCATCTTATATTCTCAAGTGAATATGTCATGCCAAGGTTTGCAGCATAATCCTGGGCACCCAGGCAAAGGCCTTTGAACGGGTATTTCCCCGAAAGCGCCATGTCTTTAACGTGCATTAGCGCTGAAGGCGACTCCACAAGGTAATACCATTCCAGGTTCTTGATGTCATAGTAATTAAAAATGTTCAGTAACTCATCAAGCATCTGTATTGTTTCCGCTTTGGGTATGTAAAACCTTCTGAAGCCAAGGTCGATGAGCCTTTCCAGGTTCTTGTTTTTGAGTTTCCCTGATGATGAATACAGTCTGGGCCTAACAATATACTGCTCACGCCCTTCAATGTTTTCAAGGTTTTCGAATGCCGATTCAATTTCGTTCTCGGCAATAGCGTCTTCAAGATCGAAAACAAACTCGTCTGCCTCTATTTCAGGCATCTTATCAATGAATTTTTTTTGTGTTGCAGGGATAAAGAAATATGATTTAAGCATATTAACTCTCTTTTTTTACTTGTCTATTTTCAAGTATGTAAAAATCTTTGCTTTCGGGACATTGTGCCCGGTTGTGTTCGTCGAAATGAAGTCGGTGGCCATATTCGCTCATCCAGCCTATTTGCCTTGAGGGGTTTCCTACCACAAGAGCATAATCGGGGATGGCTTTGGTCACCACAGCCCCTGCTCCAATAAAGGCATACTTGCCAATATCGTTACCGCATACAATTGTTGCATTTGCACCTATTGTTGCACCTTTTCGGACGGTTGTTTTTGCGTATTGGTCTCTTCTGGGGACTGCACTTCTTGGATTGATTACATTGGTGAAAACCATGCTTGGTCCAAGAAAAACATCATCTTCGCAAATTACACCAGTATATATTGAAATGTTGTTTTGGACCTTTACGTTGTCGCCAAGCACTACATCAGGCGACACGACAACATTCTGGCCCAGGTTGCATTTTTTTCCAATGCGGCTGTTTTTCATGATGTGGCTAAAGTGCCATATTTTTGTACCCTCACCTATTTCGCAGGGTTCATCCTTCACTGCTGTTTCATGAATGAAAAAATCGTTTTTATTCATGGAAGTATGTTTTTATGGTGTTACAAATGTGGGTCAGCTGCTCTTTTGTAAGTTCTGTATGCATAGGTAAAGATAATACCCGTTCAGCCAGCTCATCTGAAACGGGAAATGTGCGGTCATCTGTCCACTCTTTGAATGCGGCTTGTTTATGAAGGGGTATCGGGTAATATATCATGGACGGGATGTCGTGTTTTTTTAAATATTCCTGTAATTTTTTGTTTTCACCTTTGGGTACTTTTATTGTGTATTGGTGATAGGAATGTGATGAAGCATCTCGTTTTACAGGTATTGCTATTTCTGGTATCTCTTCAAGGTGGTGGTCGTAAAAAATAGCAGCTGCCTGACGTCTTCGGTTAAAATCATCCAGATTTTTAAGTTTTACATTTAGTATTGCTGCCTGCATAGCATCAAGGCGACTGTTTACGCCGATCCTGTCATGATGGTATTTTACTGTGCTACCATGGTTGGTAATACTTTTTGCTGTTGCAGCAAGTTCATCGTCATTTGTATATAATGCACCACCATCGCCATAACACCCCAAATTTTTAGAGGGAAAGAATGAGGTACATCCAAAATCTCCGAGTGTGCCTGCTTTGCCGGGTTTGTCTTTAATGTAATAATCGGACCCTATGGCCTGAGCGGTGTCTTCAATGACTCTCAGGTTGTGCTTACGCGCAATATTCATTATTGAAGCCATGTTGGCACATTGACCAAAAAGATGCACTGGTACAATGGCTTTGGTTTTATCTGTTATGAGTGATTCCAGTTGATTGACATCTATTGTGAAATCTTCAGGGTTTACATCTGCAAGCACTGGTTTTGCGCCAAGGAGCGCAACAACCTCAACGGTTGCAATAAAAGTAAAATCCGGGGTAATAACTTCGTCGCCTGGTTGTATTCCTGCACTCATCAGTGCAATCTGAAGGGCATCGCTGCCGTTGGCACATGGAATTACATGTTTTACGCTAAGGTAGTCTGCCAGATTAGCTGCGAAGGTTTTTACTGCAGGTCCGTTTATGAATTTTGCGTCTTCTATAACATTTTGAATGCCTTCATCAATCTCTTTTTGAAGCCGTTTGTATTGAGTCTGAAGATCAACCATCTGTATTTGCTTCATAATGCTATTTTTTTACAAGTTTTTCCAATACCAATTAATCGCCTCTTTTAAACCGTCACTTACAGTGTATTGGGGCGCATAGCCCAGTAAGTTTCTGGCGAGTTCAATACTGGCAAGCGAGTGGGGGATGTCGCCTGCTCTTGTTGGCCCGTAATCTGGTTTTATTTCAGCTATTGATTTGTCGAATTGTGTCAATTCTTTTCTAATCATAGCAAAAAGTTCGTTCAGTGATGTTTGCTCCCCGCATGCCACATTGTATACCTGATTCAGCGCTTCGGGTTTTGCCGTTGTGGCTGCTAGTTCATTGGCCTGTATCACGTTTTTAATATAAGTGAAATCGCGCGAAAATTCACCGTCACCATTGATTGTAGGTGGCTGATGATTCATTAATTGGCTCACAAATTTTGGTATTACCGCGGCATAAGTGCTTTCCGGATCTTGCCGGCGGCCAAAAACATTGAAATAGCGAAGGCCTATGAGGTTTAAGCCATAAATGCGGTGAAAGTTTTCAGCCAGTAACTCATTAACGTATTTACTTATTGCATATGGCGATAGAGGTTTTCCGATTTTGTGTTCAACTTTAGGCAACTCTTCACTGTCGCCATATGTTGACGAGCTTGCTGCATATACCACGCGTTCTACGTTATGTTTATATGCTACATAAAACACATTCGTTGTGCCGGTGATATTTACATCAATAGATGTTGAAGGATCTTTTATGCTTCTGGGTACTGAACCCAGTGCAGCCTGATGTATGATAATATCATTGCCTGGCACAACTTTGTCAAGTAATGCTCTGTCGCGTATATCACCTTCAGTAAATTTAAAATCGGGGAAAAGATTTTGGAGTTCTTGAATGTTTTTGTGTTTGCCTGTGGCAAAGTTGTCAATTCCGCTTACCCTATAACCCTTTTTCATTAGGGCCTCGGCGAGGTTTGATCCAATAAATCCGGCGACTCCGGTAATGAGTATTTGTTTGGTTTGTGTCATATAATAAAAAGTCGGATGAAATTACAAACTATTCATCCGACTTTAAAATTTATTTACATGTTTTTTATTTCGCGTAGTTTACTGAGCGTGTTTCTCTGATGACAGTTACTTTTACCTGTCCCGGATAGGTCATCTCATCCTGTATTTGTTTTGAAATTTCAAATGAGAGTGCTTCTGACTCCTTATCAGAAACTTTATCGCTTCCAACAATTACGCGTAGTTCGCGGCCTGCCTGTATGGCATAGGTTTTAAGCACACCATCGTGTCGCAGCGCGAGGTTTTCAAGGTCTTTAAGGCGCTTGATGTAAGATTCTACTACTTCGCGTCGTGCACCGGGGCGAGCTCCTGATATGGCATCGCAAACCTGCACGATTGGTGCAATGAGTGTGTTCATCTCCACTTCGTCGTGGTGTGCGCCAATGGCATTGCAAACTTCCGGCTTTTCTTTGTATTTTTCGGCCAGTTTCATTCCGAAAACTGCGTGTGGAATTTCCGGATCGTCATCTGGTACCTTACCAATATCGTGAAGCAATCCTGCGCGTTTGGCCAGTTTGGTGTTTAGCCCGAGTTCGCCGGCCATTATTGCAGAGAGGTTTGCAACCTCACGGCTGTGCTGTAACAGGTTTTGACCATAGGAGCTACGATATTTCATTTTACCTATGAGTCTTATTAATTCAGGATGTAAGCCATGGACTCCCAAATCAATGGCAGTTCGCTTTCCTGTTTCAATAATTTCTTCCTCAATTTGTTTTTTTGTTTTGGCCGCAACCTCTTCAATACGTGCAGGGTGTATGCGGCCATCTGTAACCAGCTGGTGGAGCGATAATCTTGCGATTTCTCTTCTTACCGGATCAAAGCCACTCAGGATAATTGCTTCAGGCGTGTCATCAACAATGATTTCGATACCTGTTGCTGCTTCCAGCGCGCGGATGTTTCTTCCTTCGCGACCAATAATTCGGCCTTTGATATCGTCGTTGTCAATATTGAATACAGTCACTGAGTTTTCAATGGCTTCTTCGGTAGCAACACGCTGTATGGTTTGAATCACAATGCGTTTGGCCTCTTTGTTGGCTGAGATTTTGGCTTCTTCCATAATGTCGTTAATGTATGACATTGCCTCGGTTCTGGCTTCTGCCTTCAGCGACTCCATAAGTTGTGCCTTTGCATCCTCAACCGACATACCGCTAATTGCTTCCAGCTGTTCAACCTGCGCCTTATGCGTTTTTTCTACTTCAGCTTCGCGTTTCTCAAGAAGCTCCATCTGACTGGAGAGGTTCCCTTTTATGGCTTCTAATTCTCTGTTTTTGCGGTTTAATTCCTCTGAGCGTTGAGAGAAATTTTGTTCTTTTTGCTTTAATTTTTGTTCTTGCTGATTAATTTTCGAGTTTTTCTCATTGATGTATTTCTCATGTTCATTTTTTAACTCGAGAAATTTTTCTTTGGCCTGAAGTATTTTGTCTTTTTTGAGCACTTCGGCTTCGGTGCGACCTTCCTTAATGATGTTGTCTTTCCGTTTGCGCAGCATGGCATTCCACAGAAAGAATGAAACGGTGGCACCTACAAGAAAAGATATTATCAGAAAAATAATTGTAAGTCCGTCCATATCTGTTTAGTTTTAGTAAATACTTGTAAATATATGATTAATAGTGTTTCTAATTTGATGTCAAGGTGTGGAAATTGGCACAAAAAAGCCCGCATTAAAACTATTGCTTTTAGTAAAAAATCCATTTCTGACATGGATGGTGCCGCGACCACAGATCAGACTTCCACTGTCTTCCGAAGAAGATCCCGACGAATCGGGATGAGGCCTGTCTTTACTGCATTCAGCTAAACACCAATTTTAGTAGTGTTGATTTTTCAAAAGTCAACTAGATTAATGCGGGCAAACTCTTTATGTAAAAGAACCTCTTATTGTTTTTTCAATGCTGAGTCGAGTTTTTGACTGATTTCCTGCAGAAATTCCTGGTACGCATTTCCGGATTTTTCATCGTCTATATCCGTTAATTTTGTTGCAAATTGTAATGCTGCCATAGCTAAAAAGTCCTGTGCATCTTTGTCTGAATACACTTTCCGGTACTGAAATACCGTTTCGTTTATTTTTGTAGCTGCATTACGCACCTTAGCTTCGTCCGTCCGCTTTATTTTAAGCGGATAGTAACGGTCTGCAATATTTACTCTTATCGTAAATGTGTCACTCAGTTCACTCATATCAGCGATTTAAAAGTGCAATACATTGATCAACTTCCCGCACTATTGCATTAATTTTTGCCCGGGCTTCCTTTTTCCCTTCAGGTGTGTCACCTATGGACCGGGCTACTTTTAATGTCTCGAAACGCTCCTTCAATGTTTCATATTCAGCGTTTCTTTTATCTAATCGTGTTTTTATCTCCTCTATTTCACTTGATAACATAGAATTCGCTTCCATGCACATTTCATAAGAGCTAATAAGCTGATCCAGTTTTTCCTGTATTTCTATCAATTTTTGGTCTTTATCAGCCATCCACGATTGAATTTATTTAATACAAATTTAAAACAAGAAACCTAATTGCACAAATATACGTTTGTTTATTTTACTTAACCTTCACAATGCTTATTAAATTTGTGGTTTATTAATTTTTTATACGTTTAATACATGAAAAAGATATATCAATAGGCCGTCTACAACTTTTATTTATTTTTGTTTCTGTATAACAAATTATTTCCAATTATGATGTTTATGCTTGATCGAATAAATGTGAAAATATCTCCAGATAGATTTATGTTTTTTATCTTTTTTGTTTCTTGTTTGATCTCCTGCCCCGCTTATCTGTCAGCACAGAGCAATAATGATAATGGTGTTTTTCGTTCGCCGGTTGATATAGATATCCTTTTGAGCGGAAATTTCGCTGAGTTAAGAGGAGGCCATTTTCATACAGGAATTGATATTAAAATCCAGGGAAAAACAGGGCTGAATATTTATGCCATAGCTGATGGGTATGTTTCCAGAATAAAAGTTTCACCATATGGCTATGGAAATGCGCTCTACATAACACATCCAAGCGGATATACTTCGGTTTATGCACATTTACACAGGTTTAATATTCAGATTGAAGAGTATGTGCGACGCCAGCAATATGCCAGTAAAAGTTTTGCTGTAAATTTATTTCCAGAAACCGGTTTAATAAATGTGAAGCAGGGTGAGGTGGTCGGAAAAGGTGGAAATTCAGGTAGTAGCCTTGGCCCACATTTGCATTTTGAAATTCGCACTACTGATAACGAAAAACCGCAGAACCCGCTGCGTTGGAATTTTGATGTGGTGGATAATATCGCGCCCAGATTTCATAATCTCATAGTTTATCCGCTTTCTGATGGCGCAACAGTGAACAATGTACAAAGAAAACTTTTGTTTAGCCTGCAAAAATCAGGACATAATTATAAAGTTAAAAATAATGCTCCAATAAAGGTAGCTGATACAATTGGCCTCGGCGTTTATGTAAATGATTACCTGAATAAAACCTATAATCGCTGCGGAGTAAATCAGTTAAAAGTTTTTGTAGATGATGCCCTTACATATTTTCTTGAATTAAATGAGCTGTCATTTGCTGAAAATAGGTACATTCTTTCCCATATGGATTACGCATTGAAGGTTGACAGGAACATTAAAGCCCATAAATGCTTTATTGATGAGGGAAATCATTTTAGTGGATATAAGTTCAGTAAAGAGCGGGGGAGGGTTTTTGTTGCACCCGGAGATCGGAAACACGTCGAAGTTCATGCTATTGATGCCCATGGGAATAAATCTGTTCTGAGTTTTACGTTATTGGGTGTTGATCCTGTAAATGCTAACCAGAATATTCCGGTTGCCAGGGTTCTGAAACCAGGGCAAACAAATCACTTCGAAAATGACGATGTTCACCTGGTCTTTCCTTCGAAATCGCTGTATACCAAGTTGAATTTTACATACAGTAGTGAACCAGGTTCAGAGGAAATGTATAGTAAGATATACCATCTTCACGATAAGCATGTACCGTTGCATCAGCGTTTTAATTTCACGTTAGAAGCTCCTGGCGTCCCCAATCATCTTAAAAATAAATTATACCTGGCTTCTGTGGCCCAAAATGGCAATACCAGCCCGGTTACTTCAAAGGTAAGGTATGATAAAGGCCGGGCACATACCCGAGTCAGATCTTTTGGTAGGTTTGCACTTATGGCCGATACTATTCCTCCGGAAATAAAACCGGTAAATATTTATGAAAATAAAGATATGACCAGTGAACAGGGTATTTCTGTTAAAATTACTGATGATGCTACGGGGATTGACTCTTACAATGGCTATATAAACGGTCAGTGGGTGCTCTTTAGCTACGATGCTAAAAATGATTTGCTTTACTACGAGTTTGACGAGTACTTACCGCAGGATAGCATATTGCAATTAAAGCTTATTGTTTCAGATCCAAAACATAATACTTCTATAAAAACCATTAATTTTAAACGTTCAGAAGAACAGACAAATTTATAATGGGTAATGAATAAATCTTTAATTGCCGGATTAATGTCGGGAACATCGCTTGATGGTTTAGATATAGCTATCTGTGAATTCAATATGCATGGAGAAAACCTGGACTGGCAAATAGTTAAAGCAGATACAATTTCTTACGACAAAGCATGGAGCAAAAAACTTCAAAATGCCCACCAAAAGCGTGCAATTGATTTATTGAAGTTGCACCAGGAATATGGTGAATTTTTGGGTTCATCCGTCCTATCTTTTTTAACCCAATCTGGCATTCCAAAAGCAGATATTGCGGCCATTAGCTCGCATGGACATACCGTTTTTCATCAGCCCGAAAGCAAGCTTACATTTCAACTTGGGCACGGTGCTTCAATTGCTGCTGTATCGGGTTTGCCGGTTTTTTGCGACTTCAGGGTTCAGGATGTTGTTTTAGGTGGCCAGGGTGCTCCTCTTGTGCCTGTTGGAGACCGGTTGCTTTTTGGTAAATATGATTTTTGCCTCAATTTGGGAGGTATAGCCAATGTAAGTATGGAAGATAAGGGGCGAAGAGTCGCCTGGGACATTTGCCCGGCCAATATGGTGCTGAACTATTTAAGCAGGCAAATGGGACAAGCTTTTGATGATAAAGGTACTTGTTCCGCACGAGGTACAGTTGTTCGTGATCTGCTGAATGAATTAAATCAATTGCAGTATTACAGTAAGCCAGCACCTAAAACGCTCGGTAGGGAATGGGTGGAGCGTGAAGTTTTGCCTTTATTGGAACATTATGAAATACCGATCGGGGATAAACTCGCAACGTTTACAGAACATGTCGCAATTCAAATATCCAAAGCAATTGATAATTATAATGGTAGTAACATTTTAATTACTGGTGGAGGTGCGTTTAATGATTTTTTAATTAATCGAATCAACAAATGGGCGAATGTGTCGGTTATACTACCAGAGCAACAAATCATTGATTACAAAGAAGCTTTGATTTTTGCACTTTTGGGTTATCTGAAAATGCATAATCAACAGAATGTGTTTGGCGCTGTCACAGGAGCAAAAAAAGATCATATTTCAGGAGTTGAATATAAAATATAATAATCACATGGAAAATTTTACAGCATACAATCCGGTTAAAGTTCACTTTGGGAAAGGCGTAACAGATAACTTAGGAGCCACCGCTTTACAATATGGCAAAAAAGCTTTGCTAATGTATGGTAAAGGTTCTACAGTTAAGCACGGCTACTACGACCGTATAAAAAAACAGTTGGTTGACAATAATATTGACCTTGCAGAATACAGCGGAATTAAATCGAATCCGGTTTATGAGGATGTTGAAGCTGCTATTGCCCTGGCTCGCAAAGAACAGGTTGATTTTATTGTGGCCCTGGGTGGAGGCAGTGTGATTGATTCTGCTAAAATTGTGAGTCTTTGTGTACAGGAAAACCTCAATCCCTGGCATGTGATGATAAGGCAACAAAAACCGCAAAAGTCCATGCCACTATTAACGGTGCTTACATTGGCTGCTACCGGAACAGAGATGAATGCTGCTGCAGTATTACAAAATCATAAAACGGGTCAGAAAGTTGGACATGTAAATCCTCTGGCTTATCCGAAACACTCTTTTCTTGATCCGGAATTTACCTATTCGGTTCCTAAAAACTACACTGCCTATGGTATTGTAGACATGATTGCTCATGCCCTGGAGGCTTATTTTGGTCAGGGCGTTTCGCGGTTAACCGATAAATTTATTATTTCCATTATTCAGGAGGCCATGCACTTCGGTCCACTCGTGCTGAAGGAACCTGAAAACTATGAGTACCGGGCTAATGTGATGTGGACAGGAACAACAGCCCTTAACGGAATGACTAACTGGGGAAAAAAATATGGCGACTGGGGCGTACATGCACTTGGACATGAATTGTCGTTGCAGTTTGATGTACCACACGGAGCCAGCCTGTCTATAGCCTATCCGGCCTGGATGAAACTACAAATTGAAAAAGCAGGCAACCGTATAGCTGCTTTGGGCCAGGCCTTATGGGGCGACAGTGATTTAAGAGCTACCATTCGTAACTTTGAAAATTTCTTTGAAAGCATAGAGTCTCCTGTGCGTTTGCAGCAAGCCGGAATTGATGTGGATAAACGCGAAAATATTATCCAGGGGCTCAATGATAACCAGGCCAGTGGATTTGTTTATCCATTAATTGATGAAGAGCGCCAACGTGTTGTCGATTTTATGTATGAAGGCGCTTTGTAGGTTGAAAAAACTAAAAGCATTAAAGAAACGACCGGTTCCTGCCGGTCGTTTGTTATTTATTCCTGTTTGTCCTCTTTTTCTGATTTGCGTTTTATTTTTTTATCATAACTGATGATGAAATACAATACCAGTCCGATGATAATGAGAAATGGCCATATGTTTAAAAGCCCGACAAGTACTTTAAGCAGCAGATTCCATCCCTCAAAAAAAGCCTGTGCGGCTTTGCGGCCAACTGCATTTGTTTGCCCTTTTATTTCATAAAAACTGATGTGGAGTCTACTATAGGCTACATTTTTTGACATCTGTTTTAATCTGGCCTGCATGGATTCAATATCGCTTCTTACTTTTTCAACTTCCGCTTCTATTTTTAGCATATCCTCAACTTTATTGGCCTTCTCCAATAATTTAAGATACCGTGCTTCCAGTTGCTGTTTGGATTTTAATCGGGCTTCAAGGTCAATATACAGACTGGTGACGTCAGAAATCGAAATGTCCTGGTGCTCTATATGTTTAAGTCCGGAGGTAAGTTCATTTATAAAAGCATCAAAAGATTCTGCCGGAATTCTCACCTCGAGCTCATATTCAATGCGGTCATCAAAACCAGTGACATTGTCTTCGCCCATGTAGCCTTTATATTTTTGGGTTAAATCTGATATTTTTTGCCTGGCCAATTTTGCATTACTGGTCTCAAAGCGAAGCTCACCGGTTTTGATGAGTTTGCGATTTGCCTGTTGTGATTTGCCGGTGCTTGATTTTTCAGCTATGTCCTGTGTTTTATATGCGTCGCTTTTATCTGAAAAAGCTTCTTTTGGCTGTTGCGATTCACAGGATAAAAGCAAAGCTAAAAAAGTGAATGCAAGCAATGTTTTTAATGTTTTTATCATGGTTGCAGTATTTAGTTAAAAATGTATCTGTTATGAACTTCAAATTACAAATAATTTATGAAATTGAACTATTAGTACCACGCAGGTTGTATGATAAATTAGACTTATGGCTAAAAAAACGTATTATAAGAGTGATTAAACTTGCATATTACCTTCCACAATTTATGATTATCTTTAGCCCGTCTTAATCAAAAAATATATCAATGGATATTCAAAAAATCATTCAGGAATCTATTCTTGCCAAGGAGGCTTTGCTTAAAGATGATGAGCTGCGATTAAGAATTAGGTCTGCCGGGGAAATGATTGTGAAAGCATATCAGGAAAATAGAAAAGTATTGCTTTGTGGTAATGGTGGAAGTGCTGCAGATGCGCAACATATCGCAGCAGAATTAACAGGTAGGTTTTATTATGATCGTCCGCCACTTTTTGCTGAAGCGCTTCATGTGAATACATCATATGTAACAGCAGTGGCTAATGATTATGGTTATGATGAGGTATATGCTAGGTATGTGAAAGCAGCCGGCCAAAAAGGCGATGTTTTGGTCAGTCTGTCTACTTCAGGGAACTCCGGTAATGTTATTAAGGCAATGGAGGCGGCTGGTGATATCGGAATGTACAATATTGCATTCACAGGAGCATCCGGGGGCCAAATGAGTAATTTAGCTGATATATTATTAAATGTACCTTCAGCAGATACACCCCGGATTCAGGAGAGTCATATTCTTGTGGGACACATCATTTGCCAGTGGGTAGAAAGTGAATTGTTTCCAAAATAGCAGTTTTGCCCGGTGTTGCGAATAACCAATGCCAAATTATTATATTTTTGCGAGAATCTATTTCATTAAAAAATTTATGGTATGCAATCGCTGGAACAATATTTCAAACGTTTTCGTGATCAAATTGTAGGCATCGATGCCACATTTCAATCACCTTATGGTGAGCAAAAAATGGTTTATGCCGACTGGATAGCCA
>Ga0102938_10002291_pt1 | contig 14517 bp, 9 predicted proteins | sample SalPonR2_B_D2_MG_FD_84516 | JGI IMG/M metagenome (GOLD analysis project Ga0102938, IMG submission 84516) | Salt pond soil microbial communities from South San Francisco under conditions of wetland restoration - Salt Pond MetaG R2_B_D2_MG | ecosystem: Environmental > Aquatic > Marine > Intertidal...
AGGCTGCACCATCACTACTGCCCGAACCCAGCGACATCCAAACCGCCGCAGCCTGATTCATCACACCGGGCCGTGAACGGTTACCCTTCGTTGTGACAGTTCACGCAGTGCCGCTGAAAGATCGGAGCCACATCGGATGCAAAGTCAAACGCGGCAGCGGCGGGAAGCTGAAACAAAACGACCGAGGCAACGAGGCGAGAAATGAAGCTTTTCATTGGACAGTTGAGTTAGCTGAGGCTGCTGCGAGGATATACATGACAGATGACGAGTGAGAAATAACCAATGACAAATATCGGTCGGGGGCCCGGCGCAGTGGTTTCTGTGCGGGGGATTTGTCGTTGGTTATTTGTTAGTTTTTATTTCTCATTGGGGTGGGAAACGGGAGCAGAGCCGAGAATTTGTTGTTTCTTAACTCTTGCTTTTCATTTGATTGTTTTTGGTGGTTGTGATCGTGGCGTTTAGAATTCGAGCGAGTTGTTGGTTTTCGTCGATCAAACCAAGCACTCTCGTTTCGGGCATCATTTCAGCTCGGCAGATCATTCTCAGCCAAACGCACGTTTCGTTTAGTTCTTTGTTGGCAATCTTGAGTTTGTGAACGAAGTCGGCTCTGCTTTCGGCTCCTCGAGCCTCGGCTTAATTCGGCGCGGGCGACGTGCCGCAGCGAAGTAGTTGACGGCCAATGTGCTTCCCTGCGGGGCTCTCAGGTAAAGCATCGGCAAGCTTGATGATGCGAACCGCAAAATCAATCAGTCGCTCTTCCAACGCATCCGCATCCAATGATTCGACCTCCGCAATATGGCGAATAAAAAATGACAACGAACCAATGAAAAACTTCACTTATGCGAGCACCTCATTGATCAAGAGTCCATGCACATCGGTCAATCTTCGATCGAGGCCGTTGTGATACCAGGTCAGTTTTTCGTGTTCGAACCCCAGCAGATGCAGCACGGTGGCGTAGAAATCCCATACCGTCGTCGGATTCAATTCCGCGCGTCGTCCGAATTCGTCCGTCGCTCCGTGGCTGACCCCGCCTTTCACGCCGGCTCCCATCATCCAACAAGTGAATCCGTCGGGGTTATGATCGCGTCCGGCCGTCCCCGCTTGATGCGTCGGCATCCGACCGAACTCCGTCGTCCACAACACCAACGTGTCGTCGAGCAAGCCGGATCGTTTCATATCGGTCAGCAAAGCCGCGGTGGGTTGGTCGAAGATCGGACAGTGTCGTTCGTAGTCGGCCTTGAGCGTTTTATGCGCGTCCCAATTGAGCAAGCCGTCGACGCCGGAGGCGCGTGACGCACAAAACAGATTCACGTAACGAACGTCTCGTTCCAATAGCCGCCGCGTCAGCAAGCAATTGCGGGCGTAAGCGGCTTTGAGCGGATTGCCGTCATCGGTACCGTACAATTTGTGGGTCGCCGCCGACTCTCGTGTCAAATCAGAAACCTCGGGAGCGGAAAGCTGCATCCGCGCGGCGAGTCGATAAGCCGCCACACGCGCTTGCAAATCGCTTTCGACCGGGTTGGCCGCGGCGAACCGGCGATTGAGTCGCTCCAAGAGGTCACGCGAAGCGGTCTCCTTCGCATCGGAAATCGAAGCCGGTCGAGCTAGATTCCGGATCGGCTGTTGGTCGCTCATCATGATCGCCTGATGCCTGGCCGGTAGGAACCCGTTCGCCCAGTTCGCCTTGCCGTTGGGCGGTTCGCCCCGCACGTCCGTGATCGCCACGTAGGTCGGAAGGTTTTCATTGTCGCTTCCCAATGCGTAACTGGCCCACGCGCCGGCACTGGGAAAACCCTCGGTGGCGTGTCCGGTGTTCATGAAGATGCAACCGGGGCCGTGCGTGTTGGTCTTGCTGTGCATCGAGTGCAGGAACGCGATGTCATCGACATGTGCGGCCATGTGTGGCAACATCGAACTGATGGCCTTGCCGCTTTCGCCGGCGGGAACGAACGGCCACGGGCTTTTCATCAGATTGCCGTTCTTGCCTTGAAACGACACCATGTCTTCTTCGCCCGGCAACGGCTTGCCGTGGTGTTTGTCGAGCGCCGGTTTGTGTTCCCAGAGGTCCATGTGCGAAGCCGCGCCGGGACACATGATTTGCAACACACGTTTGGCTTTGGCCGGATGATGCGTTTGGCTTCGGCCCGGTTGCCACGGTGCCGTCTCGGCGCGAGCCGAGCCCGCGAGTAGATGCATCAACCCGATTCCGCCAAGACCGGTGGCGATGTCGCCGAGAAACATTCGTCGCGTGGTGCTCAGAAGCGGATTCATGGTTGGGGGGCTCATGAGGGTGGGTGGAACCAGACTCCGAGACTCGGAACCAGACTCCGTGTTCAGTGTAAGGCGAGCGACAACGGAGATTCTACCTGGTAATCCGACGCGTCAGCGAGGAAAATCGCTGATGCCTCGCTGACGCTCCGAGTTTCCGATGGTCCCGGCTGGCGGAACGGTCACTTTCAACGAGAAGGCGTTGCCGGGATGCGGATGGAGACGATGCGATTCGTTGGCAGCCGATTTTTGTTCTCATCGGAGAATGTCCCGAAGCACTTCTCCGTGCACGTCGGTAAGACGCACGTCGCGGCCGGCATAGCGGTAGGTTAGAGCTTTGTGATCGATGCCGACTTGATGCAAGACGGTCGCCCACAGGTCGTAGATCGACGTCGGTTTCTCGACGGCATGGTAGCCGAGTTCGTCGGTGGCGCCGTAAGTCGTTCCGCCCTTCACGCCACCGCCGGCGAGCCAGACGCTGAAGCCGAAGGGGTTGTGGTCGCGACCGTTGGAGCCTTGGGTGAACGGGGTCCGACCGAACTCGCCGGTGAAGACGATCAGCGTTTGCTGCAGTAGTCCGCGGTCCTTGAGGTCCTTGATCAGCGCGGCGATCGGTTGGTCGACCTGGTAGCCCATGGCGCGGTGTCCCTTCTCAAGATCACCGTGCTGATCCCATGGATTGGCCGCACCGCCCGCACCGATGCGTTTGGTCAGGCAGGAGAGTTCGATGAAGCGAACGCCCTTTTCCGTCAAACGCCGCGCCAACAACGCTTGCCGCGCATAAGCGGCCTTTTCGGTGTCGGGATCGTCCAGGCCGTACCGCGTCCTGGTGGCCTGACTTTCACCGGAAATGTCACAAACATCGGGGACGGCGGATTGCATACGGAACGCGGTCTCGTAGTTCTCGATGGCAGCTTCGATGTTCTGGTCACCGCCGAGCTTGACGGTGAATTCCATGTCCTGGCGACGCGCGAATTTCAGCCACTGCGTCTGGATGTCGCCCGGTTGAGCGGGCTTGATATTGGGGACCGCGGGTTGCTTGTCCGCTTTCAGAATCGATGCTTGATGCTCGGCGGGAAGGAACCCGCTGCCGAAAAGCCCGATACCGCCGTGCGGAGCAACGGCATCACCGCTTTGCAGAACGACATAGCTGGGAAGATTCTCGTTGGCCGACCCGAGTCCGTAGCTGATCCAGGCACCCGCGCTGGGATAGCCCAGGAAGGGAAACCCGGAATGCATCGCGAAGTTGCCCTGAGCGTGTTCGTTGAACGGCGTGGTCATCGAACGAATGACGGAGAGTTCGTCGGCCACCTCACGCAGGCTAGGAAAAAGGCTGCTGATTTCGAGTCCGCTCTGGCCGCATTTTTCAAACTCGAAGGGTGATGCGAACACGTTGCCGTTGTTGTTGAACTGCGTGCGTTCCACTTCGACCGGCATCGGTTTTCCATGCAGTTCCCGCAGTTTGGGTTTCGGATCGAACGAATCCACATGGGAAACGCCACCGGACATGTAGCACAGGATGACGGTCTTGACCTTGCCGGAGGACGCAGCCCCCGATGCGGTGCGAGCGTTCAGACCGGCGAGGGCGAGCAGACCGAATCCGCTCGAACTGCGTCGCAGCCATTCTCGGCGGGAGCCCGGGTGGTCAGCGAACATAGATGAATTCCTTCATGTTGAAAATGGCCAGCGCGAGGTCGGCGTAGGCTTGGCCGGCGGCGACCGGCTTCCCCAGCGAAGCGAGTTCGGTTTCCAGCCGTCGGATCGCCCGATTCGACTCGTCACGTCGTTGCTTTTGCGTGGGTGTCATGGCGGCGAGGATTCTCGCCGCTGAGATGTAAAGGTGGTCGCCCGTTGCCGAGGCCGACACTTCGTCGGGGGTCAGCGCCCGGTCGTAAAGCGTTGCGTCAAAGATCCTGCCCTGCAGCATGCGGTTGCCCGCGGCATCGGTTCCATGGCGGAGACCGAAGACGACTCGGCTCTTCCCCTTTTCAAAAACCTGAAAGTCGGTCTTGTAGGATTTTCCATAAGGTCGTCCGTTTCGATATCCGAGGATCGTCCCATCCGTTTGATATACGATGGTGACGACGACCGGTTGGTCGATCACCTCCGATTCATCGGTGCCGTCAAACACTCTGGTCCGCCGGTGGTGATCGCTGCCGGCCAGCCAGCGTTGCGGATGCTTTTCGGCAAAGACGATCGAATCGAACTGTCCGCCGCCGATCGTCTGGACGGTGACGACGCCACCGCCGCGTTGAATCAGGTCGTCCAGCATCACGCGGGCTTGGAGGGTTTTCGCCTTCAACGTCTTGGGCAGCGGCGGTGTGCTGACCCAGCCTTTGCCGTCCACCACGAGGGCGTCGTTTTCGACTCGCGCGCTGCCCTTGGCCTCGCCGTGAAGGGATCCAATCGAGTCCCGCAGGTTGCCGTCGAAGTCCCAATGAGCCATCGGTTTCGGCTCGGTCGGTTGATCTTCCCTTTGTATGCCTTGAGCCTGGAGCAACTGTACGCGGATTCGCTCTTCGATGGCGTTCACCGCGCTCCGCCGACTGGCAATCTGTGATTCAAGTCGCTGCCGTCGGCGGCTCAGTTCCGCATACTTGTCTTGAAGATCGGCAACCAATCTGGCGGCCTGAGTCTGTTCCCGCGGGCTCGGATCGCGACCGAGCAGCCGGCGCCAAGTCGTACAGATCAACTCGTGCCGGTCGCCGATTGAGTTCGCGACACGGCTGGCCAGACCGAGAACGAAAGGATCGTTGAACAACGCCAGCGATTGGGCCGGGACCGTCGTCACGTCGCGGCGACCCTTGGTCGCGAACGGAACGGGCGCGTCAAAGGTGCTGAGGAAGGGATCGAGCCGGTTGCGAATGACTTGGACGTAAACGGATCGGCGATTCACGCGGCCATCAACGGGTGGACCGTAGAGCTTTCGATCCAGATTGCCGGCGGCCGCCAGAAGCGAATCCCGGATCGACTCGGCATCGAGTCGTCGCACGTTGAAGTGGGAAAACAATCGATTTTCCGGATCGGTTTCGCGGGCCAGTGGCGAGGGCTTGCTGTCCTGCTGCCAAGTCTCACTGGTGACGATCAGGCGGATCAGCTTCTTGAGCGACCAGCCGTCTTCGACGAATCGGGTGGCCAGATAATCGAGCAGATCCGGATGCGACGGCTTCTCTCCCATGCGGCCGAAGTTGTCGACGCTGGGAACCATTCCGCGGCCGAACAGGTGGTGCCAAACACGATTGACGATGACGCGGCGAGTGAGCGGGTTGTCGTCGCGAAGCAGATCGTCGGCGAGTTCCAACCGGCCGCTGAGTCCTGTTCGGTACGGTCGAGCATCGATGGCCTCGAGGAAGCGGCGGGGAACGGGTGCGAGCGGCTTCTTGTGGTTGCCGCGATCGAAGAGCGACTGGTCGTGAGCTTGCCATTCCGCCAGCGTGGGCACGCGGGTGGGAATCGGAATCTCATTCTCCAATTCGCGACAACGCCGGATCAGCGCTTTTGCCGGTCCGAGTTCTTGCAGGTTGTTGGGGAGAAGTCCGTCTTCGAGACAACCGTTGAGGAAGCTCGCCACGCCATCATCGACTTCGCCTTGCGCCCATGCCTTCACGCTGGTCGTCAAGGATTGCATGAAAATGGCCTTGAGATCCGCAAGCGATTCCGGCTGTGATTTCTCGGCGGCGGCGAAGATCGGACCGAGGAAGTCACGCGGTTCGACCGGTGGCGTCCCGCCCTCGGGCACCAGCACGGCGTCGCGGATGCCGAACCACGAGCGGTCGGAAGGTTGAGTGAGCAGCGGTGCGTCGCGTGCGGCAGCCAATTCAATATGAATCTCGTCGCCTGCCCAGTAATCGACATCGTAGCGGAGCCATTGCCACTCGGACTTGCCGTCGTCGCTCTTGAATTCCTCGACCGGATACACGGTCCCACGCCGCGGATAGTTCTGAACGACGTAGCGTGCCATCGCACTGCCACCGCCGGTGACACGCAGCCACAGTGTGTTTTTGCCTTGAAGCCGGAAATCAGGCGATGTCAAACGTGCCGGATGTTTTTGAGAGATCAGGTGCGAGTAGACGCCGGCGGGATAGATGCCCAGTAGGGCACGGTCACCCGTGGATCGGATGGAGAAGTCACCGGGTGCCGAAGGCTGTCCGTCCAGGCCGATGCCCTGGCGGTACCACTTGGAGAAATCTGCCTCGAACGGGTATTCGGTGCGACGATAGGCGGTGAGGGAGTCCTGATAGGCTTCCCACTGCCGAACTCGTTTTTCCCACGCGCCGGCGAAGGCTTGGGGATCCGGCGCGTCACGCTTGACCAAATGCAGGAGGTGCATGGGCGAAGACGGCTGATCGGCATCTTTCCACAGGTCGCGGTCGTTCGAGAGACGGTTGACCACGTCGTCCGCGGCGTCCATCCACGCATCGGCGATGGCGGTGCGGATCGTCGTCTTTAACTCGACGAGTTCAGACACGTTGGTCGCTTGTCGGGCGGGCAGGTCGACGGCCTTGCGACCAGGCCGCGTGGAACCGAGGATGCCGAATAACGCGTAGTAGTCGGCTTGGCTGATTGCATCGAACTTGTGGTTGTGGCAGCGGGCACAGGACACCGTCAGACCAAGGAACGCCTTGGAGAAGACATTGATCTGGTCGTCGGTGAAGCGGACCTTTTCATCGAGCGCGTCGGTCGGCGCAAAGCCATGGAAAACCATCCGCCAATGGGCGGTGCCGATCAGCGATTCGTTGATCGCGAGTTCGTGGTTCAGCCGAGGCTCGGCAAGCAGATCGCCCGCGACGTGCTCTCGGACGAGTTGGTCGTACGGGACATCCTCATTCAGGGCACGGATCAGGTAGTCCCGATAAAGATGGGCGTTCTCGATTCGCGGATCGCCCTCGGATCCATGGGATTCGGCGTAGCGGATCCAGTCCATCCAATGTCGCGCCCACCGTTCACCCAAGTGAGGACTATCGAGAAGTTCATCGATGAGCTGGTCGACCGCCGGGGTGGGGTCACGCAGTTGCATGAATCGATCAATCTGTTGCTCGGTCGGCGGCAGACCCGTCAACGCGAAGCTCAATCGGCGGAGTAGGACTTGAGGTTCCGCCGGCGCCGCGGGCTTGAGCCCGGCTTCGTTCAGGCGGTTTCGGATGAAGCGATCGACCGGATGACTGACGGTATCGATTGCCGGCGGATCGGGATTGCTGATCGGCTGGAAGCTCCACCAACTCTTACGCCGCTGCATCACGGCCGACCAGTCGGTATCTGCGGCAAGCTCTTCATCGGTCGGCGGATGATCACGCGGGTCAGGCGCGCCCATGCGGACCCACTGCTCGAAATCCTGAATGATGGCGGCGTCCAATTTGGGTGCGGCGCTGGGCATCTCCAGGTCGTCGCGATCGTGTCGAATTGCTTGAATCAGCAGGCTTCGATCCGGATTCCCCGGCACAATTGCCGGCCCTTGGTCGCCTCCCGCCAGAAGACTTTTTCGATGATCGAGAACCAGCCCGCCTTCGGCGTCGCCCTGGCTGTTGTGACATTCGTAACACTCCTGAGCGAGAACGGGGCGAATGCGTGTTTCAAAAAACTCGATCTGCTCCGGCTTCTCGGCCGTAACCGTCACGGAACCAAGTACGGCCACCAGGATGAAAAAGAAAAACCGAATCCCGGAGATGCCCTCTTCCCAATCTTCCGCGTAACCTCGCTGGCGGGACCGCTGCAGATCGTCCAGCAACTCTGCGGGAACCGCCTTGCCCGGTGCACAAGAATAGAGCGGAACCTGCATTGCGATTCGCCCCGTCACCTGAATCGGTTCGAGTCCCGACACTTGTTCCAGCACGGATCCCTTGCTACCGACCCGAATCATTAACTGCACGGTTTCGCGTGATTGCTCACGCAACCATTGCATGGCGGCGTGAGCACACATTACCAGGCTCCTATCGAGCGGCCGCGGTTGGCAGCTCTCCATCAAGCGACCGGTGAGCACGTCAGGTCGACTTTCATCGTGCCGACTCGTGTAGCCGAGTTTCTCCAGCGTACTGAGTACTCGCAAAACGAGATTGGCCGAGCATCCCGTCTCCTTCACGACTTTCGCTTGGGTCAATCCTTCGGCCTTCCGCCCGATCGCTTCGATCACGGCCATCGTCATCGAAAGGTTCTCCAAGGATCGTGTGACTGCTTGTCGTGAGAAAGGGTCTTGCCGCGTCATTTGTTCGGTTTAGCGTGCCAGAGGGAGACGTTTTTGAACTGCGCGCCTTGGCCTTTGGTGATCAGCGCGACGATTCCTTTGCCGTCGGCAAAACGCGAGTGCCTCGCTTCGACGATATGTTCGTTAACCTGAACGCGGTATTGGTCGCCGATGATCTCGATCGTGATCGAGTGCCAAGCATCGGGATCGAGCGGCGTTTTCAGTTCTGCAATCTTGACCGACTTGGTCATCTTGGCGATGCCGCTCATGTGCGTGACCCAAATGCCATCGCGACTGATAAAGGTGCGAGCAAGATGATGATGCGGCTTAATGTCGTCGCGGCAACCAAACGCAATGTGCTTCGCCGTACCAAGTCGAAACCCACCATGAATCACCAGATGCCTCGCGTCGACGTGGTAAGTCAACGACGAGGCGTGCTTGTCCTCGGCCACCTCGTCACCGTGTAACGCCTCATCGGCAATCCACCACACGCCGATCCCGGCTTTCCAATCGAGCAAAGGCTTCTTTCGCGTCTTGGGATGATCCTGATCAAACGAACTGGAGACGATCAATCGGTCCGCTGTGCCGAAAACGGTCGCGGGCGGCTCGGCACCTTGCACGCGAGCAGCGAAAGTGCCGAGCACGACGAGTAGACAAAAAAGAAGTATTCGTTTCATTCGTGTGATTCACTTGATTTTAGGTTTGATGGGAATGGTGGTTTCAACGTTTCGTCGGTTCGATGATCTTACCGCCGAGCTCGAGCGTTTTGATCGGAATGATCGCGAGTTCTGCGCTGTTGAGATTTCCTTTGCGTCCGCCGTTATTTGAAAAACCAACAAAAAGTTTCCCCTCGTGTTCGATCGCGCATGGATATGAAAGGGAAAGATGGTCGGCGGATTCGCCTGAACCATGGCGTTTGCTGCGGCGGATGACAAAGACTTGGCTGAGTCGGGTCTGGCCCGGTCGGGAGACCGCGATTGTCAGGGGCGTTCGTTTGCCGCCGTTGTTGCGGGAGGTGGTGCAGACAACGTAACGTTGGCCGGTACTCAGCATTCCCGCCGCCGGCTTGGAGGTCGCCATCGGCAGATTACTGACTTGACTCTTCGTCCAAGTCTGACCGAAATCGGGGCTGGTCGCGACCAACGCCACAGCACCGCCACCATAACGGGCGACGTTGGTGATGTTCGGGCCGTCGACGATGATCGACGATTCGCCCCACATCCGTTGGATTTCGTCAGTTGTTTCGATCCCGATGAAATCCCACCGCGTTAAGTCATCGCCGTGACTGATCGCGACCGCCGCCGGAAAAACTTGGTCGTTGGAATACGCTCCAAACGATCCGCCAGCCATGATCCAATTCCCGTTGGCCATCTTCACGGGTTGGTTCATCGGCCAGAACCCGTTTTCGATCACGACGCCGTGTTGGTTCCATCGGCCCGTATGTTCGTTGAGCGAGTACGCACGTGTGTGGATGTTTTGCATGAAGCCGTTGTAAGCACCATGAAACGCCCACAGCTTCCCTTCATTCGAAAGAAAAACACCGTGACTGACGGCGAGGTTTTCTTCGGCGCCTGCGTCGATCACTTGCAAAGCCCCCCACGTCTTACCGCCGTCATCGCTTACCCGATACTGTGCTTCTTCGGTGACTGTGTTCTCCGCTCCCTTGTTATGACCGAACGAAGCGTAGAGTTTTCCTCGGTGCCAAGCCAAGCCGACGCCATGAAGAAACGTGTAGCCGTCGTTCGTTTGATCCCATTTTTTGATGACGTGAAAATCAACGCCGGCGAGTTCGGGTAAGTTCGCTGCGACATCGAGCGTTTTTGTTTCGTCCCACAACGGGAACCGTTGCGGCGGTTCGGGGATCGACAAGACGGCGTCATGGGGACGGTAGCGAGTTGCCATCTCTTGAGAGTTCAGCGGGCGATCGAAGTAATCGGCCTCGTCGATCGCGCCGAAGAAGGTTTGGCGAAGACGTCCTGCATCGTCGATGCCGGCGAAGGTGAGCTTTGCGGCGGTTCGTGAAAGCGGTTTTGACAAGGTTTGGCTGCCGGCGATTTTTCCATCGAGCCACAACTCGGCTTCGCCTGGCCGGACCACCACGCCCACCTGATACCAATGACCGGGCTGTGGTTTCGTTGCGGCCTGGATTGTCTTCCAGCCATCCTGCCAGAGGTAAAGCCGGAAGCGTCCGTCCCGGTCGATCATCACGCCCCACTCGCGTTGGTTCTGCGAATAGCGGTTCTTGCCCGCAAGGATTTGTTGTTCGTTACCGGGATCGTACGGGTTGACCCACAGCGTCAAAGTGAAGCCGGGACCATTCATCGAGTAGCCGGCGGAATCCGAGACGACGAACAGCGATCGGCCGTCGAACGATTGTGCCTTTCCCTCGACGCCGACAACCGGCCTGGCTTTGCCTTTCAATGAGAGCCCCGCCGCGTCGCTCGCCTCAAAGGACCACTGCGTCGTTTCGGCTTGGGCGAACAACGCAAACGTCGAACAGAAGAAACTGAGACTGAGGACGAGTTGGATTCTCATGGACTTGTGGTTGCTAATCAGATTGGGTTGCCGGGCCCCGGCGTGCGAACCCGATGCATTGTAGGGTTTTGGCTGTCGAGTTGGGGGATCGGGAGGCGGGAGCCTTCAAGACAGTGCGTTCCCAGGCCGGACAATACTGCCATCGCTTACCGCGGGGATCAGGCGGGTCGACACGAACACGGACACGGAGTCGTCGTATGGGGCATATCGCCACGGACGGAGCTAAAAAGCCGCGGCATTGGCCCTGACTTTGTCGGCGAGGTGTCCGCCGGTGCATCCCCACTCGATTACATTCATCGCCGCACCGACGAAGCCGACATCTACTTTGTTCGCAATCGGGACAACAATTTCGTCGACGCACGCTTGACCTTTCGTGTCGCTCGGCGAAAACCCGAATTTTGGCATGCGGAAACGGGCGAAATTGAACCGGTCTTGGTTTATCAATCGACCGAAGACGGAACACAAATTCCCGTGACCTTGGGACCGCATGACTCCGTCGCCGTGGTGTTTCGCAATCGCACGTTTCGCGAGCAAAAGCCGGAACCGCATTGGACCTCGATCCGACAGAAAGACGACGCACATGCTGTGAAGGTTCATGGGAACGCAGGACCGCTGCTGGATACCCAGCACGGGCGGATCACAGCGTGGGCGGAAGGTGAGTGGACGCTGAAAGGCACCGACCAGGCTACGCAAACTGTAGCTGTCGATTCATTGCCTGCCGCCGAGCAGGTCACCGGTTCCTGGCAAGTCCGGTTCCCGAAACTCGTCGAATCGGGTCTGCTAGGCCCGGTGACGATTCGCTTCGGCAAAGAACTGACGCTCCCAACCCCGGCGACATCGCGCTAGCATTGAAATGAGGAGATCGGTCGTGAGTCATGAAACTCTCGGGAAGGGACGCCAACGAAAGTGTCCTTTGCCTGCACCCACACGTTGCGGTAACGCACCGGATTACCGTGGTCCTGCAAGTAAGTCGAACCGGGCGATGTCGGTCCTTCGCAATTGCGTTCCCTCGGCGATGCGTCGCACTTCGATCAGGCCGCGCTCCTCGAGGTTTCGAGCCAACCGGGAAACGAACTTGCGATCGTACATTGGGGTTTGCTGTAGAGGCCAAAAAAGAAACGCGATCCGTTCGGAGGACCCGTTCTAGATCAGATATCTTCTTCGAGAATCTGACCGTGTTCCTTCAGCCATCGCTTCGCCTTGTCCATCGTCGTGATTTGGCTTCGGACAATGTTCCAGAATCGCGGCGTGTGGTTGGCCTCGAGCAGGTGGGCTAATTCGTGGACGATGACATAATCGATCACGAACATTGGGGCTTTGATCAAACGCCAATTCAGATTGACATTGTCTTTGACCGTGCAAGATCCCCAACGGTAGCGATTGTCGACGATTCGGCATTCGGCGAATTCAACGCCCAGTTCGCGGGCGTGTCGACGGGCGCGTGGTTTGATCTTTTCGGCGGCTTTCGCCTTGTACCACTCTCGCAATACTTCCTTGCGTTTTGCTTCTGCCCCGCGTGGGATGAAGAACTTGTGATCGAACCGAATTCCGGACTTAGTTTCGTCGTCAACCAGTTCGATCCGATAGTTCCGTCCGAGATACAACGCTGATTCACCGCTGACCAGTTCTTTCCCCGGTGGATGTGGTCGTTCGTTGTACTTCTGATCGTGCTTAACCTTTTCGTAGATCCACTGTCGCTTGGATTCGACAACTTCAGCGATCCGTTCATCGGATACCGATGTTGGTGCGTGAACAATCACGCTTCGATCGCGTTCAACCGTGATCGTCAACTTCCGTCGCTTGGCAGATCGCTTGATCGTGTAGTCGAGTTGCATCCATCACTCCGAATACAGGATCGTGTCGTTTTTGGTTTCGGCGATCTCCATCACTCGGCTAATGATGTGCTTCCGATTCTTAACGACATTCGGGAGCTTCATAAATTGAGGTGACAAAAGGATCTTCTGAATGTCTTCTCGCAACTTGTTCTTCGCTGGAATGCTATCCCAGAATCCGGTCAGTTTCAGTTCGCGCTCGACCGTCAAATAAACCTGCTGGGTCAGCACGACAAGAGCGCTGATTTGATCCTCGTCTTGTGCGACTTTGTAGTTCGCCGGCTTCTCCGCAACAGCTTGTGCTTCGCCGTTCGCGTCTTGGTTGGCGACCGAATCGCCGAATATCTCGCGACGAAAGCATCGGAAGAACGGCATCTGTTTCTTGCGGTGTAAACCGTATGTTGGCTCTCTGCTCGCTGAAGCAATTCGCTGGCGAAGCTTCTCGAGTTCCTCGTAGATCTTCTCCCAGTTGTCGCGGAAGTCCTCGAAGATCTTCGCCAATGCGTCGGCAAACGAAGCTTGAAGATCCGGATCGTCGTCGAGATCGACGTCGAGGTGATGTCGGATCGCGTGTTCGACTTCGGCCGCCTTAGTCTTGGTCCGCTTTCTCGATCCGACTTGCTTTTCAAAGTCTTCATCGAGAATCGAGATCGGCGCAACTTTAATTTCGATCCCCCGAGACTCGAGAAAGTTGTCGGTGATCGCTCGAAGCTTCGGCGGGACACCCTTCATGCTTAGGCGGCCGTCGCGAAAGTGTTTGCCGGCCAGGACGTTGATCTCGGAAAGTCGCTCATAGTCGGGAATGAACGTGAGCGCTTCCTTGGCCGGGAAGACGTTATTCAAACACTTCGTCAGTTTCTTGAACGCGATCATGTAGTCGAATCGCAAGTCTTCGTCGTAGAACACATCGAAGAACGCGTCGTGATCGGTCAGGTCCGTCAATCCGTGCTTCTCGAGCAACGCCATGATCGACGCGTGAGAATCCTCGAGATCGCGGATTTCTTCCTCGGGGAAGCTTAGGGCGTCGATGACTTCTTTCTGTTCAAGTTCGTCGTAGGTGTCGATCGCCTTCTTCAGGTGATGTCCGATCCCGACATAGTCAACCACGAATCCCTTGTCTTTGCCTTCGCCCCCGATGCGGTTCACGCGAGCGATCGCTTGCAACAGATTATGAGCCTTCACGACCTTGTCGAGATACATCACTTGTTCAACCGGTGCATCGAAACCGGTCAAGAGCATGTTCTTCACGATCAAGATCCCGACGTCGCCATTGACGCCCTCGTCTTCGCTACCGAATGCAAGCTTGAAACTCTTGATGCTTGCTTCGTGTTTGGACCTGTCCGAGTACTTCTTCAAGTGTGGTAAGTCGTTGTGTTTGCCCGAGAAGATTACATCGGTCCGCATTCGTTCAAGTCGCGCGATCAGCTCGGCACCCAAATCCACGCTGGCTCCCCTCGCCCCGCTTCGGGGAGAGGGGCTGGGGGTGAGGGGCATTTTCCCCTGCCGCGCCCACCGCAACCTCAATCTCAAGCTGGCGTCGATCCATCGCTTGTATCGAACACAAGCTTCCCGTGATGTCGCGACCACTTGCGCCTTGAAACCATTCGGGAACACATGCGTCAGATAGTGGTCGACGATGTCCCAAGCCTTCGCCTTGATCGTCGATTGGGCTTCCAAGTAGGCTTCGCGAGTCCCGAACCCTAG
>Ga0102938_10002292_pt1 | contig 14517 bp, 12 predicted proteins | sample SalPonR2_B_D2_MG_FD_84516 | JGI IMG/M metagenome (GOLD analysis project Ga0102938, IMG submission 84516) | Salt pond soil microbial communities from South San Francisco under conditions of wetland restoration - Salt Pond MetaG R2_B_D2_MG | ecosystem: Environmental > Aquatic > Marine >...
AATCCTGGGGCCCTCGGGTTGCGGCAAAAGCACCTTGTTCAACATAATTTCGGGCCTCATTGAACCGGAGTCGGGAGATGTTATGATTGACGGGGTTTCACACATGGGCAAGTCGGGAAGAGTTAGCTACATGCATCAAAAGGATTTGCTGCTTCCTTGGAAGACGATTCTTGACAATGTATGCATACCGTTGATCCTAAAGGGTGAAGACAAGGCCGGATCCCATAAAAAGGCCTTGGGATACTTCAAACTCTTCGGTTTGGACGGTTTTGAGTCAAAATATCCACACCAGCTTTCAGGAGGAATGAGGCAGAGGGCGGCACTGCTCAGAACATATCTGTTTTCTGACGACATAATACTCCTGGATGAACCGTTCGGGGGACTCGACGCCATAACCAAAAGAAATATGCAGGCATGGCTTCTGGAAGTCCTTGAGGCCCTGAATGCTTCCGTTTTCTTCATAACCCACGACATAGAAGAGGCTATACTTCTTTCGGACAGGATATATGTTTTGTCCGAAAGACCGGCCCGAGTAAGCATGGAAATACCTGTGGAAATGAAAAGACCGAGAAATCCCGAAATTGTAACGAGTGCAAAATTCAACGATATAAGGAAACAAATCCTCGAGCTTTTGAGGTAGAAAGGTAAAATATGAGTTTTTTTGACATCGAGGCGGAAAGCTATGATTCATGGTATGAAACCCCTCAGGGGGGATTCGTAGACGAAACCGAAACCGCATTGGCTTTCAGAATGTTCAATCCCGTTTCCGGGAGCAAATTGCTTGACGCAGGTTGCGGAACAGGAAATTTCAGCTTGAAATTGGCGGAAAAGGGAGTAAAAGTAACAGGCCTTGACATATCCGAAGAGATGATAGCCATAGCCAAAAGAAAAACCGATAAAGCAGGCTTTGATGTCGACTACAAGTACGGAGACCTTTATGCTCTACCTTTCGTGGACGAAAGCTTCGATTCCGTTTTTTCAATGGCGGCATTCGAATTCATAAAGGAGCCGCAAAAGGCATTCGATGAGCTTATGAGGGTTGTCAAAAAAGGCGGCATACTCATGATAGGCACAATAAATGGTGACAGCCCCTGGGGAGAGCTTTACAAGACAAAAGAATTCAAGGAAAAAACAGTGTTCAAGCATGCCGATTTCAAGACCATGGATGAGATGGAGACACTGTGTCCTGAAAAATTGATTGACAAGGGAGCATGCCTTTTCATGCCTCCATCAGCGACCGAGAAGGATTTCTGCTGGGAAGTTGAAAACACTCTTTCAAAAGATGAAAGGGGAGGATACATTTGCCTGATGTGGAAAAAATGAATTGCGCGCAAATCTCTTTCGCTCCATTGGCTGCTGCAGACATAGATTCTCTTGTGAATGAAGTGCTTGAAATGATTGAGTCGTCGGGAATGAAGCACGAAACGGGTGCGATGTCGACAATTTTGTGGGGTTCGCCAGTAAATTTGGCGAACATAATCGAAAAAATACAAAGCAAAATGAACGGGAAAACAAATTATATTCTGGATATCAGGATATCCAATGCATGCGGGTGCGGAAAAGAACAAAGAAAGTGCGGAATATAGACATTTCGTCGGTTGCCTGAAAAATGGGTTGACAAGACTTTCACGCATACGTATAATAGTCATAAATTAAAGATTCCAGCGATGAAGAGAAGAGTAAATAAGCGTTTAAGTTGAAGCGAGCCGGTGGTGGTGGGAGTCCGGCAACAGATTCCTTATTGAAGAACATCTCAGAGCTTCCGACCGAAATCATTTTAAATAGTAGGCTCGGACGGTTCCGGACCGTTAGCGTCGGCATGCATCGAGCCAAGGCTCCGTGCATATGAAGTGGATCGATTATCGATCAATTCGGGTGGTACCGCGGAAGAACAAGTCTTTCGTCCCTTTCAAGGGATGAAGGGCTTTTTTATTTGGTAAAAGAACAACAAAAAAGGAGGAAATGAAAATGAAAGGATTGGAACATGGCTTGATAGTTCCGGAAGGCTATAAAACGGAACTGGGACTAATTGAAACCGAGGTGGCAATCAAGAAGATAAAGGATTATTTCCAGAAAGGGCTTTCTGAAACTTTGGAGCTTACAAGAGTTTCAGCGCCGCTGTTTGTGACGGAAAAGAGCGGTTTGAACGACAACCTTAATGGAATAGAAAGACCTGTTGCATTCGACATGCTTGATGTAGAAGGAGAAACAGCCGAAATAGTCCAATCACTCGCCAAATGGAAACGCTGGGCTTTGGGTAAATATGGTTTTGAGGCAGGCAAAGGTCTTTACACCGACATGAACGCCATAAGACGCGACGAGGTTCTTGACAACCTACACTCAATATATGTTGACCAATGGGACTGGGAAAAAGTCATCGAAAAAGAAGAAAGAAAAATCGGGATGCTCAAGGCCGTGGTAAAGGAAATATACAAGGTATTCAAGGATACCGAAGAATATATGTATTCACTTTATTCATCACTTGAGCCGGAATTGCCGGAAGAAATCTTCTTCATAACAAGCCAGGAGCTTGAAGACCTTTATCCCGACCTTACAGCAAAGGGCAGAGAGGATGCAATAGCAAAAGAAAAAAAGGCGGTGTTCGTAAGTGGAATAGGACACGAGCTCGAATCCGGAACAAGGCATGACGGAAGGGCGCCGGACTATGACGACTGGAGGCTCAATGGAGATATCATATTCTGGAACGGGGTGCTTGAAATGGCTTACGAAGTTTCCTCAATGGGCATAAGAGTTGACGAGGAAGCTCTCAAAGAACAGCTCATGATTGCTGAGGTCGAAGACAGAAAGGAATTGCCTTTCCACAAAGACCTTCTCGGAGGAAAGCTCCCATATACAATAGGAGGGGGCATAGGACAGTCCAGGATTTGCATGTTCTTTCTCAAGAAAGCCCACATCGGAGAAGTTCAGGCTTCCGTATGGCCCGAAGCAATGCTTGAAAAATGCGAAGAAGCCGGAATAAAGATTTTGTAAAACAGTTGTCAGATAACAGGCAACAGATATCAGTCAAATATAAAGGGACAGACATTTTTTACTCCATTTTACGCAGTATTAAAGAAAAAGCAAAATACAGATTTCAGGAAGAACAGATTTCAGGAAGAACAGCGGGCAGCTTGCAGAGAGCAGTTTGCAGTACAAAAACAGTGGAAAGTGGAAAGTAGAAAGAAAAAACTTACAAAGAAAAAAGCAAATAGATAAAAACAAAAGCAATAAAAACGGCAAAAAAGCATGCAGTAGATTTCGACATTCGGTTTTTTCTGACTGCTGTTCATTGCTAAATCCTTAATGACAGACATCCCTACCCTAAATTAAAGAAAAAAGGGGGATGTCTGCTTTTGTTTTTTGATGCATTTAATCTTTTTCTGCCCACTGCCAGCTTTTAAAGAAGTTTGTTTTAGTCTTTTGTTTTTCCTGACATCTGACATCTGACATCTGCCTTAGTCCTTGTTCTTGCCTTTCCTGATACCTGATATCTGACATCTGTCCTTATCTATTACAAAACTGAAACATACGGTTACAATCGGTTCATATATAATTATTCGGTGTTTTGGGGTGGTAAGATATGAATATCAAATATTTCAAGGAGGAAAAAACATGTTGAATTTCATTGAACAACTAAACCCCGTTGCCATAACCATCGTAGTGGCAATAATAGGCATATTGATCTTCGCGTTCATTTCATCGATTACAGTAAAGAGGAGATACAAGTCGTTGGCGAAGGACTTCGGTATAAACAAGTCTTTTGACAATCCGAAGTTCGATAACGCTGTATTGAACCATATCGTTGAAGATTTCAGGGCGGCGGCGTCAAAAAACCAGGAGACGGTAAACACTCAGGCTATAATAGAGAAAAATTTCAACTTCGAACTCAAGAAGCTTCAGCTTGGAGAGCGTTTCGTCAAAAAATCGGTTTCACTGATGATAATTTTGGGACTTTTGGGAACCTTCTACGGACTGACGCTTTCAATTGGACGATTGGTCGAGCTTCTTACATTGACCGGAGGAGGAGAAGCCCTCGAGAATGTTGATTCAATAGTGAACGGATTGATCAATTCAGTAAAGGGAATGTCGGTTGCGTTTGTGACGTCTCTCTTCGGTATTGTTTCATCGGTCATCATAACCGTTGCGAATGTATTCAATTCAGTTGAGGACGAGCGAATGGAGCTCATGGTTGAAATAGAGGAATATCTCGACAACGGTTTAGGAAAAGTACTCATAAAGAGGCCCGAAACGGAAATGATGAAGGCAAACGAACGCATGCAGAATGCAATCGACGGCTTTGGAGATAAAATAGAAAAGAGCTTCAGGGACTTGGCCGGCGAAGTTGGATACAGGATTCTCACAGCCACTGACGGAATAGGCCAATCCGCGGAAACACTTTATTCGGCCGTTGACAAGTTTGAGAAGTCGCTCAATGATTTTTCTGAAAACACGAGAGATTTTTCGGAATTCAACTATCATCTTAAAAACAACATACAGAGGATGAGCCTTAGTTTTTCGGACTTTTCAGACGACATCAAGAAAAATACGGATGTTCTCAAGGAAACGGTCGACACCTTTAGTGTGGCAAGCGGCCAATAGAAGGGAGGCGGGCAAATCGTGCAAGCTATAAGAAAAAGAAATTTCAAGAAGAGCAATGAAGAAGACAACTTTTGGCCGGCTTTCACCGACATGATTTCGACCATCGCCTTGATCATTTTCTTTCTGATGCTTTTGGCTTTCATACAAAATATTGTCACCGGCAAGAATCTTGAATATGCCAAGAAGCAGCTCATAGATACACAGGGCAGGCTTGAGGAATCCAACATACAGATCAGCAGTGCTCAAAAGAAACTCAGGCTGTTAAAGGACGACCTTGACGATGTTCTTGCGGAAGTGGAAGATGGGGAAATAGCTCTCAAGCTTTCGGAACAGCAAATAGAAGAGCAAAGAGAGATAATTGCCGACAGCAACAGGGAGTTGGGTGAACTCAGGTCCAAGCTTCAAGGCATAGCAGTGCTTAGGCTTGATGTGTTAAGCAAAGTAAAAAGCTCGATTGAAGAAGAACTTGGAGTAACAAACCAGGACGGACAGGAACTTGTTTCAATTGCCGACAACGGCAACATAGTGATAAATGAAGGACTCGTATTCGACTACAACAAATACGACATCAAACCGGAGGGCAGGCAGGTCTTGACGATGCTCTCGGAAGCATTTGAAAATGTGCTCGACGATTCGGAAACAAGAGTCAACATTGATGCAATAAGCATTCAGGGGCATACAGACAATCTGGGGTCTTCAGTCTACAACAGGGACCTTTCATCAAAGAGGGCGTCCGCAGTCTTGAATTACATGATGGATGTCAATCCTGTTCTTGAAAATCAATACGGAGAATATTTTGCAGCCAGTGGATATTCTGAATTCAGACCTATTGCAAGCGGTTCGAGCGACGCGGCAAGAGCCCAGAACAGAAGGATAGAGATTTCAGTAATACTGAGAGACGCAAACATACAAAATGTAATAGAAGACTATCTTGAGGATTCAATAAAACCCTTTCAAGAAGAAATAGAAATGTAAATAAAAAGCCAACCCCGGGGAAACGCCCTTGGGGTTGGCTTTTTAAGTGGAAAGAGGAAAGAGGAAAGAGGAAAGAAGAAAGAGGAAAGAGGAAAGGGAAAAACAGCTTGCAGAAAAAGACTGAATACGGAAAAGCAACAACAAATAAAACAGGCATCCCTGTATCCTTCAAAAGGACTGGGATGCCTGTTTTAAATTGACATTTTCATGCTTTTACGAGGACTAAATACTGTGTTTTTTCGGCTGCAGTTATGCATATTCTCCGCGACCTGCTCATGATTTAAAGATGTCAGTTGTCAGTGGACAGTCGTCAGGAAATGCAAAAAGCGTTTAAAACTCAAATGCATTCAAAGAAATTTTTGTTTTTTATTTTTGCCTTTGTTCTTTTCCTTCTGCTTTATTTGTTTTTTGTCCTTCAATCTTTTTCTGAAATCTGATATCTGACAACTGATATCTGTTCTTGGCTTTTTCTTTCCACTTTCTATTGTACTTCATGCCCGCTGCAAGCTATTCTCTATCTCTTAACCTTCATTATTGAAGCCACTTCATTTATCATTTCGGATTCCTGAATCTCTTCAAGCGCCCCGTCAAGATTTTTCCTTTCGACTGCGTGAGTTATGAAAACCAAAGGCACGGATTTCTCTCCGGGTTTTCCCCTTTGCACAACGGACTTGAGGCTGATGCCGTTATCGCCCATTATTGTTGCTATATTGCCCAATACGCCTGGCTGGTCTTTGACCTGGAATCTGATATAGTACTCGCTCAGGCCTTCTCCAACGCTTTCGAGTGAAGACATGTATCCGTTCTTGTTTGCATGTGACACAGACGGTTTTTCAGATATTCGTTTTCCAATTTCCATCACATCTCCAAGCACCGCGCTTCCTGTAGGCATGGATCCGGCTCCCTTTCCGTAAAGCATCAATTCACCGACAGCATTGCCCTTTACGAACAATGCGTTGAATTCATTGTTTACGCTTGCAAGAGGGTGGTCTTTTTTAAGAAGAACAGGGTGGACATGGAACTCGAAAGTCTTATTGTTCCTTCTTGCAGAGGCAAGAAGCTTTATGATGTAGCCCAGTTGTTTTGCGTATTCGATATCCTCTTTGGATATCCTGGTTATTCCTTCCCTTGGGATGTCTTGAGGGGAAACTTCAATTCCAAAAGCTATATAGCTCAGTATGGAAAGCTTGAAGGCGGCGTCTTCGCCTTCTATGTCTGAAGTCGGATCGCTTTCCGCAAATCCTTTTTCCTGCGCCAGTTTCAAAGCCTCGCCAAAATCCATTCCTTCGGCAGTCATTTGAGTCAATATATAGTTTGTAGTGCCGTTCACAATCCCAACAATCTCGTCGAACTTGTTTGCAGAAAGGCTTTGCATCAATGTGTTTATGATGGGAATTCCGCCTCCGACACTTGCTTCATATCTTATTTCAACTTCGTTCTCGTCGGCTAATTCGCGAAGTTCTTTTCCGTATGTTGCAATCACAGCTTTGTTTGCAGTTACAACATGCTTTTTGTTTTTCAAAGCCGCTTTTATATAGCTGTATGCGGGGTCGAGTCCACCGATAAGTTCCACTACAACCTGAATGTCTTTGTTTTCGAGTATTTCCGTGATGTTGTCAGTAAGAACTTCTGCAGGGATGTCGATACTTCTTTTCTTTTTAACATCGCTTACGAGAACCTTTTTTACATCGATGCTTCTGCCCAGGTATGAGTCGACCTTCCTTTGATTTTTGTGGAGTATTTCCCAAACTCCAGAGCCTACATTTCCGAGTCCCAGTATTGCTACCTTTATATTGTTCATTTGTTTCCTCCGTTTCTATTCCATTGCCAATAAACTCAGTTTGATTACTCCGTCCATGTTTCTTATCTCTTCTGTAAGTTCGTCAAATTCCATATCCATTTGGCTTATGTCGAAGGTGAGGGTCACGTTTGCGACTTGGTTCATGGGTATGTTTTGATTTATCGTCAGTATGTTGCCCTTGCTTTCCGCAATCTTGTTCAAGATGCTTGACAATATACCCGACTCATGGGGGAGAAGCAACGCTATTGTGACTTTTTTTCCGTCTGCCCTTTCCGAGAAAGTGAATACATAGTCCTTGTATTTGTAAAAGGAACTCCTGCTTATGTCTACGGCCTTTACAGCGCCTGTTATGCCTTTAGCCTGGCCGGTCTGTATGAGCCGTTTTGCTGTTATCACTTTTTCAAATATTTCGGGAAGAATTTCCTTATCTATCAACAGATATTTGCTGGACATTTATCTTGCTCCTTTCTGTCTTTATTTGAAAAACAAATGTACGCATAGAAAAAACTAAAATCATTATAGCATGGAAAACGCGTGTATACAATATACTTTTTTCGAAAAATACATATATAACAATTTAAGCTAAAGACCAAAAGTTTTTTATATTAAATTGGTGAAAATGAGCCTGTACAGCAATATTTTTGCAGAAAAAGATTGAATTGTCTGACAAAATCTTATCAATTCTTGAAATTTTGAGGCCGAGGCAAGTATAATGTAAATGAAAAGTGAATATAGGTATTCGGATGATGATGGCGGGAGTCGAATTTACGATTCAAATGAACGATGGCCGCCAACGGACGATACTCTGGAGAGACCGCATATTGCGGCACCGAAGGGGCAAAATCAGGAAATGTTCAAAACTCTCAGGTAAAAGAACAGAGACGCATAAAGGGCGTGTTCTGTTTTTGTTTTTTTGAAGGATAATTGATCTTTGCATACCTTATGCAATAAAAGTGGGGTTATTTGTGAAGGCTTGATAAAGTAGTTGGAAGACTTATGTATATGGGTATAAAAGATGAAAGAAAGAAAAGTGGAAAAAAATTAAGTGGAAAGTGGAAAGCTGAAAGTTGAAAGGAAAAGTGAAAGCAAAAAAACATTTATTTCAACGCATATGAGGTTTGTAGGTTTTGAATTTTTCATTTTGTACTTCTCGACCACTTGCCACTGACCACTGACAATTGATTTTAGCTTGCTGCAACAAGTGGAATTAGAGAGCGGCAAGAAAATGCAAAACAATAAAGGAGGATGAAGGATGGACATTTCAAATGCAAGGAAAACACCCCTTTTCGATGTTTTTGAAAAGTATGGGGGAAAGGTGGTCGATTATGCGGGATGGGCTCTGCCGGTTGAGTTCGAAGGTCTGATACCCGAACATGAGGCCGTAAGGAACGCCGCGGGACTTTTCGATGTGTCTCATATGGGCGAGGTTGAAGTAAAGGGCCCAGAGGCATTCAAGTTTGTTCAGAAATTGGTTACCAACGATGTGTCGAAGCTTGAGGACAATCAAATCCTATATGCAATGATGTGCTACGAAAACGGCGGCACAGTCGACGATTTGTTGGTTTACAAATATGCAGACGACTATTATTTCATTGTTATAAACGCCGGCAATGTAGACAAGGACCTGGAATGGATGGAAAAACAGAGTCAAGGGTATGACCTCGATTTGACAAACCTCTCGGACGTGACGGCCGAACTTGCGCTTCAAGGTCCATCGGCTCAGACTATTCTTCAAAAGCTTACGGACAAAAACCTTGAAGAGCTTGCATTTTTCTATTGCGCAAGGGATGTGGAGATAGCCGGAGTCAAATGCCTTGTTTCGAGGACGGGCTACACAGGCGAGGACGGCTTCGAAATCTATGTTAATCCCGACAAGGCGATACATATATGGGAAAAACTTTTCGAGGTTGGAGCAGCCGAAGGTCTCAAGCCCGTGGGGCTTGGATGCAGGGACACACTAAGATTCGAAGCGGCTCTTCCTCTTTATGGAAACGAGCTTGGTCCGGATGTTTCGCCGCTTGAGGCGGGACTTGGATATTTCGTCAAGCTGGACACCGACTTCATAGGACGGGACGCGCTTGCCAAGCAGAAGGAAGAAGGTCTTAGGCGAAAGACCGTGGGCTTTGAAATGAAGGACAGGGGAATACCGAGACATGGATACAGTGTTTATTCAGGAGAAAATGAAATCGGTCATGTTACCACCGGATATTTTTCGCCGACACTCAAAAAAAGCATAGGGCTGGCTTTAATCGATGCCGAACATGCGCACATGGGCGGTACCATTTTGATAGGCATAAGGAAAAAGAAGGCGGCGGCGGAGATAGCAAGCAAGAGATTCTATTCCAAAAAATACAAGAAATAAATGCCGGGACTAAATTCCCAGGCGGTTGATAATACAAGCATAAAAAAAACACAAGGAGGACGTAAAATGAAAGTGATGGAAGGATTCTACTATACCAAGGATCATGAGTGGGTAAGCGTTGAAGGAAATATGGGTACCGTAGGAATTTCAGATTATGCTCAGCATGCTTTGGGAGACATAGTTTTCGTTGAGCTTCCCGAGGAAGGCGACGAATTTGAAAAGGGAGAGGCTTTTGGCGCAATAGAATCCGTAAAGGCGGCTTCGGATTCCTATCTTCCTGTCGGAGGAAAGGTTGTTGAAATCAATGAAAGTCTTGAGGACGAGCCGGAACTTATCAATGCGGACTGCTACGAAAATTGGATGGTGAAAGTGGAAATAAATGATTTGGCGGAGCTCAATGAACTCATGAACGCCAAAGAATACGAGGAATTCTTAAGCGAGGAGGAATAGCATGTTCCCATATATTCCGAACACAAAAGAAGATGAAAGGGCCATGCTTGAGTCGATAGGCGTAGACTCGCTCGACGACCTTTTCGAAGACATACCCGAGGCATTGCTTTTAAACAGAGCTCTCGACATAGGCGAACCAATGTCTGAGCTTGAAGTGAGAAGGACCATGAAAGAGCTCGCGGGAATGAACCATAGTTCAGAGACCCATGTGAATTTCCTTGGAGCCGGTGCATACGACCACTACATTCCGTCTGTCGTAACCCACATGGCGGGGCGTTCGGAGTTCTACACAGCATATACCCCCTACCAGCCGGAGATAAGCCAGGGAACACTGCAGGTCATATTCGAGTACCAGACCATGATAGCGAATCTTACCGGCATGGATGTTTCAAACGCATCACTCTATGACGGGGCTTCAGCTGTAGCAGAGGCGGCGATGGTCGCCTGCGCCGTCAGCAAGAAAAACAGGATTCTCGTTTCGGAAACCGTAAATCCTGAAACAAGGGAGGTTTTGGCAACCTACGCGAGGTTCAGAGGTTTCGATGTTGAAACCGTTCCCGAGAAAAGCGGTCTTACGGACCTTTCCAAGCTTGCAGAAATGCTTGATGAAGAAACCGCTGGAGTCGTGCTGCAAAACCCGAACTTTTTTGGAAACCTCGAGGAGCTGAAAGACGTAAAGGGAATGTTCACAAGCAAGAAAACCAACTTCATACTTTCGGTTGACGCCATATCACTCGGACTATTCAAGAAGCCTTCCGAATACGGTGTTGACATAGTCGTAGGAGAGGGACAGGCATTTGGAAACGCATTGAACTACGGGGGGCCGTATCTGGGATTTATGGCCACCACCAAGAAGAACATGAGGAAAATCCCGGGAAGAGTTGTGGGACAAACTGTCGATGTTGACGGAAAAAGAGCATTCGTACTTACCCTGCAGGCGAGGGAGCAGCACATAAGAAGAGAAAAGGCCACTTCGAACATTTGCTCCAACCAGGCCCTGAACGCAATGATGGCTACAGCATATCTTATTGCAATGGGAAAGGAAGGACTCAGGGAGGCCGCCATGCAAAGCACACAAAAGGCGCACTATGCATATGAAAGGATATGCGGGCTGAACCGTTTTGAACCTGCCTTCGAAAAACCGTTTTTCAAGGAGTTCGCAGTCAAGACTGATATAGATCCCGAAACTGTAAGGAAAGCCCTTTTTGAAGCTGGAATAATGGGAGGCTATGACTTGGGCAAGGCATATCCAGGCTACAGGGACACACTTCTTTTTGCAGTGACCGAAAAAAGGACCAAAGCGGAAATCGACAAGCTGGTCGAGGCATTGGAGGGGATCAAATGAAGAAATATGACAAATTGATATTTGAACAATCAGTCGAGGGACGGAAAGGATACAGACTGCCTGCTATGGATGTCAAAGAAAAACCGCTCGGGAATTTTTTCCCGACGGACATGATTGAAGACGGGCCGGTGGCGCTTCCCGAAGTCAGCGAAGTTGATGTGGTAAGGCACTTCACAAATCTGTCAAACAAGAACTATGGTGTTGACACTGGATTTTATCCGCTGGGTTCATGCACAATGAAATACAATCCAAAGATAAACGAGGACATGGCGTCTCTTCCAGGTTTCACGTCGCTTCATCCATATCAGCCGGAAGACACGGTGCAAGGCGCACTAAAGCTTATGCACGAGCTCGACAAGCAGCTTGCGGAAGTGGCTGGGCTTGAGCGGATGACATTGCAGCCGGCGGCTGGCGCACACGGAGAACTTACAGGCCTCATGATAATCAAGGCTTATCATGACGAAAGGGAAGACTTCAAGCGGACTAAAATCATTGTTCCCGATTCTGCCCACGGAACAAACCCTTCAAGCGCGCATGTATGCGGTTTCGATGTAATTGAAATCAAGTCCAACAAGAACGGTTCGGTAGATATAGAGTCGCTCAAAGAAGCTCTAAGCGACGAGGTGGCCGGACTCATGCTTACCAATCCCAGCACGCTCGGACTCTTCGAGACGCAGATAAAAGAGATAGCCGACCTCGTTCACGAGGCTGGAGGCCTTCTTTATTACGACGGGGCAAACATGAACGCAATAATGGGTCTTTCGCGTCCGGGAGACATGGGATTCGATGTGCTTCACTACAATATCCACAAGACCTTCTCTACACCTCACGGAGGAGGAGGACCCGGCGGCGGGCCTGTGGGCGTAAGAAAGGACTTGGTCAAGTTCCTTCCAAAACCCCTTGTGGAAAAAGTGGGCGACAGATATGTCCTTGACTACGACAGGCCCTTGTCCATAGGCAAGGTCAAGAGTTTCTACGGCAACTTCGGGGTGCTGGTGAGGGCCTACGCTTACATCCTCACCATGGGAGCCGAGGGACTCAAGAAAGCCAGCCAGTACGCAGTCATGAACGCCAATTATATAATGCGCAAACTGGAGGATCACTACTGCCTTCCCATAGACCAGGTGTGCAAGCATGAATTCGTGCTTGGAGGCCTCAAGAAGGCGAATCTCGAAGTTCATACAATAGACGTTGCCAAGAGACTCCTTGACTATGGATACCACCCTCCCACAATTTATTTCCCGCTCATAATAAATGAAGCCATCATGATCGAGCCGACTGAGAGTGAAAGCAAAGAAACCCTTGACGGATTCATAGAGGCCATGATTAAGGTTGCCAAGGAAGCCGAAGAGGATCCTGATATTTTGAGGCAGGCTCCAACTACCACGACCGTAAGAAGGCTTGACGAGGTCAAGGCGGCGAAAGACCTGATTCTTAAATACCAAGCGTAACGAAAAAGCGTATGCTGACGGGAGGCAATAATGAGCAAGAAGATAATCATAATAGGCGGCGGTCCCGGGGGGTATGTCGCCGCCATAAGAGCGGCCCAGCTGGGGGCACAACCCATATTGATCGAGAAAAACCGATTGGGAGGAACTTGCCTTAACTGGGGTTGCATTCCCACTAAGGCCCTGTATCGCAATGCGGAGATAATGAACAATTTCAAAGATGCCGAAAGCTATGGCATAAAGACAGGACCGGTAGAGCTCGACATGGAACGGGTCATCGAGCGGAAAAACCAAATAGTCGAGAAGGTAGTAAGTGGTGTGGAAAAGCTGATTGAGGCAAATAAAATTCAAACATTAAAAGGCACTGCAAGGCTGGTGGACGGAAAAACAGTTGAAGTATCAACGAATGACGGGGATACGAGCCGCATATCCGGAGATGCAATAATAATCGCAACCGGCTCAAGAGCCGAGAAACCGCCGGTGGAGGGGGCCGATATCGAGGGGATACTTGGAAGCAGGAGCATCCTCGATCTAAAGGAGATTCCGAAGCGTCTGGCTGTCGTCGGAGGCGGAGTTATTGGCCTCGAGTTCGCAGGCATATTCAATGCATTCGGATCTGAAGTCACACTTACGACAAGGCAAAGCAAGCTGCTAAGGCAGTACGATTCCGACATTTCAAAGAGACTGCCTTCAATTCTAAAGCGCAGCGGAATGACCGTAATGACAAAGACCACTGCTAAAAAAATCGAAAAGAAAGACGGGCTTTTCATCATAACCTTACAAGGAAAGAAGGGCGAAACGACAATTGAAGCCGAAGCGGTTCTTCTTTCGGGTGGAAGGAAACCGTATTTCGACGGACTCGGGCTCGAGGAGGCAGGTGTCGAATTCGACAGAAAGGGCATAGTAGTAGATGGAGGATTCATGACCAACCTTGATGGGGTATATGCAATAGGCGATGTCAACGGAAAGGTCATGCTGGCTCATGCGGCCTCCTATCAGGGCGTGCGGGTTGTCGAAGAGATCATGGGGCAGGAAAGCACAGTAAACACAGACCTTGTTCCCGAGTGCGTGTTCATTTTCCCGGAGGTCGCAGTCGCGGGAATTTCGGAGGACCAAGCCGCCGAGAAAGGAATGGAGTTTCGAACAGTCAAATTCCTTTTCGCCGCCAGTGGAAAGGCCCAGGCCCTGGGTGAAACTGACGGATTCGTCAAAGTTGTAGTCGATAGTGATGACCGAATCATAGGAATCCATGTATTTGGACCCCATGCTTCCGACCTAATGCACGAGGGACTATTGGGCATAAACACAAAGCTTTCCATAGAGGACATAGCGGCAACCATACATGCCCATCCAACTCTTTCCGAAGCTTTCTCCGAAGCAGTCTTAGATGCGGGAGGAATGGCAATCCACAAACTCGGGGAAAAAAGAAAGTAGAAAGTGGAAAGTAGAAAGTAGAAAGAAAAAACCAAGAACAGATACCAGTTGTCTGATATCAGACATCAGTAAAAACACTAAGGACAAAAGGCAAATAAAGCAG
>Ga0102938_10002294_pt1 | contig 14515 bp, 6 predicted proteins | sample SalPonR2_B_D2_MG_FD_84516 | JGI IMG/M metagenome (GOLD analysis project Ga0102938, IMG submission 84516) | Salt pond soil microbial communities from South San Francisco under conditions of wetland restoration - Salt Pond MetaG R2_B_D2_MG | ecosystem: Environmental > Aquatic > Marine > Intertidal...
GTGCCAGTCGCGTGCTTCATTCCGCGGCCCGTTTGCGGAATCGTCGCAAGCTTGGAGCGACACGTTTGGAGAACTTTCAAAAAGCGTACCGCTACAGTCAATCACGCACGGGCTATATGAAGCATCACGACTACCATCGCCTTCACCTTCCGATCGGCAGCAGCGTGCTCGAGGCGGCGTGCATCACGCTATTCACGCAACGCCTGAAGCGGTCGGGATGCGATGGAGCAATGAGAGTGCGTCACGAATTTTGACGCTCCGAACGATCTTGCTCAGCGATACCTGGGAGGCAACGTATGTCGCTGCCAACGGCAAATGTCGCTGCCAACCAACCTTGCGCCTCGAATGCTAGGGTCAACCCTCAACTTGCAGCATGAACACGCGCCCCAGCGAGCCTGCACCCAAATCAACCAGATACACGATGCATCTCGGCACGAGACAAGTGAGGAACCGCTGGCTTTGCTGATCCCACTACAGCAATTCCGGCATCGGCTGGTGACCATCTACCAAATAATGTGGACGACCAGACAAATCTTTGACGGCCAACGTATTGGGATTGAGTCCCATTTTGGTGTAGAGAGTTGCGAGCACTTCGCCGAAATGAACGGGTCGTTCGGCAACTTCACCACCAAGGCGATCCGTTGCTCCGATGACCTGCCCCGTTTTCATGCCGCCACCGGCCACCAATCCGCCACCGACTTGTGGCCAATGATCACGACCGCCATTTTCATTAATCTTCGGTGTCCGGCCAAACTCCCCCCATGCCACTACGGAAACATCTTTGTCTAAGCCGCGTTGATGCAAATCCTCGATCAACGCCGAGAGCCCCTGATCAAACATAGGTAGATGCGTATCTTTCAGGCCCTTGAAATTGTTGCTGTGAAAATCCCAACGCCCGAAATTCAGAGAGACGACTCGAGCACCCGCTTCGACTAATCGCCGCGCCAACAGGAAGTGCTCAAGATTTCGAGGCGCGCCGTCACCATAGTTCTTGGGATCTCCTTTGCCATACCGCTCCCGAACTTTTGGATCTTCTTTTGAAAGGTCAAGTGCGTCGGCAAGCTTGCTGGAAGTCAGAATACTGAGCGCTTGTTCCGAAAGATCATCCATACCACGCATCGTGCCGCTGGCATCACTCTCGCGACGAAATCGGTCAAGACTGGAAAGCAGGTTCCTGCGGTCTTCGAGTCGATCGAGCGTGATACCCTGCAACTTCATGTTGTCCCGGGCCGGACCGGATGGCCGAAACGCCGCATGAGAGACGCCGAGAAAGCCTGCATGCCCGGGCGATCCGTAGGGAGGATGACCAGCGTTGGGAGCCAAGCCAATGAAAGGAGGAACTGCTTTGTTGACTGGCCCCACTAATTTCGACACCGAGGATCCGAGCGATGGCCAGCCGCCAGTGGGCTGGTTTTGTGTGGTCCGCCCGGTGTAGCAAATGAAAGAATCATGTGCACCGTTGGGCGAGCCAACCACCGATCGCAGGGGAACACACTTGTCCATGATCTTTGCCAGTCGCGGCATGTGTTCGCAAATCCTGATACCGGGAACATTCGTGTCGATCGGTTGGAATTCTCCACGAATCTCGGCCGGCGCATCCATTTTGAGGTCGTACATGTCTTGATGGCTCGGCGCGCCAGCCATGTAGATCATGATGATCGACTTGTGCGAGTTTCCAGTGTTCGCGATTTGCTCAGCGCGTAACACGTCGGGCAGCGTGAGGCCGCCAAACGCAAGCGAGCCGATGCTGAGCACATTGCGACGGGAAATCCCATCGCAAAACCGCTGACGTGATCCATGGATGTTCAACATGACAGCTTGTTCAGTCGCAGGAGGGAGTGGGTAGGCGGGACGACAGCTTCGTACTATCGCGGACGTATTTTACCTTGATCCCCGCATCCGATCGACACAGTTCGAGCTGAAAAAAGTAGAGAAACACCAGATTATGGAAGTTTTTGCTCAGAAAAATGGATAGAATCGGCCGAGCGATTTTCATTCCCGTTGGTGTTTTTTCCCGTTGGTGATTTCGCAGGGTATTCCATGAACGCTTTTGAAATGAACCGTCGACAGGCCCTTATCGCCGCTGGAATGGGTGGGCTTTCGATGGGGATGCCCGGATCGGTGATTGGTAGCGACAAGCTGGATTCCAGTGGCAATGCGGTTGCTGCGGAGAAGTCGTGCATCTTCGTGTTGCTGTGCGGTGGGCCGAGCCATATCGATACGTGGGACATGAAACCCAACGCGCCCACGACGATCCGAGGGCCGTACAAACCGGTCTCGACCAAGGTGCCTGGCATGCGAATCAACGAGATGCACACGAAACTGGCACAGGTATCCGACCAGTTCGCACTCATCAACTCGATGACCCATCCTGGTGGCATCAGTAATCACTTCGACGCCATGCACAACCTGCTCAGCGGCCAATCCGCGAAGCGGGTGCAACAGGGCGTGCCTGATGACCAGCCTTACTTGGGTTCGTTTGTCGCCAAACACAAGCCGAGCAAACGCAACATCGTCTCCAACGCATGGCTGATCAAGTGTGTCGGACCGCCGGTCTTTTGCGCCCCTAATCTTGGCCTCGGTGGCTACCTGGGATCTGCTTACGCGCCGGTGTTCGTCGGTTCTGCAAATAATCATCCGGCGATGGATGATTTCACGCCACCGCCCATTTATGACCTTGGAGATGCGGCTCGACTTGCCCGGCGACGGGAGTTACTCACCAGCATTGAGAGCAAAGCGGTGTCTACAGACGCCGTCGGCGCGGACTGGACAGACTTGCGAGAAAAGGCGTACGACGCGATGACTCGCTCCGAGGGTCGCGAGGCTTTTAATTTGCACCAAGAGCCGGCGAAACTGCGAGATCAATACGGGCGGCATCCGCTTGGACAAAACCTGTTGCTGGCCCGCCGGATGGTGGAGGCCGGAGTGCGATTCGTCACCGTCAACGGATGGACGGGACAAGCAGCGCACGAAACCAAAGGCCCACCCAGCAGTAGTTGGGACATGCATGGCGGAAACATGGGTATGGGGAACGCCTTTGGAGATGGCTCGTACGGCATGGGATTCTGTCTGCCTCGACTGGACCAGGCACTTGCCGCATTGCTGACCGACCTCAAAAATCGCGGCATGATGGACAATACGCTTGTTGTTGTTACCGGCGAGTTTGGCCGCACACCCAAAGTTTTGACGCAAGAACCACCCGGCCGCCAGCACTGGCCAAAGTGTTTCTCTGCAATCCTGGCTGGTTGTGGTATTGCTGGTGGCCAAGTCTATGGCAAGTCAAACAAACACGCCGAGTATCCCACTAGCAATCCCGTTCGCCCCGAAGAATTGGCTGCGACGATCTATCACGCGCTCGAGATTCCGCTTAGCGAGGAGCAGATCAACAGCGGCATCTCGCGCCCGATAACCACCGGCAAGCCGGTCATGGAGTTATTCGGGTAAAACGCCTTTGGATACGGCAAGTCCTATCCCAACACGCCCGGCATTTTCTCGATTCGCTCCAGGCTCTCTCGCACTTCGCTCGGCAAATCTGGAATCAGGCGTGCTTCTCCATAATTGAAGAGCGTATGAAAAATCGTTGCCAGCAGGTCGTCTGGCGTGTGAGGAGTGCCGCTGGGTTCACCGCCATCACGAGTTGACTTGCCAATCACCTGACCTCCGGTCAGCCCGCCACCGTACAGCATCAAGGGCGCAAGCTTTCCCCAGTGGTCTCTTCCTCCCCTGGCATTCAGCTTTGGAGTTCGGCCCATCTCACCGCAGCAGACCAACAAAATATCATCGGACAATCCCTGCTGCTCACAATCTTCGATGAACGCAGAAACCGCGTGATCGAACGGTTCGATGACCAACTTATTGCCTTCGGGAACCGCGACGTTGTTAACGTCCGCGTGAAAGTCCCAGACGAATTCCGAATGGATCGTGATGAAACCACAGCCAGCTTGGCACAGACGTCTGGCTAGCAGCAGCATCTTGCCGAGTGTTTTCGTATGCGCCGTATACCAGGGAATATTGTTGCGAGTCTTGTCACCTTCGTACCGCCACTGCTGGGGATCGTAGTAGCCACTCGTATCGTAACGAGCGAGCGTTTTGGGATCCTCCTTGGATAAATTAAAAGCATCGGCAACCCCTTTGGCGATCAAATCGGAGGCCTGCGATTGCAGGCCGGACAGCCCCTTCATTTCCTCAATCGATGCGAAACGCCCCCTCACGTCATCCAGACGCCTAAGCAATTCACGGCGATCTTCAAATCGCTCCCTGGGAATATTCAAATTCATCGATTCCTGCAGCGGACCGTCCCCACCCGGCATGAAAGGAGCGTACGCTTTACCAAGACGTCCCGTTGCGTCGAACTTGCCGAACTGCTCGCCCAGAGTTTTCTGCGCACTGTCGATCGACTTAGGAATGATAAACATCGAGTTGGGCAGGCCGGTGACCGGATGATTCGTTCCAGCGACTCGCGAATAAACCGAACCGATGCTGGCGTCTCCGACTTGCTCGCTGACCAACGGACGCACCCCACCGTGTCCCATATTGGTTTGGTAGTCGCGCACGACAGCAATGCGATGAGCATGCTGGGCAAGCTTCGACATCGAACTGCCAAAACGCAAACCGGGCACCGTCGTTTGGATGTCACCACCAACGGTCGCTATCGCCGATGAGCAATCCAGCTTGGGATCAAGCGTCTCGAATTGAGTAGGACCGCCTTGCTGAAAGAGAAAAATCACCGACTTCCCAGTGACGGGTAGTGGGGAAGTCGAGTCCGATCCGCTGGCAAGCAATGGCAAGGCCATGCCGCCAAGTCCTAAGCCACCAAGCTGTAGAAAACTTCGACGACCGAATGGACGACTGCGGGAACTCCGATCCGAGATAGTGAGCATATACTTTTCCTCGCTTTCTTATACAAACGTTAACCGTTCATAGATGGTTTGGGATCGGTCGGGGAACAAGTGTCGGAAACCGGCTCTTCGAGTGCTTCACATCCACGGTAACCGACCCTGATTTCCCGTTCGTTGCTTGCTGCTGGGAGTCACCCATCACCGCTTGATTATAGCCCTTCGCAGGCGGGCCAACACGAAGGTGATCGCATGCCGCAGCGGCCTGAAACCAATCCTGCTTCCAGAAAAAAATCGGGGAGATGACGCTCTATCGGTGTTTCATGCTTCAAATCGAGAGCGGTTAGTGCGACAATAGTGCGGATTCTGTGATACGCTCTGACCACTCGAATTTCGCTTTAGACTGTTCGATGAAGCGAGGATTCGATGAAGCGAGGAGAGGAACGCTTAACTTTCTCTTAGCCCCCGCCACTCATGATGAGGAAACTCAAGATGCGCCCCCTCGCGTCTCCCACCTTGGCCATTTTCCTGCTGGTCACCCTAATTAACCTTCGGGCCTTCGATGCATTGGCCGAACCTCCAGGACTGGGTGACCCAGGCACTTTGGAGACCGTCTCGATTGAGACCGGACGCGGCCTCAACGGCGGCGTGACGTTAGCTGGTCGGGACGCCAGTCAACAGTTGTTGATCAGTGGAAAGTACAGCAGTGGACAGATTCGTAACCTGAACACGAAGGCAACCTATCTCGTCCACCCGACCGGTATTGTGAACGTTGATGCAACGGGATGGGTAACAACCATCGCGGAAGGCGAGGCAACGATCGAAGCTGAACTACCCGGCGGTATCAGCGCATCGGTGCTCGTTAAAGTGACCGACCTGATCACTGATATTCCGGTGAACTTCCCCAACGAAGTTGTGCCGGTGTTCACCAAGTACAGTTGCAATTCTGGTGGCTGTCACGGGAAGTCGGGCGGACAAAATGGGTTCGCGTTGGCGCTGTTAGGCTTCGAGCCGCGCGAAGACTATGAACACTTGGTGAACGAATTGCGAGGACGGCGTCTATTCCCCGGAGCGCCGGATCGAAGCCTATTGCTCTTAAAGGCAAGCGGCGGATTGGCACATGGCGGCGGCGCACGCTTCGATATGGACTCGCCGCCTTATCGAGTTCTTCGTCGTTGGATCGAGCAGGGGATGCCCTACGGTGAAGCGGAGGATCCGGTGGTCACTCGCATTGAAGCGTTCCCAAAGGAACGGCTCATGCCACGCGATGGCAAACAACAGTTATTGGTGGTCGCTCATTACAGTGACGGATCGACGCGCGACGTCACTCGGATGACTCAATTCGATTCGAACGAACAAGACATGGGAGCCGTGTCGCAAACCGGCATGGTGTCGACGGGAAAAATGACCGGAACGGTCGCTATCATGATGCGTTACCAATCGCATGTCGATGTCTTTCGTGGCACGGTTCCATTGGGAATTAAAGTCGAGAACCTACCTCCATCTAGCGGATTCATTGACGATCTTGTTTTCAAGAAACTTACCGAGCTCGGCCTGCCGCCTTCGAAACTTTCCAGTGACGGAACCTTCTTGCGCCGGATCACGATCGACCTCGCTGGTCGATTGCCGACTCGAACAGAAACCGAGCAATTCCTCGCGGATCAGGACACGACGAAACGGGCTCGAGCGATTGACCGCTTGCTCGACAGTTCTGACTATGCAGACTATTTCGCCAATAAGTGGGCGGCTGTCCTTCGCAACAAGCGGGGCACCAACGAGAGAAAGATGCATACCTATGGATTCCATGACTGGATCCAACGCAGCTTACGAGAGAATAAGCCGTACGACCAGTTTGTCCGCCAGGTGATCACTGCCACCGGCGACTCGCGGTTTAATCCCCCGGTAAATTGGTACAACGAGGTCAAAGACCAGTCTGCGCAACTTGAGGACACCGCTCAATTGTTCCTCGGTATGCGAATTCAGTGCGCAAAATGCCACCACCATCCGTTCGAGAAGTGGAGCCAGGACGACTATTACGGCTTCGCCGCGTTTTTCTCACGCGTTGGGCGTAAGCCTTCACCAAGAAATAACCAACGGTCACTGATCTTTCACCGGCGCGGGGTGGCGTCGGCGAACAATCCGAAAACCGGACAAAACGTCAAACCGACCGGACTCGGGGCCGTTGCCGTTGAGATTCCAGCCGACGAAGACCCTCGCGAACATCTGGCCGATTGGATGTCACGGTATGACAACCCGTTCTTCGCCAGGGCGCTTGTAAATCGCTATTGGAAACACTTTTTCGGACGCGGCATCGTGGAACCAGAAGATGACATGCGCGTCACCAATCCAGCTTCCAACCCAGCTTTGTTGGATGCGTTGGCGTCGGACTTCACGAAATCGGGTTTTGATTTGAAGCACCTTATCCGGACAATCACAAATTCGCAGACCTACCAGTTGAGTGCGACGCCGAACGAATACAATGAGAACGACACTCAAAACTTCTCTCGTTACTATCCGCAACGACTGAAGGCCGAAGTTTTACTTGACTCGATTGACCTGCTAACAGCCACGCCCACTCAGTTCGCTGGCTTGCCAGCGGGAACACGCGCCGTTCAATTGCCTGACAACGCGTTTGATTCTTACTTCCTGACGGTTTTCGGTAGGCCCGAATCGGCCAGTGCATGTGAATGCGAAAGGACTGGCGACGCGAATCTGGCCCAACACCTGCTTTTGTTGAACTCGAAGGAGATTCAAGCCAAATTAAGCAGTGGTCGCTCGGTTCAACTCAGTGACGACAGTCGCAATCATGCGGCCAAAATCAGCGAGTTGTACCGGATAGCGTTTTCACGCGAGCCGGACCCCGAAGAAGTCGCGATCGCAGTCTCGCACATTGCTAAGAACCAGGAGAATGTGAGAGCCGCATATGAAGATGTCATCTGGTCTTTGATCAATACGAAAGAGTTCTTGTTTAACCACTGAGACCTCGGACGCTCAAAGTAAATTGACTCGTCCGAACACCCCACCTCGCCCAAGGCAGTACAAGCCGCTCGCTGGCGAACACCCCGCCCAATCCCGGAGAAGCCCATGGCGCATTTCGCGAGAATCGTCGTCGTCATTGGAATCGTTTTCACGTGCGAATCGTTGTTTGCCCAGTTGCCTGCAACACGACTCGACCTGATCTCGCCGGCTGCCGGGAAGACAGGCTCAGAAATCGAGGTCACCGTGACTGGTGCAGAACTCGATGAATCCGACCAATTGGTGTTTACCAATCCAGGCATCACGGCAACGCAAAACGTTTCGGATGCGGACGAGGTTGACCCCACTCCCCAGCCAATTCCACGACAGTTTAGTGTCAAGATCGCAAGCGGTGTCCCGCCCGGTGTCTATGAAGTGAGGGCGATTGGACCTCTTGGTGCGACGAATCCACGCCATTTTGCTGTCGGAAACCTGAACACCATCGCCAAATCTGGCAGCCCCCGCACACGCGAAACAGCGATGGAATTGCCTCAGGGAGTAGCCGTGACCGGCAATGTCGATGCGAGTACAGTCGACTATTACAAGTTCTCGGCAAAGCAGTCGCAACGTCTCTTGATCGACTGCTATGGACAGCGAATTGGGTCCCGGATGGATGCCACGCTCGTGCTGTACAACTCCGACGGAAAGCTGCTTAAGCAAGTTCGCGACGTGGTACAGCTCGATCCCATCATTGAGTTTGTTGCCCCGGCTGATGGCGAATATTTTGTCGGCGTCTACGACTTTGAATACAAGGGTGGCAACGAATACTTTTACCGGCTTGCGGTACACGAAGGGCCTCACGTCTCGTTTGTGTTTCCGCCTGTCGCTGCCCCAGGTAGTAACGACACGTTTACGGTTCATGGGCACAATCTTCCGGGAGCCAAACCAGTTGAAGGTGTGTCGGTTGCACAGAATCCCATCCAACGAGTGTCCGTCGATGTTGCCCTCGGCGAACCATCCGACGATCAAGGTTTCGATGCCAGCATGATGGAGACGCCTGCGACTTCCTTAATTGCGAGAAAACTTTTTCGCCTTGATACGCCACAGGGCAAAGCCAACGCTGTTCCAATCGGTTATGCAACTGCGCCGGTTACGGTCGAAAAAGAACCGAACAGTCAAAATAGTCAAGCGCAAAAGGTCGACACGCCGTGTGAGTTCGTCGGACAGTTTTATCCCCATGGCGACCGCGACGTGATCTTGTTCGACGGAAAAAAAGGGGAAGTCTATTGGATTGAATTACTGGCCAGTCGGTTAGGGGCCGGAGCGGACGGACACATGTTGATCGAAAAAATCACAAGCAACGAACAAGGAGAACAGCAGGTTAGCCAGGTTGCTGAGATTGATGACGGAGGCCAGACAATGAACGCCGATTCCCATGATGTTTATTTCGATTTTAACCGTAGCCATCCCAATTACAAACTGACGGCCGACGTCGACGCAATCTACCGTGTAACCGTTAAGGACTTATTCGGCAATGTGAACAACGATCCCCGGTCAGTCTACCGCTTGCTGATCGGCCAAGAAGATCCTGACTTCGGCCTATTGGCGTACGCGGTACCAGTAACGGGCAACAAGAATGTGGTGACACCATCGGCAACGATCCTGCGGCGTGGCGGGAATACCTCGTTGGCTGTCCGTATCACGCGGCAACACGGTTTTGCAGGGGACGTGGAAATCTTCGCCAAGGGGCTTCCCGAGGGTGTCATTTGTCACGGCGCAGTAGCAAGCGGCAAGGACAATCAAGCCACGCTGGTCTTCAGCGCGTCTGAAAACGCGACTGCCTGGAGCGGGCCAGTCCGCATAATTGGCGAAGCGAAAATCGGTGACCGCGAAGTCACGCGAGAAGCGCGTAGCGCAGCTTTTATCTGGGGAACGCAGAACGCGCAACAACAACCGCCCGTCGTCCGCCTCGTCAGCAACGTGACACTCTCTGTCCTCGACCGGCAAAAAGCGCCGCTGTCGGTTCAATTGGGTGACGGCACAGACTTGGTAACCTCTCGCGGTGGCAAAATACAGATTCCTATCAAAGTCGTTCGTGGAGAGGATGTCCCGGACGATCTAAAGATGAAAATGGTAGGCGTAACCGGAGTGAACTTGCCAGAAACCACGGTCAAGGGCAAAGAGGGCTCGTACCCGCTGGAGGTAACGGCCCCCCATTTTCCGATCGGAATCCACACGATCTTGTTGACGGGGACCACCAAATACAAGTATGCGGGTGCCCCCGAAGCGATCAATAAAGTCGAAGAGGAAAGCAAGCGGCTAGAAGCGGTTGTAAAAAAGTTGTCCGATTTGGAAAAGCAAGCTCAGGAGAACCTGCGCAAAACGCTGGAAGCCGCCACGAAAGAAACAGGAAATCACCCGCTGGCTGAGCAAGTCAAACAGGCTGAGGAAGAATCCCGGCGTCTGACGGGCCTGTCCAAACGCGCCGTGAAACGCAAGCAAGAGACGGACAATGAGCTGAATACTGTTAAAAACAAAAACAAGCCTCGGGATATCAACGTCCCCTTTGTCTCCACGCCTGTTCGCCTACGAGTCGTCCCATCGCCAGTCACACTCCAAGTGGACACGCCACCCGCAGCGAAGCAAAATTCCCAAACAGTAGTCACCGCCGCGATCGAAAGAAAATTCGGGTTCGTTGAGCGCGTCGACATCACCGTTGAGATGCCGGCTGGAGTCAGCGGGATTACCGCCAAGCCGCTCAGTTTCGAAAAAGGCAAAACCGATGGGAAATTGGTATTGATCCTAGCCGCCAACGCCACACCCGGAACTCACCTGATCAAGGTGCACGCAAAACTAAAATTCAACAACATTGATATCGATACCACCAACGAGTTGACGCTGACCATTGACAAGGTCCAAGAAACGGCAAGCAGCTAAATATAACGATGCACACAAACCGTTCACCGAATATCACGAATATGCAAACGCAACGCCTGTGTCTCTGGTTGATCATCGCCATCCTCTGCTTTCCCGCGGCGCTAGCCTGGGCTGAGGAACCGCTGGAGATTGCTATCGTACAACGCGATACTCCTGTCGATTTCGAAAAAGAGATCTTGCCGATCCTGCGCCGCAACTGTTTGGCGTGCCATAGTTCAACGAATTCCGAAAACGATCTGATTCTCGAGACTCCTCAAACGATCCTGAAGGGAGGCATCGAGGGCCCGGCGGTGGTTGCGGGCAAGAGCTCCGATAGCCTCCTATTCACGACTGCGGCCCACATCGAAGAATCTTTCATGCCGCCCGAGGAAAATGAAGTCGGTGCACGGAACCTCACATCACAGGAATTGGGACTTCTGAAAATATGGATCGACCAGGGTGCGCAGGGCGAGGTCTTGGGAATCGCGGCAGCACCCGAGTGGCAACCCTTGCCGGTTCGAGTGAATCCGATCTATGCAGTTGCGATGGCGCCGAATGGTGACTTCTTGGCAGCGAGCCGCGGAAATCAGATTTTTATCTACCACGTGCCCGCTGAAATGTTGATCGGTCGATTGACGGACCTCGAAATGGCTAAGACAGGAGCTTACGAAAGGCCACCAATGGCTCACTTTGATTTAGTTCAATCGCTGGCGTTCAGCCCTGACGGTCAATGGATCGCTTCCGGTGGTTACCGGACTGTCAAACTTTGGAGGCGACAGGACCCTGTCCGCAAAGCTGAATTGCCGAAGGCGGAGGGTATGGTTACGGCAACCGCTCGAAGCAGCGACGGCTCGATGGTTGCCGTCGCTGAGGACAACGGCAAAATCAGATTAATCGAGCTGGCCACTGGAACGGTCAGGCAGACTTTGGTTGGACATGAAGGTCCGGTCCATGGTGTCCGTTTTTCCTCCGACGGAACTCAACTTATTTCCGGCGGCGCCGACCAAACCTACCGAATTTGGAATACGACCGAGGGAAAAGAAATCGCCAAAACCGCGACTTCCTCTCCCGTCACAGCCGTCGCCTTTGCTGTGGAAGACACGCAAGTCGTCACTGCTGAGGAAGACAATGTGATTCGCACCTGGGCAGTCGATGCGGCAAAAGGCGACAGTTCATCAGTTGAGTCTGCCAAACCCTTGAAAGAATTGACTGGGCATACCGCGCGGATCACCGATTTGGCCGTGATGCCTAGCGTTACGACTCACATCATCTCTTCCAGTGAGGACACAACCGTCCGGCGTTGGGACGTCAACGGCGGCAACCTGATTCGCCAGTTCGGCCACGGCGGCCCTGTTTTGGCGATCGCAATCCGTCCTGATGGAAAGCGGATTGGCAGTGTCAGTGGCAATGGTACTTCCAAGCTATGGGATCCGGATACCGGTCAACAAATTGTGCAATTGGATGACACGACATCGTTGAAGAATAAAGTCAACCGGCGGACCCTGACCGTCGCGATTGGCAAGCGACGAGTCGATAACGCGAAAAAAGATGTCGCAGAAGCTGCAAAGCGAAAAACGGCAGAACAAGACAGCGCAAAGAAGGCTGCCGAAAACGTTACCAAGAGTGAAGAAGATCTTCAAAAGAAAGCCGAAGCCGCCAAGAAACCCGAAGAAGAAAAGCTTGCAGCCGAAAAGGCGCTGCAAGAAGAAGAGCTCAGAAAGGCCACTGCCGAGGCGGCTCAAAAGAAGGCGGACCATGACTTCCAGGCCGCTGGTGAAGTGCTAAAAAAAGCCGAGGCCATTGCGTCCAGTGCTGTGGACGATGACTCCAAAGCCAAGGCACAAAAAGCGGTCGAGGAAGCGAAGGAAGCACACAGGGCCGCGCAGGCTGCGAAAAAGAGTGCCGACGAAACGCTGAACGCCGCACGAGACGCGGTTGAGAAAGCTCAGGAAATTCTAAAAAGCAAAACCGTCGCCGCCCAAAAACCGATCGACGAACGCAAGGCTGCCGAGCGTGCGTTGGAAGCCGCCAACCGCTCGGAGATTCGCACCAAGGAGTTAGCCAAGATCGCATTGGATGCCATCCCTGGATTGGAAGCCGCCCAGAGGAATGCGGAAGAGTCGTACCAACAGTTGCAAACGCTTCAGCAGAACGCCCAAGAGGAATTGGTGGACGCCGCGGCCGCAGCGCGTCAGCCGGTTCGTGCGATCGCTTTTTCGCTAGATGGTTTGCTGTTGGCAATTGCAGACGACGACGGGCAGATCCGAACGTTCAGTGGCGAAACCGGGCAATCGATCGCGGCGATCCAAAATGGGGCCCCTGTGACCGGTCTGGAATTCGCCGCGGATGAAGGTGGTCTACTTGCCGTAGGCAACGACAACACTCTGATCGTCTGGGATGGGAGACCGACATGGCAGCTAATCCGAACGATCGGCGCACACGACAGACCCGGCCAGCTAGTCGATCGCGTCACATCCCTTCACTTCAGTCCCGACAGTAAAATGCTGGCTAGCGGTGGAGGCGAGCCGTCTCGAAGTGGCGAGCTGAAGATTTGGAACGTCGAGAACGGTTCGCTGATCCGTCATATCGTAGACGCTCACAGTGATACAATTTTGGGCCTGGAATTCTCGCCCGATGCCAGTCACATCGCTAGTTGTGCGTCGGACCGATTCATGAAAGTTTTTGAGAGCGCCACGGGAAAATTTGTAAGAACGTTTGAAGGCCACACAAGTTCGGTTTTGGGCGTCAGTTGGCGAGCTGATGGTCGCATGCTCGCTACATGCGGCGCTGACAACGCCGTCAAGATTTGGGATTTTAGCACGGGCGAGCTGACCAAAACTGTTCAGGGATTCACGAAAGAAGTCACTTCGATCGAATTTATGGGATCAAGCGACAATTTGATGTGTAGTTCGGGCGATAAACAAATCAGCGCCAAGAATGTCGCTGGCGGCAATGTCCGGAACTACGCCGGCCCGGCTAGTTTTATGTACAGCGTCCGCACCAGCGCTGACGGAAAGATCATCGCAGCGGGTGGCCAAGACAGTATCGTGCGTGTCTGGAATGAGAATGGTCAGACGATCGTCAACTTCGAGCCTCCCGAACCAACGTCGGCTCCAAGTCAGCAAGCGTCGCAATAGACACACTCCTGGTTCCTGCCGTAGTTGGAAGATCGACAAGACCGCGTAGTGTGCCCATGATTGAGCCAGACGGGTTTGTGTGAAAAGAGGCTCCTCCTGGAAAAACTTGTTTATCACACTAACACCGTGGGAACGGAAGCCAGGAAGAGGTACAGGTTCATGCCGAGAGCTTCACTTCGGAAATTACTGATTGCGAAGTCGCCGCTGTGGGATGCCCCCATTTCCTGTACCAAGCGTTATGAAAGATTGGGTTGGGGGATTGGGATCGGTGATTCGCAGTGCTGCTGGAGTGAGGCCGTAGGCCGAACGGAAGCAGCACTGCGATGCGCGAACTCCGATGGGGTCAGGTAACCAAGCGAACTGTGCGGGCGACGTGTGTTGAAGTCCTCTCGCCAAGCTCGTGCTTTCATCCGTGCGTCGTCTTCATTGATCAAGTCCGTGTGATGCAAGTACTCGTCACGCAGTCGGCTGCCCGAACTCTCACAGACACCGTTCTGCCACGGCGAGCCAGGTTCGATGGAAAGAATCTCCACGCCAATCGTCGCCAACCACTGCTTGATCGCCGTCGAGATGAACTCCGGACCGTTGTCGCACCGAAGTCGTTTCGGAACGCCGTGCATCGCAAACAGTTCCGCCAAAGTGTCGATCGCATCTTCGCTCGTGATACTGCGA
>Ga0102938_10002295_pt1 | contig 14512 bp, 9 predicted proteins | sample SalPonR2_B_D2_MG_FD_84516 | JGI IMG/M metagenome (GOLD analysis project Ga0102938, IMG submission 84516) | Salt pond soil microbial communities from South San Francisco under conditions of wetland restoration - Salt Pond MetaG R2_B_D2_MG | ecosystem: Environmental > Aquatic > Marine > Intertidal...
CGCCGCCGGCGCAAGAATACGTGCGGATGATCGGCCGCAGCACGCAGGCCTTGACCGACGTCATCGAGGACATCTTGGACTTCGCCGCCATCGAAGCCGGTCGCGTCGATATCGATCCCCGCCCCATCGATTTGCACGTCTGTTTGGGTGACGCGTTCAAGTCCTTGGCCGTTCGCGCCGCCGAGAAACCCTTGCAGCTGATCTTATCGATTGATCCGGAAACCCCGCGTTATGCGATCGTCGATCCGAAACGCTTTCGACAAATCATCATCAATTTGGTCGGAAACGCGATCAAGTTCACGCCGTTGGGCGAAGTCCGCGTTCGCCTGTCTCTCGACCACGAGTTCGACGGTCCCGAATTCATCGGCCCCGAGGACGAACCGACGTTCCTGATCGAGGTCGCCGATACCGGCGTGGGAATCCCCAACGACAAACAGGCCGAAGTCTTCACCGCGTTCGAACGGGGGGAAATCGGCACCAAGCGTTCCTTCGGCGGCACCGGCCTGGGTTTATCGATCAGCGACGGGTTGGTCCGCCGCATGGGAGGACGCATCGACTTGGTCAGTCAACCCGACGTCGGCAGTTGTTTCAGTTGCCGCTTGCCGCTCAAGCGAGCCTCCGCGGCCGACGCCTCGAGTCGGCCGCCCCGACGTCCCGATGCCAAGAAAACCGCCCGTCTGGTCGGCCGAATCCTTACCGGTGTTCCCAACATGGACGCCGCGTTCGAAGAAACCTTGGCCTCGCTGGGGATCGCGATCACGGACGAACCGATGACTCTCAAGCGGGACGGAAAGATACCGACGCTGTGGGTTTTGCGGAGCGACGGACCGACGACGTGGCGAGATCGCGTGCACCACCAAAACGATCGCGTGGTCTGGATCCAGAAGGTCGGAGGCACTTCGGCGCCGATCGTCGCAGCCCGGGAATCACGATTGAACGAGCCCGTGACGCCCGACGAGTTGACCGTGGCGGTCCACGATTTGTTATCTGACCGCGACCAACGCGCGCCGAACCGTCGAAACGGCGATCCCCGCATTTGGGCGAGCGGCGACGCGCCCGCTGCGACTCTCGCCCCACCGATCGACCACAAAGGCGACTTGTTGTTGGTCGACGACAGTGAGGTCAACCGCCTGGTCATCCGCCGACAATTGGAGGCACTCGGATACAAAATCGAAACAGCCGTCGATGGTCAAAAGGCCGTGCAAACGGCGACGCGGCGACATTTCGACTGCATCCTGATGGACTTGCAAATGCCGATCATGGATGGCACCGAAGCGACCGCCGAGATCCGCGAAGCCTACCGACGCAAGGCAGCCGCACCGCCCCCGATCATCGCCCTGACCGCCCACGTCACGGCGGAACACGAATTGATGTGCAAACAAGCCGGGATGTCGGGGTTCATCACCAAACCCGTTCGTGTCAAAGCGCTGACCAACGCCATCGAATCGGCACTCCACCCGGATTCAGACCGATGGATCCGGGGCGATCGTGCCGACACGCAACGAGACGATCCTGTGGCCGATCCCGCGGGCACGCCGCCGGAACAATCACTTGCACCGGAGCATAACGACATGACCGACGACTCGAACGCGGACACGTCCCCGGCGACCACACCGGTGCCGCGGGATCGAGACGCCGAGGCGACCAGGCAACAGTTGCTTCGCTACAGCGGCGGCAGCGCCGACATCGCCGTGTCGTTATGCGACGCTTTTCTTGAAGAGGTCCCCGACCTGCTCCGTCGTGTCCGAAATCACCGCCGATCGAATCAAAACGGCGAACTGATGCGGGCGGCGCACACTCTGAAAAGCTGTCTGCGGTACGTCGCCAATCCGGCCGCGATCGGTTTGGCTGCCGATTTGGAAAAGAACGCGAAAGAAAAGAAGACCATTTCCGCGGTCGACATCGAAACGTTGGGATCGGTTTGCGAGGCGTGGCAAGAACACGTTCGCCACGTCCGAGAGACCTTTCGCGGTTAGAAAGCGATCCGACCGCAATTCGACGTCGCCGGTGGGAAATGGGATGCCCTAAATCCGCCGAATGAACATTTCGGCGTAGCTGCGAACTTCGCTGCCGTTGAGGACGTGGACCATGCGGAGCTGTTTGACCTGTTCGTCGCTGAACGAGTTCATGGGGACGTGAACGAGATGTTTCTTGTACCGACGCGCCAGACGCCGAAATCCGGCCCCCGGAGGCAACATCGACAAGACGGCGATCTGCGGACCGCTGCTGTGCAGGCATCCCGCGGCCAACAGTCTTTCCTCCAACGTCTCGGTGAAATCCAACCTCGAATCCAGCCAAACGTCGGGAATCACCATCGGCGGATACAGGAACAACGCGCCACCGTAATTCGCCAGTCCGATCCCAGGCCCGACCATTTCCTCGTGAAAGTCGGTCGCAAAAAACGCCAGCGTCGATTCGGATTCGTGTTCGGCGAACCAAGTCGTCCGCCAGGGATAGGACCGCGGATCGGCCGGGCTGTCGAACAGCATCACGCAAGCATCCAAATTGCCACGACTGGGCGGGATCACCTTGACATAGATTTCTTTCTCGTACCAATGCCGCAGGGTGTCACGTATATCGATTCCGTCTTTGACGCTGGTCGTGAATTTTTCGGTCCGCGCCAAGTCGCTTCCCATGATCGCTTTGGCCCGCTCGAACACCCTCGTCCGAAAGTTTTCGATGCGTTCGTCCTCGGGCGGATAGCTGCATTGGCTGTACGGATTCCAGCGGTACGACCAACGTTCTTTTTCCAGTTTTTGCGGACGGCGTTGCAGTTGCAGCGTTCGCCAAGTCATCGGCGGACCGGGCAATCGGTTGACCAGCAAGACCGTTTCACCGTCGGCCAGACGGGCTTGGTCGATGCCCAAGGTCGCGACGGGCAATTCGTCGACGTGGCCGGTCGGCTCGCCGTCGTCCAGGGCGGACAGGGCTTCGCTGTATCGGTAATCGTTGGCGTTTTCGGCGACATGCAAAGCGAACTGATCACCCAGGATCTGCTGCGCGGCGGTAACGATCGTGACCAAGTCCGGAGTCATGCGGCGGTGGATCAAGGAAAGATTGCGAATGTACTTCAAGCATTTCGAAAGCAGCAGCGGCGTCATCCGCCGCGCGCGATTTCCCAACTCGGACTGATAGGAACTTCTCGCCGCGATCAACAGTTCCTTGACGCCGTCGATTTGCAAGTCCTCGTCGTTTTCCAACTCGCTCCGCGCGCGTTCGTAAAGTCCGGTGATGAACGGCAATTCGCCGAACAGAAACGTCAAGGTTCGTGGTGCGACGGCATAACGAACCGGTTCTTCGACCAGATCGTGTTCCGGCATGACCCGCAAGGCCGCCGACTCGCTGCGATGATGATCCTCCCGTGGATCGTCGGAGCTCTGATCGTAGGCTTCACGAATCCACGGCCAATGAAGCACGCTGGTGACGAATAAGATTCGCTGGTGGCGGGCCTCCAGTTCCTTCAAACGGTGCGCCATGTGGACGATGCGGTGACGGGTTTGAACGTCCGGCGGGCGAATGATGCCCGGCAACAGCGCCGCGGCGAAACGCTCCGGGGAGACAAGTCGCAACGCGTAAGGGTCGGGCATCACGGCCGAATACGGATAAAACGGATCCGTTTCCAGGTCGACGTAAGCACGCGTGATGTGTTCGCCCATCGCGGCGCGGATCGCCATGATCACCGGCTGGCAAGGATCGATCGGCACGTAGCTGACCGGGTCACTGTTGTCCGGTTCCTCGTCGTTCGCGTCGGATGCGTCCCATTTCGTTTCTTGCCAAGACGGCGGGTCGGTGTCGCCCGCACCAAAGGCGTGCGGCTGAATCACGATCGACGGCGTCGGCAAGTCCAGCACCGCTTCTTCCACCTGAATTCGAAACGACTCCGGCAAAGGAACCGCGACACAGTCGTAGGCTTCTTCGAGCATCCAACGCCGAACCGTCAACGCGAACTGTCCGCTGCCGTGGATGACCGGCAAGATGGCGATCTTGGATCCCATCCGAAGCAATTCGGGGACCGGCGACGGATTCGGTAAGGCGTCCCAAGTGGACATGGCTGCGCTGCTACCCGACGGGACTCGGTTTGGCGGACGCGATCACCCGCGTCTGCGTGGCGACGGCCAAATATTTCTCGGCCGCTTGCATGACCGATTCTACGGTGACACCGCGATACAAAGCCAATAAATCGTCCGTGCTTTGGTACTCGCCGCAGGTCAACCAACGACTGCCGATGCCGAACAGTCGGTTTCCGGGTCGCTCGCTGCCCATGATGCAAGCGGACGTGGCCTTGCCGATCGCTTGAGACAATTCGGCTTTGTCGACCGCGAACGTTTCCGGTTTCTCGGTCACACGGCGAAGCAAGTCATCCATCAAATGCTCGTTCGTGTCAATTTCCTCGGGGGCGCAGACCAAGTAGCTGAAGATCGCCCCGTCGTCGATGAACTCTTGCGACCACATCGCCGCGATTTCGGCGCGGCCCGTGTCGATCAATTCCCAAAACAAACGGCTGCCGCCGTCGTCCGCCAAAACCGAAAGCAACATACGCAACGGGTAACGATCGGCGTCCCGGATCGACGGCCCCGGGATCATCTTGACCAAATAAGCCTGGGAGGCATCGTCGATGTTCAAGTTCGCGTCGACTCGGATGCCTTGGGGCAAGGTTTCCGGATCGTCCGCCGACGGTGATCCGCTCGTACCGCGACCGGCCCAGTGCCGAGTCAGTTTTTCCACGTCGGCGATCAAGCCGTCGAAATCGACATTGCCCGATGCAGCCAAGACGATGTTTTCGGGCCGATAACGACGATTGAAATAGGCACGCATGTCCGACGAAGTCATCGCTTTGATCGATTCGCTGGTTCCCAAAACGCGGCGGCCCAATCCGCGGGGGCTGAAGTGTCGTTCCATCGCCCTTTCGAAAGCGCCGAACGGTGGCTGGTCTTCGTACTTGGCGATCTCTTCCAAAATAACTTGGCGTTCCGTTTCGAAATCGTCGTCGCGGAGCGCCGGCGAAAGCATGTCGGTCAACAAGTCGATCAATCGACCCTGAAACTTTGGCAGCACCGTCGCGTAGTAGACCGTTTGTTCCTCGCTGGTGTAAGCGTTGCTTTGTCCGCCCAGTTCGTCCAATTCGCGGTTGACGTCGGCGGCACTGCGCCGGGCCGTGCCTTTGAACATCATGTGTTCCAGGAAATGGCTGAGTCCCGATTCGCGGTCGACTTCGTCCCGCGCTCCGGCCCGGACGAAATAACCCATCGCGGCGCTATAACCACGCGTATCGATCTCGGCGACGACGCGGAGTCCGTTGGCAAGGGTGGTCTGACGAAATTCTGGCATGGTTTTATGAGTTGATCTTCAGTTCGTGAGGGCCTGAAGTTACCAGGCGGAAATTTTTCGGCCGATGGATTCGGTAGTACTGTTGGACTTGGTCCAGGGTGATCGATTCGATCGCGGTTTCCAACTCGTCCAAGGTCATCACCCGTCCGAGTTGAAGCCAGTCGTTTGCCATCGAAGACGCGCGAGACGAACTGGATTCTTGTTCCATGATCAGACTGCTTTGAATTCGAACTTTCCAGCGTTCCAGTTCATGCGGGTCCAAGTCGTCGATCAGGTGATGAATCTCGTGCAGTGTCACGTCCAGGGTTTCTTGGGCCCGCGCGGGCGTCGTCCCGGCGTAACCGAAAACGCCGGCGGCCTGTTTCAGCGAATTGCAACTGGCCGAAACGGTGTAACACAGCCCGCGTTGTTCGCGGACGCGGTCAAACAACCGGCTGCTCATTCCGTCACTGAGAATACCGATTCCCGCGCGCATGACGAAATAATCTTCGTGGCCGTAGGGAATCGAGTCGAAGGAAAAACCGATGTGGGTTTGGCTGCTGGAGGATTCCATGTGTTCGGTCGCAGGGCCTCCGGTCGCCGGAACCGGCGGGACCACATCCCCGCTTCGCCAATCGCCCAGCGTTTCCTCGGCCAGTTGAAAAACGGCTTCCGGAATGACGTTGCCGGCGACCGCCAGGACGGAGTCGGTCGCATGGTACCGCTCGGCGAAAAGCCCGCGGACGTCGTCCTGAGTGATCGATTCCAAACTTTCCATCGTCCCGGTCGCCGAACGGCCCAGCCGATCGCCGTAGTGAAGTTCGCGTAGGCGGCGCATCACGCGAGACACGGGTTCATCCTCGATCGCACGCAGTTCTTGAACGGCCATCAGACGGGCATCGTCCAATTGGTCGGCCGGCAAATGCGGTCGCCGCACCACATCGGCATAAAGCCCGATCGCCGTGGGCAACGACTCCGCAGGCATCGCTGCGCCGAACGAAACCATCCGACTGGACGTGCCGGAGGAACCATCGATGCCCAGTTCGTCTTGGATCGCGACCAGTTCGCGGCTGCTGTATCTGCCGGCACCTCGCTGAACCATTTCGCAAACCAGCGAAGCCAGCCCGGGACGATCATCCGGTTCGTTTTCGACGCCGGCGGGCAACGACAGCGAAAACGCGGCCGTCCGCAACCAGGGCATCGGCTGGACCAGCACGGTCAAGCCGTTGGCGAAGGTTCGCGATTGAACGGCCGAAGCGATCGAGGTTGCCGACGAGGAAGTTGATGAATTTGACATGAAAATCGAAAAAGGTCCGAAACGAAGAAAAGTGATCCGCCCAGCGGCAGTAGCACCGCCGACCAGAGACGACAGGCCGCTGCACCGGAGGCGTCGTCGGTCGCGCGTCAAACGCCGATCGTGACGACTTCGACGGTCTTGACCCTTCCGACCAGGGTGTGACTGCTGGCGTCGTCGACGACGATCGACATCATCTGGCCGGCTTGACGTCGGTTGCCGTCGAACACAACGATGCGGTCGCAATGCGTCCGGCCGGTCATCTGGATCAACTGGCTATCGTCGCCCTCCTCGACACGGGCCTCCTCGACACGGGCCTCCTCGTGGGGGACGTTGTTTCGCGGGCCGCCGTTGTCGCCCACAGGAACACCGATCACCTGAATCGGCTCTCCGGGCTGCCCCGGCTTGGTCAGGTCACGCAGCGCCCGTTTGCTGGGGCCTTCGACCAGGACATCGACTTCGGTGCCGATCAGTTTCTGGTTGTCCTCTTTCGCGATGGCGTCTTGAATCGCCAGCAGTTCGTTGTTCCGTCGCGCCTTGATCTCACGCGGCACGTCGTCGGACAATCGCTCGGCGGCCTTGGTGCCGCCACGGACGCTGTACTGAAAAATGAAACTGTTTTTGAATCGGCACCGTTCGGCCAAGCGGATCGTCTTTCGAAAGTCCTCCTCGGTCTCGCCGCAGAAGCCGACGATGAAATCGCTGCTGATGGCCGCGTCGGGCAAGATCCGTTCGATACGCTCCATCATGTCCAGATAGTCGGCGACCGTGTAGCCTCGCTTCATCCGTCGCAGGACGTCGTCGCTGCCGCTTTGTGCCGGCACGTGCAGATAAGGCGAACACTTGGGCAAATCGCGGACGGTCGTCAGCAAGCGCTCGGTCATGTCTTTGGGATAATTCGTTACGAATTTGATGCGGTCGATCCCGTCGACCTCGTGAAGCCGCATCAACAGCGACGACAAATCCGTCGTCCGGCCGTCCTCGTCAAACCGATAACTGTTGACGGTTTGACCGAGCAGCGTGATTTCGCGGCAACCCTGATCGGCCAGGACTCGGGCTTCGGCCAAGATCTGTGTCGGCGGCCGTCCCTGTTCGGGACCGCGTGTGTTCGGCACGACGCAATAAGTACAAAACTTGTCGCATCCGATTTGGATCCGCAGGTACGCTTGGAACGGTGTCGGACGCATCGCCGGATCACGGAGCGGATCGAACGTTTCATGGCTGCGGGCGACGACGGATTGCTTGCCGTCTTTGCGAGACATCGAAACGGCCATCTGGCGGCCTTGCCCGGCTCGGACCTTGCCCAGCAATTCGGGGATCGTGTGCAGCTGACCGGGGCCGACCACCAGGTCGACGTAGGGGGCGCGTTGGAAAATCACTTTTTGATCTTTTTGTGCCATGCAACCCATCACGCCGATCGTTTTCTCGGGGTTGCGTTCTTTGGCCTCCCGCAGTTTCCCCAGCGCGCTATACACCTTTTCTTCGGCGTGTTCGCGGACGCTACACGTGTTGTACAAAACCGTGTCGGCTTCCTTGGCGGAATCGACGACCGTGTAGCCGTGCCGCTTCAAATCGGCGATCACCATCTCGCTGTCCAAAACGTTCATTTGGCAGCCGACGGTCTTGATGTAAACGCGTTTGCTCATGCTGGCGAATTGTCTTTGTTGGTTGGGTCGTCACGGCTTGCCCCATCACTGTCGGCCGCGTCGGCCGGCTGGTTCCGCTTCACGAATCCACGCAGCGCGTCGACCAGGCTGGTCCGGCGACGGTTCATCGATGCGGCCAACAGCCCGACCGCGATCACGGTCCCCGCCGCCCACATCAGGGTCGCACCGTTCAAAAAGGACTCGTTGGCTTGACTGAACATCCCGACAAACATACCCGCGGCAGGCCGCCCGACGGTAGGCCCGTTGCCCGCCTTGCCCCCGGGCAACACGGCGGCTGAGTCCCGCCTAGAATGGGACTCAGCCGCCTAGAATGAACGGCTCCGATCCCCCCTCCTGCGAAAGTCGCCTCGATGTCCCGATTCGTTACCGCCGTCGTGTTCGGCTTGTTGGCCGGCGTGATCGTTGCCCAGCAGCCCGGCGAGGATAAAAACGGGCCGATCGGCCCGCAAACGGAAAACACCCTGAAAACCAGCGACGGCGGGGAGATTTCGTATCTCCTTTCGGTACCGGAATCCGAAGCCGGCCAGAAATTGCCGCTGATGCTGTTCTTGCACGGACGCGGCGAGAGCGACGGGCCGCTGTCGTTGGTCGCAAAATGGGGGCCACCGATGAAGGTCGCGCGGGGCGAAGCCCTGCCCTATTTGCTCGTGTCGCCGCAATGCCCCCGCGACGATTTCTGGAGCAGCGAAACACAACAAAAACGACTCGTCGAATTGTTGGACGAAATCGTCCAGACGCATCCCGTCGACCAGGACCGTGTTTATCTGACCGGTTTAAGCATGGGCGGCTTCGGTTCCTGGCAGTTGGCCTGTGACCATCCCGATCGGTTCGCCGCCGTTGTGCCGATATGTGGCCGCGGCAAACCCGAATTGGCGGAAAAGCTTGTCGACGTTCCGATCTGGGTTTTCCACGGTGACCAAGACAAATCGGTTCCGTTTTCGCACAGCGTCGACATGGTCAATGCCATCCGGTCGGCCGGAGGCGATAAGGTCCGCTTCACGTCACTGGAAAGCGTCGGTCACAACAGTTGGTCCGCCGCCTACGCGACCCCGGAACTGTATCAGTGGATCAGCCGGCATCGACGGAACGACAACAATTGAACGACAGCCTGCGAACCGCGACGCCGGAGTTGCTCGGTTTCAGTCCGGTTTTCGCGTCGGATCGCCGTCGATCAACCAAGCTTCCCAAGCCCGTCCGTAGCGATCCAAAAATTCGCGACAATCGGCGGCGGTGAATGCGGTCCGGTTCCAGTTCGCCGAGATGCAGATCTGGCCCCAATTGACGCACAACCCCAGCGTCACGTTGGTGCCGCGGCGGGCCGGCGGAACAATCAAAATCTTGGCCAAGTCGACATCGCCGATCCGCCGACGCCCGTCGCGTTCGGGGAATTCGTGCTTCATGCCCCTCGAGATGTCGCCGGCATAGGTCAACGCGCTGGTTGACATGTGGTGACTCCACCGGATCGCACGTTTCATCAGATTCGGCCGATCGGCCAGGGCGTCCAAGCCGTCCAGGAAATCCAGGTAAACACGACTGTCCTTGATCCACTGCGTCTCCGCTTGAACGCTCGCAAGCAACTCGGGCCATGCGACGCATTGCCGGGCCGTACGGCCGAGAAAAGCGAAACTCAACCGGTTCGCCGCCGGCATTCGCATGTCCTCTCGGCTCCGCAAATCCACCGGCATCAGAACGCGGAGCCGCGATGATCGCCCACGACCGCCGAACTCTTGGTTCCATTGGTGGCAGACATCAAACAGGATCGCCAGCGCCAGATCATTGATCGCGACCGATCGATCCCGGCACGCCGCCTGAATCTTTTTCGACGTGTCAACGCCGAACACGTGATGAAGCATCGGCTGATCCGAGGCCGGGCTGCCCCGAAGACGCGTCGCCCGTGGCCGCTCCTCTTGCCGATTCGACCGATCGGGGACTGCGAGCGCGTCGGGCCGTTGGAAATGAAAGTAGAATGCGTTTCGCAGTTTATCCCAAGTCGACAAGGCGGCGACCACGGGTTTCGCTTTCCGTTCGCTAAATTCCGCACGGCCGCGAAGTCGCGCCGGTTGCAATTGACGGCGTCGCGATCGCGGGCTTGGGGAAGACGCCGGCTCGAATTCGCAAGCCTCCGGTGCATTCGCTCGTTCGTTTTTTCGAACTGCGGACGTGACGTTGGATACATAACGCGACAACGCATCGATCAACACTTGCCGCAGGCCCACCCCGTCACAGCACGCGTGATGGAGTTGAATCAGCAATCGACTGCCGCCGGGGTCTTTCGTCGGCTGGTACCAATACCGACAACCCGGTTCGTCAAACAAATCGATCGCCCGCGGACTCGGATCGACACATTCCGGATGCTCGATCAGTGGCGGATCAAAATCCGGATCGCGAAGTCGTGCGAGAAAGTGCGGATCGTACTCCCACGCCAAACCTTCGGCGGTCTGGATCAGACGACTGGCCAACAACGGGTGCCGATGGATCGTGTTCGTCAACGCTTCACTCATAGCGTCGACGCACAGCAAGCCGGCAAACTGCAACTCGATGAAACTGGTCATCGGACAATTCTCGCGGTCGTCCCAAACCAGATACTTTTCCAGCGACGAAAGCGGCAGCGGAAACAGTTCCGCCAGCTCGGCGGGCATCGCCGTCGGCGGTCGCCCGAAAGCGGGAGCGGCCGCCCCCTTGTGGTCCGCCGCAACCCGATCGACACCGCCTGTGCGTGGCGGGCCGAGAGTCGATGGCGGGACCGGAGAGCTTTTGGGCACGGAGCGGGGCATGGGTGGGCCGATCGGAAGAGTAGAAACCGCACCCACCGACTCTAGTTGCCGAACGTCAAAAGTCGAGCGATCTGCCGCAGTTAAGCCCGCCCGGTCGGCTGCGGTGCTTTGCCCGGACCCGTTTAATCCTTGTCCGCCCGCAGCACGGACACGAATGCTTTTTGAGGAATATTCACGCTGCCGAATTGCTTCATTTTTGCCTTCCCCTTTTTCTGTTTTTCCAACAGTTTTTTCTTTCGCGTCACGTCACCGCCGTACAATTTCGCGGTGACGTCTTTGCGATACGGGGCGATGGTGGCTCGCGCGATGATCGTACCGCCGATGGCACCTTGGATCGGGATTTTGAACTGGTGACGCGGGATCGCTTCGGCCAGTTGTTCGCAGTAGTGCAGGGCGCGGGCACGCGATTTATCGCGATGCACCAGGTACGCCAACGCATCGATCGGTTCCTTGTTGACCAAGATGTCGACTTTCACCACATCGGTTTTCCGGTAGTCGATCGGAACGTAGTCGAACGATCCGTAGCCTCGGGTGATCATCTTGAGTTTACCGTAGAAGTCGAACAGGACTTCGCCCAGCGGCATCTCGCTGGTGACTTCCACACGGCCGGCGGACAGGTAATTCATCGTCTGACTTTCGCTGCGATGTTCCCGGCACAACTCCATCACCGGCCCGACGTATTCCTCGGGCGTCAGAATCGAAGCCTTGATGTAAGGCTCGGTCGCCGAATCGATGTTCGACGGATCGGGCCAATAAGTCGGATTGTCGACTTCGACAGTCGTTCCGTCTTTCAAGGCCAAATTGTATTTGACCGAGGGCGCCGAGATGACCAAACCGATGTCGAATTCACGTTGCAACCGCTCTTGGACCACGTCCAGGTGCAGCAACCCCAGGAACCCGCAACGGAATCCGAATCCGAGTGCCGCGGAACTGTCTTTTTCGTACGTCAACGCGGCGTCGTTGATCGCGAGCTTGTCGAGCGCTTTGGTCAAGTCTTGGTATTCATCGGTGCTCATCGGATAGATCGACGAAAAGACGACCTGTCTGGCTTGCTGGTAGCCGGGGATCGGCGCGTCGGCGGGCCGGTCCAGCCGAGTGATCGTGTCGCCGATTTCGATGTCTTGGACGCTTTTTACGCCGGCAACGATGTAACCGACTTCGCCGGCGCTGAGCTGGTCCTTGGGGTTCAGTTTGAACTGGTTGTACCCCAGTTCGTCGATTTTGTAGTCACGACCGGCGTGCATGAAATGAATCGTGTCGCGCGGCCGCAGGGTCCCTTCCATGACGCGGCATTGCAAAATCACGCCACGAAACTTGTCGAAGTGGGCGTCGAAAACCAAAGCTTTCACCGGAGCATCGGGGTCGCCCGTCGGCGCGGGTAATTGCTGGACGATTCCTTCCAAGACGTCTTGGACGCCTTGACCGGTTTTCGCGGACACCGGGATCGCGGCGAAGGGATCCAGTCCCAGGTCGGCATCGATTTCTTCGCGGGCACGTTCGACGTCGGCCGCCGGCAAGTCGATCTTGTTGATCACCGGCAACAATTCCAGGTCGTACTCCAGGGCCAAGTACAAATTGGCGACCGTTTGCGCCTCGACGCCTTGCGAAGCGTCGACGATGATCAGTGCGCCTTCGCAAGCCATCAGCGATCGGCGGACCTCGTGCGAAAAATCGACGTGACCGGGCGTGTCGATCAGGTTCAATTGGTAGGTTTCGCCGTCTTTCGCGGTGTAAGATAATGTGACGGTGTTGCTCTTGATCGTGATGCCACGTTCGCGTTCGATGTCCATCGAGTCAAGCATCTGGTCATGGAACTCTCGCTGCGTCACGCCGCCACAGGACTGAATCAGTCGATCGGCCAAGGTGGATTTGCCGTGGTCGATGTGGGCGATGATGCAAAAGTTGCGAATGCGTTTCATGCGTCGGTCTTGAGGAAATCGGTTAAGGTCAGCCGCCGGGAATTCATCGTAGTGAATCGTCGGAGGGACCGACAGCGGATGCGTCGGGCTCGACGCGAGACCCGCGAAACAACGGCGAAACAGGAAATCGAACGAGAAACCCCATGAGTTTGAAAGACGCGTTTGATCGGCTTCTCGATCGGGACCACCCTCTCGACGGGATCGACGACCTGGTCTGGGAACACCTGACGGCCGCGGGCGAGTCATCGAAGCACGTTTGGCGAACCGGCGGTTTGGTGACGACACAGCCGACCGGCTCGGCGTCGGCTGTGTCCGACGACGCTGCGGATTCTTTGTCAACGAGCGGGGCGGCTCCCTCGGCGCGAACGGTGATTGTGCGACGGGCGGACGCCTCGTCTCGGACGATCGACTGTCACACGGATCTTCGGAGCGGCAAGATTGACGATCTGGATGCGTCGAATCTCGTCGCTTGGCTGTTCTACGATCATGATTCCAAAATCCAACTACGGCTCGGCGGAACGGCAGCGCACTTTCATCAGGGCGACGAAGTCGATCGGGCTTGGCAGGCGACACCGCTGGCCAGTCGCAGCGCTTACGTCACCCTGCGGCGACCGGGCGTCGCGATTCCCGGCGATCGCCCGCCGGATGGGAGCGACCGTAGAGTCGATCAGGAGACGTCCGAGCGTGGCCGCGAGAATTTTACGATCCTCCGAACGTCGGTAACGTGGGCGGACTGGCTGTATTTGCGTTCCGGTGGTCACGTCCGCGCGCGAGTGGATTACGGCGTCTCGGGTGCGGCGAATTGGGTTTGGCTGAACCCGTGAAACTGATTCGTCTCGGGCGACGATCTGACTTGTGACTTTCAGATCGGCTTTCGTAGACTCGCCCCACTCGTTTCTTGTTTTCTCAGCCCCCAGATCACCAGCTCGAAAGTCGCCCCCGTTGGTCGGCAAGGAAGCCACCGCAGTTGCCGTTGATGATCGGCTTCGCCGACGGCGAAGCCCTCAGGGGATCGCCGCTGCGCCGTGGTCGGTCATCGCCCTGGCCGGTTTGCTGCTGTCAATCGCGTCGACGTCGACGGCCCAGTCGCCGCAGGGCACCCCACCGTCGAAGGAACCTTTGCGGCTCGGCGGGGCGATGGTTTCGAAGTGGTCCGCTGCCGGTGCCGACGTGCGCTGGATTCGCGGCGACTGTCGTTTGATACACGGCGACAAGTCGTATGCGTGCGACGAAATCCTGTTAATCGTCGATGGTCCGCCCGGAACCGTGCGGTCGCGGATCGTGATGACGGGTGTCCGAAACGGGTCGGAGAAAATGGACCGGCCGCTGCGGGGGACGGTCGTGGCGACCCTGGAACCGGTGATCGATTCGCCACGTCTGATGCCGACGCCAAAAGTGTTGCCGCCGATCTTCGAGCATCTGCCGGCCGAATCGACTCAGCCGGGCGGCGTGGTCGCTCTGGCAACGGCAACCGACAACGGGGCCCAAGGGGGCGAAGTTCGCCAAGCCCAATTCGGCCTGGAGCCGCCCACCTTGATCCCGCCGCCGGGC
>Ga0102938_10002303_pt1 | contig 14486 bp, 14 predicted proteins | sample SalPonR2_B_D2_MG_FD_84516 | JGI IMG/M metagenome (GOLD analysis project Ga0102938, IMG submission 84516) | Salt pond soil microbial communities from South San Francisco under conditions of wetland restoration - Salt Pond MetaG R2_B_D2_MG | ecosystem: Environmental > Aquatic > Marine >...
ACTCTCCAGATATTCAGTCGTTTTCCCGGCGCGCATCCAGGCGGAGGCCGCTGTCTTCGTCCAATTCCGCAGTGACCAGGATGGGGTTGCAGCAGACGCTGCAGTCCTCGACATAGGACTGGGTCGGGGTCGAGCAATCGACGAGCACGTCCAGTGTCTCCCAGCAATAGGGACACTGCAGGTTCGCCTGCATCAGCAAATCCATGACGGCCCGTCCCTCATTCCGCCTGTGCGGCGTCGTACAGTGCGGCGACGGCTGGCCAGTCCACCACGTTCCAGAAACTGTCGATGTAGCGACCACGTTCGTTCTGAAACTTCAGGTAATAGGCATGTTCCCAGAGGTCGATGCCGAGAATCGGGGCGCCGCGTCGTTCCACCACGTCCATGAGCGGATTGTCCTGGTTGCTGGTCGTCGTAACGAACAGCGATCCGTCGTCTGCCACGCACAGCCATGCCCAGCCGCTGCCGAAGTGGGACAGGCCGGCCTGCTTGATTTCGACGCGTAGCGCATCCAGCGAACCGAACTCCGCGTCAATGGCTTCCTGCAGCGCGCCGGTCGGGAAACCGCCGACGGGCGGAGACATGATCTGCCAGTAAAGGCTGTGGTTGTAATGTCCGCCGGCATTATTGCGCACGCTCGCCGGCCATTCGCTGATCTCGCCGAGCAATCCCGTCAGTGAAGTGGTGCCGAGATCGGTGCCTTCCAGCGCCGTCAGGAGCTTGTCGAAATAGCCGCGATGGTGGCGATTGTGATGAAGCTCCATCGTGCGGGCGTCGATGTAGGGCTCGAGTGCGTTGTATGCATAGCGCAGTGGCTCGAAGGTGAACGTCGCGACGTCGTCCTGCGCCGTGACCGGACCAGCCAGCAAGGCGGTCGCGGCAAAGGCAAAGAAAATCCTCATGGCTATCTCCGGCAGGCCCGGGGTTGTGGCAGAGGTATGTCGCGGACCTGCGCTTTAAAAAACTTATAGCGCATCTGCGAAGCTATGCCAGTCGGTGCGGGACCATCGGGCGGAAATCGTGGTCGGCGAAGCGCTGCCCCGGGTGCGGTTCAGCGATGCGAGCCTGCAACCTCCGCGGACTCCAGGTCCACGGTCTCGAGCTCCGCGGCCTCCTGGTCGGCGGCATCCTGGTCGGCCACGACCCGGGCGATCTCCTCGCGACGTCGCTCGGCCTCCAGGTCGCTGTCCGCCAGCGGCGCCTTGACGATGATCTCGTAGAGATCGCGGCGCCTGTCCTTCAGGTTCGTGACGCTGCCGATTTCGTGCAGTTCCTTGAGCAGGTCCATGTCGAGGTCCGCGATGACCGTCATCTCGGTATTCGGCGTGGTCTCGGCCTTGATGGAATTGGTCGGGAAGGCAAAGTCCGCGGGCGTGAATATTGCGGACTGTCCGTACTGGACGTCCATGTTGTGCACCTGGGGGAGGTTGCCGACGGAGCCCGCCATCGCGACGTAGCATTCGTTCTCCACGGCGCGCGCCTGGCTGCAGATGCGCACCCGCATGTAGGCGCTCTGCGTGTCGGTCAGGAAGGGTACGAACAGGATGTGCATGTTCTGGTCGGCGCAGATGCGAGCCAGTTCGGGGAACTCGGCGTCGTAGCAGATCAGGATGCCGACCCGGCCGCAATCCGTGTCGAAGACCGGCACCCGGTCCCAGCCGGACATGCCCCAGATTGAAATCTCGTCCGGCGTAGGATGAATCTTGCGCGACTGGTCCCAGGTTCCGTCACGCCGCAGCAGGAAGCTGACGTTGTACAGCCGGTCGTGCTCCACCAGCGGCATGCTGCCCGCGATGATGTTGATGTTGTAAGACACCGCGAGTTCCTGGAAGCGTGCCCGAATCCACTCGGTGTGCTTCGAAACCTCCCGGATCGCTTTCGGTTCATCCAGTTCGTTGAACTCCGCCATCAGGGGGGCATTAAAGAATTCCGGGAACAGAATAAAATCGGCCTTGTAAGCCGAGATCGCATCGACGAAGAACTCGACCTGGTCCATCAGCGCCACGCGATCTGCGAACAGCCGCATTTGCCACTGCACGAGCCCGACGCGCACGACGCTGCGCGGGCGATTGATCAGCCGCGGCTTCTCTTCGTAGTAGATGTTGTTCCACTCGAGCAGCGTGGCATAGCCGAGCGACTGCGTGTCTTCCTCAAGGTAGTTGCGCAGCAGTTTCTTGACGTGGAAGCCGTTGGACAGCTGGAAGGTCAGAGTGGGATCGTAGATGTTTTTCAGCCGTACCTGTTCGATGTATTCGCGCGGCGTCATCAGCTCGCCGTATTTTTCGTAGTTCGGAATGCGCCCCCCGGCCATGATCGCCCGCAGGTTGAGGTTCTCGCACAGCTCCTTGCGCGCGTCGTAGAGACGCCGGGCCAGACGCATACCCCGGAACTCGGGACGCACGAACACCTCGATGCCGTACAGCACGTCACCGTCCGGGTCGTGCGTCTTGAACGTGTCGTTGCCGGTGATATCACGGAAACTGTGGTTGTCGCCGAATTTTCCGTAATCGACGACGAGCGAGAGCGCGGAGGCCACGACCTTGCCGTTCACCTTGACGCACAGCTGGCCCTCCGGGAACTTTTCCAGCAGTTTCGCGATGTCGGCATGCGGCCAGTAGTCCCGGCCGATGCCTGCATAAGCCTCCTCCATGGCCTTGCGCAACTCGCTGTAGTCGGCCAGCTCGAGATTGCCGAGTTCGATTTTCATGCCGGATTCTTCGCTCACGCGTTTGTTTCTCGCCAAAAAGGATAAGGACGACAAGGGTACTGCCGTCGGCCCGTCGCGGCTACCCGCGGGGGGCAAACGCGTCGGCCCGGAGTTTCAGACCAGATGGTCTGCGACGTAGCGTGCCATCGCTTCCTCGGCGAACAGCACTTCGACGTCACCCAGCTTGCGCAGGATCTTCGCATGCAACTCGTCGATGCCCTTGATCAGCACGCGCTCCGCGCCGTGCTCAAGCACCAGCATCGTCGTGACGATGCTGCGGTTCGCGTGGTCCCCGAGCGAGATGAATACGGCATCCGCATTCGGCAGATCCAGGGCCTCGAGCACCTCTTCGTCTGCACCATCGGCGACCAGGGCCTCCGCCAGGCAATGCTCGACCCGTTGCACTGCAGCCTCGTCGATGTCCACGCCCGTGACCTTGTGACCGTTCTTCGCCAGGCGTTCGACCAGGGCGCCGCCGAAGCGTCCCAGGCCGATGACAATGAAGCGGGAATGCTTTTCCTCAGCCAATGATCACCTCACTTTGTGGGTAGCGGATTTTCGGCCCCTGCGGACGACGCAGCAGGGAGGAGGCCATCGCCAGGGGCCCGACCCGCCCGAAGAGCATCATGAGAACCACGACGACTTGTCCACCCTCGCTGAGCCGTCCGGTGGCGCCTGTCGAAAGGCCTACCGTGCCGAGGGCTGAAATGGCCTCGAAAACTACATCGAGGAACTCCCCCTGCGCGGCTGCCCGCGGCATATTACGGGTCTCGAGCACCAGCAGCAGGGCGGCGCCGAGGGTCAGCACGACCAGGTAGGTCGCGGTGACCGTGACCGCCAGCAGCAGGGCTTGGTCGGAGACGCGCCGGTGAAATGCGTTCATCTGCCAGTCATGGCGCAGCAGCGCCTTGGCCTGCAGCACCAGCACGGACACCGTCGGAACCTTGATCCCGCCTGCCGTGGAGCATGAGCTTCCGCCGATCAGCATCAACAGCATGAGAACGAACAGTGACGGATAGACCATGCTCTCGATCGGTAGCGTCGAAAAACCCGCCGATCGCGTGGTGACACTCTGGAACAGCGCGTTGACCAGGGCATCGACCGGGGCCATGTGCGCCAGAGCATGGCCTCGTTCCAGCCACCAGATGGCAATGGTTCCGCCGATCACCAGAATCAGGGTGGCGGTGACGACGAGGCGCGTGTGGAACCTGAGACTGCGTCGGTCGCGACCCGTCTTACTGACGTGGCGCAGGTCGAGCAGCACCGGGAACCCGAGTCCTCCGGCGATGATCAGCCCTGTCATCACCAGGATCACGGCGGGGTCGCCCGCCCAGGGTGCGAGGCTCGCATCCTGCAGCGAGATTCCGGAGTTGCAGAACCCCGATACGGCATGGAACACAGCCCACCAGAGCACGTCGAGAAACGGCCCGTCCCCGAGCCGCGCGAGCAGCAACGCGATCGCGCCGACCGCTTCGACGGTGATGGTCACGGCCGCTACCAGCAGGATCAGCCGCTTCACGTCGGCGCCGAGTGGCGCGCCGAGTGTTTCCTTGGTGAGCACGTGGAAGCGGACCGGCTGCCGTCCGGTGGCGCTGACGAACAGCAGCGTACCGATCGACATGATGCCGAAGCCGCCGAGCTGGATCAGTGCCAGCACGACCGCCTGGCCGGTGAAACTCAGTTGCGACTCGACCGAAAGCACCATCAGCCCGGTGACCGTGGCGGCGCTGGTGGCGGTGAACAGCGCATCGACGAAGCCGAACGGCGCCACGCCGGGCGCCCGGCAGGCCGGCAGCAGCAGCAACAGGGTGCCGACAGCGATCAGCCCCAGGTACCAGGAGAACAGCGCACGGGATGGATAGTCGGCGATGACGCCGACGTACCTGACCAGTCGGGTCTGCACGGTCGCGGCGGCCTATGCTGCGAACTTGTCCAGAGCATAGACCGTGGGCCGCCGTCTTGCGCGCGGCGGGTTCCGGAGTGGCGTAAAGCCCGTTCCCGGGTAGTGTCAGGCGTCTTCCGTCGTCTCGGGAGCCGCGACGACGGCTTCGTCCGCCAGCATGATGGGAATGCCGTCACGGACCGGATAGATGCGCGCCCCGTCGCTGGTGACCAGTGCGGCTTCGAGCGGCGCCTCGACCTTGCGGCCGTCCGGGTGGCGCAAGTCGCCCGCATCGATTGCCGCGTTCAGCTCGCGCAGCCGGTCTTTCGGCGCGACGGTGACGGCCTGGCGGGTCGCCGGGCAGCGGAGAATTTCGACGAGTTTTCTATCGATCATGTTCCTGTTCCTTTCTCAGCGGCGGCCGCGCCGCAACAGCGCGGCCAGCAGGTATGCGATGCCCGCGAGCACGATGATCACGGGCCCGGAAGGCAGGTCGGGGGCATAGGAGAGCGCCAGTCCGCCGGCTGTGAAAGTCATGCCCAGCAGGGTGGCGAGGCCCATCATCGCGCCGAGGGACACCGTGAAGCGTCCGGCGATGGCGGCCGGCAGCGTCATCAGGGCGATCACCAGGATCAGGCCGACGACCTGGATAAGCATCACGACGGTCAGCGCCACGAGGACCAGCAGCAGCAGGTAATAGCGTTCCACCTTGAGGCCGCGCACGCGGGCGAATTCCGGGTCGAAGCACACGGCGAGGAACTGGCGGAAGAACAGCCCGGTCAGCACGAGGATCACGACATCGAGCGCGGCGATCAGCTGCAGGTCGCTCGAGGACATCATCAGCAGGTTGCCGAACAGATACCCCATGAGGTCCACGCTGTAACCCGGTGTCTTGGCGATGAACAGTATGCCGATGGCCATGCCGAGCGCCCAGATCGCCGAAATCGCGGTGTCCTCGCGCTCCGCGAAGCGCAGCTTGACCCAGCCGATGATGAGCGCCGCGAGCACCGCGGCCACCAGCGCGCCCGCCAGCGGGTCGATGCCGAAATACCAGGCCGCACCCATGCCGCCGAGCACGGCGTGCGCGATCGCACCCGCCAGCAGGCTGATGCGCTGCACCACAACGTAGCTGCCGACGATGCCGCAGCCGATGCTGGCCAGCAGGCCGCCGGCGAGGGCGCGTTGCAGGAAGTCGTGTTCCGCCAGGGCCTGCAGGAATTCCATCAGCCTCGATCCGGCGGCGGTTCATGGGGATGGGCATGATGCACGGCGCGGACGGGGTGGCCGTAGAGCTCGTTGATCACTTCGCCCGTCACTTCCGAGGTCCCGTGGCAGATCAGGGTGCGGCTGATGCACGCGACCCGCTGCACGTAGCCGGTGACGAAACCCACGTCGTGCGAGACGAGGACGACCGCCATGCGGTCGCTCAGCTTGGCGAGAAGGGCGAACATGTCCTCCTCGGCCCGCTGGTCGAGGTTCGACGTCGGTTCGTCGAGCAGCAGCAGCCGCGGCTCGGCGGCGAGCGCGCGGGCGATCAGCACGCGTTGCAACTCGCCGCCCGACAGGGCGCTGAGCGATCTGCCGGCAAGCGCATCCAGCTCGGTTTCATGGATCGCGCGAGTGGCTGCCGCCCGGTCGGCTGCGCTCCAGCGGAGTCCGGAGCCGACCCCCAGCCGGCCGAGTAGCACCGCCTGCGCGACGGTAATGGGGAACTCGCGCGGAAACAGCGCGAACTGCGGGACGTAGCCGATGTCTTCCCGCGCTGCATGGGGCGGCCGGCCGAACACATGCACTTCGCCATCGCGAGGCTTGAGCAGGCCGGCTGCGAGCTTCAGGAGCGTGCTCTTGCCGCCCCCGTTGGGGCCGATCAGGCCGATCAGTTCGTGGGGGCCGATTTCCAGGTCCACATGTTGCACAACGTCCGGACCGTCTCCGTAACCGAAGCTGACATCGCGGAAAGACAGTGCGGCCGTCACGAGCCGCTGTCCGCGCTCGCGCCGTCGAGCGCGGACGCCATGGCGATGGAAACGCTTCGCAGGTTTTCGATGTAGTCCGGGGCCAGCGGGTCGGCCTCGACGGTCGGCACGCCCAGGGCCGCCGCGACGGCGCGCGCGCTGCGTTGAGTGAACTGGCGCTGCACGAACACTGCCCTGACGTCGGCCGCGCGGCCGCGACGGATCAGCTCGGCGAGGCCGCGCGGGCCGGGTTCCCGCCCCCCGATTTCGATGGGCAACTGCACCAGCCCGTAGGCGTCGGCGAAATAGCCCCAGGAGGGGTGGAACACGATGAAAGACCGGCCCTCCAGCGGCGCGAGGCGTGCGGCGATCTCGTGGTGCAGATCGTCCAGGTCCTTCTGCAGGGCGGCGGCGCGTTCCCGGTAGTAGCTCGCTCCCTCAGGATCGAGCCGGACGAGCGTGCTGGCGATGCGTTCCGCCATCCGCGCGGCCAGGCGTGGATCCGTCCAGGTATGGGGATCCGGCGCGCCGCCATGGCTGTGATCGTGATTATCCTCGTCTTGATGGCCATGATCGTGGGCGTTCGCCGACGAACCTGCCGTGAGAACGTCGCTCTCCTCCGTGCTACGCAACGGCAGATCCTCCGCCAGGGGGACGATCTCAAGGCCCGGTCGGTCGCGCGCTATACGGTCGAGCCAGACGGCTTCGAAATGCACGTCGATGGTGAACCATGCCTGCGCGGTGTCCAGGGCGGCGAGCGTGGCGGGGCCGGGCGCGTAGGTGGCCGGGCTGTCTCCCGGCTGCACCAGCGTAAGCACCTCGACGCGCGACCCGCCGATCCGCGCGACGAGGTACTGCTGCGGCAGGATGCTGACGACCACCTGCGTTGTCGCGGCCCCGGCCGCCGCCGGCAACAGGGCCGCGGCCGACAGCACCAGGGCCGATATGACCATGGACGACAGGCGGACGATCGATGGGCTGTCAGCACGCATCCGGATATTCTACCGCGCCGGTCAAGCCTGTCCGCCGGAGTCCCGTCGGTTAGAATGCGTTCCCCCCCGGGAGGAAGCAGGATGAACGACGACGGCGCTCTCTCCGCCACGGCCGGCCGCCTCGAATCGCGGCTGCGCAGCCAGGTCGGCAAGGCCATCGAGGATTACGGCATGATCGCCGACGGCGATCGCGTCATGGTGTGCCTGTCGGGGGGCAAGGACAGCTACGCGCTACTCAGCCTGCTTATCGCGCTGCAACGCGCTGCGCCGGTGAGCTTCGAACTGGTCGCCGTGAACCTGGACCAGAAGCAGCCGGGTTTCCCGGCGCACGTGCTTCCGGAGTATCTCGCGGCCCTCGGCGTGCCTTTCCATATCCTGGAACAGGACACCTACAGCGTGGTCAAGCGGGTCATTCCGGAGGGAAAGACCACCTGCGGCCTCTGCTCGCGGCTCAGGCGCGGCGCCCTGTACAGCTTTGCCGCGGCGCAGGGGTTCAACAAGATCGCCTTGGGGCACCATCGCGACGACATCATCGAGACGTTGTTCCTGAACCTGTTTTTCGGCGGCACTATCAAGGCCATGCCGCCCAAGCTGCGCAGCGACGACGGACGCAACGTGGTCATCCGGCCGCTGGCTTATTGCCGTGAGCGCGAGCTGGCGCGCTACGCCACGGCAAAGCAGTTCCCGCTCATTCCCTGCAACCTGTGCGGCGCACAGGAAAACCTGCAACGACAGGAGATCAAGGCGATGCTGACCGACTGGGAGCGGCGTTTTCCGGGCCGGATCGACTCCATTGCCGCCGCACTCGCCAATGTCGCCCCTTCCCAGTTGCTCGACACACGACTGTTCGACTTCGCCGGCCTGGCGACGCAGAACAGGGCTGCAGCGGACTAAAAGGGACTGATCGCCGCGGGTGCAGCGTGCAGTCGGCCGGGACAGGCGGGACCGTTGCCCGCCCGGAGGTCAGAACCTCGGTGGCCGGGGTGCCCGGGGACGGGCTTCGTTGATCTTCAGGGCGCGTCCACCCATCTCGTGGCCCTCGAGGGCCTTGATGGCGTTGTCCGCGTCCGCGTCAGGCATCTCGACGAACCCGAATCCCCGCGGCCGGCCGGTCTCTCGATCGCTGACGATCTTGACCGACTGGACGTCGCCAAAGGGGGAGAACAGGCCACGGACTTCTTCTTCGGTGGCGGTGAAAGGCAGGTTGCCCACGTAAATCGACTTCATGTCATGAGGCTCTCAACAACGGATCGGGATCAGGGAAGCCGCTTATGGGCTTCCGGTCCCAAGCATACGACAGCGCCGCGGCGGGGCAAAGCGGGGAAATACGTGCACTGTGCCCGGGGCACCGCATCACATTGCGGCCCGCCCGACCCACCTGCTCGCCAAGGGGGCGAACATCCTCGCGTGGTTCGAGCGCTACGACGTGCCGCCGGCGGATGGCCCGGAACCCTGATCTCCTGGCGAGCCGGAGCCGGGATCGGGCAATGACGCCGCGTCGCTCGCGGGGGCGTCGCCGACCTCTGGAGCACGAACCGCGCCGATCCGCGCGACGGCGGCGGAATCCACCGAGCGGAGGTGCAGGTCGCGTTGCGGGAAGGGGATCTCGATTCCCGAATCGTACAGCGCGTCATGCACGGCGAGCGTCAGGTCGCTCTTGATGGTGAGGTAGTTGTTGAAATCGTCCGTCCACGCGCGGAGCGAAAAATCCAGCGAGCTGTCGCCGAAGCCGAGAAACAGCGCCGCAGGTTCCGGGTCCTCGAGGATTTTCTCGTTGCGACGGGCCACGTCCAGCAGCAGTGCGATCACCTTGCGGGGATCCGTGCCGTAGGCCACGCCGGCCAGGATCTCGATGCGCCGGCGCATATCGGACAACGTCCAGTTGGTGACTTCGTTGGATATCAGGTTGGCGTTCGGCACGATCACCTCGGCACCGTCGAAAGTGCGCACCGTGCTGGAGCGCACACCGATGCGCGTAACGTTGCCGAAAGTCTCGGTGAATTCGATCGTATCGCCGGATTGCACCGGGCGCTCGAAAGCCAGGATCAGGCCGGACACGAAATTGTTCACCACGTTCTGCAGCCCGAAACCGATGCCGACGGAAAGAGCGCCCACGATGATCGCAAAACGCTCGAGCTGGATGCCGGCGGCCGCCACGGCGAACACGACCGCGATGCCGAGGATCGTGTAGTTGACCAGCATGGAGACGGTGGCCGCGACGCCCCGCGGCAACGTGACGCGCGGGAATACGTCCACGTCGAGCACGAAGCGCAGCAGGCGCGAGACGAGCAGACCAAGCCAGATCGCGAGCGCGAAGCCGAGGATGTCGCCGAGCGATATCGATACTGTCCCGATCCTGGCGCTGCTGAAAAGTATTCCGCCAAGCACCTGGCCGAGCAGGCCATCGAGACGAAACAGCCGGAGGGTGGCGAGAATCCAGCCGACGAGCACGACGAAGGGCAGGATGCGCATCACCCAGCCGTCGATGGCGGCGCTGTGCCAGCGGACCAGGTTCGACTTTCTCAACAGCTGCGTCTGCAGCAGCGCATTGAGCGCGGCACGCGTGACAAGGATTCCGGCGAACAGCACGATGCCGGCAAACGCGCTGGCGATGACCGCGTTGGTGAGCAACCCCGCCAGCGACACGTAACCGCCGATGTTCGCCAGCAGCGCAGTCAACAGGACCATGACGCCGCCCCGTCCGGCGAAACGCACCGCTCGCCACCAGGGTCCTGCCTCCAGCTTTGCCCCCGGTCCGCCGGGACGGAACATCAGGGTGGCGACGGCGAACGCTGCAGTCGTGATCAGCAGCAGGGTGTAACGCTCCAGGCTGGTGCCCGTGCCGAGCAGGATGTCCAACCGCAACAAGGCATAAAGGCCGATGACCTGGTAAAGAGGGCCGCGCAACACGGGATTGACCATGGGCGGCAGCACGCGAAGCAATGGCAGAATCAGCAGGACGCCAAGCAGTTCTCGGAGCACGGAGGGCGCGTCCGGGTAGAGCCATGAGCCGGCGAGAATCGCCATGACGAGCGCGGCGGCGAGAGGGAACCGGAATATGGCGAGCGTCGGGCCGAGTTCCGGTCGATCGTTGACCCATTGGTCCACCTTGCGTGCCAGCGCATAGAAGATCACGAGCAGCAAAACCAGCAGGCCGCCATGGAGGGCGACGGCGCCTTCCCTGGCGGCCAGGTAGTTCTGCAGCGCCTGCCAGTCGCCCTGCCACGAGCGCCGGGACCCCTCGAGGTCTCCAAGCGACACCTCCCCGCGCCAGATCGCGGGATGCTCGGGCTTGAACAGCTCCGCGCCGGCTTTTGCCATGGCCGCTTCCAGGGTTTCGCGTCGCTCCTCGAGGGGCGTGCGCCAGCGCGTCAGTTGCGCCTGCATCGCCAGGATCGTTTCCAGGCGCGCATCGACGGCCTCCCGGGCTTCCTCGAGCGCATCTCGAAGGTTATCGACGTTCTCGAGCAGTTCTGCGGGGGCGTCCGCTCCGGCCAGCGCATCCCGGGTCAGGCGCCATGTCTCGCTCGATTGTTGGAGGGACTCCAGCCGCTGGCCGAGTTCGCTGCCGCGCCTCGCGAGCGGCAAGCGCAGGGATGTCAGGGCGCGGCGCAGCCCGTTGATCCGCTCCAGGGCATTCTCGAGGCTTCGCAGGTCGGTGGCCGGCAGCGGTTCGTCGAGTGTCTCGAGGCGGGCTTCCAGCGCGTCAAGCTGCTCTGCGATCGACTCGACTTCGGGGTCGGGCCGGGCGGCGTTCACGGCGCGCCGCAGCAGTTCCCGTCCCTCGTCCAGCCGGTCCGGAACCGCTTGCAGGGGGATTGCCTTCGGCGGCGCAGCAGCCGTTTCCTCGGTCGGCTCGTCGGCCTCCCCCGTGGCCGGCAAGGCGATCCCCGGAAGGACCTGGGCCATGGCCGGCGAGCTGGAGTAGAGACCGCAGACGATGCAGAGCACGGCCAGAAGCAGTGCACTGCGGAGGCGGTCGGTGGAACGCCATGATGCGAGTTCGTGTGGCACGTCGTGTGGCACGTGCATGATCAGCGCCCGGGGGTCGTCTGTGGCATGGCGCAATCCATTTTTGAAATACCTTTTTGTAGCCTAGATTCGCGGCTTGTGTTGCACACGTTCCCGGGCGCCGCATCCATGCCGGGCCACAGGACGAAAACACGATTGAATTCTACGCCACTCGTGAAGCCATGAATCCACCGATACCCGACCCTGTGCTCGCCAGCTTTCCCGAACCCTTCACCGCGCTGGTCGCCGGTGCCAATCGCGGTATCGGGCTGGCGTTCGTCCGGCACCTCGTGAAGGGCGGGCAGGCACGACGGATCTGGGCGGGCTGCCGTGATCCGGAGTCGGCCGGCGAACTGGCCGAACTCGCCTCCGTCTCGCCGGCGGTGCGTGTGCTGCCGCTCGACGTCACGGACGAGCGCGTCCTGGCGCGGGCGGCAAAGGAAGTGGGCGAGGAAGATTCGTCGATCGAGTTGCTGATCAACTGCGCCGGGTTTCTGCACAGGCCGGATGGACCGCAACCCGAACGGCGTCTTGCCGAGGTCCGCGCAGACTGGCTCCAGGAATCATTCGCGGTCAATGCGGCCGGACCGTTGTTGCTGGCCAAGCACTTCGAGCCGCTGTTGCCGCGGCGGGATCGCGTCGTGTTCGCGAGCCTCTCCGCCCGCGTCGGCAGCATCGGCGACAACCGGCTCGGCGGCTGGTATGCCTATCGGGCGGCCAAAGCGGCGCAGAACATGTTCATCCGGACCTTATCGATCGAACTCGCACGTCGCGCGCGCGGTTCCATCTGTGTCGCCCTGCATCCCGGGACCACCGATACCGGCCTGTCACGCCCGTTCCAGGCCGGTGTTCCCGAGGGCAAGCTGTTCAGCACGGCGTTCTCGGCCGGGCGGCTGCTCGCGGTGATCGACGGCCTGAAGCGCGATGACACCGGCGGTTTCTTCGCCTGGAACGGGGAGCGTATTCCCTGGTAAGAGGAGCCGCGACGTTGCTCAGCGCAGCAGCCAGACCACCGCGAGGCCCAGCAATGCGGCGAAGCCAAGGCCGAGGCCGAACGCCAGCAGAGGCTTGTCTTCGAGAAGGCCGACGAAAAAGCCCCGTCGAGGGGTCGCGGCGCTGAGTTCTCCCGAGCGCGCCAGTTCGCTTTCCACCGCCAGGATGCGGCGTGCCTGCGCCAGCGCCTCGCGGGCCCCGTCCGCGTTGAGCTCGGGAAACAGGCCGAGCGTCCGGCGGCGCGCGAAACCGTCCACCGAATAGACGAGCACCCAGCACTTCGTGCCGTTGGGAAACACCGAGAACACCAGCCCTTCCCCCAGTGGCGTGTCATAGCGGCGCTCTTTCGGCGGCAGGTCGCGAAAATAATCGTCCGTCAGCTTGCTCATGTCTCTTTGGCCTTCACCGCGGTTTCCACGTCATGTTCGTCGCTATGGAACAGGAACGCGAGTTCCCGTTCGGCCTCGCGGACCGTCTGCACGAGGCGGCCCTCGTCCTGGTCCACCGCGCGTTCCCGCTCCAGCAGGTTCTCGTCGAAGCGGCGGAACTGGCGGATGCTGTCGGCCGCCATGTCCGGCGCGTCGCCCAGCGCCCGCAACAGGTTTTCCGCCATTTCCAGGCTCGACACGTAGTTTTCCCGAATGACGTAGTCCACGTGCCGGTTCTGCAGCGCGCGGGCGTGGGCGCGGTCCGTGGCGCGAGCAAATATTTTCAGGTGCGGGAAGTGGTGCTTCACCAGTTCGACCGTGCGCACGGAGGCCTCGATATCCTCGATGGCGACGAGGAAGACTTTGGCTTTTTCCACGTGCGCCGCGCGCAGCAGTTCCAGGCGCGTGGTGTCGCCGTAGTAGACGATGTTGCCGAAGCGCCGCACGAAGTCGACTTGCCGGGTGTCAGACTCGAGCGCGGTGAAGGCGATCCGGCGCATGTTCAGGACACGCGCAACCACCTGGCCGAAACGACCGAGCCCGGCGATGATGACCTCGTGGTCGCGATCGGACTCGACCTTGTCCCATTCGCGCCGGTCTTCCTGGGCCCGGGTAGCCCGGCCGACGCGCGCATCGGCGATCACCAGGAAAGGCGTCGCCATCATCGACAGGCTGACGACGAGGATCAGCAGCTCGAACAGGTCGCGATCGATCAGGTTGCCCTGCAATGCTGCTGCGAACAGGACGAAGGCGAATTCACCGCCCTGGGCAAGCACGAACGCCAGGCTGCGCGCCGAGCTGGTCGGCAGGCCGCTGAGCCGGCCGACCACGAACAGCACCAGCGCTTTCAGGGAGATTAATGCCACGGTCATGGCGATAATCCGCCAGGGCATGTCGACGAGCAGACCCAGGTTGGTGGACATGCCGACGGCCACGAAGAACAGGCCGAGCAGCAGGCCCTTGAAGGGCTCTATCTCGGCTTCCAGTTCGTGGCGGAACTCGGAATCCGCCAGCAGCACGCCGGCGAGGAAGGCGCCTAGCCCTGCCGAAAGCCCCACCTGGGTCATCAACAGCGCGGAGCCGACCACCACCACCAGCGCGGTGGCGGTGAAGATCTCGTGTCCCCCGTCACGGGCCGCGATGCGGAACATCGGCCGCAACAGCCAGCGACCGCCCGCAACGAGGGCCAGCACGGCGCCGATCTGCAACAGGTAGCCTGTGCCGGAGAGCGTTGTGCCGCCGGCTCCCGGGGCAAGCATGGGAATCAGGGCCAGCAGGGGAATCACGGCGATGTCCTGCAGCAGCAGGATGGTGAACGCCGTGCGCCCGTGGCGGGTCGTCAGTTGCCGCCGCTCGGCCAGTAATTGCAGGACGAAGGCCGTGGAGGACAGCGCCAGGATCAGGCCGATGATCAGTGCCGATTCCCACGCCAGGCCGAAAGCGATCGCGGCGCCTGCCAGCACGGTCCCGGTAAGCAGGACCTGCGCCGCGCCGGTACCGAAGATGCCGCGCCTGAGC
>Ga0102938_10002304_pt1 | contig 14486 bp, 13 predicted proteins | sample SalPonR2_B_D2_MG_FD_84516 | JGI IMG/M metagenome (GOLD analysis project Ga0102938, IMG submission 84516) | Salt pond soil microbial communities from South San Francisco under conditions of wetland restoration - Salt Pond MetaG R2_B_D2_MG | ecosystem: Environmental > Aquatic > Marine >...
CCTCGTTAAAGGGATGTGGAAGCAGCTCGCCAAATGTTATTTTGTGAACGATCTCTTCGGTTCCGGCAGTATACACTGGAAAATCAAGCGGACAAAACTCAGCTAAAACCTGCAAACAAAGTGCACATGGAACTGATGGAGGCTCAGCAGAAGTCACTACAATCAAGGCGCGGAACCTCCGATAACCCTCTGAATTTGCAGCCATTACTGCTCCCCGCTCAGCACAGATAGTAGCACCATAGCTTGCATTCTCAACATTACATCCGGTAAACACCGTTCCATCTTCTGCTATCAGTGCGGCACCTACTTGGAACCCTGAGTAGGGAGCATATGCATGACCACGCGCCTCTACTGCCAGTATATGCGCATTTCTTATTTCTTGAGTAACTTTTTCCATGCCCTCCCCCTTGGTACTAAAAGCGTGGTAAGATAATATAGTATAGTTGAGTATAGCAGATTTAATATTAAGAAAATAGTCGAATACGGCTATTTTCGTCGTTTCGTTTGCCTCGAAGCGGCATGTAAATCTATTATAGGGCAAATATGAATTTGGAGGTTCAAAGTGATCAAAAAGGAAACAGTTGGATGGATAGGAACAGGAGTAATGGGAAGCAGCATGTGCGGACACCTGCTCCAGGCTGGATACAAGGTGAATGTATATAACCGAACTCAGGCGAAAGCGAAAGATCTAGTAGATGCTGGAGCACAGTGGTGCAGTAGTCCGGCTGACGTGGCTGCACAAAGCGATTACATTTTTACTATCCTAGGTTATCCACAGGATGTCGAAGAGGTAATGCTGGGAGAATCCGGGGTAATTCAAAATACCCGCAAGGGCAGCTATATAATCGACATGACTACCTCGACCCCTGCCCTGGCCGAACATATACATAACGTAGCAGTCAAGAATGGGCTTTATACCCTGGATGCCCCCGTTTCAGGCGGAGATGTTGGAGCTCGCAAGGGAACCTTAGCCATTATGGTTGGCGGGGATCAGGCTAATTTTGATAAAATACAACCGTTTTTTGCGATCATGGGAGAAAATATCGCCTATATGGGCGGTCCGGGAAAGGGACAGCATACCAAAATGAGCAACCAGATTCTCATCGCCAGTACAATGATTGGGGTGGTAGAGTCGCTGCTGTATGCGTACAAGGCCGGGATGAATTTGCATGAAGTAATCGGGGTTATTGGAAAGGGCGCAGCATCTTCCTGGTCTATTAACAATCTCGGAACAAGAATTGCCGACGGAAATTACGACCCCGGTTTTTTTATCAAACATTTTGTGAAGGACATGCGTATTGCTCTAGATGAAGCACGCCGTATGGGCATTGCCCTGCCGGGGCTCGCACTGGCACAGCAATTCTATACCAGTGCGATGGCGTTGGGATTGGAAAACCTTGGAACACAAGGTCTCTACAAAGTTTTTGAACAGCTAAACGGTCTTAGCAGCTGAACAAGCCATAGCAGGGGAAAATTAGAATGCCTTCAACCTTCTAGGAGTACAATCTTTTGCTAAAAAAAATGTAGCAGATTCAGCAAAGGTCCATACCTAGCCGTACCATTCGCATGGCACGTTCGGCACCGTCAATCAGCAGAGCCCTGCTGTTACCCATCGCCTCTTCAAGGCTCATGGCGCGATTGACGGTGCTCATAACTGCATCGATACCCTTATCATACACCGCTTCTATCCCATCTCCGATGTCACCGGCTATCACCAGAACCGGTACACCCTTCTGCTTTGCCCTATATGCAATTCCTATAGGAACCTTACCATAGGCGGTTTGGCCGTCGATTTTACCTTCGCCGGTAATGACCATATCTTTATGCTCTAATCGCTCATTAAAATATACCGCATCGAGTACGATATCAATCCCCTTCTCTAGGGCGGCACCACAAAATACCAGCAAACCATATCCCAGCCCGCCGGCCGCACCGGCTCCTGGAGACTCATCTACCTTCTGCTTAAACTGCAACTCCACAACCTTTGTTAATTGCTTTAATGCCGCATCCAGCAACTGAACATCCTGAGGACCAGCTCCTTTCTGGGGACCATATACTGCGCTGGCACCCCGTTCGCCTAACAGTGGATTATTTACATCACAGGCAACCCTGAATCGTGCCTTACGGACCCGCGAATCAACCTGGGAGTCATCGATACTCGCTAAATTTTGTAAGGCCGCCCCGCCGGGGGGCAGTTCTTCGCCCTGGGCATCTAAAAACCGAAACCCCAAAGCGGCAGCCATCCCTGTACCACCATCATTGGTAGCACTCCCGCCGATCGCCAGAATTATCTCTTCAGCTCCCTGTTCAAGGGCATGCATAATAAGCTGGCCGGTTCCATAAGTGGAGGCCCGGAGTACATCACGCTGATGTTCCGGCAGCAGATCTAAGCCCGACGCGGCGGCCATCTCTATCACCGCTGTTCCCTCATCCACAATCCCGTAAAAGGAATCTACCGGATGGCCTAAGGGTCCGTCCACTTGAAGGGAAACTATCTCACCCTCATTTGCTTCAACCAAAGCATCCACTGTCCCCTCGCCACCATCGCCAATAGGAACCTTTTCCACCAAGGCTTCGGGAAACACTCGATAGACGCCTTCTTCAATTGCTTCCGCTACCTTCAAACTACTGTTGCTGCCCTTAAAAGAATCCGGAGCTATTAAAATTTTCATTCTTTTTTTCTCCACAAGTTTTTTTTTATTTTGTATATTACACTACATACTGTCAAGCCAAAAACAACAATTCCAAATGCAGTAATCTTTCAGACTTCTACATTTGGAATTGCTGGGCCAAAAAAAGAACCCAGAAAAGGAGCATTGCTATGATTTACACTTATAAGGAACTTACACCGGATCTAAAGAAGGCCGCCTTTGTGGCCGAAAGTACAGAAATTGCCGGAGAAGTCTATGCCGGAGAGGACAGTTCATTTTGGTTTCATGTTTCAATTCGCGGTGATCTGGCTCCGGTGTTTATTGGAAATGGGAGCAACGTACAGGACAATACTGTGCTGCATGTGGCCCATGACCTACCGACGAAAATCGGAGATAATGTAACTATAGGTCATAATGCTATCATCCACGCCTGCAGTATCGGCGATAACTGCCTGATCGGAATGGGAGCCATAGTGCTCGACGGGGCGGAAATCGGAGAAGAAAGTATTGTAGGGGCCGGAGCATTGGTGACTCAGCACAAAAAGTTTCCCCCTCGCTCGCTGCTGATCGGCTCTCCAGCCAAAGTAGCCCGGGAACTTACCCAGGAAGAAGTAGATGCCATTGGGACCAATGCGGCCGAATATATCGAACTGGCCAAAGAGTACAGTAAAAGCTAATTTTACCCCATCTGCTTCTCACGGAACTTACGCACATAATAGGTATGACCACGGTAGTCGGCGGAAATAACCCTTCCTTCTGATAGAAGCTGGTCAAGCACCTGTTCACCCGCAGAATCCTGGTTCAGCAGTTTCTCTACCGCATCATTTCGCATCGGGTGCACTGCGGTTATGCTAAGGATATCGTCGTACGCATTGCCGGAAAAGGCAAAGTCATTGCCTTCATAACCGATAAGATGCTCTACATGGGCTAGCCGTGATGCAAAATTACCGTAAGCTCTGGTCAGGGCAAGCTCATCCGCCGGGACAGCCCATTTTTCGGCAGGGGGTCGTGTGGGTATTGAAATATATGAGGTAGCCGGCTCCAGGCGCTCCAAAAACCTCCCGGTTGCCTCAAGCTCTTCTTCAGTATCATTATAGCCGGCAATCAACATAGTTTCGGTAGTCAGCTTACCAGGAAAGGTTTCAGCAAACCTGGCAATTCCCTCCAGCATATTTGGAAATTGTACGTTCTTGTGCGGCCGATCCACCTTCCGCCAGGTAGCTTCGTTTACGCTGTCGATTTTTAGGGAAATCCAGTCCAACTGAAACAGTTCTTCATGCAGATTGGGGTGCCCCATCAAGGAGGCGTTACTGATCAGAGCCACCGGAACTCCAAGCTGCTTCACTGCCGCAATTTCTTCTCCAAGATGAATATCCAGAGTCGGCTCACCGTCCGGAACAAAGGTAAGGTAGTCTACCTCACTGCCGCTCTTGCGCACTTCATCAAGCTTAGAGGCTACTGCCTGCACTATATCCTGAGGGTTATAGAAATCGGTTCGTTCATACCGCATATCCAGGGCACGGCCCAGCTGGCAGTATATACACGAGTACGAACATACTTTTGGGGGAATATTATTTATTCCAAGACTTCTTCCCAATCTCCGGGAAGGAACGGGTCCAAATACAGTTTTCATACACTCAGTATAACATACTCTGAGTTTTTGTCGAATAATTCTAATAGCTCTTTAATGTATAGTTATTTACTCAGAATACCTTCGGCAACCCGGATCCCACTGGCCCAGGCGGCGGTGATGCCCCGGCTGGTCCCGGCTCCATCACCGGCAAAATAGACATCCTTTACTACCTGAAAATGCTTATCCATATACTGGGGCTTATTGGCATACAGTTTTATCTCGGGGTAGTACATAATGGTGCTGGGATGCAGAATACCCGGAATAATGGTATCCAATTGCTTCATCGACTTCCATATGGCACGTAGAATCTTCGAAGGCGTTGCAAGACTTAGATCTCCGGGACAGGCGGTTTTAAGGGTCGGTTGATAGTCGTACAGATCATCGTTGAAAGTACTCTCTTTCGAGCGTTTCCCAAGCCGAAAATCGCCAACCCGTTGCATCAGGGGGCGTCCGCCGCCTAATACATCGGCCTGCATTCCTAGAATTTCGGCAAATTGCTGACCGCTGGCCAGCGGCTCGGTCAGCCTCACCGTCTTGAGCATAGCAAAATTAGCAAGCCCATTTCCGCTGCCCCTCTTTTTTGAGTAGGCATGTCCGTTAACCGAGTGGTACACTTCATTATGCTGAGTGTGGTAACGCTCCTGGACTACATACGCGTTCCCGCTATTCGTGCAGAAAGTCCGAACCTTACCTGGAAACATAAATTTCGGATCGTAATAGTCGGTGACTATCGGGTAATGCTCAACCCGGGTTTCTATCCGAACCCCTATATCTACGATATGATCAACATAGGAAACGTTCAGATCATCCATAATCTTCTGCAGAAAGCGGAAGCCCTGCCGACCGGGGGCAACAATAAGCGACTTAAATCCAATAGTACGTTTATCGGTGTAAATTACATGCTCCGGCTCGGAAATCCCGTGCATCTCCTCCTTCAGGGAAAACTTCACATCCTTTTCCTGCATCCGGGCAGTAAGCTGCTTTATTAGCTCCAGCCCACCGTCAGTTCCCAGGTGGGTTTGCTGCACATTCAGCAGCTCAACCCCAAGTCGCTCCGCCCGTTTCTGGTAAGTGAGTAGGTTTTCCTTTGGCAAAATATTCGGCTTTAGTACCGATTTGACCTGTTCGAGGTAGCGTTCAGCCTCTTCCCGCTCCCAATTTTCCTGGGGGAAGCCAATGGGGAAGGTAAAGTTCATCTTGCAGTCATTCCGCAAACCGCCGGTAGAGTACTGCTCGCGGTCAAGAATCAAAATAGATAACCCCGGCCGTTTCTCAAGCAAGGCGAAAGCGGCCCCCAAACCTGCTGGACCGCTTCCCACAATCACTACATCGAAAATTTCCATTAGGCTTCTTGGCTCTTAATATAGTCATTTAGAATCTGAAAACAGGTGTTCTGCTCCAGCTTAATAACCTTCATTTCCCGCTCTGCGTTATCCGGTGCATCAGAGGCATGGGCTGTATTTACCATTACATCCCGTCCAAACTCACGACGTACCGTTCCACCGGGAGCCTTCATGGGGTCCGTAGGTCCTAGAACCTCTCGTATTCGCTGGACCGCATTTTCACCCTCATATATTAGGGCCATACACTTTACATTTCCGGGCTCGTTCAGCTCATCAACCGGGACCTCATCAGGCTTACGGCCGGACATAAACTCGACTATTTGAGAAAACTGATCTTCAGCATATTCAACACCGAAGGACTCGGTAAGAAAACGGCGAGTCTGATCGCTGAGTTTCAATCCAAACTCGTTTTCCAGCAGTTCCCCCGCCTTTTTACCAAACACGGGGGCCAACTTGTCCCTCAGTACGTTTTTCACCGGACCGTAGAACTCCAGCGCCTCGCCAACCGACATCCGATGAACCTTCACACCAATAATACGTAATCCGGTACGGCTAAACATATCGATAATCGTTCCCGGCCTCGAACTGGCGTAACGCCAGTTGTCGGGTTTAATAATGACCAGAGTCCGCTCTATCTGCTTTGGGTCCGGATACTTCATATTCTGAATAATAGTCGGTTCATTTTTAATAAAGTCGGCAAACAGCTTCATGTTGCGCAGAGCAACCTCTTGAGTTCGCGGTGTGAGCACAGCCGGTTCAAAATAGCGCACCCTATCGGGCTCTTCACGATCCATAATAAGGTCGGCGTAGGTATCCCTAATCGTCTCACCGGTAAGGGACTCAACCCCGCGGTTCTCTGGATAAATTGCTCCGGCAATATCGGAAAGCTTACGAGTCGCGTTTTCTCCTCGAAACAGCAGCATCAGCACTCTGTGCCGCCGGGTAGAAGGAGTAAAGCTTTCCAGTACATAATTGCTCAACAACTCACCGGTTATTTCCCGGGTAAATGTGCCGCTGGTACGGATAAGCTCCGCATACTCCTCTGCGAACTCTTTAGTTGGTGCAAACATCTGGGCTCCAACCAGCTCTAAATCAAGACGGGAGAGAAGCCTGGAAATAACTCCTCCAGTTCGACTTTTTGCAATTGTATAAGGGCTTACTAAAATATACGATAATTCTTCACTCATCTTTTCCTCACTTACTCGAATAGTTCTTATTGTACAAAGTCTATCATAACAGGAATCTAAATTATTCCCAGTTTTTTTCCTTCCTTTTCGGCTACTTCAAGGAAGAAATCCAACTCCTCATCCGAATGAATGGCCATATAGGAAGTACGAATCAGGGAACGGTTGGGCGGTACCGCCGGGCTAATCACCGGATTCACATAAATGCCCCGCTCAAAGAGTACCTTCCAGAAGGCAAAGGTCTTGTTATTGTCGCCTATAATAAGCGGAACAATCGGGGTTTCCGCCGTTCCCACATTAAAACCGAGGGACCGGAAGCCGGAGATCATTTTGTCGGCTATTACCTGCAGCCGTTGGATCCGTTCGGGCTCTACCTTCATAATTTCAAGTGCCTGCATTGCCGCGGCAATGTTGGCCGGCGGCATGGAGGCGCTAAAAATAAGAGGCCGAGCAAAGTGCTTTATGTAATCGACTACCGAGGGCTCTCCGGCCACAAAGCCGCCGATCGAGCCGAAGGACTTTGAGAAGATACACATAATCAAATCTGCCAGGTCAGAATCGCCGTGGTATTCACAAGTGCCTCGCCCGCTTTTCCCGACAACACCAATTGCATGAGCCTCATCCAGGTACACCCCGGCATTGTACTTATCGGCAAGCCCTTTCATCTCCGGCAGACGTACAATATCCCCTTCCATCGAGAAGACCCCATCAGTCACAATCAATTTGGCCTCTTCCTTAGGAATCTTGCTGAGAATCTTCTCCAGCTCTTCCATATTGTTATGTTTGTAGCGGTGCAGGTTTACCTGTTTATGAATACCAAAAGTAAGAAAAATCCCGTCCATAATCGAGGCGTGGTTCAGTTTATCGGTAATCACATGCTCGCCCCGATTCACTAATGCGGAAATCGCCCCTAGGTTAGTCTGATATCCGGTGGTAAAACAGACCGCTGACTTTTTTCCTACAAAATCGGCTAACTTCTCCTCGAACTGCTCATGTAAATCCAAAGTGCCGTTCATAAAGCGGGAACCGGAGCAGCTGGTGCCGTAGCGCTCTACCGCCTTCTCCGCAGCCTCTTTTAGACGAGGGTCATTGGCCAAACCCAAATAGTTATTTGAACCAGCCATTAACATCTCGCGACCCTCAATATACACCTTTGTACCTTGGCTGCGCTCTATCGGCTTAAAAAAGGGATAAATACCTGAAGTACGCGCCTCTGCAGCTTCCTTAAAGTCATAGCATTTGTCAAAAATGTTCTTGTTCATTTCAGTAATCTGCTGTTTTATTTCCATATGCACACACTCCTATGCTTTTAACAAAAATAGCCGGAATCCGGCTATTTTCTTCGTTTCGCTTGCCCCACAGCGGCATGCGAAACTATTTTCGATTTTTTTGCATCCCGATCCATTATTCCATATAATAATCCCGGTACAAAGCGCTTTGCCAGATACACCAGCTTCGCCTGTACTCCAGGAACAATTAAAAATCTCTTTTTCCTCACCCCCGCAAGTAGCGCCTCGGCCACTTGCTCAGGCTTCATTACTCCGGCATTTCCGGAAATAGCCCGGGTTTCCGCCGGCTTGCTGCGGTTCTCAAAATCCAACTGGGGAGTATCCGTATCTGCCGGGCACAGTACCGACACACCGATTCCTTTTTGGGACAGTTCATTCCGCAGTGCCTCACTCAACCCGATTATCGCAAACTTGGTGGCACTGTAGGCGGTATAGCCAAAGGTACCTACCAAACCGGCCACCGAGGATACATTCACAATATGGCCCCCCGACCGCATAGCCGGAACCACGCATTTGAGGATATTCCAGGTACCTGTTAAGTTAATCTTTACTGTTTTATCAAAAATTTCGGAATCAATCTGTTCAAAATAGTTTGGATACGCCATCCCTGCGCAGTTTACCACTAAATCCGGCGAGACGCCATTCCTTATTAACGGAGCCAGCACATTTTCGAGCATTTTTCGGTCGGACACATCCAACGCCAGCACTGAAACCGCAGCCCCCTCGGCCGCATGTGCCTCTAATCGACTCTTGGCCACCCCAAGCCGCTCAGAATCCCGGGCGACCAACATTACATTCACCCCGCCCTCAACCAATTTTTGCGCCGTTGCCAAACCGATTCCACTTGACCCGCCGGTGATTAAAGCGTTGTGAAATGCAAACTTATACATCCGTGCCTCTCCTATTTAAGAACTTGTGTAGACTAGTGGCTTAGCAATGCTGTGTCAATACCTTTAAAAAATGCACTTCTATTACAGCGAGTCTCAATTTGGAAGTCTTTTGACTTCCAAATTGAGAATTCGCATCATTTTGTTTGCAAAATTTTATATATCTCAATCTTTGGAGGCATTCTCATTTTGGATAGTATAATACACTATCCAAAATGAGAATAACTACTTCTATTAGCCCCGAGTGCAGTGCTCAGTTCCCCGGCGCCGTGCTGCAGCGCCACCGAGTCAGCCCCCGGGTCGGCGTGTAAACTGTCCCGTGTATAAAAGGGGACAGCACCTGAAGCACAGCTGCATATTTTTGCTCTTTATAAGTATGAAAACCTTAAACCAAGATTCTGCACAGCCGGAGGTAGTATTGAAAAGAGAGAAAGAGCCGAAAAGGGCGCCGCAGAGAAATTTTGAGTGGGAAGACCCGGTGAGTCGGGCTGCCCGGGAGCATTTCGGCATTCCTTACCTGTTCCCCTACCAGAGGCTGGTTATCAGCAACGTACTGGAGTCGGCCGGTTATTTTGACCACACACCGGAGCAACCGGAGCAACCGGAACAAGATGATCAAGACGAGCAGGAGTTTACCGATGGACCTCTCCGGCAACAACTGGTAGTTTTGCCCACGGGGGCCGGAAAAAGCCTCTGCTTTATGCTGCCGGGGGTGCTGCTGGCCGATATAACCCTGCTTATCTTCCCCCTGCTCTCCCTCATGGCCGATCAGCTGCGTCGTCTGGATGAGCAGGGAATTCCCGCCGCCCTTTTGTCCGGAGGACTGAGCCGGCAGGAAAAAGAGGAGATTTGGCAGCGGGCGGCGGCGGGGGAGCTGAAGTTCCTGCTTTCCAACCCGGAAACCTTGATCCAGCCCCTCAGTCTTGAGCATCTGCGCGCCCTCCCGATAACCCACGTTGTGCTTGATGAAGCCCACACTATTCCAACTTGGGGAGTACAGTTCAGAGAAGCCCTTCTGCGGGTCCCCGAAATTATCCAGGCCTGCCAGCCAAAAATGGTCAGTGCCTTCACCGCTACCGCCTCGGAAAAAATAGAGGCGGATCTGCAGGCCCTATTCACTCACCCAGTCCCTGCTCCGACGGACGGCGCATGCGGAGCGACAGCAGAAACCAGCGACAAGTATAAGGCCGGGGATGAGTTGCCCCTGCATGTAATACGGGCCAATCCGGACCGGCCGAATATCAGCTATCATGTAATCGAGAGCTTGTGTAAAATGCACGACCTGCGCCGCCTTTTGGACCCGGAGTACCCTTATGCCCTGCCCCGGCCGGCTATAGTCTTCTGTGCCACCCGTAAGCAGGCCCAGCGCTGTGCCATGCAGCTGCGACGCGCGCTGGGCTCTGGGGAGGTCTTCTTTTACCATGCAGGACTTGAGCGAGAGGAGAAACAGCGCATCCAAAAGTGGTTCTTCCACTCCAACGATGGAATCCTTACAGCGACAAATGCCTTTGGAATGGGTGTGGATAAAGCTGATGTAAGGAGTGTAATTCATTTTAATGTCAGCCGGTCGGTGGAGGCTTTTCTGCAGGAATCCGGCCGGGGCGGGCGCGATGCCAAGCCGGCCTACTCTGTGGTGCTATACGATACCTACGATAAAGCAGCTGCGTCCGGAAGCAGGGACAGGCGTTACGGCCGCCTGCTTGAGGCCCTGGGTAATCGCAATGCATGTGTGCGGGACTCATTGATGGCGGCCATGGGAAGCCCTGGGCTGCCATGCAGCGGATGTGACATATGCCTATTTAGCCGCCCGGTAGAGCCAAGAGGCTTACGGGAGATCCTCAACTTTTTTCATGTGTATCCAAGCCGATTTAACTGCGGGGAAGCAGCCGAAATTTTGTGTGGTGCACATTCTATCAGCGAGCTGCGACGAGGGTATAGCCACTTTTTCGGCTTCGGAAGCATGCGGGAATGGACAATTGATGAGGTGAAGGAGGCGGTGAAGTGTCTAGAGGCGGCAGGGAGCCTGAAAAAACCCCGCCGCGGTGTACGGCGGGGTTATATTTGTCAAAACCGTTCCTAGGACTCTACGCCCTCTGCAAAGCCTTCAACGCTAAAGTCCGAAGGTATTGTAAGAGCTCGAGATCCTATCTCCTTATCCAGCATATAAATCCCGGGTCCCTTTTTGGAATCGGAAAGCATTGCCAGTTTTGCCAGAATGTCGTGATCGTTTTTCTCTTCCTCTACCTGCTCTTCCACATACCAGTTCAGAAAGTTGTGGGTAGCATGGTCTTTCTCCGCTATAGCCAGGTCTACCAACTCATTGATGCTTTTGGTAATAAACTGCTCATGTTCTAGAGTACTTTCAAACATCTCTTGAATACCTGAAAAAGTGGCCGGCGGTTCCTTGATTCCCTTCAGGACAACCTTGCCATCTTGATCGGCTACATACTGGTAGAATTTCATTGCATGAAACATCTCTTCGTGGTACTGCACCATAAACCAGCGGGCAAAGCCGTCCAAACCCTTCTCGGTGGCATCGGCGGACATCGCCATATACAGGTAGGCGGAATACATTTCCTTGTTAATCTGCTCGTTCAGAGCAGCTTCCATCTTCTTCGTTATCATCTTAGACTCCTTTTCATATAAGAACTTACTGTCTTTATGAAATATAGTAGTCTCACCTAAGCAGAGGCAAGTGATTATTGATAATTATGGTAAAGAATAGCCTAAACTTAGATCATTTTGCTGATAAAGTCACGAATACGGGGGTGCTCGGGGCTCTTGAATATCTTTTCAGGGCTTCCATCTTCCAACACCTTTCCTTGGTCCATGAAAATCACCCGATTGGATATTTCACGGGCAAAGGCCATCTCATGTGTTACCACTAGCATGGTCATGTTCGCCTTGGCCAGGTCCCGCAGGACCGCTAAGACCTCTCCCACCAGCTCAGGATCGAGGGCTGAGGTAGGTTCATCGCAGAGTAGTATATCCGGCTCCATTCCAAGAGTCCGGGCAATTGCCACCCGCTGTTTCTGCCCCCCGGAGATCTGTGAGGGATAAGCGTTGTGTTTATCCGATAAGCCCACTTGCTGCAGCAGTTTTTCCGCCCGCTCGACAGCACTTTTCCGATGCTCTTTATTTACCAGCATTGGAGCTTCGATAATATTTTCCAAAACCGTTTTATGAGGAAAGAGATTGAAGTGCTGGAATACCATTCCCAGTTTCTTCTGGGCCTTCAGAACTTCAGCCTTATCCAGGTGGCTGCGCTTGCCGCTGTTATCCACTTCGACTACAGCTTGGCCTTCAATCTCCACCCGCCCATAATCCACCGACTCAAGCTGATTGATACAGCGCAGAAGGGTGCTTTTCCCAGAACCGGAGGGGCCAATTATTGAAACAACTTCGCCGGCATTAACTTCCAGATCTACCCCATCCACCGCTTTTGTGTCACCAAAATATTTGTGAACATTGCTAAGCCTCACTATTACCATTAGTCGTACACCTCCAGCTTTTTCTCCAATGTTCGAAACACATTGATAACAACACTAGTCAGCAGCAGATAAAAAATAGCAGCTATTACAAAGGGGGTGATGCTGAAATCACGGGTAAAAATCTCTTTTGCCGAACGCAGCATCTCACCCATTCCGATCACCACCACCAGGGCAGTGTCTTTTACCAGTGTAATCGCCTCGTTAGCCGATGGAGGTAGGGTCCTCTTGAGAGCCTGGGGCAGAATAATGCGCCGCATGGTTTGCCAGTAACTCAAATTAAGTGCGTGGGCAGCCTCATACTGCCCCTTATCGATGGATTGAATGCCGGAGCGAAAAATCTCCATCATATATGCGGCATAGTTAAGTATAAATGTCAGTGCGGCAGCTCCGAAGGGGGGGAGGGAGATGCCAAAAATAGTTAAACCATAATAAAAAAAGAACAGCTGCAGCAGCAGAGGTGTACCTCTGAAGATCCAGGCGTATATTCCCAGAGCTCTATCCAGCGCTTTCGGCCCGGATGTCCTGCCAAGAGCGAACAGTATAGCGAGAGGTACTGCTCCAATTATTGTGACAAAATAAATTTGTAGAGTAAGGCCACATCCCTCAAGGATGTGGCCTGTTATTGAGAGGATATAATCCAATCAGTTTTCCTTTTCAATGCTTATTTAAGAACGATGTCTTCGCCGAACCACTTCTTCGATATTTCAGCGGTTGTTCCATCTTCGTTCATTTCTGTCAGGATTGCATCCACTTTCTCACGGAAGGCATCATCCTCTTGGCGAAAGCCAATTCCGTATTCTTCACGCCCGAAGTCTTCATTCAGCACCTTATACTCACCGGGTCTTTTGCCAATGTAGTAGCGGCCCATAATTTCGTCCACCACCACCGCATCGGTGCGTCCGGCCTTCAGGTCCAGTAGAGCCACTACATTATCAGCATATTTTTTCAGCTCGTCGAAACTTTCTCTCACAGCGGGTTCACCGGAAATAGCTTCTTCGCTGCTGCTGCCCATCTGAACTCCAACGGTTTTACCGGCAAGGTCTGCTTTCGAAGTCAAATTTGAATCATTTGCAACAATTATGATTTGCCGGTTAGCAAGATAGGGTTTAGAAAAATCAATTTTCTCCTGTCGGCTCGCGGTAATAGTCATACCGTTCCAGATCATATCAATATCACCCTTGTTCAGGCTGAGAATAACTCCATCCCAATCAACAGGGCGCAGTTCGAGCTCTACCCCCATCCGTTTGGCTACCTCTCGCCCCAGATCGATATCAAATCCGACAATATCTCCCGACTCTCCGCGGAAACCCATGGGCGGAAAACTGTCGTCCAGACCAAGCACAAAACTGCCTTGCCCTTCGATTTTAGCTAAAGTTGTCTGGTCCGATTCCTGAGATCCTCCAGCCCAGACTCCTATGGTCAATAGAAGTAGAGCAATACTACACACTGCAATGCGAAAGCTGTTTCGAAAAATCATTGATTTGTCCTTCCTTAAATTTTATTCAGAGCAGGTAAAAGGTCCGGTGAAGGGAATACCACACTTTGACGAAGGAAGTATTACACCGGTTTAAGGGCGCCTGTCTCCCTCCACCAGACACACATCATACCTTATGCAAAAAATTACCCTTTTAGTTCTATTTGGTCAATAACCCGGATAATGATTATGGAAATTTATACAGCTTTGTAGCCTGTTTATGTATATTTATTTATAAAAAAAAGATAGACACTCCACCACGTTCCATTGCATACTGTTACGGACTTTATGATTCCAGAAATTCTAAATTTGAAAATTAAAAGACTTCCAAAATTAGAATTCCTGTTATGATTCTGCATGTGTATACTGCAAGTAGGTGAACGTACTATGGTAAAGCTCAAAGAGGTTGTAAGCCGTCGTGACCTAAAAACTTTTGTAAAATTCCCCTATTCCCTTTACAGGGATAACCCCTATTGGGTTCCACCGCTTTTTTTTGACGAAATAAATACCCTCTCGAAAAACAAAAACCCCTCC
>Ga0102938_10002305_pt1 | contig 14483 bp, 10 predicted proteins | sample SalPonR2_B_D2_MG_FD_84516 | JGI IMG/M metagenome (GOLD analysis project Ga0102938, IMG submission 84516) | Salt pond soil microbial communities from South San Francisco under conditions of wetland restoration - Salt Pond MetaG R2_B_D2_MG | ecosystem: Environmental > Aquatic > Marine >...
GCGCGGCGGGTCGGCGAAGTCCGGCTCGGCCTCGACGGCAGCACGCTGGACACCACCGCGGCCACCACGCTCGGCCTGCTGGCACTGGTCTTCAGCATCACCGTACTGGTCGTGGCGCTGGGGGTGGGCTGGATGATGCGTCGCCAGCAGCGCGCCCTGCAGCGGTTGGCCTGGGGCCTGAAGCGCCTGGCCCGCGGACAGGTCGATTTCCGGCTGGAAGCGGAGCGGCGCGACGAGTTCAGCGACGTCTACCGCCAGTTCAACCGGCTGGCCGTCCGGCTCGACGAGCATCGCGCCGCGAGCCGGCCCGACGATCCGACCGAACCCCTGGACCCGCCCGTGCTGCGCACCGCGCAGGGACTGCCCGACGACACGCTGGACCTGACGGCGCCGGCGCCGAAGACCGGCGATTCCTCGGTCACGCCGCTGCGCAAGGACCGGACCCGGCGCTGAGCCCCGTCGGGCGGGCACGGCCGCCCGCGCTTCACTCCGGTGCGTCGAGCCGACGCCGCAACTGGCGCGCGCGGTCCAGGTAGACCCGGGCCGGTTCGAACTCCGGCACCGCTTCGAGCAGTTCGTCCCAGGTCCGGATCGCCAGGTCGATGTCGCGCGATCGCCAGGCACGCAATGCCCGGTCGTGGTAGTCCGCCACCAGCGCCTCGCGCAGTTCGGCCTCCCGGGCCTGCGCCGCAGCGTAGTCAGGGTCACGATCCAGCGCGCTACGCGCCTCGGCATAGGCCTCGAGCAGCAGGCCGCGCCGTTCGAAGGCCTCGGCCCGGGCCAGCTGCTCGAACACCTCGACCCGGGTCCGCCGCACCTCGAGCCGCGCCCGTCCCGGTCCCGGCGCCAGCACGGCCGTCGCCTCGGCCAGCGTCGCCACCGCGGCCTCGAACTGATCCGCCTCGACCTCGGTCCGCGCGCTGTCGAGGCTGAGTTCGACCAGCAGATCTTCGGCGGCTGGCGACAGTTCGCGGTCGCGCGCGGCGGCGAGCAGCAGTTCGCGCGCATCGGTGGGCTGCCCGGAAGCCAGCAGGTACTCGGCGACCGTCTCCAGCTCCGAGCGTCGCGCCTCGGGCGATGCATCGTCCTGCCCAATCACCTCGCCGGCCTCGACCGCGGCTACTGCAGGCTCCGCCAACGCGTCGTCTCCGGTCTGGTCTTCGGCGGGGCTTGCCGAGTCCTGCGGCACTCGAAGTTCAGCGCCGACCGCAAGGCGGCGGGGTTGATCCACGCCGTTGAGCCGCGCCAGCGCGACGAACAGCAAGGGATTGCCGACCTCGCGCGCAGCGATTTCCGACAGCGTATCGCCCGGCGCGACGCGCAGCGTCCGGTACGGGCCCGGCAGCAGCGCCTCCGGCGATTCTTCCAGCTGCCGCGCCAGCAGCGTCAGCGTCGGCGAACCCGGGCTGGCCTGGCGCAGTGCCGCCAGCATTCCGGCGGCCTCTTCGAACTCGCCGCGCTGCAGGGCATCCATCGCATCGACCAGCCGCACCGGCCCGGACGACTCGCGCGCCGGCTGCACGGCCGGCGGATCGGGCTCGGGGATCGGCCGTTGCGGGACCAGCTGACAGCCGGCCAGCAGCGCCAGAACCGGTCCGAAGACCAGGACGCGCGCCCATCGATGGGTCGGGACCATGCTCATCGGCGGTTCGTCATTCTCCGATATTGATCGCTTCGGACCGCGCCCGACCCAGCGTGCGCAGTTGATCGACGCTGACGCCGGCGCCCGGGTCCAGCGACAGGTCTCCGTCGTTCAGGGCCGCGTAGCGCTGCATCAGTTCCGACAGCGCGCGGGTCCGGTCGTCGCCGAGCAGCAGCGGATCGAACCGGCCGGTCCAGTCGGCCGCACCGGTCTGCCCGGCCGCGCGCTCGACCTGCATCAGCGCCCGGCGCGCGAAGCGCCGAACCGCCGGATAGTCATCATCGAGCGCCTGCAGCAGGTGCGATCGCCAGGCCGCCGGATCGCCGAGCTGGCCTCGTTCGGCGGAGCGCCCGAGCGCCACGGCCATGACCGCCCGCTCGACCGGATCGCCGGCATGTAGCCGGGCCAGCCCGTCGACCACATCGGCCGGCAGGCCGTCGGCGCGCTCGACCGGGCGCGCCGGCCGCTGCCACAGCCGCGCCGTTTCCTGTTCGGCCCAGGCCAGCGAGCGATCGGTGTGGCAAAGCGTGCAGGCATTCGGCCGGGCGTTCGCCGCATCGGCGGCGGGATCCGGCACCTCGATGTGATGCGAGCGATGGATCTCCATCACGCCGTAGACCATTTCCGGCATGTGGCAAGACAGGCAGTTCGACCCGGGGGTATCGGCCGCGTGGTGAGTGTGCGCCTCCAGATCGGCGGCCAGGTCCTGGTGGCAGGACACGCAGCCGCCGCTGCCGCGCAGCTCTTCGGTCAGCATGCCGGCCGGGTCGCCGTCGTGCATGGTGTGGCAGCTTCCGCAGGTCATCTCGCTTTCGGTGTGGCAGTCCGACAGCAGCAGCCCCTGGTACTCGTAGGCGGTCAATCGTGGTGTGCCGTCGGGCCAGAAGCGCAGTGAGAAGTCGATGTCGTGACCGCGAACCGGCAGCTGGCTGTCCGGCCAGACCAGGTCGACCGACTCGAACAGGTCGCCGCCGGGCCGATAGGTCGGGCCCGTGTCGATGAACTCGCGCATGGTCTCCACGTCCTTGGCCAGCCGCTGGCCGTGACACTGGCCGCAGACCTGGGTCCGGGCGTCCCGGTCCAACCGCTCGGGGTTGACGATGGTGTCGTCGGCGAAGCCGGTGGCCGTGTACCAGGCGCGCGTCAGCCAGTTGGCGTGCTTCTCGACGTGCTCGGCGGCCGGACCGTGGCAGCTTTCGCAGGCGATCCCCAGCTCGGCGACGCTCGATTCGTAGCGACCGTCGACCAGCGGGTCGACCCTCTCGCCGGCGCGGGCGCGTTCGACCATCTCGTCGTAGTTGACGATGTTCGGCTCCGGCCCGGTGTTGTGGCAGAAGATGCAGTTGTTGTTCCAGACCGACACGTGGTCGTCGAACTGCTGGTCGTCCGGCCCCAGGAAGGCCGCGTTGGTATGCACCCAGCGCTGATCGCCGTTGTGCCAGAGCAGGTGCAGTCGGTAGAAGTTGCCGCCGCCCTGCGTATCGCGCATCAGATACTGCTGATAACGGTGCGATCCGACAGTGCGATCGACCGGGTAACGGGCCACGACCCGGTCGCCGCCCGGCGCCAGGTATTCGAAGAAGAACCGATCGCCCTCGCGCACCGGGCGCACGGTCATGCCCCATTGGTCGATCGACCGCCCGTCGAAGCGACCCTGGACGGTCTCCGGGGTGGCCTCCTGCGTCATCGTGCGGTGATAGGTCCGATGCCAACTCGAGAACCGGCCGCGGTGACAGGTATGGCAGGTTTCGCTCCCGGCCCACTCGTCGTCGCCGGCGGCCCACAGTCGCGGTTCCGGCGTCAGCCCTCCCAGCGCCAGCAGTCCGAACGCGACCAGCAGCCGCAGCAGCGCGGGCGGCCTCATGCGGCGTCGTCCCCGGCCAGGTCGGCGCGCGGGGTGGCCGGTGGCCAAAGTTCGTTCATCGGCACGCTGCGACCGTTCTCGACGACGATCCGCGCGTGCGAGCGGTTCAGCAGCCGGGGTCGGGCCACGCCGCAGGAATGCGCGATCGTTTCGACCTCCTTGATCAGGTTGCGCGCGTACCAGGCCACCCGCTCGGCCTTGTCCTCCGGTACCAGGCCACGCTGCAGCTTCGGATCGTGGGTGGTCACGCCGGTCGGACAGGTGTTCTTGTTGCACTGCATGGCCTGGATGCAGCCGAGCGCGAACATGAAGCCGCGGCCGGCCACCACGATGTCGGCGCCGACGCACAGCGCCCAGGCGACGTCGGCCGGGTTGATGCGCTTGCCCGACGCGAACACGCGGATGCGCGAGCGCAGCGCGTATTCGTCGAGCGTGTCGACGACCAGCGGCAGGGCCTCGGACAGTGGAAGCCCGACATCGTCCATCAGCGTCATCGGCGCTGCGCCGGTGCCGCCGTCGCCGGAGTCGACGGTGATGAAATCCGGTGCATGCTCGACCCCGCGCCGGTGGACCGCGCGGCACAGGTCGGCCAGGAAGCCAGCCTCGCCGACCACGATCTTGATGCCGCAGGGCTTGCCGGTGACCTCGCGGACGTGGCCGATCACGTCCAGCAGCTCGTCGACCGAGCCGATTTCAGGATGCCGATTGGGGCTGATCGCGTCACGGTCGCGCGGCACTGCGCGGATCGTCGCGACCTCCTCGGTGATCTTGGCCTTCGGCAGGATGCCGCCCTTGCCCGGCTTGGCGCCCTGGGCGAGCTTCAGTTCGAACATCCGGACCTGCTCGTGGGCGGCGACGGCGGCCAGCTTCTCGTCGTTGAGCCGGCCGAGCTCGTCGCGCACGCCGAACTTGGCCGTACCGATCTGGAACACCAGGTCGCAACCGCCCTCGAGGTGCCAGGGCGCCAGCCCGCCTTCGCCGGTGTTGAGCCAGATGCCGGCGGAGCGCGCGCCCATCGACAGCGCACGGACCGCCGGCGCCGACAGCGCTCCGTAGCTCATGCCGGAAACATGGAAGAAGGTGTCGGTAGTGTGCGGGTGGCGCGCGTGCGGTCCGATGGTCAGCGTCGCCAGCGGCTCGGCTTCGTCGTCGAGCTTGGGGAATGCGCAGTTCAGGAAGATCACCGAACCCTCGCGCCGCAGGTCGCGGGTCGAACCGAAGGCCGAGGTGTTGTTCAGGTTCTTGGCCGCGCGATAGACCCAGGAACGCTGGGCACGATTGAACGGCAGCTCCTCGCGGTCCGCCGAATAGAAGTACTGGCGGAAGAACGCGCCGAGGTGCTCGAACAGGTAGCGGAACCGGCCGATCACCGGGAAATTGCGGCGCACCGCGTGCTGCGGCTGGTTGCGGTCGATCACGTACATCGCGATCAGAACCATCGCGGCCAGGCCGATCAGGAACACGAAAAGCACCGCCATGAACTGCAGCACGTTCGTCGTCAGGGCGAATACCGATTCCATGCCGGGGTCAGGGCTCCTCGCGAGCGGGATTCATTCATGGGTGACCGGGCGGGTGGATCGCATCTCCTCGGCCGGCCGACCGCCGTCGATGGTAGACCATTCGCCGCGTGCGTGCCGTCGAGCCGACCGTTCGGCGACGCCGGCTCGAGGCGCAGCGTTCAACCCTCGATCCAGGCCAGCGTGGCCTGCCGGCCGCTGCGGCCGTCGCGGCGGTGGCTGAAGAAACGCTCGGGCTCCGCCGCGGTGCAGCGACCGACATCGCGGGCCTCGGCCACGCCGATCGCGCGAAGCCGACGGATCGCGATCGCCGAAAGGTCGGCGCGCCAGTGGCCGGGACGGGTCGGCGCAAAAGCGTGCGAATCGTCGGGGAACGCATCGCGCACCGGCGCATCGACTTCGTAGGCCGCCGCGCCGATGCGCGGCCCGATCCAGGCCTGCAGCTCGCCCGGGGGCACCGGCAGCGCGGCCACCGTGGCCTCCAGCACCCCGGCGGCCAGGCCGCGCCAGCCGGCGTGGGCTGCGGCCACGCAGCGTCCGTCGCGATCGGCAAGGAGCACCGGCAGGCAGTCGGCGGTCAGGATCGCTACGACCTGGCCGGGCCGGTCGGTCCAGGCTGCGTCGGCCTCGATCCCGGGTCGCCATTGGTCCAGATGGATCACCCCGGTGCCGTGGACCTGGCGGAGCCAGCGCGGCGCGGCCGGAAGCGCCGCGGCCAGGCGGCCGCGATTGGCGGCCACCGCGGCGGGGTCGTCGCCGCCGGCATCGCCGAGATTCAGGCTATCGAACGGCGGTTCCGAAACGCCGCCCAGGCGCGAGGTCGCGACTCCCCGGACCGGACCGGCCAGCGCAGCGTCGATGAAGGGCGGGCCGCTCACGCGAGAACCTCGAGCAAGTCTTCGAGATCGGCCGGCAGCGGCGATCGCGTATCGACCTCGCCGTCGGTCAGCGGGTGCTCGAAGCTCAATCGCGCCGCGTGCAGCGCCTGACGGGGAAACGCCTGCCAGGCCTCGCGCTGGTCCGGCGTCAACCCGGCCGGTGCGCCGCGACGGCCATACATCGGATCGCCGACCAGCGGGAAACCGATGTGCTGCATGTGCACGCGAATCTGGTGCGTGCGGCCGGTGTCGAGCTTGACGTCCAGCCAGGTGCCGCCGGCCAGCCGCCGGTTCAGGCGGTAGTGCGTCACCGCGCGCCGACCGTCGGCGCGCACGACCTGCCGCCGCCGATCCACCGGGTGACGACCCAGAGGCGCGTCCACGGTGCCGCCGGCGATCACCTCGCCCCAGACCAGGCACTGGTAGTACCGATGGATGTCGCGCCGCTTCAGCTGGGCGACCAGCGCGGCATGCGCGGCCGAACTGCGCGCAACCAGCAGGCAGCCCGAGGTGTCCTTGTCGAGCCGGTGGACCAGCCCCGCCCGCGGCAGCCGGGCCAGGGCCGGATCGTGGTGCAGCAGCGCGTTGACCAGCGTGCCGTCCGGATTGCCCGAACCCGGATGGACCACCTGCCCGGCCGGCTTGTCGACGACGAACAGGTGGGCGTCCTCGTACAGCACCTCGACGTCGATCGGCTGCGGACGGGGATTCGACGGATGATCTTCGAGCTCGGCATCCAGCACCAGCCGCTCGCCGCCGATCACCTTGCGGTTGGGCTTGATCACCGCCCCGTCGAGGGTCAGCGCGCCGTCGCGCAGCCACGCCGTCAGGCGGCTGCGCGAGAACTCCGGCCATTGCGCTGCGGCCACCAGGTCGACTCGGTCCCCGGCCGACGCCACCGGGACGCATGCCTCGCGCCGGACGCGGTGCGGGGCGTTCACCGGGACGCCCCAGTGCGGTGACGGCTGCGGCATGGAGGGTTTATCATGTGTACCTTCCCGTCCGGATTTCCTGGCTGCCCATGCGTTCTTCCAGTATCGCCGCAATTCTCGCCCTGCTGTTGCCGATTTTCCTGCTGACCGGCTGCGGCGGAGACGACGCCATCCGCGACGAGGGCCCCGACGCGGAGACGCTCTACGAGGAAGCGCGCGGTGCGCTGGCCGCCCGCTCCTACGAAGAAGCGATCAGCCTGTACCGCGCACTGACCGTGCGCTTCCCGTTCGGCCGTCATGCCGAGCAGGCGCTGCTCGACATGGCCTACGCCCAGCACAAGGCCGGCCGGCCCGAACAGGCGATCTCGTCGCTGGACCGGTTCCTGCGCACCTACCCGACCCATCCGAACGTCGACTACGCCTGGTACCTGAAGGGGCTGACCAACTACGAACAGACGATGGGCTTCCTGCGCGAGCTGTTCCCCGGCACCGCCGCCGACCGCGACCAGCAGGCCGCCGCGCAGGCCTTCCGTGATTTCCAGGAGCTGATCCGGCGCTATCCCGAGAGCCGCTACGTGGCCGACGCGCGCCAGCGCATGGTGTTCCTGCGCAACATCATGGCCGAGTACGAAACCACCGTCGCCCGGTATTACCAGCGGCGCGGCGCCCACATCGCGGCGCTGAACCGCTGCCGCTACGTGATCGAGAACTACCCCGGCGCGCCGGCCACCGTCGCGGCGCTGGAAATCATGGCCGAATCCTACGAACGCATGCAGATGACCGAGCTGGCCGCCGACACCCGCCGAGTGCTGGAGTACAACTACGCCGAGCTCATGACCGAGGAGGAGCGCAAGGGCCTGCTCGATCGGCTCTGGCCGTTCGACTGAGTGCGGCCGGCCGCGCTCCGTGGTTGATCACGTCCCGGCATGAACGCCGCCCGCGATCCCGATCCGGCCGACGCCGCAGCAAGTGAGCGCCCGGTCGCCGTCGTGCTGCTGTCCGGCGGACTCGATTCGGCCACCGCGCTGGCCATTGCGATCTCGCGCGGCTTCGACTGCCACACCCTCGCCCTGGACTACGGCCAGCGTCACCGCGCCGAACTGGACGCCGCGGCGCGGCTGTCGGCGGCGCTGGGCGCGGTCGGTCACCGGACGGTCGCGGTGGATCTCCGGCGGATCGGTGGATCGGCACTGACCGACGACGTCGATGTGCCGGAAACGCCGACCGAGGGAATCCCGGTGACCTACGTCCCCGCCCGCAACACCGTGATGCTGGCGATCGCCACCGGACTGGCCGAAACACTCGAGGCCGAGGCGCTGTTCATCGGCGTCAACGCCGTGGACTATTCCGGCTATCCGGACTGCCGCCCGCAGTACATCGCCGCGTCCCAGGAACTGGCCTCGCTGGCCACCAAGCGCGGCGTGGAAGGCTTTCCACTGGCGATCGAAACGCCACTGATCCACCTGAGCAAGGCCGAAATCATCCGCCGCGGCGCGCAGCTGGGCGTGAACTACGCTGAAACGGTGTCCTGCTACCAGGCCGATGAACAGGGCCGTGCCTGCGGCCGCTGCGATTCCTGCCGGATCCGGCGCGAAGGCTTCGAGGCCGCGGGCATCGACGACCCGACGCGCTACGCCGATTGACCCCGGTCGACCGTTCGACCCTGCAACGAAAACGGCCGACGCCCGGGGCGTCGGCCGCGGATTCGTTCCGGTGTCGGAAACGCCGCGCGGTTCAGACCACGACGGTCACCGGACCGTGGGCATGGCGCACGACCTTTTCGCTGACACTGCCGAGCAACAGGCTCTGCATCCGTGACAGGCCGCGACGGCCGAGCACCACGTGCACGCCTTCGTCGTCTTCGGTGCAGCGGATGATTTCCTCGGCCGGGTCGCCGATCGACATATCGTCGGATACGTCGACATCGGTCTCACCGAGTTCGGCGTGGACCTTGTCGAAGACCCGCTGGGCGACCTGCTGGGCCGAGTGCTCGATGTCGTCGCGACTCATGCCGGCCATGCCGATGACCTCGACCGAGGACAGCGGAAACACGTAGAACAGACGGACCTTCGCCGACAGGCCCTTGGCCAGATGGACCCCGAAACGCACCGCGCGCATCGAGTTGTCGGATCCGTCGATGGGCACTACCACTTCCTTGATCGGTTGCATGTCTCCACTCCTCCTGTAGTCAGCGTCTGATTGAAGAATAGCGCGGCTCGGCGACCCTGAAACTGACCCACGTCAAGCATCCGGAAGGGTTCCTTCGAGCAGCGTTGCCAGGTCGTCTTCGTCGTACACGGTCACGCCGAGCTCGCGCGCCCGGTCCAGCTTGGAACCGGGCGACTCGCCGACGATCACCGCGCGGGTGCTCTTCGACACCGAACCGGTGACCTTGGCGCCGAGGGCCTGGAGCCGGTTCTTGGCCTCCGAGCGCGGCATGCGGGAAAGACTGCCGGTCAGCACGAAGGTGCAGCCGGCCAGCGGCTGCTCCCCGGCCGGTTCGGCGGCTTCGGCCTTCGGCGTCACGCCGGCGTCGAGAAGTCGATCGACCACCGCGCGGTTGCGTTCCTCGGCGAAGAACTCGCGGATATGCGCGGCCATGATCGGCCCGACGTCCTCGACGGCCTCCAGCGCTTCGACGTCGGCGGCCATCAGCGCGTCCAGGCCGCCGAAGTGACGGGCCAGGTTGCGGGCGCTGACCTCGCCGACCTCGCGGATACCGAGGGCGAACAGCAGCCGGCCCAGCGGCACGTTCCTGGAGCGGTCGATCGCCTCGGTCAGGTTGTGCGCGGATTTCTCGCCCATCCGCTCCAGCCCGGCCAGCGTCTCGACGTCCAGCGTGTAGAGGTCGGCCGGGTCGTCGACCCGCTCTCGGTCGACCAGCTGATCGATGATCTTCGTGCCGAGACCCTCGATGTCCATCGCGCCCCGGGAGGCGAAATGTTCCAGCGCGCGTTTGCGCTGGGCCGGACAGACGAGACCGCCCGAACAACGGGCGGCGGCCTGCCCTTCGACCTGTTCGACGTGCGAGCCGCAGACCGGGCAGTGTTCGGGCAGCTGCCACTCGGGCAGGTCTTCGTCGCGTTCATCGACGAGCGCGCGGACCACTTCGGGAATCACGTCGCCGGCGCGGCGCACGACGACCCGGTCGCCGGGCCGGATGTCCTTGCGGCGGATCTCGTCGAGGTTGTGCAGCGTCGCATTGGTCACCGTCACCCCGCCGACGAACACCGGCTCCAGCCGCGCGACCGGCGTGAGCTTGCCGGTTCGCCCGACCTGGACGTCGATCGAACGCAGCGTGGTCAGTTCTTCCTGGGCCGGGAACTTGCGCGCCAACGCCCAGCGCGGCGACCGACTGACGAAACCGAGCTCCCGTTGCTGATCGAAGTCCTCGACCTTGTAGACCACCCCGTCGATGTCGAAATCCAGGTCATCGCGAGCCTCACCGATGTCGTGATACGCCGCGACCAGGCCGTCCAGCCCCTCGACCCGCCGCGCCAGTGACGACACCGGAAAGCCCAGTTCGCGAAGCTGTTCGAGCACCGCCCACTGGTCGTCTTCGAGCACCTGCTCGGCCAGTGCCTGGTAGGCGAAGAACCGCAGCGGACGATCGGCGGTAACGGCCGGGTCGAGCTGGCGAAGACTTCCGGCCGCCGCGTTGCGCGGGTTGACGAAGGTCTTGTGGTCGCCGGCGGCCAGCCGGTCGTTGAGCGCCTTGAAGCCCGACCGGGTCATGTAGACCTCGCCGCGCACCTCCAGCGGGTCGGGGATCGAGTCGCCGGCGAGTTTCAGCGGAATCGCGCGGATCGTGCGCACGTTGCCGGTCACGTCCTCGCCGGTCTGGCCGTCGCCGCGGGTCGCGGCCCGGACCAATCGCCCGCCCTCGTAGCGCAGGCTGATCGCGAGGCCGTCGAGCTTGGGCTCGGCGGTATAGCGCACCGGCTCGACGTCCAGCGTTTCGCGGATGCGCCGGTCGAACTCCGCCACTTCCTCGTCCTCGAAGGCATTGGCCAGCGACAGCATCGGCAGCGCGTGCTCGACCGTCTCGAATCCGTCGTCGGCGCGCGCGCCGACGCGGTGGGTCGGCGAATCCGGGTCGTCCAGTTCCGGATATTCAGCTTCCAGCTGCTCAAGTTCGCGCAGCAGGCGATCGTATTCCGCATCGGGAATCGACGGATCGTCGAGCACGTAATATCGGTAGTTGTGCGCGCGGATGTTTTCGCGCAGCTCCTCGACCCGCTGCGCCGGAGAGGATTCGCTCGCCGACCGGCTCATCCGCCGATGCCGGCCTTGCGATCGAATTCGCGCATTTCCTCGCGGATCTGGGCAATGCGCTGGCGGGTCAGCAGGCACTGGCTGTCGTCCATCAGGTCGGCCTCCAGCAGCTCGGACAGGCGCTGACCGGTCGCCAGCATCGCGTCCCAGGCGTCCAGCGCCGAGACCGGGCCCGGCAGAGTCAGGAACAGCGTGACGCCCGGCGTCTCGAACAGGTTCCAGCCCGAGGGGTCGAAACTGCCCGGCCGGGTGATGTTGGCCATGCTGAACACCGGCTTCGTGGCGCCCTGGTGGCGCCGATGGAAGATCTTCATTTCGCCGAAGCGCAGGCCGGCCTTGATCGCCGAGTCGAGCAGAGTCAGACCGTTGATCAGCCGTTCTCCGCGAGCGCGGAGATAGAGCGTGACCACTTTCGGCGGCTCGCCGCCCGGGCCAACCGGGGTGCGGACCCGCGGCGCAGCGGGTCCGGCGGTGGGTTCAGGCTCGTCGCCGGGCCAGCGCGGTTCGACCCGATCGTCCGGTTCGGCGCGCGCGTCCGGTTCGCTCGTCGATTGGCTTGCCGATTGGCTTGCCGATTGGCTTGTCGATTGGCTTGTCGATTCGATCGTAGGCTCGATCCTGGGCTCCCGGCGCGATCCGGGTTCGGGCTCGGCCGCGCTCCGCAGCCTGCGGGCCTCGGCCTTGCGCGGCGACTCGATGCTCCAGTCCGGGGCTTCCGAGCCCAGGTCGGGCAGCTGGGTCTGGCGCGGCTCGCCCGACGGTGAGTCGCCGGCATCCAGCGACGACGCGTCCCGGCGGTCGTCCACGCCATCGGCGACCCCGCTCGTCGATCCGTCGACGGCCGGCTCCTGGCGCTTCTGGGCGTCGCGGCGCGTGGCTCCGGGGCTGCGCCCCCGGCCGGCGGGCCGGTGCAGGAACCAGATCAGGGCCAGAATCACCAGACCGATCAGGATGAGGGTCAGGCGCAGGCTTGTGCTGTCCATCGCGGTCTCCCGTCTGCCGAATCAGGAAGCGGCCATGGCCACCGCCTTTTCCAGGTCCACCGACACCAACCGGGAAATCCCCGGTTCACGCATGGTAACCCCCAGCATCTGGTGCGCGACTTCCATCGTCACCTTGTTGTGGGTGACGAACAGGAACTGCACCTTTTCAGACATCTCGCGGACCAGTTCCGAGAACCGGCCCACGTTGGCGTCGTCGAGCGGGGCGTCGACTTCGTCGAGCAGGCAGAACGGCGCCGGATTGAGGTTGAAGATCGAGAACACGAAGGCCACCGCGGTCAGCGCCTTCTCGCCGCCGGACAGCAGGTGGATCCGGCTGACCCGCTTGCCCGGCGGACGGGCCAGGATCGCCGCACCGGCGGTCAGCCAGTCGTCGCCGACCATCTCCAGCGTGCCGTGTCCGCCGCCGAACAGCCGCGGGAACAGCGTTTCGAGGTTCCGGTTGACCCGTTCGAAGGTGTCCTTGTACTTGGTCCGCGTGGTCTTGTCGATCCGCGCGATTGCCGTCTCCAGCGTTTCCAGCGCATCGGTCAGGTCGGTGTGCTGGCGATCCAGGTACTCCTTGCGCTTGGATTCCTCGTCGAATTCCTCGATCGCGGCCAGGTTGACCGGCTCCATCCGTCGGATCCGCTCCTCCAGCCGGGCCAGTTCGTCGACCCAGGCCTGCGCCTCGGCGTCGTCGGGCAGGCTCTCGACCAGCGCCTCGAGCTGACCGCCGAGTTCCTCGATGCGCGAGGCATGCCGCTCGACCTCTATTTCCAGTTCGCGCAGCCGCAGCCGGTGGTTGGACTGCTGCTGGCGGATTTCCTCGGCCTGCGCCGCGGACTTCTGGCGCGCCTGGTCGTGGCCGCGCCACTGCGTCTCCAGTTCCTCGAGCTCGGCCCGCGCGGCCTTCAGCCGGTTCTCGACCTCGAGTCGGCGCTCCAGCAGCCCATCGCGCTTTGTGGCCTGCTCGCGCTCCGGCGCATCGCCCTTCGCCAGCGCTTCGGACAGCTCGACGTAGCGGCCCTGCAGCTGGCCGATCTGGGTGTCCATGCGCTGGATGGCCTGCTTCAGAGAATCGAGGCTGGCCCGGCACGATTCCAGCTTCAGGGCGTGCTGCTCGCGCGCGTCGCGGGCCTCGCGATAGGCATGGCGGGCCCGCTCGCGGACCTGCTGCTGCTCGGCCCGGGCCTTGTCCAGCGCTTGCTGCTCGGCGTCCTGGGTCTCGAGTTCCTCCAGCGCCGCCTGCAGTTCGCGCCGCACGTTGCCGACGGCTTCCCGGTCGCCTTGCTGGCGCTTCTCCAGCGCCTCGCGTTCCTGTGCGGCCTGTTCGCGCTGCTTCTTCAGCGCTTCGCGACGATTGTCCTGGCCGGCCTTGATTCCGGTCAGCTCGGCGCGCCTGGCCCGGCGTCGGTCGACCTCCGCCCGGGCCTGCTCGACCGCCTCGACCGCCGCCTTGTCCTGCTCGGCGGCCTGTTCGAGTTGCTGTTGCCGCCGCTCGATCTGGCTGTCCAGCTCGGCCAGCGAGGCCTCCAGCGCACGGATCTCCTGTTGCCGGGCCAGCCGCCCGTCGCCCGCGTCGTCCTGACCGGCGCGCCAGATCCAACCCGGACCGCGCCAGGTCCCGTCCGGGGTGATCACCGATTCATGCGGCGCCAGGCCCGCCATGTGGCCGGCGGCCTGCCCGGCGTCGTCGGCCAGGTGTACGCTGGCCAGCAAGCCGTGGAGTGCCCCGGCACCGTCGACCACAGCGGCCAGCGTGCCCGCCGCCGGGTCCGAGGACGCGGATCGATCGAGCAGGCCGATCGGCCCGGCCGGCAGTGCATCGGGCAACGCACCCTCCACAAGCCGGGCGCTCAGCCAGTGCTCCAGCACGGTTTCGGCCGCGGCCTCCCATCGGTCCTCGACCTTCAGCGACTCCAGCAGCCGTGGTGCGGAATCGAGGCCGCGCTCGGCCAGCCAGCGCTCGCGGTCGGCGTCGGAGCGGTCGGGTTCGTTCAGGGTCTTCAGCGACTGCAGCCGGCCGTGGGCCTCGTGCCGGCGGCCACGATCGGCTTCCTGTGCCCGCCGCAGCTCCTCGATCCGGGTTCGCTGCCCGTCGCGGGCCCCGCGGGCCTCGGCCAGCGCCTTGTCGGCGGCCTCCAGCGCGCGTTCGACCTGGGCCAGATCGTCGGCCGTCGCGCGGGCCTCGGTATCGAGCGACTCCAACCGGCCCTCGTCATCGGAACGCATCCGGCCCAGCCGCTCGGCGGCCTGGTTCATGCGCTCGTCGAGATGTTCGATGCGCAGCTTCAGCAACTCGACCTGCTGGCGGTTCTTCGCCCCACCCTGCTGACAGGCCGCCAGCGCTTCCTGGCGTGCGGTCAGCTCGGTATCGGCCGTATCCAGCGCC
>Ga0102938_10002307_pt1 | contig 14481 bp, 11 predicted proteins | sample SalPonR2_B_D2_MG_FD_84516 | JGI IMG/M metagenome (GOLD analysis project Ga0102938, IMG submission 84516) | Salt pond soil microbial communities from South San Francisco under conditions of wetland restoration - Salt Pond MetaG R2_B_D2_MG | ecosystem: Environmental > Aquatic > Marine >...
CCGCTGACGTTTGAGAAAGATGTGCGTCCGATTCTAAAGACGCATTGCTTCCACTGTCATGGAGAAGCGGGCGTGACCGAAGGTGGGCTGGATGTCCGCTTGCGCCGGTGGTTGATCCAAGGTGGCGATTCAGGGACGGCGGTGACTCCGGGGCAGCATGATGAATCGCTGTTGCTGGAACGCGTCACCAGCGGAGAAATGCCGCCGGGCGACAAGCCACTTTCCGACGCCGAGGTCAGCGTCCTGCGCGACTGGATCGAGCAAGATGCCCCGACGGCTCGCCCCGAACCGGAATCTTTGGAGGATGGCGACTACATCACCGAAGAGGAACGCAATTTCTGGTCCTTCCAGCCGATCCGCCGCGAGGCGCCTCCGACATTGCGGGACGAGCGGGTGCTCACCCCCGTCGATGCGTTCGTTCTGGCTCGCTTGCAACAAGAGGGCCTTTCGTTCTCCCCGGCCGCGGATCGACAAACTTTGATTCGTCGTGCCACGTTCGATTTGTGGGGGCTGCCGCCGGAACCCGAGATGGTCGACGCCTTTTTGCAAGACAAACATCCGGACGCCTACGCCCGTTTGATCGATCGCTTGCTCGCCGCCCCACGTTATGGCGAACGGTGGGGCCGCCATTGGCTGGACGTCGCTGGCTACGCCGATTCGGACGGCTATACCAATGACGATACCGAGCGGGAGTTTGCTTATTTCTATCGCGACTACGTGATCGACAGCTTCAATGCGGACAAGCCGTTTGACCAGTTCGTGTGCGAACAATTGGCCGGGGACGAAATGCAAGAATCGCCATCGCAGCCGCTGTCGGCTGCTCAGATCGAACGACTGGCAGCAACCGGGTTCCTGCGGATGGCTCCCGATGGCACCGGTTCGGGCGGCGTCGATCGTGCGGTCGCTGCCAATGAAACGATTGCCGACACCATCGAGATCGTGTCGACGTCGCTGTTGGGGTTAACGGTCGGCTGTGCGCGTTGCCACGATCACCGTTACGATCCGATCAGCCAAGCGGACTACTATCGGTTGCGAGCGATCTTCGAGCCCGCGCTTGATTGGAAGCAATGGAAGCCGCCCTCGCAACGCCGCGTCTCCTTGTACACCGATTCGGATCGCCAACAACGTGAGACGATTGAAAAACAGGCGAAGCAAGCCGAAGCCGACCGGACCGCGCGACAGCAAGCTCACATCGATCGCACGTTAGAGGAAGAACTGCTGGTCGTTCCCGATGACCAGCGCGATGCACTGCGTGAGGCATACACCACGGCGAAAGCCAAACGTAACGAAACGCAAGTGGCGTTGCTGGAGGAATACCCCAGCGTGGGAAATATCTCTCCCGGTTCGCTGTACCTGTACTCCCAGCAACGCGGACGGCGGGCAGGCGATATCGAGCGAGCGGCCACCGAACGCGAAGCACGTTTCGTCGAACAGGCACAGCGTCAGCAGCTAGCCAACGTACCTGTCGACAAACGCGGGCAGCTCGAGGCATTGCTGACGATCCCCGCAGCCGAAAGGACGGAGGCCCAGCGGCAATTAGCAGCCGAGTTCCCCGAGGTGTTTGTGACGTCCGAAACGTTAGCTGACGTCAATCCGGAGGGCTTTGCCGAGGTGCAGCATTATCGGCAGGCGGCAAAGCGTTGTCGTGAATTAGACTCCAAAGCGGAACTCGATCGGTTGCAAGCCGAAATCAGCGCGCTGCGTAGCACGGCTCCCAAAGAACGCTTCCTGCGGGTGCTGACCGAACCAGGGGGGCATGTGCCTCCGACGCATTTGTTTGTTCGTGGCGATCACAACCAGCCGGATAAACCGATGCCGCCGACAGAGCTGACCGTTCTGCAGGCCGCTGTGCCAACCGAAATCGCTGCCAATGATCCCCAGCGTCCGACCAGCGGCCGACGCTTGGCTTATGCTCGGCATCTGACAAGTGGCAAGCATCCGTTGCTTGCCAGGGTGGTGATGAATCGAGTTTGGATGCATCACTTTGGCCACGGCATCGTCGATTCGCCGGGCGATTTTGGGCGACTCGGTTCGATGCCGACACATCCGGAATTGCTTGACTGGTTGGCCGATCAATGGATGCAAGGCAACTGGAACCTGAAAGGCATGCACCGCATGCTGATGCTGTCGCATACCTACCAACAGGTCTCCACACGTTCGGAGCGGCTCGACAAGATCGATCCCGACAATCGGCTGTATGCCCGCATGTCGGTACGACGCTTGGAGTCCGAAGCGATTCGAGATGCGATGTTGGCGGTCAGCGAGGCGCTGGAACATCGCATGCATGGGCCGCCGGTGCCCGTGAAAGAAGATGCTGTCGGTCAAATTGTGATCGGCAAAGAGAAACTTGACGGGGAACGCAAGCCGACTGGCGACTCGACCGACCCGGCGGGCATCTCGCGGCGGAGTGTTTACGTGCAAGTCCGCCGGACTCGTCCGCTGGCGGTTCTCGAAGCTTTCGACATCGCAACCGTGTCGCCAAACTGTACCAACCGCAGTTACTCGAACGTCGCTACGCAGTCGTTGATGATGATGAACAGTCAGTTCGTGATCGATCGTGCCGACCAGTTGGCCGGGCGATTGGTTGCCGAAAAAGCGACCTTGAGCGAGCAATTATCCGCAGCTTGGCTGCGCTGTTTCGGCAGGCCTGTGGATCCCGCGACGTTGAGCGAGTTAATCGATTTTGTGGAAGCTCAGCGCCAACTCATTGAATCGCGCGACAGTACGCAAACCCCTGCAACGGTAATGCAAACCGCTTTGGCAACGGCATGCCAAGCGATGTTGAGCTCCAACGAATTTATCTATGTGGATTAGCGAAACCAAAATGAGTGCGGAAAACCCGATGCAATCTCTCGAGCGATCGACACGCCGGCACTTCTTAGCTTCCTCGGCGATGAAGGGCGGCCCGTTGGCGCTGGCATGTTTGCTGGCGGGACGTGCGGCAGCGGAACCGAAGAAGCCGGCATTGGGACCGCAGGGTTTTGACCTCACGCCCAAGCAACCGCCTTTGGAACCGCGGGCAACGGCGATGATATCGATGTTCATGCAAGGAGGGCCCAGTCAAATCGATTTGCTCGACCCGAAGCCGCTGCTGAATCGATTGCACATGGAGAAATTTCCCGGCAAGATCAAGTACGACAACGCCGCTCAGGCGAGTTCGCGTGTGTTTGGATCGCCCTGGAAGTTCAAGCAGTACGGCCAGCATGGCACCGATGTCTCGGAATTGTTGCCGCACTTTTCCGAGATTGTCGACGACGCGTTGGTAATTCGCTCCATGCAAACGGGCGTGAACAACCATGGTCAGTCGATTCATGCAATGAACGGCGGGCGTCCACAAAAAGGCCGCCCCGCCTTGGGCAGTTGGTTGACCTATGCCTTGGGTGCCGAGAGCGAAAGTCTGCCGGCTTATATTGCCATGACCGATCCTCAGGGCTTGCCCGTCGAAGGCGTCTTGAACTGGTCTAACGGCTGGTTGCCCTCGCTGTTTCAAGGCACCGTGATTCGGCCTGTCGAGCCTCGCATTTTGAACCTCCAGCCGCCGCCGCGGTTGGACGGAGAGATCCAGGCAAACTACCTCAGCTTGCTGCAATCGCTGAATCGACGCCATGCGGAACGACGCCCCGGCGACCACGAATTAAAGGCCCGAATTGCAAACTTTGAACTGGCTGAGCGGATGCAATTCGCTGCCGACGAGGCGACCGACCTGTCGCGGGAATCGAAAGCCACGCACCGCCTGTACGGCATCGATAACGACGAGACTCGCGAGTTCGGGGAACGCTGTTTGATCGCCCGACGATTGATCGAACGGGGCGTGCGGTTTGTGCAACTGTTCACCAAGAACCAATATTGGGATCATCACGGTGGAATTGTCAAAGCGCTGCCGGCGTCGTGTCGCAAGGTCGACCAACCGGCCGCCGCGTTAGTCAAAGACCTCAAGCAACGCGGCTTGTTAGATTCCACCGTGGTGCACTGGGGCGGCGAGATGGGCCGTTTGCCGGTGATTCAGAATGAGGCCAACATCGGGCGCGACCACAACACGTATGGGTTTACCATGTGGGTTGCCGGTGGCGGTTTTCGAGCCGGCGTTTACGGTGCGACCGACGAATTCGGGCACCATGCGGTCGAGAACCCGGTCAACCACTTTGACTACCATGCCACACTGTTGCGGTTGTTCGGATTCGATGCCGAACGCTTGACCTACGAACAAAACGGACGGGAGCAGTCGTTGCTCGACGGGCAAGCGGCCAGCGTCGTCGAAGGCCTGCTGGCCTAAATCCGAAGCCGAAAATAGCTGGCTCGCTACAAGCCCTCGCTTCAAGCCCTCGGCGACGCTTCGCAAATTTTGCGATCATGCCTGGCAATTCCAGCCGGGCCCTTTTTTGCGTCCGGCCCTAAGTCTACCGGCCCTGGTCAATCTGGGTGGACGGCATCCTCGGCTGCAATTCCGTACCGCGCGTTGCAACCCTAACGAACGTCCGAATTGGGTACGACGGCGAGGCAATTGTTAATTGGTAACGGTTCACCCCGACCCTGCGGCTGGCCGTATCCCATGATTTAGATGGCGACTGCAGACCCTCCTCTCTGGGATGCCACCCGTCGCATTAAGTCCACAACGATGGGAGCCGCCGACAGGCCTCGGCGCATCGCTGCTGACGACAGGACATACAGGGGCGCATGATGAAGGGCATCGTATTTACCGAGTTGATTGAGATGGTCGAAGAGGATCTTGGAATCGTGATCGCCGATCGAATGATCAGCCACTCAGGCACCCAACATCAGGGAGCTTACACGGCCGTCGGGACCTATGATCATGGGGAATTGATTCGCTTGGTGATGTCGCTCAGCCGGGAGACCGCGATTCCCGTTCCCGATTTGGTCCGCGTCTTTGGAAAGCATCTTTTCAAACGCTTTGTCGCGCTGTACCCGCAGTTTTTCGTCGGTGTGGACGTGGCGGTTTCCTTCTTGCCGTTGATCGAAAGCTACATCCACGTCGAAGTCCGCAAGCTGTATCCCGACGCCGAACTGCCAACATTCGAGTGCAGTGAATGTGAGGGCGTGCTGAGCATGACCTATCAATCGAACGGGCCCTTCGCCGATCTAGCGGAAGGTCTGATCCTGGCGTGCGCCGATCACTTTGGCGACCCGATCCGAGTGGAACGTGAGGAGCGAGGTCTTGAGGATGGCACCCACGCTGCGTTTCATCTTGTCCCACATTCCCACCCAATGCACCTCCCGGTGGAGCCAGCATGTCAGAAATAACCCTATGGCAGCGACGCTTTGATCGCGAGCGGCGGGCAAGGAAAGAGGCCGAGACGCTGCTAGAAGAAAAGTCACGGGAGACCTTTGAAGCGAACCAACGTCTGCGAGAGCAAGCGGAGCAGACCCGAGCGATCGTCGAAACGGCGGCCGAAGGAATCATTGGCTATAACCAGAACGGCATTGTGCGGACTTTTAACGCCGCCGCTGCCGAAATCTTCCAGCGTCCGCAAGAAGAGATCATTGGCACCGCGATCGGCAAACTATTTGAGAATGGTGAGGCTGCCAGCCGGGCGCTGTTTCCTCGCACATCAAAACGGCCCCTCAATGAAGACGCAACCTCGCCATCCGGTTCCCGTTCGCCCACTGACGCAGTCGAAGTGGAAGGCGCGCGCGGTCCGCACGGGCGGTTCGCCTGCGAACTTGCGGTCAGTCGGGTAGATGGCCAAAACGGCCCCTTATTCACCCGCCTTGGTTCGCGATTTGACTCGCCGCAAAAAACTAGAATTAAGGCTCCGACAGGCACAGAAAATGGAATCGGTGGGTCAGTTGGCTGCTGGAATCGCACATGAGATTAATACGCCGGTGCAGTTCGTCGGCGACAATCTGCAATTCCTGCGAGGCGCGTTTGAGGATCTCGGCACATTGCTCGACCGCTACCAAGAACTTGCCGAGGCGGTGGCCCGACGAGATCCCACAACCGAACTGCTACAGGCGATCGAAGATGAAGTTCGAGGGATTGACCTGACGTTTCTGCGTCAGGAGATGCCCGCCGCGCTGAGGCAGTCCAACGAAGGGCTCGAGCATGTGGCGACGATCGTTCGCGCGATGAAGGAGTTTTCGCAACCAAGTTCCGCCGCCAAGACACGCATCGACATCAACAAAACCATCAGGAATGTTTTAGCGGTAACCGCCCACCTGTATCGGGACGGTGCGCAGGTGGAAGTCGACCTGCAACCTAACTTGCCTGACGTTCTCGGATCGGTCGGAGCCATCAATCAAGCTTTTCAAAACATCCTCTGCAACGCCGCCGAAGCCCTAACCGAGCAGGCGATTCAGGCCACTCGGGCAAAAGCCCAGGCGGAGCGGGGTTGCATTCGCGTCTCAACGTCGGCGACCGATCAGTACGTAGAGATTCGTGTCGTCGATAACGGCCCAGGTATTCCCGCTGACATTCAGCAGCGTGTTTTTGAACCGTTCTTTACAACCAAAGAGGTGGGGAAGGGACTGGGGCAAGGGCTGGCCTTCGTCTACGACGTGATCGTGGAGAAACATGCCGGCGCGATCCTGATTGAATCCGCGCCGGGAGCAGGCGCGACAGTACTGGTGCGAATGCCTTGCGTCTCCAAGCCGCAAGTGGAAGGCGAGTTGCTAGAAACGGATAGCGGACGAGAATATGCACATACTATTGGTTGAACCACAGTCACAGCGGCGAACTGCTTGGACACAACGGTTACGAGACCTCGGGCATGAGGTCTATCCGCTCGATGGCTACGAATCGGTTGCTGCAACAATCCGTTCCAATGGTTTTGGCATTACCATGTGCGGATGGTCCGATTCGTTTTCGATGGCGAACAGTTTAGCAGCAGCAACTCTGCGTCAACTGCGTTCGCGCATTCCCCTAGTCGTTTGCTTAGGTCTCAAGGCGTCGGATCCGCGTGCCTACTTGGCGGGTTTCAGCATCTGCTTGGAGTACAACTGCTGCAACGAACAGTTGCTGGCCAAACTCGAACATGCACAGTACCTGCAACAGGTCCAGTTGCGTTTGGCGCAAGCAGAAAAACTGGAGTCGATTGGAGAGCTGGCCGCGGGAATTGCTCACGAAATCAACACACCGATTCAGTATGTGGGAGACAATACCCGCTTTGTGCAAGATGCCTGCAAGGACCTGAATGGGGTCTTGGAAAACTGCCAGCAGTTAATCGCCGCCATGCAGGACTCTGGGGATATTGTCAACGCCGCCGCCAAGCTGAGTGCGTCGATGGAGCATGCCGACGTCGATTACTTAATCTCCGAAATCCCGGCGGCGATCGAGCAAACATTAGAGGGCGTTGATCGGGTGGCGAACATCGTGCGGGCAATGAAGGAGTTTGCGCATCCGGGCGCCTCCGAGATGACGCCAACGAATCTTTCCACGGCAATCAGCAACACCGTCATGGTAGCGCGTAATGAATGGAAGTATGTCGCCGAAGTGGGAACCGATTTCCAGGAAGACTTGCCGTTGGTGCCCTGCCTGCCGGGCAAAATCAATCAGGTCTTGCTAAATATGATCGTCAATGCCGCCCATGCGATCGGAGCCACGGAGAACGCGAATCCAACCAAAGGCCGCATTAACATCTCGACACGTTTGGTCGATCCCCATGCAGAGATTCGCATCACGGATACCGGGCGCGGCATTGCACCGGAAAACATCGATCGAATTTTCACTCCGTTCTTTACGACCAAAGCGGCAGGGAAAGGGACCGGACAAGGTTTGGCGATCGCGCATACCGTGATCGTGGAAAAACACAACGGATCGATCGATGTGCAGAGCAACCTTGGGGAGGGGACCACCTTCATCATCCGCATTCCACTAGAGCATCACCCCCCCGTTTCTCCGGACCTTGCCAACGAAAGCCTCGCATGACCACGAAAGTTCTGTTTGTCGACGACGAAATGAATGTTCTCTCCGGCTTGCGACGCATGCTGCGCGGCCAGCGCAACGTCTGGGAAATGCAGTTTGCCAACGGCGGCGCCGCGGCGCTGGAACTGTTGGCTAAAGAACCGTTCGACGTGGTAGTGACCGACATGCGGATGCCGGAAATCGACGGAGCGGAGTTACTGCACCGCGTGGTAAGCTTGCATCCCGCCACGGTAAGGCTGGTGCTGAGCGGTCAGTCGGAACATGAAAAGATTTTCCGCGCGATCGGCCCGGCGCATCAGTTTCTCTCCAAGCCGTGTGAACCAGACGTTTTAGTCCAGACGATTCAGCGCGCCTGTGGTCTGCGGCAACGGTTTCAAGACGCAGCCCTCCAAGGTGTAACGGCACAGATCGGTTCGCTGCCCAGCTTGCCTCGCATCTACGAAGAACTGGTCCACGAACTGCAGGCCGAAGAGTGCTCGTTGGATCGAGTGGCCCAGATCATCGGTTCCGATGTGGCAATGACCGCCAAAGTCCTCCAACTGGTGAACTCTTCGTTCTTCGGACTGCCGCAGCATGTCAGTTGTCCCAAGCACGCCGTATCGTTGCTGGGGCTGAATATTATCCAGCCCCTAGTGCTGTCCGCCGATGCGTTTTTTGCTTTCGAAGATCCCGAAATCGAGGGATACTCGCTGCACCATTCCATTGAACATTCATTGGCAGTGGGGATTGCCGCACGAGCGATCAGCCAATCCGAATGCAGCGAGACCCAATGCAGTGATTCTCAGTGTGCCAATGACGCATTGATCGCCGGCATGCTGCACGACATCGGAAAGCTGATCTTGGCGACTCACGCCCGGGAAACTTTTATCGAATCGCTGCGGTTGGCGAAGGAGTCCGCGGTGTCGGCTTGGCAAGCCGAGATGTCGGTCTTTGGCACCACGCATGCCGAAGTGGGAGCCTATCTGTTGGGATTGTGGGGGCTTCCCAATCCGATTCTCGAAGCGGTGGCGTTCCACCACCGGCCTCAGGCAGCGGAAGAGCATCTTTTCTCGCCACTCGATGCGGTCTACGCCGCCAACATTTTGCAACACCAGCAGCCCGGCACTCCCGAAGCGGCCCCCTGCGCCGACTGGGATGTTGCTTATTTGGACAAGCAGGGGCTGTCGGGGCACATCCCAAAGTGGCAAGCCATCATGGAACGTCACGAGGTGACTTTGTGACCAAACGCATTTTACTGGTAGACGACGATCCGAATATCCTGCGAGGATTCAAACGCCATTTTCGCAACACCTATGATGCCGAATTCGCACTTGGCGGCGAAGCGGCCGTCGCGCTGTTTCGAAGCGTCGGGCCCTTCGCGGTCGTCGTTTCTGATATGCAAATGCCCGACATGTCGGGCGTGGAACTGCTCCGTACACTCCGGTCGCTTGATTCGCAGACCGTACGGATCATGCTGACCGGCAACGCCGATCAGCGGACCGCCGCCGAAGCGGTCAATGAAGGACACATTTTTCGGTTTCTCAACAAGCCCTGCTCGCCGGACGAATTAGCAAAATCGATCGATGCGGGCTTGGAGCAATACCGTTTGCTGACCGCCGAGGCTGAGTTGCTGAACAAGACGCTTGCCGGGAGCGTGCGCATTCTGACGCAGGTGTTATCGATGGCCATGCCGGAAGCCTTTGGGCTGACCCCGGAAACACGGCGATTGGCCCGTGAGGTGGCTGAGAAGGTCGGTGCGAAACCGATCTGGCAGATCGACATGGCGGCCATGTTGATGCGAGTCGGTTGCGTCTCCTTGCCACGTGACGTTTTGCGACGCTACCTACACAACGAACCGCTCGATCGAGAATCGCAGCAGTTGATCGATGCGACGCCTCGGTTTGGTTACAACCTCATTTCAGTGATTCCCCGCCTGGAAGCGGTCGCCGAAACAATCCTCCATCAGCACGACCCATTGACCGACGAGCCTTCCTTGGCCGCGCGTATCTTGAAAGTGGTCGGTGACTTCCAACGCTTTCGACAATCGACGACTACCCATTCGGCATTGCAGCGACTGGAGCGTTCGGACGCCTATGACCGGCAAGTGATCGACGGACTGTGGCGAGTCATCCAAGCGTCGGCAGAATACCGGGCAGTGCTGGTCTCGGAACTGCGAGCCGGAATGGTATTGGAGTCGCACATCGAGGATTCGCAAGGCCGGATCTTGGTGGCCGCCGGTCACGAAGTCCACGCGGCTCTGATTCAAAAACTGCAGTTGATTCGTCGCTCCGCCGCGGGGATTCGCGAGCCGATCGAAGTGCAAATTCCCGCCTCCTTAAAGGGGCCATCGAATTTGAGAACAACGCCGCAGCCGATAGTAACCAGTTTGCCGCAAGTGGCCGCACTGGAGTAGACGTACGGGTTTCTCTTTTCTTCTCTTCTTTTCTTGTCAACCGCTCGGAGTGAAACATGCAATCGATTCTCATTGTGGACGATGACGTCAATCTACTGCGTGGTCTATCACGCGTGCTGCGTCACCAGCCCTATGAATTGTTTACCGCCAGTTCCGCGGAACTGGCCAAGGAAATGTTCCAACGCAAGGCTTTTGACTTGGTCGTCGTCGACCAGCAAATGCAGGGGCAACCGGGCACCAAATTCATCCGCTGGCTCTCGAAAAACTTCCCCAAAACGGTCCGCATCATGCTGACCGGACACGCCGACGTCGAGGTGATGATGGCGGCGATCAATGACGGCCAAGTCTTTCGGTTCATGACCAAACCTTGTCGAGATGTCGAGCTAGCGATGGCGATTCGGGACGGCTTGGACATTCCTCTGAAGCAACTCTATTCGGGAAGCTCGTCGTGACGGAAAGTCGGATCCTCTTTGTCGATGACGAAGCCAACGTACTGCGAGGTTACGAACGGACGCTGAAAGACTATCGCAACAAGTGGGAAATGGAGTTTTACACCTGCCCACTTCAGGCGTGGCGGCGGCTGCGGGAACTGCCTTTTGACGTGGTCGTAACCGATGTCCGAATGCCCGTCATGAACGGCTTGCAGTTATTGCACCATGTCAAGCAGCACCACGCAACGGCGGATGTGCAGGTGCTGGTTATGACCGGCAGTGACGATCGAAAGCTGAAGCGTCAGGCACTCAACCTCGACGCCACCGACTTGCTGACCAAACCGGTGGATGCCGCCGAATTAGTCGTCCGTCTACGCAGTGCGCTGCGGTTGGCGGTCGAGTAGCCCTCAGCGCCAAACGCCGACGGGCTGACTACTGCCTCGTCTTGCGAATCGCCCGCATTTCAGCTTCGGCGTTAAAGCGGGGATTGGATCGCGTTGGCACGGGAGCCTGGGTGCCGTGCCGCCAAGCTTGCAGTTCTTGGTGCAATTGGCGTGCTTGTTCAGGATGCGAGTGAACCAAATTGGTCGTCTCGCCGATATCCTCGCGCAGGTTGTAGAGTTCCAACGCGCCATCTTCGAAGTACTCGTGCAACTTCCAATCGCCGTGGCGGATGATGCTGCACGGTCGCGAGCGAAACAGCGGATCACGTTGTTCGTCGATGACCTGATAAGACTGCAGATAGGCGGGAAAGTGCCAAAACAAGGCACGATCGGGCAGGCTGGTTTGCTGGCCACGCAACAAGGGAACGAGACTAACGCCGTCGATGGCTTGCTGCTTGGGTAAATCGGCACCGGCAATCTCACACAGCGTCGGATAGATGTCGACGGCCGTGACCGGCTCCGCGCTACGTCCGCCGGCGGTGATCACTCCCGGCCAGGTGACAAACAGCGGCACGCGAATGCCACCTTCGTAATAGGTACCTTTATAGCCCTTCAAAGGCGCCATGTCGGTCGCCGGCCCATACCCACCGTTGTCGGAGAAGAAAACGATGACCGTGTTGTCGGTCAGTTCGAGTGCATCCAACGTTTCCAATAAGCGTCCGACGCCGTCGTCGACCGCTTGGATCATCGTCGCCATCGCAACGTGTTGATGCAAATCACCCGGTGCCTTGGCCTCGTATTTTGCCACCAGTTCTCGCTTCGGATGCAAAGGTGTGTGGACCGCGAAATGGGTCAGATACAACATCCAAGGTTCTGAGCGGTGCTGGCGAATGAACTTGATCGCCTCGTCACTTAAGCGATCCGTCAGGTATTCATCCTCCGGTGCATCGCCAAGTCCGGGAACGTTGCCGTGCGGGGGATAGTATCCCTTGGGGGGGCTGCCTGAGTGAGTGCCCGCAATGTTGACGTCAAAGCCGTACGGCAGTGGATCGTCGCTAAGATGCCATTTGCCCATCGAAGCGGTTGTGTAACCTGCCGCCTGTAGTTGCCGGGCCCACGTGATTGTGGTCGGAGACAGGGTATCGACGCCGGGCACGTGCATTAAACGCCGGTGGGTGGCTTTCCCGCGCGCTTTCGTGCCGACGTTGTAGATCTCATGTCGAGGCGAGTACTGGCCCGACAGCAAACAGGCTCGTGACGGCGCACAATTGGCTGCCCCCGCGTACGCATCGGTAAACACCATGCCTCGTGCAGCCAAACGATCGAGGTGGGGGGTTTCGTAAAAATCGGAACACATAAACCCGCAGTCACGCCAACCGAAATCGTCCAAGAAAATCAACAGGATATTGGGCGATGTGGGTCTGGCGGCGTCCGCCACGGCGGCTTGAAAAAAGAGGCTGCCGATCAAACAGAGGATCCGCGAGGGGCGAAAAAAGAGAACGTGATTCATCATGGCGTGCAGAAAACGAGTAAAATGATGACCCGGTTGTCGGCAACTCACCAAGCTTGATGTCGCCGGACCGAGAAAGAAAGCCGAGCACTCGGCGTCGTCCAAACAGCGACGCACACCGTGTCGGCCTCAGACCATCAGTTTAGTACGTTCGGGAATGGTAAGGGTCACCTATGATGAAAACCTTTGTTCTAGCAGCATGGATTTGTAGCGCGATGCTGGTGGCTCAGGCCGCCGATGCCGTCATCACGACGCCGACACCGGTGGTGGAAGATACGTTGATTTACAAAACCGTCGATGGTCGTTCGTTGCGGATTGACTGGACGCGACCGCGGGATTGGAAGTCGACCGATCGGCGACCCGCAGTCGTCTTCTTTCACGGCGGTGGCTGGGTCTCAGGCCAGCCCGGGCAGTTCGCGGAGCATTCAAAGCAGTTGGCTGCTCAAGGGATGGTGTGCTTGCGGGCCCAGTATCGCTTGCTGGACAAAAAGCAAAATGAGCCACCAATCACCTGCACCGAAGATGCCAGCGATGCGTTTCGTTTCATTCGCAGCCAACCCGAACGTTTCGGCATCGATCCGCAGCGCATTGCCGCCGGGGGAGGCTCGGCGGGCGGACATTTGGCCGCTTTCCTGGGCATGATGGACGATCCGCAGCCGACCGACGTTACAAAACCGGTGGTATCGCGCAAGCCAAATGCGATGCTATTGTTCAACCCGGTGTACAACAACGGTCCGGGTGGCTGGGGGACCAAACGAGTTGGCGATGCGTATCGACGCTTCTCCCCCGCACACAACATCACGACCGATGATCCACCGGCGATCGTTTTTCTGGGGACCAAAGACAATCTGATTCCGGTCGCCACCGGGGAATCCTTCCGAGACCAAATGCAGGCAAAAGGGATTGAAAGCCGTTTGTTTTTGTACGAAGGGCAAGGGCACGGTTTCTTCAACGCGGGGCGAAGTGAGAATCGCTACTTTCAAGAAACGATGACCGAAGTGGAAAAGTTCCTCGAGCATCTCGGTTGGCTGCCGGTCGGATCGAAGTAGCCCGCTCTGCCTCTCGTTCACCGAGGGCGTCGAAGGCAGCGTTCCGTGATCAAGCGAAGGCGGATCGCGGCCAGGGTAGTCGCGTACGGTTGCGGCGGCTGAATCGACTGGAATAGGAAAACACCGTTCACGATCTGTTGGGGGTGCACTCGCCGCTGCAAGATCCTTTCCCAGACGCCCCATTGAAGGCCTAGAGTTTACGTAAGCTGTCGCAGCATGGCAGGTCGGAAGCGGTTTGCTGAACGCTCGAATGGACGCTCAATGCGGTAACGGTGATCAAGATCAATGCCATGCCGAGGATCTGGAAGCCGCCCAGGCTTTGACTTAAAACGACAACGCCGAATAACGAGGCGGTAACCGGTTCGACCATTGCCACAATGGAGGCGACCGCCGGCGTGGTATGGTTCAGGCCGACGATATAGAAGAGAAACGACAATCCCGCGCCAAGCACTCCCAGGATGGCGAACAGTGGCCAACTTGGCGTGCTGAGAACGGCGACGGTCTGGGCGGTATCGCCTGGCCAGAAGAGGACCGTGCTGACTGTCGCGAAGGCAATCACGAGAATAGCCTGCGGGCTGCCGTGCGCTGCGGCGTACTTGAACGCAAAAATAAAGACCGCATAGGATATCGCCGAAAGCAATCCCGCGACGGCGCCGATCAGCGTAACGCCCTGGGGTCCCGTCTCGTAGATTCGTGTCAGCAGCACGACACCGAGGATCACGATCGCGATCGCGGCCCATTTCAGCGGTGTCGGTTTTTCGAGCCGGAACAGGAAAGACACAAGATAGACGAACACCGGCGCGCAGTACATGAGCGTTGCCGCAACCGCGACGCTCC
>Ga0102938_10002310_pt1 | contig 14472 bp, 15 predicted proteins | sample SalPonR2_B_D2_MG_FD_84516 | JGI IMG/M metagenome (GOLD analysis project Ga0102938, IMG submission 84516) | Salt pond soil microbial communities from South San Francisco under conditions of wetland restoration - Salt Pond MetaG R2_B_D2_MG | ecosystem: Environmental > Aquatic > Marine >...
ATAATAATTGTAAACCAGTAGCATCAAGGCTTTAAAAAAAATTTGAACTGAATTATTTTCTGGCATACTTTATGCAATATATTATTAATGTATTTGTTCTGCTCAGAACTAAATTCATTTTATTGTGCCTGAACATTGAAAAGTCAACTTACAACTATCCTTATATTAGATAAATATGTTTTTATATTTTAGATTTAATTCTATTATGAATTCAATGTTTAGGTTCCTTATATGGCTGCTTATTTAATGCACTTCCATAAATTTGTGTTATTGAAGCCAATAAGAAACTTGAAGAGCTCAACTTCTGTGTGGTTGAGCTCTAAAAGGTAAAACAACTTTAACATAAAAAATTAATTCTTAAGGAGGATTATATGAGTCAAATTAAAATTAGTGAAATGATGAAAAAGGCAAGAAAAGCTCAAAAAGAATTTGAAACTTTTAGCCAGGAAAAAGTAGATGAAATAGTAAGAGAGATAGCAAAGGTAGTTTATGATAATGCAGAAGAACTTGCTAAAATAGCTGTGGATGAAACCCAGATGGGAGTTTATGAAGACAAGGTAGCTAAAAACAAAGGAAAATCAAAAGTTATCTGGAATGATCTTAGAGACAAAAAATCCATAGGTATACTTAGAGAAATAGAAGAAGAAGGCATAACTGAAATAGCAAAACCTATAGGAGTTATAGGAGCTGTAGCACCAACTACTAACCCAACTGTTACAGCAATGAGTAATGCTATGTTTGCTTTAAAAGGCGGAAATTCAGTTATAGTAGCACCTCACCCAAGATCCAAAAAGACTAGTAAAATAACCGTCGATTATATCAATGAGGCAATAAGTAAGCTGGGAGCACCGGAAAATATAATACAAAATATAGAGGAACCGAGTATTGAACTAACAAGCGAACTTATGAAAACAGTTGATGTAGTAATAGCTACCGGTGGAGCTGGAATGGTTAAAGCAGCATACAGCAGCGGTAAGCCTGCTTACGGTGTAGGTCCTGGAAATGTTCAATGTATAATTGATGAAGGATACGATTATGAAGATGCAGCACCAAAAATAATTGTAGGTAGAAAATTTGACAATGGAATAATATGTTCTGGAGAACAAAGTGTAATAATTCCAGAAAAAGATGAACAGAAGATTTTAGATATATTCAAAGAAAACGGAGCATTTATTATCGAAGATGAAGATGACGTAGAAAAATTAAGAAATACTATTTTTGAAAATAATGCTAACAGTAAATATACTGTAGGACAGAGTGTACAAAAGATAGCAAATTTAGCTGATGTAGAGGTTCCTGAAGGAACTAAGGTAATAATGGCAAAAGCTAAGGGTCCTGGTGACAAGGATCTATTGAGCAAAGAAAAAATGTGCCCTGTGCTTGCGATTTACACTTATAAAGATTTTGATGAAGCTATAGATATAGCTCAAACAAACTTAGAACTTGAAGGAAAAGGTCATACATGTTCAATACATTCTAATAATGATGAGAATATAAAGAAAGCAGGACTGTATATAACTGTAAGTAGATTTGTAATAAACCAGCCAAGTTCTACTACGGCAGGAGGTAGTTTGCAAAATGGGTTTGCTCCTACTACTACATTAGGTTGCGGAACATGGGGTAACAATATAATATCAGAAAACTTTACTTACAAGCATATGATAAATGTATCAAGAATTGGTAAATTTTTAGAAAATAAAGAAGTGCCAACTGATGAAGAAATCTGGGAAAAATAATTCAAAAAATTAGGAGGTATGAATATGAGCCTTGTTGGACCTAAAATAAAAACAGAAATACCAGGACCAAAAAGTAAGGAATTGTTGATAAAGAGAGAAGAAAATGTACCTAAAGGTGTATCGCAAGGAGCGCCTATTTTTGCTAACAAAGGTGAAGGCGCACTAATTGAAGATGTGGATGGTAATGTCTTTCTTGATTTTGTAGGAGGAATAGGAGTTCTTAATATTGGATATTCTCATCCGGAGGTTATCCAAGCAATTAAAGATCAAAGCGAAAAATTTCTGCATACGAGCATAAATGTAGTTTTATATGAACAGTATATAAAACTTGCGGAAGAACTTAATGAGCTTATTCCGGGAAATTTCAAGAAAAAAACTATGCTGGTTAATAGTGGAGCTGAAGCAGTTGAAAATGCTGTTAAAATAGCAAGAAAATATACAAAAAGAACAGAAGTAATTGCTTTTACAGGTGCTTTCCACGGAAGAACTAATTTAACTATGGGATTAACGAGCAAGGTTAAACCATATAAATTTGAATTTGGACCATTTGCTCCTGGTATTCATAGAATGCAGTTCCCTTACTGTTATAGATGCCCTTACGACAAAAAAAGAGAAAGTTGTAATCTTTACTGTGCAGACCAGTTTGAATCATTTTTTATAGAAGTAGTAGATCCTTCTGAGGTTGCTGCAATTATCATAGAACCTTTACAAGGTGAAGGTGGATTTGTACTGCCTCCAGATGAATACATCACAAAATTGAGAGAGCTTTGCGACGAACACGGGATTTTATTGATAGCAGATGAAATACAAACAAGCTACGGTAGAACGGGAAAACTTTTTGCTATTGAACATTGGAATGTAGAACCGGACATAGTAACTACTGCTAAATCAATAGCAGGAGGTATGCCATTATCCACTGTAACAGCAAGAGCTGAAATAATAGAAGCAGCTCATGTAGGAGGAATAGGTGGAACTTACTGTGGAAATCCTGTAGCAGCAGCTGCAGCTCTTAAAGTTATAGAAGTAATGCAGAGAGATAAACTTTCAGATAGAGCGCAAAGATTAGGCGATATCTTCAGAGATGAACTTAACAAACTTAAGGATAAATATGAAATCATAGGTGATGTTAGGGGAAGAGGAATTATGCTTGCTATAGAGTTGGTTAAGGATAGAGAAACTAAAGTAGCAGCTAAAGAGGAAACAGGAAAGATAATTAAAGAGTGCTTAAATAAGGGATTAATACTTTTAAGTGCAGGAACAAGAGGAAATGTTATAAGATTTTTGGTTCCTTTGGTAGTAACAGAAGAACAGATAATGAAGGCTGTTGAGATATTAGATGACGCTTTTGCTAAAATAACAGAATAGAAGAAAATTCTCCTTTAAATCCCTGCTTGAAATCAAGTAGGGATTTTTGTTAAGTTTTTAGTTTGACAGAAAAAGAAAAAAAGAATTATAATAGTAATTAATATAAAAGAATTAAGGTGATTATTTGATTGAAATAAATGACTTAGGAATTAATCTTAATAAAAGAGAATTAATTACTATTATAGGTGCTGGAGGAAAAACCAGCATTATGTTTGATATTGCAAATAAATTATCAAAATTAAATAAAAAAATATTAATTACAACTACAACAAAAATTTATATACCAGATAGAAAGGATGTATATATATATATAGGAGATATTAAGAATATTCCTAAAGTTAAAGGACAAATAATAGTAGCAGGCTACAAAACAATAAAGGATAATAAGATTAAGGGTTATACAAAAAAAGAAATTAATGAGATTTTTTTGAAAAACATTTTTGATTATATAATAGTAGAAGGTGATGGAGCAAATAGAAAATCAATAAAAGCTCCAAGAGAAAATGAACCAGTAGTACCTCAAAAAACAAGCTTGTTAATAGGAGTAGTAGGAATTGATGTTTATGGATCAAAAATATGTGAAGAAAATGTATTTGGATTAAGAGAGTTTTTGAAAATAACAAACAAAAAAGAAAATGAGTTAATAGATAAAGAAAGTATTATAAATCTTATAACTAATAAAAAAGGTTTATTTAAATATAAGGCTAATAGAAATATTTTGGTATTGAATAAAGTCAATAAAGCTAATGAATGTATAGTAGGCGAAATAAAAAAACATATAGAAGAAAGAGATAGCGAGTTTGTAAATAATGTAATAGAAATTGAGGAATTACAATGATATCAGGAATAATTTTGGCCTCTGGATACTCTAAAAGATTTGGTAAAAAAGATAAGCTGCTATATAAAATAAATGGAAAATTTATTATTGAATGGGTGTGTGATAACGCTGTAAATTCAGATTTGGATGAAGTAATTCTTGTTTATAGAAATGAAAAAATCAATAATATTATACAAGAAAATAAAATAAAAAAGATAAAAAACGAGAAAGCTTATAAAGGAATGTCAGAATCAATGAAAATAGGCATAAAAACAAGTAATAAAAATACGAAAGGATATTTGTTTTTAATGGGTGATCAACCTCTAATAAATATAGATATAATAAATAATTTGATAAATAATTTTAAAAATAATAGTTGCGAAAAAATTATTTTACCTGTATTCAATGGAAAAAAAAGTAGTCCTACTATATTTCCAGTTAAATATAAAATTGAATTATTAAAAACAGAGGGTGATAAAGGAGGTAGATTACTACTCGATAAATATAAAAAGGATATAATCGAAGTTAAGTTTAATAATAGCAAAAATAAAGATATAGATAAAAAATCAGATATAAAAATTACGTATGATACAATAAATGAAGAACACTGACATTTTTTATAAAGTATGATATAATAAAAAAAACTTAATGAACGCGGGGCGAGGCCCTTCCTTTTCAGGGAGAAACCTTCAGGGCGATGAATAGGGGTAATCCATAAACCTATGAGCTGAGAAGGGGACTATGAACTAAGAGGTACTGCTGCGTACTAAAAGTAAATGGCAGGTTAGGAATGTTTAGAGATAAACTATAGTATTTTTGTAGTGAAAAAAACCTTCCTAATGGAAGGTTTTTTATATATGGTTTTATATACGGGAGGAAATATGAGAATATTCGAAAAAGCTAACGAACTAGAAAAAGAAAACAAAACTTTTGCACTAGCTACACTTATAGAAACAGACGGTTCAACACCAAGAAATGATTCAGCAAAAATGATAATAAGGGCTGACAAAACAACCTATGGCACTATAGGAGGAGGAGCATTAGAACAGGCAGTTATTAAAGAATCATTAAGATGTCTAAAAGAAAATAAAACAGAGATATTAGACTACAACCTAGATGGATCTGGAAGAGACAATCTAAAAATGATATGCGGAGGAAAAGCTAAAGTATTTATAGATGTAATTAATGCCGAGCCAATAATATTATTATTAGGTGGTGGACATATCAATTACTCAATATCAAAATATATAGACATACTAAACTATAAATATATAGTAATAGATGATTTAGAAAAAATTGCAAACAAAGAAAGATATCCAAATGCATTACAAATTATAAACAAGGACTTTGTACAAGGTATTAAAGAACTTGAAGTAGATGATAAATACAGTGTAGTAATAGCAACAAGAGGTCACGAACACGACTATGAATGTGTAGAAGAAATAATCAAAACAAACCCATCTTATGTAGGAATGATAGGAAGCAAAAAAAAGGTAATAACAACATTTAAAAAACTAGAAAAAAATGGATACAAAGATGAAATAAAAAAAATATATGCACCGATAGGATTAGATATAGGAACACAAACTCCAGAAGAAATAGCATTAAGTATAGTATCAGAGATACTAAAAGTAAAAAGTAAAAAAACAGGAAAAAGTTTTAAAGAAATATCAGAGGTGAACTATGAAATATAGAGATTTAGCAGTAGTAAGAGGAGGAGGAGATATAGCCTCAGGAACTATCTATAGACTTTATAAATCTGGATACAAAGTAGTAGTGCTAGAAATAGAAAAACCAACATCAATAAGAAGAACTGTATCATACTCCCAATGTATATACGATAGAGAAGTTGAAATAGAAGGAGTAAGAGCAAAACTTTGTAAAAACTTACAGGAAATTAAAAAAGCCCATGAAAACTATAAAATACCAGTAGTAGTTGATCCAGATGGAGAGACAATAAAAGAAATAAAACCGAAGATAGTAGTAGATGCTATACTAGCAAAGAAAAACTTAGGAACACAAAAAGATATGGCAGATTTAGTAATAGGACTAGGACCTGGATTTACAGCAGGAGAAGATGTAGATGTAGTAGTAGAAACAAACAGAGGACACAACCTAGGAAGATTAATATATAAAGGAAAAGCACAACCAAATACTGGAAAACCTGGAAACACATTAGGATTCACAACAGAAAGAGTTATCTACTCTCCTGCAGAAGGTAAAGTAAAAGTAATCAAAGACATAAAATCCTCTGTAGAAAAAGAAGATGTAATAGCTGAAGTTGAAGGACAAGATGTAAAAGCAAAAATATCAGGAATAATAAGAGGAATGATACAGCCTGATTTAAGAGTGCATAAAGGAATGAAAATCGGAGATATAGACCCAAGAAATAAAATAGAAAGCTGTACAATCATATCAGATAAGGCCAGAGCCATAGGTGGAGGAGTATTGGAAGCTATACTGCATTATGATATATGTAGATAATTTTATAAATATATAAAATACAATTAGATGTTATGAAAAATTTGAAACAATTCTACAAATAGAGGGTGGTTTTATGGAAAAAAATAAGCAAAGAAAAATGGCAGATTCATTTAGAAAACTGCATAATAATGAAGATATGTTAATTCTACCAAACTGTTGGAATGGTGGAAGTGCTAAAGTATTTGAAAAAATTGGATTTGCGGCTTTAGGAACAACTTCAGCAGGAATAGCATATTCTAAAGGATTACCAGATGGAGAAAATATAACCATAGATGACTTAGAAAGAGTAACTAAAGAAATTGTTAAAGTTATTAATATACCTTTGTCAGTTGATATAGAAAGAGGTTATAGTGAATCGGTAAAAGAACTTAAAGAAAATGTAAAGAAAATTATAGAGGCAGGAGCTGTAGGAATTAATATTGAGGATGGTCATTATACAAACAGTCCATATGTTGATAGTTTAGAAAAACAATTGGTTAAAATAAGAGCTATAGTTGAGTTAAGAGAAGAAATTGATATTCCTTTCTTTATAAATGCTAGAAGTTGTGTATACTGGTTAAAAATTGGTTCTGAAAAAGAAAGATTTGAAATGGCTGTAGAAAGAGGAAATGCATATGCAGATGAAGGTGCAGATTGTATATTTTTACCGGGAGCGATTGATGAAAGTACTGTAAAAAAACTAGCAGAAGAGATAAAAGCTCCTATTAATATTATTGCAAATCCGGAATTTTGTGATATAGACAAACTTAATGAAATGGGAGTAAAAAGACTTAGTATAGGTTCTGGTGCAGTAAGAAGTGTAATCAATAATCTTATAAATATCGGTGAAGATCTTAAAAATAAAAAAAGCATAGAAAAGATGTTAAATAATGATTTTACATATGATAAAGCCGATAAATTTTTTTCGGTAAATCTTTAGCATAAAATATCATCTAAAAAAAGAATAAACGCGGGGCGAAGCCCTTCCTTTTCAGGGAGAAACCTTCAGGGCGATGATTAGGGGTAATCCATAATCCTATGAGCTGAGAGGGGGACTGTGAACTAAGAGGTACTGCTGCGGATATAATTATTAATGGCAGGTTAGGAAGTTTAGAAATAGACTATAGTACTTTTGTAGTGCATAAAACCTTCCTAATGGAAGATTTTTTATTTTGTAGAAGAGGAATTGTAAAATTAATTATAATTATAATAAATAAAAGAAGGTGAACTAATGAAAACAATAAAAGTAGAAGAAGCAGTTGGACATGTATTATCACATGACATCACTAGAATAATACCAGGAGTAGTAAAAGATACCCCCTTTAGAAAAGGACATGTAATAAAGGAAGAAGATATAGAAAAATTAAAATCCCTTGGAAAAGAGAATATATATATATATGAGAAAAAAGAAGGAATGCTCCATGAAAACGAAGCAGCCCATAGAATACTAAAAGCAGTATCAAATGATGAAGACTTTACCTACACAGAAGTAAAAGAAGGAAAGATAAACTTTATAGCAAAAACAGAAGGACTTTTAAAGATAGATGTAGAACTTTTAGAAAAAATCAACAGTATAGGAGAAATAATTTTTTCAACAATTCATGAAAATATTCCGGTAAAAAAAGGTGAACTTATAGCATCAACAAGAGTTATTCCATTAGTAGTAGATGAAAAACAAATAAAGGAGTTTGAAAGAGAAGTACAAGGAAAAACCCTATTAAAGATAAAAAGATATAAAGAATTTAAGATAGGAATAGTGACAACCGGATCAGAAATCTACAAAGGGAGAATAAAAGATGCCTTTGGACCGGTACTTAGAAAAAAACTTAAAGAATATGGTAAGTATGAAATTGACCAAAAGATTGTTTATGATGATAAAGAAATCATAAAAAAAGAAATTAAAAACTATATAGACAAAGGATACAACTTAATACTATGTACAGGAGGAATGTCGGTGGATCCCGATGATTTAACCCCTTCGGCAATAAAAAGCTTAGGAGGAAATCTTATAACATACGGAGCACCATCCCTTCCAGGAGCAATGCTACTAGTAGCATATCTGGATAATATACCAATATTAGGACTACCAGGATGCGTAATGTATTCAAAAAGAACATCATTTGACCTAGTACTACCAAAAGTATTAGTAGGAGAAAAAATAACAAAAGAATATATTGTTAAACTAGGACACAGCGGTCTATGTAGAGACTGTGAAATATGTACATACCCAAACTGTGGATTTGGAAAATGATAACTAACTGGATAAAAAAAGTTGGATCTTTAACAATATTATTAATTTTAATATTTTTTGCTGTACCTTTGTTTTCCTATACATGGATATCTTTAAGCTCTATAAGCATAGAAATATTCAATGATTTATACTTTGATGGACTTAAAATATCAATAATAAGTTCATTTACAAGCCTAATTATAGTATTAATATTAGGACTGCCAAGTGTATACTACTACTATATAAACAAAAGCACTTATACAAAAGCAATATTTTCAATAGCAGAATTTCCATTAGTTATACCACCATCTGTATCAGGACTAATACTACTTATAACCTTTGGCTCAAACGGAACTGTAGGTAAACTACTAGATAATATAGGAATAAATATACCCTTTACAATAATAGCAGTATGCATGGCACAGATATTTGTAGGAGGACCCCTATTTTTAAAAAATATCAAAACCTCATTAGAAGGAATGGAAGAAGAAATTGTAAATACAGGTAAAATTTTAGGACTAAACGAAACACAGATTTTTTTCAAAATAATACTACCACAAAACAAAACAGCAATACTATCAGCTACAATAATAACTCTATCCAGGATGCTATCTGAATTTGGAGCAACGATAATGTTTGCTGGGAACCTAAGAGGAACAACACAAACTCTACCTCTACTAATATACTCATCAATGGAAAAAGACATAAACATAGCCATAGTAGTAGGATTTACCCTTTTATTAATATCATTATTAATACAAATACTACTAAAATATTTTTTAAGAAACAGAGGAAAGAAAATAAGTAATAAATTCAACTAAAAATTAAATATGGGAGGATAACTTGAAAAAGCTAATATTACTTACCTGTATAATAGGATTATTATTTACTTTTGGATGTACCAAAACAAAAAAAGCGAATATAGATAAAGATAATGCAATTAAAATAGCAGTTGAATACACAAATCATGCAGCAACATATTATTATGCTAAATCAAATAATTTTTTTGAAGAAGAAAGTTTATTAATTGAAAATACAAATATATATGTAAGTGGAGTAAATCTTGCGGCAGCATTTAGTCAAGGAGAATTTGATGTAGGATATATGTGTGTAGTTCCTGCAATTTCAGCATATGCAAACGCTGGAGTACCAATAAAAATCATATCTGGAACTCATAAGAATGGTTATGGTTTAGTAGTTAATAAAGAAAAAATAGAGAAACTAAAAGATTTGGAAAACAAAAACATTACAATTGCAAACGGAAGAAAAGGAACAACTACGGATTTTTTGATGATGATTTTAATCGAAAAAGAAAATTTAAATTCAAATAAAATTTTAAACAATACAGTTCGTATGAATGCAACAAAACAGATTATGGCTCTTAGAAATGGTCAAGTGGATGCTATTTTTGTACCTGAACATTTTGCAACATTAGCATCACAATTTCAAGGAATGGAAATGCTTGTAAAAAGTGATGATATATGGAAGGATATGCAAGGAAGTGTACTTGTTGTAACGGATAATCTAATAAAAGAACAACCTGATATTATAAAAAAGTTGAAAAGAATAAATAAAAAAAGCGTAGATTCAATTGGGAAAAATCCAAAAAAAACTGCAGAAATTATATCTGAAGTGCTAAATATAAATCAAACAATTGCTAAAGAAGAAACTAAAAATCCAGAAGCAGATATTGAAGTAACTTCACTGATAGCAGAAGAATCAATGAAAAAACTTAGAGTAACAACAAATATAGATGTAGAAGAAATACAGAAAATTATAGATGAAATGTATTATTTAGGATATATAAAAGAAAAATTTAATGTTAATGAAATAATGCTTTTAAATTAAGGAATCGATTATATGAAAATAAAATTCAAAGAAAATAATATGATTTCTGTTGTACCTATTGCTGTTTTTATAATTATATGGCAAATATTAGGATATGCTGCACAGACACCTTTATTTCCAACTCCAGTCAAGGTAGTATTTGAGTTTTTTAACCTTCTAAAAAATGGAGTTCTTATAAGCAGTTTGCTGGCAAGCCTCTGGAGAGTTGTAGTAGGTCTTGTATTAGGCAGTATAGCAGGAATAATTACCGGAATACTTATGGGTTCAAATAAAATATTTGAAAAAAGTCTTCAACCTATTTTAAGTATTTTATATCCTATTCCAACATTAGGATGGCTACCTCTATTAATACTATGGATAGGAATAAATAATAAGTTACCAATTACTTTAATATTTATATGTGCTTTTTTTCCTGTAACATATAATACCTTAACAGGAATAAAGGAAGTCAAAGAAGAATATATAAAATCAGCTAAAGTATTAGGAGCATCATCTAAGTATACTCTTAAAGAAGTAATAATACCTATGGCACTACCAAATATTTTTTCAGGACTACGTCAGGAATCAGGAATGGTATGGAGGACAGTTATAGCAGCAGAAATGTTTGCAGTACCAAGTGGTATAGGGTCATTATTGATTAATGCAGAATCCTTAATAAGAGTTGATGTAATAATGGTATGTTTAGGAGTACTTTCTATTATGTGTCTTTCTTTTCATAGAGGTTTTTTATGGCTTGAAAATAAAATGATAGGGGAATGGAGGTAAAAATGTCAATTATAAAATTAAAAAATATTTATACACCATACTGTCTTAAAAATATAAATATTGAAATTGAATCTGGTGAACTTATTGTAATATTAGGGTCTTCAGGAGCGGGAAAAAGCACATTACTCAATGTAATTTCTGGACTAAATGAGTATTCTGGAAATGTTTACTATAATAATAAAAATATGGATAAAGTACCTACTGAAGAAAGAAATATTGGATATTTAATGCAGGATGTACATCTCTTTCCCCACATGAAGGTTTTTGATAACGTTGCTTTTGGATTAAAAGTCAGAAAATATTCCCGAAATATTATTAGAGAAAAAGTTGAGAAGATGCTTTATCTTTTGAAAATAATAAATATTAAAAATAGATATCCTAAAGATTTAAGTGGAGGAGAAAAACAAAGAGTAGGATTAGCGAGAGCTTTGATTGCTGAGCCTAAAATTTTACTACTAGATGAACCTTTATCAAGTTTAGACCCTAGAAATTCAACGGAAATAAGAGATGAATTGTTTAAACTACACAAGCACCTTAACCTTACAACAATATTCGTTACCCATAATTTTTCTCAAGCAAAAGCTTTGGCTGATAGAATTATTATTATATCAGATGGTAAATTAATACATTACGGTTCTGCTGTAGATATTTTTGATAAACCAAATAAGAAAATAGAATCCTTTATAAAAGTTTCTAATTTATAAAAAATATAATCATCAATTTAAAAATAAGGAGTTTGATATGGCAAAAAAAATTGAAAGTGATTTTTTTAAAAGATTACAACAAAAATATTCGGAATTAGTTGATAAATATGATTTGAGACAGGTTAAAATAGATGTAAAAGCAGCGCCATTAAGCCCTGAAGAAGCCATAGGTGCTACGAAAAGACAGGATTATGTTATATTAAAAGGCAAGGAAAGATTATTACAAGCTTCCTTACTAGGTAGTAAAGGGCAGGCCTTTACAAGTGCTCATGGTGATTTCTCAGGAACATTAGAAGAAGTATTAAACATGCCTTTAGAAAATGACTTTCAAAGAGCTGTGTATATAGCTACGTTAAATGCGATAGCTTGTTATACAGGAAAAGAAGAAAATACAATTCACTGTAAAAATGATAAACCAGAAAAGTGCTCTGAAAAAGCTGTAGAATTTTTTAAAGAAAACTATAATGGAAATAAAATCCTAATGCTTGGATATCAACCTGCACTAGCAGAAGCATTAAAACTTGGAAATTTTGAAATAACAGTTCTTGATTTAGATCCTGATAATATAGGAAAAAATAAAAATGGAATTCTTATAAAAGATGGGAAAAAACATCTAATAAAATACATAAAAGCTAATGACATTATATTTGCTACTAGTAGTTCTATATGTAATGGAACTATTGATACAGTTTATGAAACTAAAAAACCACTAATTTTATTTGGAACTTCAGGAGCGGGAGCAGCTGAACTTATGAATATAACTAGATTTTGTCCCGAATCAACCTGTGGGAAAAATTAGGATTAAATTTAAAAATAGGAGAAGAGTATGCTATCAGTAAAATTAACAAAAAAATACGATAAAAAAACAATAAAAACAAATTTCAAACTGTCAAAAGGCCGTATATTAGTGCTGATGGGAGAAAACGGTGCAGGAAAATCAACTATATTAAATATGATTTCAGGAATAGTTAAACCGGATATTGGAGAAATATTATTTGATGGAGAAGTTATATACTCATCAGATAAAAAAACAAATACAGATGTAAACTTAAGAAAAATAGGATATATTACACAAAAAAACTGTCTTTTTTCCCATTTAAATGTAATGGAGAATATAACTATTGGCCTTAAAATTTCAAAAGAAAATGTACAACTTAAAAAATACATAGAAGAATTTAATTTAGATAAAATTCTAAATAAATATCCTGAAGAAATATCAGGAGGGCAAAAACAAAGAGTAGCAATAGTTAGAGCACTAATAAGAAATCCTAAAATCATACTTATGGATGAAGCCTTTTCTGCTATAGATGAGCACACAAAGAAATGTTTAAGAGAAAAAACTAAAGAATTGGTAAATGAAAAACAAGTGCCTTTGGTTTTTGTTACCCACGATAGAGAAGAAGCAGAGTATATGAGTAAAGAAATTATATATATTAACTAAATGGGAGTAAAATTAAGATGAGAAAAATAATATTAATTTTAATGATATTAATACTTATTCTAACTGCAGCATGTACAGAGAAAGAAGATCAAACAACTTTTTTTGCTGCTGCTTCATTGACTGAAGCATTAGATGAATATAACAAATCAATAGACAATAAATTAAATTTAAACTTTGATAGTTCAACTAGGTTAAGATTACAAATAGAAAATGGAGCCGGGGCTGATATATATTTATCAGCAAACAAAAAAAATGTGGATTTGCTTAGAGAAAAAAAATTATTAATAGAATCTAAAAAAATATTAGAAAATAAAATGGTAATAATAACTCCCATAGATAGTAAAATAGAAACTGTTGAAGATTTAAGTAAAGAAATAAAATTAGTTATTGCGGAAGAAGAAGTACCTTGCGGTAAATATGCAGTAGAGGTATTAGAAAATTTTAATGAAAAATACGGAGAAGATTTTTCAAATAAAGTAATGAAAAACGTAGTATCTAAAGAACTTAATGTAAAACATGTTGTGTCTAAAATAGCTATGGGAGAAGCAGATGCTGGAATAGTATATATTACAGACATAAATCAAACAAACAAAGAAAAACTAAATATAATAGAAATTGAAGATAAATTTAATGTAAATGCATCTTACTGGATATGTAGACTTAACAATGATGAAGGAACAAAGAAAAGTTACGATGATTTTTTAAAAGATGAAAGGATAAAAAATATTTTTTCTGATTACGGATTTAAGATAATATATTAATATTAAAAAGTATTTTAGATACAATATTTAATTAACTATAAAAAGGATTCTGCTTCTAATAAGGAACCTATTAGAGCTTAAGAGAGTCCTTTTTTTATTATTATAAAATAAAAATTTATTAAAAAAAGTTGATTTTATTTAGAAAATGTTATAATATCATTACAGAAACTTAACAACAAAGGATAAGCATGCTATCAGAAAGAGCTAAGAAATAATATATTGAAAAAGTCGATATTAATTGTGCAGAGTCAATTTTTTTGCTTCCAATGATGAGTATGAAATAAATTTTTAAAGATAATATTGAACATAAACAAAAATATCAGCATTAATATTAAAAAGTAT
>Ga0102938_10002312_pt1 | contig 14466 bp, 9 predicted proteins | sample SalPonR2_B_D2_MG_FD_84516 | JGI IMG/M metagenome (GOLD analysis project Ga0102938, IMG submission 84516) | Salt pond soil microbial communities from South San Francisco under conditions of wetland restoration - Salt Pond MetaG R2_B_D2_MG | ecosystem: Environmental > Aquatic > Marine > Intertidal...
ATTTGCGCGCATATAAACAAAAACAAAGTGGGCAGTTTGGTAAAATTAACAGGAGAAATAACCGAAATAAAAACCCCTAAAATATTTTTAGATGACAATAGCGGCGAGGTTTTGTTGTATATTCAAGAAGATACCGGTATAGAAAGTAAAGTTTTAGAAGAAGGAGCAAGGATCGCGGTTAGCGGTTTGGTTAATAGTTACAATAATCAAATCAGGGTTTTGCCCCGTTCCTCTAAAGACATTACAATACTGGAGCAGAATAAAAAAGAAAAGGAGGAAAAAAATTTCCAAAAATCAAGCTCTCCACAAAGTACTTCTTCTTTGGTTTTGCCGGCCCGTTCCCAAAAAACAGATTGGAAGATTTACGCCTTAGTTGTTTTTTTAGTGATTTTGTTATCGGGCGGAGCTTATTTTTATTCGCAGCGCTCTTGATTCCCAAAAATAAAAATGATAAAAAATTAATAGTTTAAAAAATTCGTTCTTTAATTTAAAACAAAAGGAGGAGACCTATGTGCGTGGATTTCGAAGGTTACCCCCAGGAGACGGCGCGAGACATTTTAATGATTATGATGTCCCAGGAAGCAGAAGGACCCCCTTCTATTTCCAGGGAAGAGATTTTATCCGAAACAGAATTAAACGATCTGGAGATTAATCCCGTGGATTTACTTCAGGTGACCGAGGAGGACTTGGGAGTGGAGCTCGTATTCGAGGTTGATTTCCCGGTGACAGTGGGAGATTTTGAGGATATTCTCACTCAAAAACTCTTGGGAGAAAAAAAGGTCTCCTAAAACAATCGAATTTCGCGCCCGTCTTAGTTTGTGAAGACGGGCTTTTTTTTCTTGGAAAAATATGTTAAAATACAAGCAGAAGGAGCGCGGAGGTTCTATATTTTTGTTTGTTTATTTATTAATTTAAAAATTTATATTATAAAATAAATTCGTTAAGATTAGCTGATTTATTTTAAAAATTTTATATGTCTCCGAAAAAGAAAAGCAGAAAAAAGGGAGGAAAACAAGCCAAGAAAGACGCGCTTGATTATATGGTTTTACCCAAGTTGGAATTAAGCTCTGAAGTAAAGAAAGGAGTTATTTTGGTTTTAATTTTGGCTTTGGGCGCTTTGAGCTTGATTAGTTTATTCGGCTTAGGGGGGAAAGTGGGCGTTTATTTGGAACAAAGCTTATCCGTGGCTTTCGGTTTTGGCAAGTGGATTTTCCCTCTTGTGCTTTTGGCGTGGGGATTCTTTCTTTACCAAAAGGATAAAGGATATTTTCGCGGTTCTCATTATTTGGGACTTTTTTTGTTTATTCTTTCTTTTGAAGCACTGCTTCATATTTTTTATAGTCGAGAATCTTGGCAAAATATAGCTCAAGCCGGGAAAGGAGGGGGCTATTTGGGCCTTTTTTTTGTTAAGGGTTTTTACAGCATTTTGAGCTTTTGGGGAAGCTTGATCGTTTTAGTGGCGATTTTGCTTATTTCTTTAATGCTGGTTTTTAATACTAACCTGGATCATATTGTGGGGCGAAAAAGTTTGATAGCCAAATTTTTTCTTCCCTTTAAATATTTTTTTTCTTGGCTCTTATCTCTTTTTTCTTCAGAGGAAGAGGAAGATTATCAAGATTTTGAAGACCGGGAACTGCCCTTAGAGGAAGGAGCGGAGGAAGAAAGAGATAAGGTCGCTCCTGTTTCCGCCGGTTTTGCTCGTAAAAGCATAAAAGAAGAAAAAAAGGAGCCGGAAAAAGAGGCGGAAAAAGACAAAAAAAGCAAAGAAGAGGATATAAGCTGGGAAAGCAGTGATATTAAGATTGATCTACCCTTGAATTTATTAAATAAAAAAAGCGGAAAGCCCAATAGCGGAGATATAAAACATAATGCTTATATTATCAGCCGAACTCTGGAAAATTTTAATATTCCGGTGGAAATGGGAGAGGTGGAAGTCGGTCCCAGTGTGACCCAATATACTCTTAAGCCGGCCGAAGGAGTAAAATTGTCCCGAATAACCAACTTGGGCAATGATTTGGCCTTATCTCTGGCCGCTCACCCTCTTAGAATTGAGGCCCCGATTCCGGGAAAATCCTTGGTGGGCATAGAAGTTCCCAATAAGACCAAGGCCATGGTAAATTTAAAAGAGATTCTGGACAGCAGAGATTTTAAGCAAAAGAAAGGTAATTTGCTTATGGCCCTGGGAGAGGATGTTACCGGCCATAGCTGGAGTTATGATATTACTCGCATGCCTCATTTATTAATTGCCGGAGCCACTAATTCCGGAAAATCGGTTTGTATCAATTCCTTGATCGTCAGTTTGCTTTATCAGAATAATCCGGATACTTTACGTTTTATTATGGTGGATCCCAAAAGGGTGGAGCTTCCCATTTATAACGGTATTCCCCACCTTTTGACCCCGGTAATTACCGAGATAAGTAAAACCATCAATGCCTTGAAATGGTGTTTAAATGAAATGGACAGGCGGTTTGAAATTTTGTCGCAAGCCAAAAAAAGAGATATTGGATCCTATAATGCCGCAACTCAGGAGAAAATGCCTTATATTGTTTTTATTGTGGATGAATTGGCGGATTTAATGGTAGCCGCCGGCCGTGATGTGGAAGCGGGGGTTATCCGTTTAACTCAAATGGCCAGAGCCGTGGGGATTCACTTGGTTTTGGCTACTCAAAGACCGAGTGTGGATGTAATTACCGGCTTGATCAAAGCCAATATTCCCACTCGGATAGCTTTTTCCGTGGCTTCCGGTGTGGATTCCAAAACCATTTTAGACGCTTTGGGCGCGGAGAAATTATTGGGACAAGGAGATATGCTTTTTGTCAGTCCCGAGATTTCCAAGCCCAAAAGAATTCAAGGTGTTTTTATCAGTGATTCCGAGGTAAAGCGGGTGGTTAATTATATTAAGGAAAGAAGCGGAGAATTTGATTACTTAAAAGAGGTAACCGAGAAGCAAAAAGTAGAAGGGGTTTCTTCCGGAGGATTTTCGGAAAAAGATGACGAACAGGATGATTATTTTGAGGATGCCAAGGAGACGGTTATTAACTCCGGCAAGGCCTCGGCTTCTTTTCTGCAGAGAAAGTTGCGCGTGGGTTATGCCCGGGCGGCCGGTCTCCTGGATGAACTGGAAGAGGCCGGAGTGATCGGTCCGGCCAACGGAGCCAAGCCACGAGAAGTTTTGATCAGCGCGGAAGAATATGAGGCCCTGCAAGACCGGGGTGTAAGCGGAGTTAATCTTCATAATCGGGAAGAAGCGGAAGCTCCGGAGAGTTATTTTTCCAGTGAAGAAGAGAATAAAGAAGACAATCAAGAAGAAGAATTATCTACCAAAGAAGTGGAGGAAAGCGGTGAAGAGGGACGAGAAGAGGAAGATGAGACAAGCAAAGAAGAAAATAATGACCAAGAAAATGATCAAGAACAAGAAGAGGAAATTGGAAGCTATGAACAAGAGAGCGAAGATGATGACGAAGAGGAAGAAGGTATTTATTTTGCCAAGTAATTTGACTTTTGATATAAAATGTGTTATTATAAAATAACAATAGCAATAATAATGAATAAAATGTTTAAAAGAAAAAAGCTAAAAATTAATTTTATTGAACAAAAAGTCTATTTTTTGGAATAGACTTTTATTGTTTTATATAGTTTATATGTCCAGACAGACAAAAGATAAAAGTGAGGATTTTTCTTCGCAGGAAGTGGAGAAAATCAAAGATAAAGGCAGAAGAATAGGTTTTTTTTTGGCCAAGCTCGGTTTAGACCCCGAAGTTAAACAGGAATTAGCTTCTTTGATTTCCCAAATGTCTTTAGAGCAAATCGGTAGACTGGAAGAGATTTTAGAGGCCAAATATGTTTTTCAGTCCACTTTTGAAGTGGAGAAAAAATATAAAAAAGAGATAGAAAATTTAGTTAAGGAACTCAAAGAAGAAAGAGAAAAATTAAAAAGCGATTTTGAGCAAAAATTTGAAAAATTTTCTAAAAATTTAAAAGTTTAAAATATGTTTAAAGAAAAAAATATGCCCAAAGATCAAGAAAAAAATATTTCCCCGGAAGAGGAGAGAAGTGAATATTCGGAAGAATCTGAAGAAAAAAAAGAAGGCTTTTGGAAAAAAGCGAGAAAAGTTTTAAAAAACAAGGAAATTCAAAAACAATTAGGGAAGTCTTTAGCCGGGGCGGGTGCTTCTATTTATGGAATTAAATCTTTCTATGATGTGCCGGCTTGGCTTAAGCAGAAATTGGGGATAAAAAAAAGCAAAGAAGAATATAAAGAGTTGTTTAGCAATTTGGAAAAAGAAGGTGTGAATATAGAGGAAGAGCAAGAAAAAGAAGAAGGAGAAAGAAAAAAAGTCGGGGAAATAGTGGACTTGAGCCAAATTGAAAATTTTGAGAAAAAGATAGATAATTTGGATGTTTCTGAGGAAATTAAAGACAAATTGACGGAGGAGCTGAATAGTTTAGTAGAGAATTATTATCAGGAGGCCGGGTCATTAAAACAGAAAGAGAACAAAAAAATAATCCGGACTTTAAATAAATATTTAAAAACCAAGATTTCCGGGATTCAGGCAGCCAAAGAAGCGGCTAATACCGCTTGTGTGTTTTCCGGCTCTTACGCCTTACGGGGTATAGTTTACGGAGGAGCTTCAGTGGCTGAAAGACATAAAAAATTGAAAGAAGAAGGCACGGAAGAAGAGAAAAAAATTAGCTTTGCTCGCCGTAATATTGCCTGGGACGAAGAATCAGAAGAATATGAAGCTCAAGCCGGTGATAAAAAGGAATTACAAGAAGCTCAAGCAAAAGTTGAATCCGGAGAATCCCGGATCAGTTTTGTTCGGGATACGGTTTTAAAAGGAATCAAGGAAACTTGGAGGGATTTAAAATTAGAGAAAGAGGGCGGCAAAAAGGAAAAAGGCCTGGCTTTTGCTAAAGCGGCCGGCAGTACTTTGAGATTTTTGGGTATTTCCGGTTCTATGGTTTCCGGGAGTTTTCAGGAAAATATAGATACGGTTTTGGATAAATTAAGCGATGTCGTCGGGCCGGCTGAAGTGTCAGCGGGAGAAACAAGTAGTGGCAATGGTTGGGTTACCCTTAAAACAAAGAATTTTGGGGGCCCTGGAGTTGATGAAGGCGTTAGATCGTCAGGGAGTAATTTAGAAGCTGCGATTGAAGAAAATGGTTCCGCGCAAGGCGAAAACACCGGAAAGGAGGAAGGGGAGACAGATTCAAAGACTACAAAAAAACCCCCGGAAATACCTAAAGAAGCGGTTATCCAGGAAGGCGAGGGTATTGAACACGCCTTTATTAGGCAACTTAAAGCTGATCCGGGCAAATTCGGTTTTGATGGCGACCCTGATGATACCGAGGCGGTTAATAAATGGGCGGGCCAGCAGGCCCATCGCATTGCCTTGGACTCGGGTTATGTGGATGCGGATACCGGTCAAGAGGTTCGCGTGGGAGGAGAAGGAAAAGGAAAAGTAGCTTATGTTTTGGAAACCGAAGATAAGGGCAACATAAAAGTAAGAGAGAATTTTTCCGAACAAGAGGAAGAGCTTCATGAAGCTGGCTCAAAATTTGAAACAGCCCAAGATCAAGAAGATTATGAGTATAGCTATAAAGGAGAAAAAGAGCCTGAATTTAGCAAACCGGAGGACCTGGCTGAACAAGAGATAAAAGGAACTTCGCCTTTAGAGGAGATTATAGAGGGAGATGTTAATATTTCTACCCAGCAGCTTGATGATCTGGATATAGAGATTGATTCTGAAAATAAAGATTTGATCAATTATCTTAACGATAACCCGGAATTTTTGGAAGAAGAGAGCATTAAAACTTGCCTGGAAGCTCAGGAAAATATTTCCGCAGAAGAAGCTCCTTCTACCTCCCAATCTTACTCCAAGGCCATGAATATTTTGCCGGGTTTTGACTCTCGGGACTTGAAAAATCCGGAATTAGCCGGAAAGATAAAAGACCTTTGTTCTCTTACTGGTGGAGATCCTAAATATGTAGCCCGGAAAATATTAACTATAAGCCAAAATGTCGGGGCTACACCTGAGAAAGTTTTGGATAATTTTGAACAATTAGCGATTTTTCCATCTGAACAAAGAGAAGCGGTTTTTAATCTTTTAGAAGGAAATAATGAAGAAAAATCTTTGGCGAATATTTTTGATGTTTCGGTTACAGAAGATAAATACAGTCATCAAGACGGTTTATACAAGGTTGAAAATGCCAAAGAAGGAGTTGATTTATATCTTAAGAAAGGAGAGAATAGCTTAAAATTTGTTTTTCTTGATACGAAAAAAGAAGCCCCGAATACAGAAGAGATGCAAGATTTAAATCCTGAAAATATTGACAGGGCACAAGAGCAATTCGGAGGAAATACTCCAGAGTCCGGACAAGAAGCGGATGAAAGGCAATTAATCGAGGGGCAAAAATTGGAATCTAATTCTAAAGCCTTCCCTGATTTAACGGTTTCCGAAGTAAAAGAGGATGGAAGTTTGATTGTGGAGACAGAGAATAATAAAACTTTAGAGTTGGAGCCGATACAAGGAAAAGACGGGATTTATGAGTATAATATTCCCGGAAAAGGAGGCAGTGATTTACCTGAAGGAGCTTTAAAAATAGAGGGAGGAAAAGTGGAACATGAATATAATTACCCCCGTCTTGATAAGTATATTAAGAAAAATTATCAATTTTTCAATCCTTCTTTGCAGGAGAAAATAGACAATACAAATTTTGCTGACAGGCACTATGATTTTTATCAGGAAGTTAATCAAGCTTTTGTCAATTTGGACAGGCTGGAGATCTCTACCCTGGAAAACGGAAATAAAGAAATAACTTTAATAGATATTGATAAAGGAGAAAAAGTTACTAAAGAATTTTCTCTACCCGAGGGCTTTAAAATGAATGATTTAGGGGGTAATTATATAATGGTATATGATTCCAATAGTTCAGATGTTTTTCTTCAGTCCGGCTTATACCTAAATGATAAAAAAGAAATAGTTATTGACTCTTCTTTAAGAGGAGAAACTTTGGAGGAAAAATTGCAAGATCTTAGCTCTGGCTCAGAAGAAGGCGCAGGAGGGGCGTCTCAAGCTTCAGAGGAGAGTGTCTCTGATGAGCGCGATTCGGGTGTGAGCGCTGATAAAGAAGGGGAAACTGAAAAAGCGCAGGAACAGTCAGATCATATTTCCAATAAAGGTCAAGAAGGAATCCAAGTAGAAGACGTAGAATTTGAATATGATGATAACGGAAACCCTGAGCATGTAAAACATTCACTTATTGTAAACGGCGAACCTATGGATTTATTAAAAAAATCAGGAGAAGGAAGTAACCTAGCTCCAGACGCTTTAGATTATTATCATGATGACCATTTTTCTACACAAAGATTAAGCCAAGTCTTGGAATATCAGACAGTATTGAATAAATTGCAAGAAGAGGGTCAAACAGAAACCGAGGAATATAAATGGACCTTACAAAAGATTAAGGATTATGTTGATGAGGTGGAAAAGCATTATGGAGATGTTTTTAACAAAGATGAATTGAAAATTCCGGAATCGGAAAAAGAATAGAATTGAAATAAATTTTAAATAATATTTTCAAATAAAAAACCCCGAGAACAGTTTGTCTGTTTTCGGGGTTTTGGTTTGGTTTTTTCCTCCTTCTTTTTATTTGTAGTATACCACGGCCGCTCTGTTCTGAGGGCCGCAGGTTCCGTAAATGTAAGCCTCTGGTCTGGCTAAAAGTTTGATTCCGGAAACGTCTACGCCGTTTTCCTTGAGATAATTTTTCAAGGATTCGGCGCGTTCCTCGGCCAGTCTGGTGTTTGCCTTTTTGCCTCCGGAAGGATCTGACACCCCGATAATAACCTTGGGCGTCATCCCTTCTCTAATGGCCTTATCAAGGATTGCCTTGTTGGCATTGTCCTTGATTTGGTCTCCGGAGGCATACTTAAAACTAATTTTGGCCTGGGATAATTCGCCCCGGCCTTTTTGCCTGTCTTCCAGGGCAGTGGTTCTCTTTACGTTGAAAGAGACCACTCCGTAGAGATGATCCAGGCGTCCCTTGGTCTGTTTCAGGTCATGGGTGTTGGTCTTTACTTGATCACTCACCCGTTTTAGGTCATGGCTGTTAGCCTTGACTTGGCCAACTGTTTGTTTTAGGTCATGGGTGTTGGCCTTGATTTGTCCAACAGCCCGATCCATCTGATTTTCCAGGCGCGCTACCCGGTTTTCCAGGCCGGGATTGGCTGTCTGGGCCTTATCCTCCTTTTCAGCCTTGTCGGCGGTTTCATTCGCCTCCTTGGCCTTGTCGGCTGTTTGGGCCGTATCTTCTCCCAGAAAAGCCTCCAACTCAGCCACGGACATGCCGGGCTGATCCTGATCCTTGGAGACTCCGACCATGGGGCCCCGGTGGGCGCAACCTACGCCCACCAGGATGACCATCATAACGATGATTAAAGATTTTTTCATTTTTCCCTCCTTTAATTTTTCTCAATTTGACCGGGATTAGCCAGAATTACCCAGCTTCCTTGCTGGTTTCCGGCCTCTGCCTTTTGCGGCCATACCCGGATTTTGACCCTCTCTGCCAGATCCGAGGCCCGAAGATGGGGTAGGACTTTGCGGAGATTGGCCTTTATCTCCAGGGCTGCTTCTTTTTTACTGTTTGCCCGGGAGATAAACCAGACCATCCGGCCTGTAAACCATCTCTCCTCAATTTTCTTGAGGATTTCCTGTCCACCCATATCCTGGGTGATGGCGGTGATTTCCAGGGGGCGTTCGTAACAAACAATTTTGACATTGGTCCCCCGGTCTTGCCAGGAATGGGCCTCCATAAATAAACCACCACCACCGGCTCCCACTGCTTCTTTGCTGCTGGGAGATCGGGTTTGGACAAGGCTAAGCCCCAGACCTGTGGTACCACCCTTAGTCACGGGTAGTGATTCGGTTAATATGGCCACTTCTGTAGCCCCGGTAAACTTTTTTGCATACCAGAGGGCTTGTTGGATGGCCTTTTCCCTGGAGACTTCGTAATGATCGGATACTTCTACATATCCGAGCAGCCTCCCGGTCGGCTCTTTGGGAAGTCCATCTTCATCTAACTCTACGATGTTGATGGGCTTCTTGTTTTCCCCCTGCCTCTGAAACAAGGTTTCCATATATGGCTTCTCCCAGAGTTCGGCCCCTCTGGATCTGCCTGCGCCGGCAAAGAAGTGATAAGGCACTTCTTTGGTGCAGGCATAACTTGCCAGGTTTTTCCATCCTTCCTTCATGGGGAATGGTTGGGGAGTGGGGGGTGGTCCGGGCAGAAAAGAAGTTACATTTGCCGAAACCGACTGGTAGTAGGTGTTGTCGGTCGGGCTATTGTTTATTTCTGATCTTGATTCATTGACAGTGTCTGCCAATGAAATGGTTGGGGCTCCAAGCACAAGCAGCAACCCCGCCGTTACCGTTACTATAATAGCTTTTTTCATCTTTTTCCTCCTTTTCTCTATTCCGTTTTTATAAAGGAGTGGGCCTTGGCTTCACCATAGTTACCGTCAGCATAGGAGAAGCTTTCTCCATATGCCTCCATGGAACCGGGATTGTTAACTTGTTCCCCGGTTACATTGGCATAGGTGGAAGCCTGGGCATTCGCTCCAGGGTTTCCGGTTCGTTGGTTTTGGGTGGAGACTTCTCCATTGACAGTAAAACTGCCTGAGGAGCCGTCTGTCCCTGTGATTTTAAAACCGGCATTATTTATTTGCCAGTTTTGTTCAGCCTTCTCTGAGGAATAGGTGTAGCCTTCAACATGAAGGCTTCCGTTTAAGACTCCGCCTTGAGAAGAGGAGTTTAAATTTACCCCGGCCTCAAATTGGGCTGATCCATTACAGTTTTCATTGCCGTAGTAGCTCTGGTTGCCCAGAGTTCCCTCGACAATAATGTTTTGCGTGCCTTGGCCGGAAACAATTTCTCCGGTTCCACCGCCTTCCAGGAATCCAAAAGAGGAGCTGGAATAAAATCCATCATCATTTGGATTTTCTTGATTAATAGAACCGTCTGTATAGGCATTTACTTCTGTTTTGCCTTCAGACGGCACCCCTGACAACTCAAATTTTCCCAGAGACTCGACTTCTGCCCAGCCTCCGTTGTTATTTTCTCCATACTGGATTTCTGAGGAAGTCAAGGACTGTCCCTCAATATCCCCTTCGCCCCAGGCAATACCCAGGGCAAAAATTGTCAAACAACAAACAATCATTAAAAAAATTACCTTTTTCATCTTTATTCCTCCTTTTTTCTGGTTTTTTTGTTTATATTTTTAAAATGATATAACCTCGCATTCTAACAAATTTTGGGAAAAATGTCAAGGGTTTTTATAAAAAAAGCTATATAAATAGGCAAAATTCAGCTTGCCCGGAAATCAAGAAAAATCCCAAAAAATAAGGAAAAAATATTGGTTTTGCCAAATTGACACCCCTGTTTTTTTGCGATATAATAAAGATAGAAATATTATTAATTATTTTTTTAATTTTATGCTTATATCTTGGTTAGGGCATTCTTGTTTTAAAATTCAAAGCAAATCAGGTCCGGAAGGTATTACCGTGATTACCGATCCTTTTGACAAAAGCGTGGGACTAAAAGCCCCAAATTGCGAGGCTGATATTGTTACTGTCAGTCATGATCATGCTGATCATAATAATGCCGAATCCTTGCGAGGCGATCCTTTTGTAATTAACTCTGCCGGAGAATATGATATTAAAGGAGTATTGGTTCAAGGGGTGGACTCTTATCATGACGACAAAGAAGGAGCGGAAAGAGGTAGGAATATAATTTATCGAATTGAAATGACTGATATTTCCCTGGTTCATCTGGGGGATTTGGGCCATGTTTTGGACAACAAACAGTTGGAGGCCTTGGTGGGTGTTGATATTTTAATGATTCCGGTGGGAGGCAAATACACCCTGGATGGTAAAAAAGCGGTAGAAGTGGTTTCCCAAATTGAACCCCGCATGGTAATACCCATGCATTATAAAATACCCGGCTTAAAAGTGGACATAGAAAAAGAAGACAAGTTTGTTAAAGAGCTGGGATTGACCCCCGGTAAGGAGGATAAATTAAAGATAAGTCGCAAGGACCTGCCCCAGGAGAATATGGAGTTAGTGGTTTTTAAAAACCCTTAAAATATGACAAACAGAGAGAAAAAGAAAAAAAAGGAAAAAATCCAGACCCCGGAGGAGAAAATCGAAAGAGACAAGATTTTTTTGTTAGGAGCCGGGGTGTGTTTTTTTATGAGTTTAATTTTTGTTTTGTGGGTTTTTAGTTTGAATGATTTTTGGCAAAAAGAAGGAAAAGTGTCTGATTCTGAATCTCAGGATTCATTGGAAGAAAGTTTTACTCAATGGAGTACTTTAGAAGAGCAGTTTAATAAAGACTGGGGAAAGGTTAAACAGAAAATTAAAGAGGTAAGCCAAGAAAAAACAAATGAAAGATCATTGAATGAAAGAAAAAATATAGAAGAGTTAAAGAACAATTTGGAATCAGAGCTTGAAAATAATAATAATTAATTTTTATTTAATTTTATAATAGACAATAATTGTTAAGGACAAGGTCCGTTTCTTTTTTATTTTTAAGAAAAAATTATTAATTTATTTATATGGCCAATAATAAAAAGAACACAAATAAAGGAGCCAAAGGCAAAGGCGGGTCCGGGAAAAAAGATTCTCCCCGGGAAGATAGTTCTCAGGAAAAGTTTCAAAAAACCGAATACGGCCTTGTGACCTCTCAATCCTTGGTAGAGGAGATGAGCAAATCTTATTTGGATTATGCTATGAGCGTGATAGTTCAGCGCGCTTTGCCCGATGTTAGGGACGGACTTAAGCCGGTTCACAGAAGAATAATGTATGCCATGTGGGGCTTGGGCATTAAATCCAATTCTCGTTTTAAAAAATCCGCTACCGTAGTGGGTGAGGTTTTGGGTAAATATCATCCGCATGGCGACTCCGCGGTTTATGAGTCCATGGTCAGGATGGCCCAAGAGTTTTCCATGAGATATAAATTGGTAAACGGACAGGGTAATTTCGGCTCCATGGACGGAGACAGCGCCGCGGCCATGAGATATTGTGTTACCGGAGACACTTTAATTTTAACTGAGAAAGGAATAAAGCCCATAGAGGAATTAATTGAAAGCAAAAGCAAAACCGGAGAAGAAAAAATTAAAGAAAAAATACTAAATTATGAAGGAAAAAAGAAAAACGCTTCCCGATTTTTCGATTCCGGTGAACATCCTACGATTAAAATTACCACCCAAGAAGGGTATGAACTGGAAGGGTCCCATAATCATCCGGTTATGGTTTGGACCAAAAACAGATTTAATACCCCGGACATTGAGTGGAAATTATTGGAAGACATTACGGGAAAAGATTATGTTTTGTTGAATAGGGAACACTCCTTGTTTTCCTCCAAAGAGCTAAACTTAAAAGATTATGTTCCGGCGGGAAGAAATTATAAAGAAGTTAAACTTCCCGGGGAGATGAATCGGGATTTAGCTTTTTTATTGGGAGCTTTGACCGCGGAAGGTAGTTATCATAATAATCAAATTTTATTTAATAACGGAGATCAAGAGTATTATGATCGGGTTAAAGAAATTTTAGAAAAAGAATTTGAAGGCGGAAAATTGTATGAACGGGATGTTTCCGGGGGTTGCCGGGAGTTAAGTTTCTATCATCAAAAAGGAGTAAAGTTTTTAGAGAATATCGGTTTAACTTTAAATAAATCGGATAAAAAAAGAATCCCTTTTTCAGTTCTTCAATCTAACCGGAAAATAATTGCTCAGTTCCTGCAAGGTCTTTTTGAAGGAGACGGTTCAGTCCTTTCTAAAACAGATAAAAGGCATGGAGGTAAATGTATAGAGCTTACTTATAATTCTAAAAGCAAGCAATTAATCCGGGAATTAAAGACTCTTTTGCTTAACTTCGGCATAGTGACCACTAATCCTTACCAAGATTCTCGCAACCAATGTTATAAGTTGATTATCAGCGGGGTCAGTAATATTCAAAAATATCAGAAAGAAATCGGTTTTTATAGTCAGAAGAAAAAAGAGAAAATAGAGAAAGTGAAAGAACTTAATGCCACTCGAATGAGCAAGACTGATTTTATTCCCTATTTAAATGAATATTTACGGAAAAATTATAATACGGAATATATTAAACGATATAATTTTGACCGTTATAATAATTTAGAAAAGAATAAAGAAAAACTTTCTCAATATTTATCCCAAAGGGATAAGAAAATGGTGGAATGGTTGCTTCAAAACAAATTTTTCTTTAATAAAATCAAGAAGATAGAAAAAGGAAAGAAAAAGAAAAAAGTTTATTCTATAAAAGTGGATAGTGATTGTCACTCTTTTATAGCCAACGGTTTTATAAACCATAATACCGAGGCTAAAATGGCTCAGATTTCCGAGGAGTTGCTTTTTGATATTGAGAAAGAGACCGTTAATTTTGTACCTAATTTTGACGGCTCGCAAAAAGAGCCCGCCGTCTTGCCGGCCAAACTCCCCAATTTGCTTTTAAACGGAACCATGGGGATTGCCGTGGGTATGGCCACCAACATTCCTCCCCATAATTTAACCGAACTTTGCGAGGCCGTTACCGCCTTGATAGCCAATCCGCAAATCAGTACCGAGGATTTGGTGGAAATCGTAACCGGGCCGGATTTTCCTACCGGCGGAATAATTTATAACAAAAAAGACATAACCCAGGCCTATGCCACCGGCAAGGGCTCTATTATTATGAGAGGAAAAGCCGAAATTGAGGAAAAGAAAGGCGGAGCCCAGCAGATTGTTATCTCCGAGGTTCCTTATCAGGTAAACAAAGCTTCTTTGGTGGAAAAAATCGCTGATCTGGTCAAGAACAAAAAGATCCAAGGAATTAAAGAACTAAGAGACGAATCAGATAAAGAAGGGGTCAGGATTGTGATCGGTTTAAAAAAAGAGGCCTACCCCAAGAAAGTTTTGAATGTTTTGTATAAAAAAACCCCTTTGCAGACCAATTTTGGAGTCAATATGCTGGCCCTGGTGGACGGGATCCAGCCCCGGGTTTTGACTTTAAAAACGATCTTGGAAGAATATGTGAAGCATCGGGAAGAGATAGTTAAGAGAAGGACCCAATTTGACCTGGATAAAGCGCGGGCCAGAGCCCATATTTTGGAAGGTCTTATGAAGGCCTTGAAAAATATTGACGCCGTGATCAAAACCATTAAAGCTTCCAAGGATAAAGAGACAGCCAAGAATAATTTAATAAAGAAATTTAAATTGACCGAAGTTCAAGCCGTGGCCATTTTGGAGATGAAACTGCAGAATCTGGCAAATTTGGAAAGAAAAAAAATAGAAGACGAACTGGAAGAAAAGAAGAAATTAATCAAAGAGTTGGAAGCCATTTTAAAATCCCGGGTTAAAATGAGAAATATTATCAAAAAAGAAGTGGAAGAGATAAAAGAAAAATACGGG
>Ga0102938_10002313_pt1 | contig 14465 bp, 11 predicted proteins | sample SalPonR2_B_D2_MG_FD_84516 | JGI IMG/M metagenome (GOLD analysis project Ga0102938, IMG submission 84516) | Salt pond soil microbial communities from South San Francisco under conditions of wetland restoration - Salt Pond MetaG R2_B_D2_MG | ecosystem: Environmental > Aquatic > Marine >...
ACCGCGAACCGCGAACCGCGGGCTTCGGGGCACCGGCCAGTTCTGCTACCTTATTGGCATGCTCAGAGCCGCGGCCTGGTCATGGCGGCGGTCCAGCCACACACAAGGACAATACGATGAGTGAGTTTTCGTTGACCCACCTGCTGGCCGGCGCGGCCCTCGTTTCCATGACTTTGACCGGCTGCGCCACGCCGGCCGGCACCTCGCCGGAACCGGCTGAACTGCTGACGCGCGAGAAACTGCTGGGCAATCCCGCGCGCAGCTCCGCGCGGCTCAGCCCGGACGGGAAGCAGCTGGCTTTCCTGGCGCCGCACGAGGGCGTGATGAACATCTGGGTGACCGACGCGGCGGCCACCGGCGAGCCGAAGGTTGTCACCGACGAGCGCGTGCGCCCGATTCGCAGCTATTTCTGGTCGCCCGACTCGGAGCAGATCCTGTACGTACAGGACAAGGGTGGCGACGAGGATTTCCTCCTGTACGGTGTCAATCTCGAAACCGGCGCGACGCGGAACTACACGCCATTCGAGGACGTGCGCGTGACGTTCGTCGGCGGCAGCCGCGAGATTGAGGATGAAGTGCTGATCGGCCTGAACGATCGCGATCCCCGCTGGCACGACGTGCATCGCCTCAATCTCGAGACGGGCGAGATGTCCCTGGTACGCCAGAACGACGGTTATGCCGGCTTCGTTGCGGACCAATCGCTGACGCTGCGCCTGGCGGTCCGGCCATTGCCCGACGGGGGTTTTGCGATCGAACGGATCGGCGCCGATGGGGAAACGACCCCGCTGATCGATATTCCGTCGGATGATGCTCTCACCAGCGGCGTGCTTTCAATTCCGCAGGGCGCCGACTTCGCCTACATGCTCGATTCCCGCGGGCGCGACACCGGCGCCCTCGTGAAGCTCGATCTGGCCAGCGGCGAGACCGAGACTATCGCGGAGGGCCGGCGAGCCGATATCGGCGGGATCATGGCCCACCCGATCACGGGCGAGGTGCAGGCCTACGCCGAGAATTACCTCGTGAATCGCTGGTATCCGCTCGGCGACGCGATCAAGGACGACATCGCGTTCCTCGACGAACAGGCGGGAGGAGAGTGGTCGGTCGCGAGCCGCAGCGATGACGACCGGTCCTGGATCGTCGGCGTCGACCGGGTGACCGAGCCGTTCGCCTACTGGCTGTACGATCGCGAAGCGGGCCGGCTGGAGAAACTCTTCACCACCCGGCCGGAACTGGAAGGCGCGCCCCTGGCACCGATGTATCCCTACGAGATCGAGAGCCGTGACGGCAAGACCCTGGTCAGCTACCTGTCGCTGCCGCCGTGGCTGGACCCGGACGCCGACGGCGTGCCGTCGGAGCCTGTGCCGATGATACTCAACGTGCACGGCGGCCCCTGGGCGCGCGACAATTTCGGCTACCGGGCGGATCACCAGTGGCTGGCGAATCGCGGTTACGCGGTGCTGTCGGTCAATTTCCGCGGTTCGACCGGGTTCGGCAAGGAATTCGTCAATGCGGGCGATCTCGAGTGGGGCCGCAAGATGCATGACGACCTGCTCGACGCCGTGGAGTGGGCCATCGAGCGGGGCGTCACAACCCGTGATGCCGTGGCGATTTTCGGCGGGTCCTACGGCGGCTATGCGGTGCTGTGGGGCATGACCAATACGCCTGAGACCTTCGCCTGCGGCGTGGATATCGTGGGCCCGTCGAATCTCAAGACGCTGCTCGCCAGTGTGCCGCCCTACTGGGCTTCTTTCTTCGAGCAGCTTGCCCGCCGGGTCGGTGATCCGCGTACCGAGGAAGGTCTCGCGATCCTCGAGGAGCGCTCGCCGCTGAACTACGTGGACAACATCAGCAAGCCGCTGCTGATCGGCCAGGGCGCCAACGATCCTCGCGTCAAGCAGGCGGAAAGCGACCAGATCGTGGATGCGATGACGGCGAAAGGGATCCCTGTGACCTACGTGCTGTATCCGGACGAGGGTCACGGCTTCGCGGTTCCGGAGAACCGGCTCAGCTTCTATGCCGTGACCGAGGGATTCCTCGGCGCCTGCCTCGGCGGGCGGGTGGAAGCGGTCGGCGATGATTTCCAGGGCTCGAGCATCCAGGTGCCGGCGGGCGCCGAGGTCGTCAGCGGGCTGGCCGAGGCCCTGGCTGAATCGGCAGGCAAGCCGTGAACCGGTGCATACGACGCGACGGCGCTGCGATCCTGGGGGCACTCATGGCGCTTGCCGTTTCGGCCTGCGCCACCACCCCGAAGGCCTACATCGACGTTGCGGACGAGCCGCCCGACTGCGAACGCTTCGGCTGGTACGAAGAGCCGCAGCGCCCGGTTTCCATCGCCGAGCAGCGCGTCCGCGACGAGGTGATGCGTGTACTGGAGGGCAAGGGTTACACGGTGGATGCAGAGAACCCTGATTGCCGCGTCTCCAGCGTGATATTCACCGGCGATCGGCCCGGGTCGCCGGTCAGCGTCGGGCTCGGTGCCGGCAGCTGGGGCGGCAGCGTGGGCGGCAGCGTGGGGATCAGCCTGCCGCTGGGCGGTCCCCGCAAGGTGGGCAACCTGGCCATCGACGTCATCGACACCCAGCGCAACGCCCAGGTGTGGCGCGGTACGCTGGAAGGCGCCTTCCGCAGTCCCGAGGCGGAACCCGAGGCGGTGCGCGCTGCCGTGGAACGCTTGCTGGAGACCTTCCCTCCCCGCGGCGGGGGCTGAGCCGCAGGGATGAAGGCGGGAGGCCACTGAATGCGCCCGTTCTTCCCGATCATTTACGTGCGCGGCTACGCCATGCGACCGTCGGACATCGCCGAGACGGTGGCGACGCCCTACATGGGTTTCAACCTGGGTTCGACCAAGGTTCGCCAGGACTGGCGCGGCAGCGTCATCCGCCACATCTTCGAGTCGCCGCTGATCCGGCTGATGAAAGAATACGGTTACCGCGACGTCTACCAGGACGGCCGCGAACTGACCGGGCCGATCGACGAGAAAAGCGTGCTCATCTACCGTTACTACGAGAGTGCGGATCGCGACCTGGGCACGGAGCAAAGGCTTTCGATCGTGGAAGCTGCGACGGGACTCAAAAAGCTGATCCACCAGCTGCGCGACCAGGTGTGCGGTGACGATACCGCCAGGCGCGCCGACTTCCGGGTCTATCTCGTGGCGCATTCGATGGGTGGGCTCGTGTGCCGCGCCTTCCTGCAGAACGACGCCGTGAGCTCGCCGGCGGATCGACGACTCGTGGACAAGGTGTTCACGTACGCGACGCCCCATAACGGCATCGAACTCGCCGGTGCGAACGTGCCCGCCATCCTCGGCTTGTGGAACATGAATAATTTCAATCGTGGCCGGATGGCAGAGTACCTGGGCCTGCCGGACGACGCGCCACGCGTCGATTCGCTCAACGGCCGCTTTCCGGTGGAACGGTTCTTCTGCCTGGTCGGCACCAACCACCGGGATTACGGAATCGCGCGACTCGCGGCCGGAGAGATGAGCGACGGCCTCGTGCGCATCGAGAACGCGACGGTGCGCGGCGCGCCCCGCGCCTTCGTCCACCGCAGCCACAGCGGTCCCTATGGCATCGTGAACTCGGAAGAGGGCTACCAGAACCTGGTGCGTTTCCTGTTCGGCGATCTGTGCGTCACAGGCTCGCTGGACTGCATCCGCCTGCCGTTGCCTCCCAGTATCCAGCGTGCTCACGAGCAGGGCCGGCAGGTGCGTGCGGCCTATTATTTCGAGGCGACGGTGGCGCCGCGCGGCGCCTTCATGTTCAAGCTCAACGAACGGCGCATCGATACCGAGTCCGCCGTGCTGCGCCGCTTCGACGAACTGTTCGCGCCGGCCGGGACGCCGCTTGAAGCGCCACGCTCGCCGGTGCTGTTCAGCGCGTTTCTCGACAGCCGGCAGATCACTGTCGGCCGGACGTTCGTGTTCAGCGTGGACCTTGCCGTGTCCACCACCGGTTACACGGTGGACGGCGCCACGGCCAGGCGACGGCACATCCCCGGGGAGCACCTGTTCCGCAACACCGTGACGGTGCGCGCGACCCCCGGTGACGACGGCTGGAACCTGCGCTACGTGATGGCGGACGACCAGTGGGGCGAGACGCGGGGGAGGATGGCGGAGCGTGACGGCGAGGACTGGGTGATTCCGTTGCAGTCTGCCAAGGGCTTTGCCGGTCGCCTGCGCCTGAAACCGCGGCGGCGCGACGGTCATCCCTGACCGCCGCGCCCCGGAAGCTCCGGCCCGGCGCTAGAAGCTGTACTGCGCGCGGCCGATAAGGATGTTGGGTGATTCGTCGCCCACGGGCGAGCCATCGACGACGGCGCCGCTGTCCGTGACGTCCACCATGATGTAGTTCAGCATGAAGCGGACGTTGGGGTTCGAGTAGTAGGTCAGGCCCAGCGTCAGGTTCTCCTGTTCGCCGCCCTGGAAGCCGGTGTCGTTCAAATCCAGCGCGCTGTAACGGGCGGTCACTTCCCAGGCGCCCCGGTCCGGGTTGCCCGGCTTCACGCTGCGGAAGATACCTTTGCCGTAGCCTCGCTTTTCCCCGGTGACGATCCAGCTGCCCTGGACATACCAGCCGCTGAAGTCCGGTTCGGCGCCTGCGTTGCGATCGACCCCGACGCCGAAGTACTCCGTCTGCACGGCGAACGGGCCGCTCTGGTAGGCCGCCTCGACGCCGTATTTCATGGTCTTGTCGACGTCCGGGATGCTGCCTGTGTCGACGAGGCGAGTGCCGTCCACGCGGGCCTCGGGCCGGTCGCGGTAGCGCTTCACATCGTAGTCGCGCACGTCTTCGTAGGCGAACGAGGCCGCCAGGTGCAGCTGGTTGCCGTCCAGCATCGGCGCAAAGACGAAGCGTCCGGCGATGCCCAACGGCTCATCACCTTCCTGGTTGCTGCCGAGGCTGCGGCTGTAAGCCATGCCCTGGAAGCCGATCGAGCCGTTGAAGTAGTCGTAGCCGATGCCGATCCGCCGTGCATCCACCAGGGCCGTGTTGGGCGAGGAGCGCTCGATGAACCAGATGTTGTTGGTGCTCGCCACTTCCTCCAGGCCCATCGGCACTTTGAAGTTGCCGATCTTCAGCGTGCCGCCGGACAGCTTGCGACGCAGGACGATGTCCTGTGCGCCGGTGCTGTTCTCCGCGAAGTTGTACTCGACGATGCCGGACCAGTCGTCGTTGATCGTGCCCTGCACCCCGATGAAGGTGCGGCGGAACAGGAACCCGTCGTCCAGGTCGATCTGGTCATCATCGTGCAGTGCATAGTCAAGGTGGACACGACCGCGCACCTCGAACTCCGGGGCGGCCGTGGCCGTGACGGCGAATGACAGTACGGCGCTGCCCAGCAGAAGGGTGCAGGCCATGCTGGTGGGGTTTCTTCTTGGCATTATTATTTTCCTTAAGTTTTATATCGTTAAGCGCGTTTTCTCGCCGGTCTGCCCGCCGGAAAACTAGTTCGCATTCGGGAAGAATAGCTGCTGGCCACGGAGCTCGAAATCCGCGATCGCCTCCTGGCCATCCTCGGACAGCAGCCAATCATGCCACTGCTTCGCGAGCACGTGCTTCAGGTGGGGGTTGCGCTCCGGATCCAGCAGTACGCTACCGTACTGGTTGAAGAGCACCGGGTCGCCCTCGAACACGATTGCCAAGTCCTGGCGATTGTCGAAACTGATCCACGTGGCGCGGTCCGCGAAGACGTAGGCGTTCATGGCGGCAGCCGTGTTCAGAGTCGCGCCCATGCCGCTGCCGAGCTCGCGGTACCAGTTCCCGTCGGGAGTGACGCCGGCCTTTTCCCAGAGGCGCAGCTCGGCACGGTGGGTACCGCTGTCGTCGCCGCGCGACGCGAAGATTCCGTCGTTGGCGGCGATCAGCGCGAAGGCCTCAGCAGCGGACTTCGCGGACGTGACCCCGGCCGGATCGGCGCTCGGCCCGATGATCACGAAATCGTTGTACATGACGTCGCGACGCTCGAGTGCGTATCCCTCGCTGACCATCTTGTTCTCGCCGGCGGTGTCATGCACCAGCAGGGCGTCGGCGTCGCCGGCGCGCGCGATGGCGAATGCCTGGCCGGTGCCGACGGCAACGACGCGGACCTCGATCCCGGTCTTGCCGGTGAAGATCGGGATGATGTGGCCGAACAAGCCAGAATTGTCGGTGGACGTGGTGGACGCAAGCACGATGTGCTGGTCCTGGGCGTTGAGCGGGGCGCCAGCGGTTGCAACTGCGAGCAACAGCAAAGCCGTCGTGAGACGAAAATACTTCATCCGGGATCCTCCAGTGATGCGTGCCGACCCCTGGGTCAGGGTCGGCGGACCACCGCATTATGTTTCTTTGGATTCCGGCTGTAAGCAAGTTGCGAAATAGAAACAGTCAAACAGCATAGAAAATCATTAGAACTCGACACCGAAGCGCAGTCCTGCGGCGAGGTGATTCTCGATTTCCGGGTCCGTTTCGGGATTGATCGCGTATTGCAGGGACGGCTGAATGGTCAGCCATGGCAGGACCTGTGCGAGATAAGTCACTTCCAGGATCGTTTCGCGACGTTCGATCGCCTCGCCCTCATTCGCCGCAACGGCCATGAAGTCGTCACCGTTGGCGACAGAAGAAACTCCCACTCCGAACTGGTCCTCGGCGCGCCCCGGCCACAAGCCTGTGTAAGTAAGGCCGGCGGCCGCATGCATGTCGAAGCGGTTCACTGCCTGGTCGGCGCGCCCTATGCGAACGAAGCCGCTGAGTCCCTGGGCTTCGTGTCCGCGCCCATTGATGAGCATCCCTTCGGCGAAGAAGTAGGCGCCACCTGTGCCATTCTGTTCTCCGGCACCGTCCAGACGCTGGAACTCGGTGGTGTAGCGCCAGGCGCCGACGCCCACGCGAGCGAAATCGAACCCGGGCGGACGCCATTCAGCCTCTGCGATCATGAACACGCCTTCGCCGTCTGTGAGTTCGATGCGGAAAGCGGTCGGATCATCCAGGTCGCCCGGCACGCCTTCAATGATCGCGATGCTGATGGTGTAGTCGTCCGACGGCTCGAAGCGGCCACGCAGGCCGAGTCCCGAGAGCGCAAAGATCGAATCAGCATTGCGCCCCGTCTCACCCAGTTCGAGTCCGGTATCGAAGCCGTCGTTGAGAAAAAGGTCGGCGGTCTCCCGGACATCGAATTCCGAATCCGCCGCATAGAAGCCGACGAGCAGTCCCGCGCGATCGTCCAGCAGTGACTGTTCATACCAGGCTTCGGCAACTCTCCACACGGGTTCGTCTTCCGCCAGGTCGCCGGGCGCGTGGATCGTGCCGGCAGCTTCCGCCGGGTCGTCCCCGTGCGCGCCGAAACCGTGCAGGAAAAAGGTGCCGCCGGGCAGGCCGGCCAGTGTCTCGAGTTCGGCGGTCACAGCGACCTCGAACAGGTTGGACACGCTGGATTCGTCACTGGCGCCGCCCCGGATACTGGCGAAAACATCGGTCATGTTCTCCGCCTCGACATGTACACCGCGGTCCAGCAGCGCCGTGCGGGCACCATCCCAATCGCGGGTCAGCGTGTCTTCGAATTCCGGCTCGGCCTCCGGGTCAGCCCCGGCCGCTGCGTCGGCCGTCGTGATCAGGCAGGCTGCGGCAGCGCCCCACCGGGAGTAGCGTCTTTTTTGCCGGTTCATTCGACTGCTCTGCGAATTGGGCAGCAAGAATGCTGTTTTTCGGCGCCCGGACTGTCAAGGCGTGATATTCACCTATCCGACTGCCCGGAGAAGGCCCGGCAGTTGCCGCTTGAGCCCGCCATCGACAATATCTTTCAGAGATCGCGGGAAGCGGGCTCCCGAACACGGTGCACAGCATGGGGCCGCCTCGAGAAGCGTGGCGGTCCCCCTCGGGCGCAGCGCGACCCCCTCCAGGAAGCAATCACATCGCTTCTGAGTACAGAGACGGCGAGGGTCTATGAGCCCTCGCCGCCTTCTGTGATCGTCCGCTCCCCCGGAGACTACTCTCCGTTGCCGTTTTCCAAGTCGCAGTACGCGATCAGGTCGATGGGTACCGGGTGCTCATGGACGAAATAGATCACGGCGCGCGCATCATCCACTGCGCGGGCGAATCCCCAGGCGTTTCCGCCCGTGAAGCCCGTGTAAGTGCCATCGTTTACCAGCCCGCCCTGGTATTCGCTTTCGTCTTCCAGCGGCGGGAAGACCAGTTGCAGGATCGGCTCCTTGACGACCTGACCGGTCACGTCCACCGGCAGTGTCTGGCCGTCCGCCGGCGCACTGCCGGGTGTGGTCACTTTCAGGTAGCACACGTCGCCGGCGTAGGTCTTGGCGCGGTCATAATTGAATCGCGAGAAGTTGAAGAACGTCGTCTTGGCCTTGGGGTCCGTACTGGCGAACGGCTCGCCGAAAGCATCTTTCGCGGCCGTGGTCATGTCGGTGCCCAGCGCCAAAATTTCGCTGACGTACATCAACTCGTCGAGCCCGACGGCGCCGAACTTGTCGGACGCGCCGCCCAGCATCGCCGCGGCCCGATCCATCAGTTGCTGCGATTCTGCATAAGCCTCTCCCGTTCGGTCAGGGCGGACCGGCAATTCTTCGACGGCGCCGCCTGGAACCTCGGGATGCGCAAGCTCTGCAGTTTCGAGCAGGTTTTCGAAGCCCGCGAGGTTCTCCCGCGGTGCGTCGATGGTCTTGACGACCTGCACGTCGAGTATTTCGTCGAAGTAGCTGATTTTGAGCCGTCCGGCCTCGTCCAGTGCGATCGTAACCCCAGGCGTCTTGAGTGCCGTCACGAGTTCCAGCAAGGCCATGTCCAGCACCTTCTCGGGTGCGCGCACGGCACTCAGGCGGCCGAGATGAGCCTCTGTCATGCAGACGCCGTACGCCTCCGGAATCTCCCCGTCCACGAACGGGATGTAGCGTGCTTCGATCCCGAGTGCCGTATAGATCGATGTCGGACCCACCGGTTCGAGCGTGGAGAAATCAAGCAACTCGGCGGGGCATGTTTCCGTGTTCTCGAACATGATTGGTGAACGTACCCAGGTCCAAGCGTCTCCGGGGCCGAGCGCGTAGGTCAGGATCGGCACGCCGTTGATATCGCGATCGATGTCCACCATTTCGGCATAGACGTCGACGGCGTCACCGCCGCCACCACCGCCGCCACCGCCACCGCCACCGCCACCGCCGCCGCCGCCGCCGCCGCCACCTTTACCGGGCGGCGGTGCAGCGAGCGCCAGGGTGGTCACGAGTGCTGTGACGAGCACCCAGAGTAATTTTTTTGCCCTAAACATGACCATTCACCTCCATGTCCCTCTTGTTTCGTGACCGGCGCAGTGGTCGCGAACCAGTTTGATTAGAGCGGTGCAAACCTGGTACCGGAGGGCGATTCTCCCGGGACCGGAGCCTGCGCCAGGCTTGCACCGCCACTAACCTATCTATGGGGCACCGCATGGCCGGCCGATACAGGGTGGATAACCCATGAGGGGTAACTAGACTCAGGGAAAGTCCGGACCACCTGTCAGGCACAGAGCTGCAACTGACCATGGCCAAGGGAACACGCTGGGAAATACCCACGCGGCGCTGGTGGGTCGCGGCGATCCTTGCGGTTGTATCGATGTTTGGCTGGTTGACGTGGCACGCCACGGACGCGGTGGCGACGCTCGACCGGTTACAGGTGGCCCACGCCAACGCCGCACAGGTGCATGATTCGATCCTGCAGCTGCAGGCCGAGGTCCGGCGCACCGTCCAGCTGGCATTGGCGACTGGTGAGAAAGTGTGGGTGGTCAGACACGCCGAGGCCGAGAGGGGCTTGCGTGACAAAATCAATGACCTGCAGGCGCTCGGCCTTGCAGAGTCGAGGTCGCTGCGTGAGGCATCGGGCGCGCTGGATGTATTGAGCCGGATAGAAGAGCGCGCGCTGGCGATGCTTGCCGAGGGCCACCAGCAGGCGGGGCTGGACCTCGTGACCGGCTCCGGGTACGACGCGGGGATCGCGGCGCTCCATGTTGCGATCCGGGCTTTCGATGACGGTCGCCATGACTGGCTGTTGTCTCAATCGCTGGGCTTGACCCGTCATGAAATCTTTTCCCTTGCCGGCGCCCTGCTCTTGTTCGTCGCAGCGATCACCGCATGGATGTTCCTGATTCTGCAATTGCAGCGAGAGAAGGTCGTGCTCCGCGGAGAGATCGAGGCCCGGGGTCGCGCCGAGGAGGGTTTGCGGCGCGCGCAGAAAATGGAGTTGCTCGGCCAGTTGGCCGGTACGGTGGCGCACGACGTGGACGGAATCCTGAGCGCGGTTGCCGGATATTCGACGCTCGCTCGGCGCGCACCGGATTCAGCAGCGCGCCGGCGGGCGCTGGCGGGGCTCGATCGTGCGGTCCGGCAGGGCCGGGGCCTGACGAGCAACCTCTTGTCTTTCGTGCGTCACGAACAGGCGGTCCGCCGGCCAGTGGAACTGGGTGCCCTGCTTCGCGACACCCAAGGGTGGCTCGCTCCGCTGTTGCCCGCCAACATCACGTTGCAACTGTGCCTGGCGCGAGACGGAGGTTCATGGCTGGAGGCCGACCCGGTATCTCTGCAACAGGCCTTGATGAACCTTGCCTTGAACGCGCGCGACGCGATGCCGGACGGCGGGATCCTGCAGCTGTCTCTCGTGGATTCCGCAGCAACAGCAGGTGGGCAGGAGCCGCAGCAACCACGCAATGCATGCATCGTCGTTTCCGACACGGGCCGCGGCATGGACGCAGCTACCCTGGCAATGGCGCGTGAGCCGCTTTTCAGCACCAAGCCGGAGGGTTCGGGTACCGGTCTCGGGCTGCCCTCCGTGGAGCGTGTCGTGGCTGCACATGGCGGCCGGTTCGAGCTGGACTCGACGCCGGGCGAGGGCACGCAGGCGAAAATTTACCTGCCCCTTCTGGCCGGGGATACCCTGCCGTCTGCAAGCCATGTGTTGGTGCAGGTGTTCTCCACTGACGCATACACCGCACGACTACTGGCCGACGCCCTCAAGGACAAGGGTTTCGAGGTTGCGATGGCGGACGAATGGGGCAGCCAGTCGCCCGGCATGTGTCGCGCGGGGCTGGTGCTGATAGATTGGCGCGGGGAGCCGGGTGAAGCCCTGGCGGCCTTGCAGGATCTCCGCGACACCGGCGTTGCAGCGCCGATCATCATCCTGATGGACGTCGGTTCGCCTTCCTCGTCTGCGCAGCTCGAAGACCAGCTGACTGGTCTGGCGTGGGCCGTCTCCAGATCCGTGCCCCTCGGTGAACTGGCCCAGCTGGCGTGCCGGCTGCTGGCCGGGAACGAAACGGGTCGCGCGGCATGAGTACTCGTATCGTCCTCGCCGACGACCATGCAATGCTCAGGGAAATGCTGGCCGAGCACCTCGCGGCGGAACCCGACATGGAAGTCGTTGCGGTCGTCCCGAGTGCCGCGGCGGCGTTGAAGGTGGCGTTGGCGGCCTCCCCGGACCTGGTGATCCTCGATATCGACATGCCGGGACTGTCTCCATTTCACGTCGCGCGTCGCATCCATGCCGAGCGTCCGGCGACAAGGGTCGTGTTCCTGAGCGCTTACCTGCGCGATCACTACGTGCAGCAGGCGCTGGATGCCAGTGCAGCCGGGTATCTCGTCAAGGACGAGACCCCGGAAGCCATCGTGCAGGGATTACGCATGGCCGCACGCGGGCGCACGGCGTTTTCGCCCGCTGTGCGCGCCCGCTTGTCCATCGGCCGTGACGGAGTGACATTCTCGGGAGCATCGGGGACCCGCCTTGCATTGCTGACGCCGCGCGAAACGGAGACGCTGCGCTACCTGGCGAGCGGCCTGAGCCGCAAAGAAATCGCGCGCACCATGGGGATCAGCAACAAGACGGTCGAGCAGCACTGCGAACACCTGATGCACAAGCTCGACATCCACGACCGTGTCGAGCTGACGCGATTCGCCATTCGCGAGGGCCTGCTGGAGCCGTGATCGAATCGCGCTGTCACCATCCGGGATAAAAGGTGAACCCTGCCGTCCAGTCCGGCGCGCTATCGCTCAGCCCCGCGGATGTCGACAGCAACACCTGCCCCCGGCCGAGTCGCCAGCCGATCACGCCCGCCAGTTCCATGCGGTCATCATTGAAACGATAGGCGGCCTGCTGATACTCGATGAAGGCGCCGAACTGCGTTCCGGCCGCCGGGCCGAACATGCCTCCGAGCGCGGCGACAAAGCCATTGTCCAGGTCGAATTGGTCCGGCTCGCCGCGTAGCACGTACCCGGCGGAGGCGAGGCCCGTGAATCCGGACCAATACTTCACGAGGTCCGCCTGGAATGTGAAGTCTGTTTCTCCCGTGCCGAGAAACTGGTCCTCGTCGGCCGTGCCGAACTTCACTTTGCCGCCGACGTCCAGCACCAGCGAGCCGTCCGCCGCAGTCCAAACGTCGTATACGGTCAGGCCGAGAATCACGTCTCCGAGGCCCTGCTCCGTCGTATCGGGTCCCTCGCCGGGGATGAGTTGTCCACCCGGCCCCTGGACGAGGGTGCCCTGCGGAGCGGTGACGCTCAGGTACGGTACCGTGAGCCGAATGGTGTATCCATCGCCTCGGTACCAGCCGGTGACCGGCACATAGAAATCTTCTATGCGCCGGTCACCGCCATATTTCCCCGAACTGTACTCGGCGCCTACAGAAAGCCCGAAGTCTCCCGAGGCGGGGGTAGCCCCGCAGGCCATTCCCGGCATCGCGGCCATCGCCACGAGCACACCGAACCCGATTCGAAACCCGGAGGTCATAGGCTATTGATCCCCGCCCGGTTCATCGAGGTCGACGCCCCGTTCCTTGGCTCGCTGCCTCATCTGTTCCTGGTGTTCGGCTCGGATCTGCGCGCGTTCCTCCTCGTTCGCCGCGGACTGCATTCTTTCCTGGTAACGCATCCGCTCCTGCTCGGTCATCATCTGTCCACCGAAGATATCGTCCTGGTGGATGCGGTCGCGCTCCTGCAATTGCTCCCGATCACGTTCCTGCAGTTGCTCCCGGTCGCCGTCGCTGCTGGCCACCCGGTCCTGATCTTTCTCTTGAGTTTTCTCCTGCGCTTTTTCCTGTGCCTGCAGCCGCTCTTGGTCGCGCTGTTGCAGTTGTTCGGCCGACTTCATGTGTTCCCGGCTCTGCATGCGTTCCATCTGTCGTTCTTGCGTGGTCTGGGTGGCGCGCTCGCCCGAGCGGCTCTGTTGCGACCAGGCGGTCGCAGAACCAGCCGCCAGTGCGGCCGTGGCCAGCACCAGTATCAACGTTCTGTTGGTCATCACTCGATCCTCCTTTCAGCTCCAGGCTGGAACTGCCTTCAATAAGAGGATCGGCTCGGAGCGGGGCGAGCGGTATAGGGCGTGCACCCCATGCCCGCTCTCCCTCGCGGCGCGTCGCTCAGTTGGTGGGTTCGAAGAACACCAGCACGAGGCGGCCATCGATTACGGTATTGAGCTCCGCGTCAGTCGTCGTGAGTGGCCCGCTGCCGTCCATATCAATCACTTCCCATCGCTCCAGGGCCTCGAACGCCAGCCCGCCCGGCCGGGCGGCGGGACTCGTGCCCTCGAAACCGACGCGCGTGATGAAGTTCGTCGTGTTTCGCTCGGTCGCCACTTCCGTGTAGCTGTTCAGCCTGATCGTGCCGTTGACCAGCTCGTCGATATCGTCTGTCGGGTCATCGTCCAGGCAATATTCGAATTCCATCCTGAAGCTGTCGCCGGGACCGACTTCGCCGTCAGCGGCATCGTCGAGCCACGCGAAGGTCAGCGAGCCCGCATCGGGGATGACCGGTGGCGGCGGGGGTACCGAGAGTCCCGCGGCGCCGAATGCATCACAGGTCAGGACTCGTTGACCCACTTGCACGAGATCCTCGTCAATCAGGCTGAGCCCTTCGAGCCCGAATTCCGCCAGTTCCAGCATGAACTCGATGGTGGCCGAGTAAGCGAAGTCACCGAGTCGTTGCCATTCCGGCGCCGTATCGTCCAGGTCGTCGAACTCGGTCCATGTCAGCGAGACCTCGGCGTCAAAGACACCATCACACGTTTCATCCCAGCGAACGCGCACCGTATCGCCACTGTCGATTACGGTGACTTCCACCCGTTCGTCACCACGCCTGACCAGCAGGGCGCCGGTATCCGGATCGGAGCCGGCCGGCACCAGCCAGTCAGCCGTGGCCTCGACTTCGAAATCCCCGAACAGCTGAGGTACTGTGGCCAATTCGACGTCGACCCTGCCGGACGATTGTGGCGTTGGGTCGAGCTCGTCGATCACCAGGCTGGAACCCGAGAAGACGGAGAACGCACCGCTGGCGATGTGGCAGCTCCCGATCAGTCCGGGTCCTTCTCCGAGATGCCCGAGCTGTAACAGCAATCCGCTTCCGGAGAGATTCACCGTGATGGGATCGTCCGCCGTGCTTGTCAGTTGAAATTCATAGAGCGGCAGGAGCACGATGTCACCGTCATCGGCTCCCGCGTCATCGTTGTCGTTGCTGCTGCAGCCGAAAA
>Ga0102938_10002317_pt1 | contig 14450 bp, 14 predicted proteins | sample SalPonR2_B_D2_MG_FD_84516 | JGI IMG/M metagenome (GOLD analysis project Ga0102938, IMG submission 84516) | Salt pond soil microbial communities from South San Francisco under conditions of wetland restoration - Salt Pond MetaG R2_B_D2_MG | ecosystem: Environmental > Aquatic > Marine >...
CGGCTCTTCGCGGGCCGCCCGGGACACCTCGGCCGGCATCGGCAGGACGCCGCCGAATGGCTTCATCGCGATGACCGGCCTGCCGAGCGCCTGGGCGGCATCGATCTGGTACTGGATCCAGTCGCGCTTCTTCTCGAACAGGCTGGCCAGGACGACGACGGTCTCCGCGGCCTCGATCTGCTCGCGCAGCGCGGCCTTGAACGCCTCGCTGCCGCCGGCGGGCAGCTGGTCCGGCTTGCTGGTGTTCACGTAGAAGAAATTGGGGTTGCTCTCGATGTACTCGAACAGCCGCAGGTAATCGTCGCTCTCGCTGAAGGTGTGGGTGACGTACACCCGTATCGGGTTATCTTCGGACACGCAAGACCTCCGGCGGCCGGCTCGCAACCCGGGTAGTGTAGCGAATCCGGCGACCGCGGGGCCAGCATGCGCGGCGCACGCCCGACTGCATCCCGGGACGGCCCGACCTGCTATCATCCTCGAGAGTCAGGCTGTCCGGGGAGTTGGCAGCGCCGGCAACGTCCCGGCCCGCCCGACTCCCCCTCCGAACGCCGGGAACAGGCATGCGCTTATTGCTCTACAACATCCGCTACGGGGTCGGCGGCGGTGCGTCCATGCACGTGCCCGTCCCGGGGGCGGGCTACCTGCTGGGCAACCGGCCAAACCTGGACCGGATCATCGAGTTCATCCAGTCGGTGAGCCCGGATATCGTCGGCCTGGTGGAAGTGGATACGGGTTCCATCCGCAGCCGGCGGGTGAACCAGGCGGAGGAGATCGCGCGGGCACTCGGCCACAACACCTCCTACGAGATCAAGTACGGGGCCAGCTCGGTCAACAAGCTGCTGCCGATCATCCGCAAACAGGGCAACGCGTTCCTGGCCGCCCCCGGCATCCACGGCGAGCGCTTCCATTACTTCGACACCGGCATCAAGCGGCTGATCATCGAGCTGGAGCTCGACGATTTCGCCGTTTTCCTGGTGCACCTGTCGCTGAAGTACCGGCATCGTCACCTGCAACTCCGCCATCTGCACGACCTGGTGATGAAGACCGAGAAGCCGGTGATGGTCGCCGGGGATTTCAATACCTTCTGGGGCGAGAACGAGATGTATCTGTTCATGCAGGCCACCGGCCTGAAGAGTGCGAACACCACGGGCGCGCCTTCCTACCCCAGCCGGGCGCCCCGCAAGGAGCTGGACTTCATCCTCTATCAGGAAGGCATCCGCATCGAGAATTTCGAGATCCCGCAGGTCCGCTATTCGGACCACCTGCCGCTGGTCTGCGACTTCTCGGTGCAGGCGGCCTGAAGCGATGAATTCGGAACAACGACGCCGACACGGCGCAAGGAGCAGGCAATGAGCGACGAAAAGGCACGCGGCGAGCTCGAGCACTGGCGCACCGAGACCGATTCGAGCGGCGTCCTCTGGCTGGCGGCGGACAAGGCCGGCGGCGGCGCGAACGTGCTGTCCGGGCCGGTCCTGCGTGAACTGGACACCGTCATCGGCGGCATCGCGGACGACCCGCCGAAGGGCGTCGTCATCTATTCGGTGAAGCCCAGCGGCTTCATCATGGGCGCCGACATCAACGAGTTCACCCGCATCGAGACCACCGAGCAGGCCTTCGAGCTGGTGCGCCTGGGCCAGCAGGTGCTCGACCGGGTCGAGGCGCTGCGTTGTCCCACGGTGGCCGTGATCGACGGCTACGCCCTCGGCGGCGGGCTGGAGCTCGCCATGGCCTGCGACTATCGCCTGGCCGTGGACAGCGACCGCAAGACCATCGGCCTGCCCGAGGTGCAGCTCGGGATCCATCCCGGTTTCGGCGGCACCGTCCGGGCGGTGCAGATCGCCGGCGTCACCGCGGCGATGGAGCTGATGCTGACCGGCAAGTCGCTGACGCCGAATAAGGCGAAGTCCGCCGGACTGCTGGACCGCCTGGTCACGCGGGACAACTGGAAGGCGGCGGCGCGGGAGATCATCGGCTCGCGCCCGCCCCGCAGCCGGGCCGGTTTCACCCAGAAGCTGCTGAACCTGGCGCCGGTCCGTCCCTTCGTCGCCAAGCAGATGCGCGCGCGGGTCGCCAAACGCGCCCGCCGCGACCACTATCCCGCCCCCTACGCCATCGTGGACCTCTGGCAGGAGCACGGCGGCAGTCCGGACGGCGGCTACGTGGCCGAGGCGCGCTCCATCGCGGAGCTCATGTGCACGGACACCTCGCGCAACCTGGTCCGGGTTTTCTTCCTGCAGAACCGGCTGAAGTCCCAGGGCAGCAGCGATGCGCCCCGGGCCCGCCACCTGCACGTCGTCGGCGCCGGCGTCATGGGCGGCGACATCGCGGCCTGGTGCGCGCTGCGCGGTCTGGAGGTCACGCTGCAGGACCGGGAGGAGAAGTACGTCAAGCCGGCGCTGGAACGGGCGCAGAAGCTCTTCGACAAACGCATCCGTGACGACGCGGAACGGGAGGCGGCGAAGGGCCGGCTCCGTGCGGACGTGGCCGGCGATGGGGTGGCCAGGGCGGATCTCGTGATCGAGGCCATCTTCGAGGACAAGGACGCGAAGCAGGAGCTGTACCGGGACCTCGAGCCGAAGATGAAGGACGGTGCGGTGCTCGCCACCAACACCTCCTCCATACGCCTGGAGGAGCTGCGCACGGTGCTTTCGGCACCGGCCCGGCTGATCGGCCTGCACTTCTTCAATCCGGTGGCGCAGCTGCCGCTCGTGGAGGTGATCCGCTGCGCGGATTCCGAGGCGGCGGCGGTGGACGCCGGTCATGCCTTCGTGAAGGCCATCGGCAAGTATCCTCTCGAGTGCGCGAGCTCGCCAGGCTTCGTGGTCAACCGGGTGCTGGCCCCCTACATGGGCGAGGCGATGCGCCTGCACGAGGAAGGCGTGGCCCTGGAGATCATCGACCAGGCCGCCGTGGATTTCGGCATGCCCATGGGTCCCGTGGAGCTGGCCGACAGCGTCGGTCTCGACGTCGCCTGGCATGTCTCGACGATCCTGGCCGATGCCTACGGCTACCCGCTGCCCGAGCAGCTGAAGAAGATGGTGGACGCCGGCAATCTGGGACGGAAATCGGGTCAGGGCTTCTACCGCTGGGAGGACGGCAAGGCCGACAAGCAGTCCGACCCGGAAGGGCCGGAGCCGCCGGACCTGCAGGACCGGCTGATCCTGCCCATGGTCAACGAGGCGGTCGCCTGCCTGGCGGAAGGGGTCGTGGAAGACCAGGACCTCCTGGATGCCGGCGTAATCTTCGGCACCGGCTTCGCCCCCTTCCGCGGCGGGCCGCTGCACTACGCCCGGTCCCGCGGCGTCGCCGAGATCCGCAGCCGGCTGGAGAAGTTCGCCATGGAGTACGGCGAGCGGTTCCGTCCGGCGGAGGGCTGGGACGCCTTCTCGTCACGCGACGAGTGAGCGCCGGAGTCTCCGGAAATTGGGACGCGTGCCTGATCTTGCCAAGCCATTGAATGTACAATGCGCCACCCGGGAGTCGACGTTTTCTCTGACCGCCGCCCGCACACACGCCCGCACACAGGGCCGGCCGGCGGTCAACCACGGATGAACTGGCTGTAACATGACGGAACGAGGACAGGTAGATCCGAACCTGCTGAAGGGCTTTTCTCCGCTCGACGGACTCAAGCGCGAGAACCTGTCGGCGCTCGCGAAGAAGACGCAGGTTCACGAGCTGGACGCGAATCAGATCCTGTTCCGCGAGGGCGATTCCGAGAAGCGCACCCTGTACATCGTCAGCGGCAGCATCGAACTGGTGGACGGCAACCAGGTGGTGGAGACCATCCAGGGCGGCACGGAGGAGGCCCGCAATCCGCTCTCCCCCATCCTGCCGCGACGCTACACGGCCCGCACCCGCACGAAGATCCAGTACCTCAACATCGACAGCGACCTGCTGGACGTGATGCTCACCTGGGATCAGACCGGCTCGTACGAAGTGAGCGAGTTGCGCGACGACCAGAGCGAAGGCGGCGACGACTGGATGACCACGCTGCTGCAGACCAAGGCTTTCCACAAGATCCCGCCGGCCAACATCCAGGCGATCTTCATGCGCATGCAGCAGATCAACTACAAGGCCGGGGATCAGGTCATCAAGCAGGGCGCCGAGGGCGATTATTTCTACGTGATCACCCGCGGCAAGTGCGCGGTCACCCGGGAGACGCCGCTGAACAAGGAGGGCATCCGTCTGGCCGAGCTGGGCGTGGGCGACACCTTCGGCGAGGAGGCCCTGATCTCCGACGCCAAGCGCAACGCCACGGTCACGATGCTGACCGACGGTTCGGTCATGCGCCTCGGCAAGGACGACTTCAACACGCTGCTGAACGAGCCCATGCTCGAGTGGGTGGACTATACGGAGGCCCAGGACATCGTGGCCAAAGGCGGCCAGTGGCTCGACGTGCGCCTGCCGAGCGAGTTCGACAACTACCACCAGGAAGGCGCGGTCAACATCCCGCTCTACTTCATCCGCCTGAAGCTTGGCACCCTGGACAAGGACAAGCGCTACGTCGTCTGCTGCGACACGGGACGGCGCAGCTCCGCCGGTGCCTATATCCTGAGCGAGAGGGGCTTCAACGCCTGCGTCCTGCGGGGCGGCATCAACAGCGCGCGCAATCCCTGACCGGCAGCGGCTGCGCCTGCGGCATTACATGGTGTGGGTGGGCTTGTCCCCGCTGAGCGCGCCGGCCAGGTAGTTCTCGATTTTCTTTTGCGTGTTGCCCTGATCCTGTTCGGAGAACTGGACGCCGATGCCGGCCGTCCGCTTGCCCTGGGCTCCCTTGGGCGTCATCCAGATCACCTTGCCGGCCACCGGGATCTTCTCGTCCTCGCCCATCAGGTTCAGCAGCATGAATACCTCGTCACCCAGTCGGTAGGAGCTGTTGGTGGGTATGAACAGGCCGCCGTTGTGCACGAACGGCATATAGGCCAGATACAACGCGCTCTTGTCCTTGATCGTCAGCGTCAGCAGACCCGGCTTGGACATGATGAGATCCCTCGATAACTATCCGGCGCCACCGCCGGCCGATGCGCCCGTCGGTGGCCGCTCCAGGCCCTCCTGCTCCCCCCGGAACCCTTCGGCCCAGGGGATCAGAAGCGATTCCAGCGCCACCTGCTGCTCGTTCGGCGAGCCCGGCGGCTGGTTCCGCAGCCTGGTCAGGCGATCTAGATAACAGAACAGATTTCGGCTGTCCATGCGCTGCAGCACGCTTTCCGGCATCACGCCCGCCGGGGCCTGCGAACGCCCGGTGACCCGCGCCCGGATCAGGTCTCTCAGCAGCCGTTCCAGCCAGCCTATCGCGAACACGGCATCGGCCTTGGCCCAGCGTGCCGCCGCATCCAGCGGTCCCAGCTTCCCTGCCACGACGGCGCCGAGGTCGTCCCGGAAGCGCGCCGGCAGCTCGGCCTTCCCTTCGCGGACGAAGGCCACCGCACGCAGCGGCGCTCCGCCGGCCAGCGCCAGGGCCTCGGCCCAGTCGGCCTGGTCGTCCAGCCCCGCGAGCCAGGCAAGAGCCGTGGCCGGCGCCGGCAGCGAGACCCGCAGCATCGCGCAACGGCTGAGAATGGTGGCCGGCATGCCCGAGAGCGTGTCCGCCACCAGGATGATCAGCGCATCCCCCGGCGGTTCCTCCAGAGTCTTCAGCAGGCTGTTGGCCGCGTTCAGCGTCATGGCGTCGGCCGGCTCTATCACCGCCGCCTTGCCGCCGCCGGCATGGCTCTTCAGTCCGATATTCGCCACCAGGGCCCGCACCTGATCTACCGAGATCCGCGCCTTGCCCTCCTCCGGCGAGATTCGCATCGCATCCGGGTGATGCCGCCCTTGCGCGGGCCAGACGGGCCGCATCGGCCCGCCGCTGGCGCGCTCTCTGCCGCTGCTGCCGGCGAGGTAACGCGCACACAGCCAGTCGGCCAGCACCCGCTTGCCCGTGCCGGCCGGGCCGCTTATCAGCAAGGCATGGCCGAGGCGCCCGGCCGTGCGATTGCGTTCGAGCCCCTGACAGATATCGTCCAGCCAGGTAATCTCTTTTTTTTCAATATCTTCAGTCACTTTTCTAATCTACTTTCGCCGTGAGTCGATCGATATGACGCCCGATCTCCTTCTGCACCGACTGCAGAGGCCGGCTGGCGTCCACCACGGCATAGCGATCCGGCGCGGCGGCGGCCAGCGCAAGATAACCGGCCCGGACCCGCTCGAAGAAGGCGCCCTCTTCGTTCTCGAAGCGATCGGTGATGCCTCGTTCCCGGCTGCGTTGACGACTCACGGAGAGCGGGGCGTCCAGCAGCAGCGTGAGATCGGGCCACAGGCCCGGGTGCACGATATCCGCGATCTGGCGTATCCGGCCGGTATCCTGGCCGCGACCGTAACCCTGGTAGGCCAGCGTGGCATCCGTGAAGCGGTCGCAGACGACCCAGTCGCCTCGCTCCAGGGCCGGGAGGATGAGGTTCTCCAGGTGCACGGACCGGGCCGCGAACATGAGCAACAGCTCCGCCGCCGCCGGCACGGGCTCCGCCCGCTCGGCGAGCACGAGGTCGCGGATGTCTTCGGCCAGCGGAGTGCCGCCCGGCTCCCGGGTGCTGACGACGCCCAAACCGGCGGCGCCGATGCGCTCGCAGATGAACCCTACGCTGGTGCTCTTGCCGACCCCCTCGATGCCTTCCACCGTGATGAAGCGCCCCCTCGCCATACTCAGCGCCTCCGCTCCCGCAGCCGTTCGAGATAGCGCTCCACGGCGGCTTCGTGCTCTTGCCGCGTGACCGAGAAGTAATGGCTGCCGTCCGGCTCGCCCGTGGCCACGAAGAACAGCGCCTCGCCGGGCGCCGGATCCACCGCCGCGTCCAGGGACGCACGGCCCGGCAGGGCGATCGGGGTCGGCGGCAGACCCGAGCGGGTATAGGTGTTGTAGGGGGTATCCGTGCGCAGGTCCCGGCGCCGAATATTGCCGTCCCAGTCCTCACCCAGGCCGTAGATGACCGTGGGGTCCGTCTGCAGACGCATGCCGCGCTCCAGCCGTCGGCTGAATACGCCGGCGATGCGCCGGCGCTCGTCGTCCCGGGCGGTCTCCTTCTCGATGATCGAGGCGAGGATCAGCGCCTCGTAGGGCGAGCCGAGCGGGATGTCGTCCCGGCGAGATTTCCATGCGGCGTGCAGCTGTTCCTGCATCAGTGCGTAGGCGCGGCGCAGGATGATCACGTCCTCGCTGTCCCGCGGGAAATGGTAGGTCTCCGGGAACAGCAGGCCCTCAGGGTGCTCCTCCCCGGCCTCGACCGCTTCGAGCAGCGCGGCCGGCTCGTAAGGGCTCAGGGTGGCCAGGATCGCCGGGTGCTCCTGCAGCGCGCGCACGGCCTCGGCGGTGGTCCAGCCCTCCACGATCGTGAAGCTGTAGAGGCGCACGTCGCCCGCGACGAACTTGGCGAGCGCCTCCGCGGCGCTCAGGCCCGGCTGCAGCACGTACTCGCCGGCCTTGATCCGGGCCGCCTCGCCGGACAGGCGGCCGTACCAGGAGAGCACGGCGGGGTGGCGCAGCATGCCCCTCGCCGCCAGATCCGCCGTCACTCGCGCGAGCGGCGTCCCGGACGGGATCTCCACCACCGCCGGCGCCTCCAGGGCGAGCGGGCGATGCAGCTCTGCCCGCGCCCACAGCAGGGTACAGCCCAGCGCCACCGCCAGGGCCAGCATGCCGGCCAGCGCCGCCATTATGAGCCTCGTCATACTGCTCTCATTCCGTCAGTCCCGCCGCCTCGAGCGCAGCGGTGATTCTCGCGGTCAGCGGGCCCCGTGCCCACTCGCGCTTCCCCAACCGTGCGACCGGCCAGAGTACGTACTGGCTGTTGGTCAGGAAGAGTTCGTCCGCGGCCATTACCTCGGCCGGCTCGACCTCCCGGACCGTCATATCGAGCCCCAGTTCGTCGGCCAGCTGCAGCACGCGGCCGCGCATGATGCCGGCCACGCCGGCATGGGTGAGCGCAGGCGTGACCAGCCGTCCCTCGCGCACCAGGAACAGGTTGCTCATGGTAGCGCACACCACCCGGCCGTCGCCGTCCAGCATCAGGCCTTCGACGATATCGTTCGCCTCATCCTGATCGTCCCATTCGGCCCGGGCAAGCACCTGTTCCAGCCGATCGAGGTGCTTTAGGCCGGCCAGCGCGGGATTGCGGCCGAGGCGGGTGCGGCACCAGCGCACGGCGACGCCGCCCTCCCGTCGCTCTTCCGACCGGTCGCGGGCCGGGCCGATGCCCGCCAGCAGCCGGGCATCGGAATGCCGGTAGGCGTAGCCCCGCTCGCCATCGCCACGGGTCGCCACCAGTTTCAGGACGGCCCTGCCGCGATCCGCTGCGGGAACCCCGTCGACTATCCGGGCGATGAACTCCTCGATGCGTCGACGCGCAGGCAGGCGCAGCGAGAGCCGGTCGGCGCCGAGGCGAAGACGCTCCAGGTGCCGCTCGAGCAGCCGGGGCCGCCCGTCGCGCACGGCGATAGTCTCGAACAGCCCGTCCCCGTAAGCGAACCCCCGGTCGTCGGGCCCCGGCGCATCGGCCTCGCCGTCGAGGTAATGCCAGCGCATCACGAGGCGCCCTGCCCCTGATCCTGCACCTGACCCTGCCCCTGTCCCAGGGCCAGCAGCAGCCCCTTCGCCTTGGCGCGGGTCTCGGCCAGTTCGTGTTGCGGCTCCGAATCCGCGACGATGCCGGCACCGGCCCGCAGGGTCAGTTCGTTGCCGTCGGTCACCACGGTCCGGATCAGGATGTTCAGATCCAGGCTGCCGTCCCGGGATAGGTAACCGAAAGAGCCGGTATAAGCGCCGCGGGGACCGGACTCCAGCGCGGCGATGATCTGCATGCAGCGGACCTTCGGGCAGCCGGTGATCGTGCCGCCGGGGAACACGGCAGCGATGGCGCGGCCCGGCGTCACGCCGGGCTCGAGCTCGCCGGTGACGTTGCTGACGATGTGGTGCACGTGGCGGTAGGTCTCGATGCTCATCATCTCGTCGACCCGCACCGTGCCGGGCCGGCAGATGCGGCCGAGGTCGTTGCGCTCCAGGTCGATGAGCATGACGTGCTCGGCCCGCTCTTTCGGGTGCGCCAGGAGTTCTGCGCTGAGCGCCCGGTCGTCCTGACGGCTGGCGCCCCGCGGCCGCGTGCCGGCGATCGGGCGCGTGGAGGCGATGCCGTCGGCGAGGCGGAGCAGCCGCTCCGGCGACGAGGAGATCACGGAATGCTCGCCGACCCGCATGAGGCCGGCGAAGGGTGCGGGGTTGGCGCGGCGCAGCCGCCGATAGATGATCGACGGCGTCATCCCCGCGGCGAGTCTGCCGTGCCAGAGTCGGGACAGATTCGCCTGATAGACGTCTCCCGCGGCGATATGGGCCTTCGCCGCGGCCACCGCCGCGAGATAGTCCGCGGGCGGCTCTTCCTCGGCCGCGCCCGCCAGTGCAGGTCCGCCCGCGTCGGTGTCGCTCCGTGCCGCACCGGCGTCGGCCGCCATCCTGCCGAGGCCGCCGTCGCTGCCGGGCTCCGCCACGGCCCAGGTGCGGCCGTTCTGCCGGTCCCGGATCAGGGCGCCACGCACCCGGGTGGCGAGCGCGACGGGCAGGCCCGCCGGCGCCGTCAGCCGCAGCCCGGGCTCGATCTCGCCGGCAAGCTCGTAGCCCAGGTAGAGGAACCAGCCGCCGGCGAAGGGCGCCGCGCCGGCGCCGGTCGCCTCACGCCCCCACCAGAGGTCCAGGGAATCCAGGAATCCTGCGCCGACCGGTACGTCCGCCGGCGCGACGAGCCGTCCGCCGGCTTCCAGCCGCAGCGTCTCGCCGGGCAACGCGAACAGCAGGTCGTAGCGGGCCTGGGAATTGGCGCCCTCGACGCTTTCCAGCAGGAAGGGATAGCGCTCCGGCCATGCGTCGTGCATGGCCAGCAGGTCGGCACTGGCCGTGAGTTCACGAACCGGCTTCATGGGGGATCGTGCGGCAATGGTCCTGCGGCGCACCGGCACCGCCCGCGTACCCGGCTGCCGTCAGACCGCCCGGAAGATCAGCGTACCGTTGGTGCCGCCGAAGCCGAAGGAGTTCGACATGGCCACCTGCAGCTTCGCATCGCGGGCCGTGTTGGGCACGTAGTCCAGATCGCACTGAGGGTCCGGGTTGTCCAGATTGATGGTCGGCGGCAGCACCTGATCGCGGATCGCCAGTATCGAGAAGATGGCTTCCACCGCGCCGGCAGCGCCGAGCAGGTGGCCGGTGGTCGACTTGGTGGCGCTGACCGGCAGCGCGGCCGCGTGATCGCCGAAGCAGCGCTTGATGGCCACCGTCTCTGCGATGTCGCCCGCGATCGTGGACGTGGCGTGACCGTTCAGGTGGTCGACGTCGTCCGGGTTGAGCCCGGCATCGCCGAGTGCCGCAGCCATGCTCTTGCGGGCGCCCTCGCCGTCTTCGGGCGGCAGGGTGATGTGGGAGGCATCGCCGCTCATGCCGAAACCGACGACCTCGGCGAGGATGGGCGCACCGCGGGATTTGGCGTGCTCGTACTCCTCGATCACCAGGCAGCCCGCGCCGTCCGCGAGCACGAAACCGTCCCGGTCCCGGTCGAAGGGACGGCTGGCACGCTGGGGCTCGTCGTTGCGGGTGGACAGTGCCCGCGCCGCGCAGAAGCCGCCGAGACCGAGCGGCGTCGTTGCATATTCCGCGCCGCCTGCCAGCATCACGTCGGCGTCGCCCCAGGCCACCGAGCGGGCCGCCAGGCCGATGCTGTGGGTGGAGGTCGTACAGGCGGTGACGACGGCCAGGTTCGGTCCCGTCAGGCCGTGCATGATGCTCACGTGACCCGAGATCATGTTGATGATGGCACCCGGTATGAAGAACGGCGAGATACGCCGCGGGCCCTGATTCAGGTACTTCTCGTGATTGGCCTCGATGGTGGCGATGCCGCCGATGCCGGCGCCCATGGCCACGCCGATGCGGCCGCGGTTGTCGTCGGTCACCTCCAGGCCGCTGGCCGCGAGCGCCTGGTTGCAGGCGGCGACGCCGTACTGCACGAAGGTATCGATCTTGCGGGCTTCCTTCTTCGGGATGCCGTGCTCTTCCGGATCGAAATCCTTCACCAGACCGGCGAAACGGGTCGCGAACGGCTCCGGGTCGAAGTCCGTGATGGGAGCCATTCCCGGGCGGCCTTCCACGACATTCTTCCACGCCGCGTCGACGGTGTTGCCGACGGGCGAGATGATGCCGAGTCCGGTAACGACTGCGCGGCGTCTCTCCACGGGATTACCTGTTCGGGATGGGTGACAAGAGGATGGCAAGGGAAGCGCGGGCCGGGCGCACCGCGCCGGCCCGTGCCCGTGACATCAGGAGGATTCCGACTTGCGGGCGTTGATATAGTCGATGGCCTGCTGGACGGTGGTGATCTTCTCGGCTTCCTCGTCCGGTATCTCCGTCTCGAACTCCTCCTCGAGGGCCATGACGAGTTCCACCGTATCCAGCGAGTCGGCGCCGAGGTCGTCGACGAAAGAAGCATCGTTGGTGACCTCTTCCTCCTTCACCCCGAGCTGCTCGGCTACGATGCTCTTGACCTGTTCTTCAATGCTGCTCATTGCTTCTGTTTCTCCTTCGCAGAGACTGCCTGAATTCTATTGCCGGACCGCGGGAGAGTCCCCCAATCGGCGATCCGCGCCGGCTCCGGCTTTCATCTGAACGCAGCCGCTGCCGCGATCACCCCTTGCGCCGCCCGTCCGGGCCCCGGCGCCTCCGAGGGCCGGTATTGTATTGGAAAACCGGCCAACCATTCTACAGCACGGTCATCGGGGGCCGGACGCCTTTCAGATCATATACATACCGCCGTTCACGTGCAGGGTCTCGCCGGTGATGTACGCGCCCGCCGGCGACGCCAGGAATACCGCCGCCGCCGCGATGTCCGCCGCCTCGCCCAGCCGGCCGAGCGGGATCTGCCCGAGCAGCGTTTCCTGCTGACCCTCCTCCAGCGCGCCGGTCATGTCGGTGCGGATGAACCCGGGTGCGATGACGTTGACGGTGATGCCCCGGGAGCCGACCTCCCGCGCCAGTGATTTCGAGAAGCCGATGATGCCGGCTTTGGCGGCTGCATAGTTCGACTGTCCGGCGTTACCCATCACACCCACCACGGAGGCGATGCTGATGATGCGTCCCGCGCGCTTCTTCATCATGCCGCGCAGGCAGGCCTTGCTCATGCGATAGACCCCGGACAGGTTGGTCTGCAGAATCTCGTCCCACTCGTCCGGCTTCATCCGCAGCAGGAGATTGTCCCGGGTGATGCCGGCGTTGTTCACCAGGATGTCCGGCGGCACTTCCAGTCCGCCGGTCAGTGCCTCCACGGAAGCCGGGTCGGAGACGTCCAGCACGGCCCCCTCGCCCTGCCCGGCGAGCCGTTCGCCGATGGCCCGGGCGCCGGCCTCGGAAGTGGCGGTGCCGATCACCCGCGCGCCCGCGGCAGCCAGCCCGTCGGCAATGGCGGCGCCGATGCCCCGTGAGGCACCCGTCACCAGGGCCGTCTGCCCCTCCAGCAGGTCGGCAGCGAAAATTCCAGCCATCGGTTACTCCTCTTCTTCCAGCATTGTGTCCAGGGCCGCCGGCGTATCCAGGGCCGCATGGGGCAGCGAACGATCGATACGCCGGCCCAGCCCCGCCAGCACCTTGCCGGGACCGCATTCGACCACCCGGTCGGCGCCTTCGGCTGCGAAGCGCTGCACCGTCTCCACCCAGCGCACCGGGCTGTAGAGCTGGCGCACCAGCGCGTCGGCGATCGCCGCCGGATCGGACTCGACCGCCACGTCGACGTTGTTGACCACGGCCATCGCGGGCGGCCCGATCGACACGTCCTGCAGCGCCGCCCGAAGACGGTCGGCCGCCGGGCGCATCAGCCGGCAGTGCGACGGCACGCTGACCGGCAGCAGCATGGCCCGGCGCGCGCCGCTCTCCTTCGCCACCTCGATCGCGCGCTCCACGGCCGGCTTTTCGCCGGCGATGACGACCTGGCCGGGTGCGTTGTAGTTGACTGCCTCGACCACACCCGCTGACGCTGCCTGCTCACAGGCCGCGCGGACGGCGTCGTCGTCCAGCCCCAGTACGGCGGCCATGGCACCGGCCTCTTCCGCCACCGCCTCCTGCATGAATCGGGCCCGCTCCCCGACCAGCCGGACCGCCCCGGTGAACGACAGCGCGCCGGCCACGACCAGCGCCGTGTATTCGCCCAGAGAGTGGCCCGCGACCCACGCCGGCGCGGGTCCGCCCCGCTCCTGCCATACGCGCCAGGCGGCCATGCCCGCCGTCAGCATCAGCGGCTGGGTGTTCACGGTCAGCCCCAGCTCCTCCTCCGGCCCTTCCCGCGACAGACTCCATAGATCACGCCCGAGTGCCTCGCCGGCCTCCTCGTAGGTCCGGCGCACGATCGGGAACGCCTCGGCGAGTTCCGTCTGCATGCCGAGAGACTGCGAGCCCTGGCCCGGAAACACGAATGCTGTCTTCACACGGTCCTCCCCTCTTTGCTGGCGCCGGCGGCGGGCGAGGCGTCTCCTCCCCGCTGCGGCTGGCCGGATTATAACGTCTGTGCGTTCGGTCTCCGGTGCGACCATCGCAGCGCGCCAAGCCCGGCGGCGACCCCGCCCAGGGCACCGTAACGATGGGCTTCCACCAGCACTGGTCCGCCGGCCGTCTGCTCGGCTCCCGGCAGGGGCCCGGCCAGCGCCTCCCAGATGAGCTTGCCCGCCAGCAGTGCCGCGAGTATCACCGCGGCAGGATCCCGGTCTCGCACGGCCGGTACGAGTCCTCCCGCCAGCAGTCCGTGCAGGACGCCGGACAGGCCGACGTACCAGGCTACGCCCGGCTGCAGCACATACAGCGCCGCGGCAATCGCCGCGGCGGAGGCCACGATGATCACCCACCAGAGCGCCGCGCCGTACTCGCGCCCGGTCAGCCAGCCCACCAGGGCAAGACCGGCCAGGTTCAGCAGCAGGTGGCCGGGGCCGAGATGAACCAGGTGCCCCGTTACGAGCCGCCACCATTCGCCGTCGGCTATGGCGGCCCGGCTGTAGCGCAACGCGGCCGCCCCGTCGTCCCCGGCCGCCGCCACCGCGAGTGCCGCGCACGCCAGCACGGCAAGAGGAACCTTCGCGCCGCCGAAGGAGTCCCACCAGCCGTCAGCGGAATTGCCGGTTCGTAACCCCATGTTTGCTACAATTTCGTTGATTGAAGGACAGCGCTCGAACGCTGTACACGTGGCTTCCCTGGTTTTCCCCGGAGCAGAGATATCGTGCAACATTACCTGACTTGCGAGGCGTCGGACGCGCGCGTCGCCGCGGGCGCAACCCGCCAGGCCGGCTTCACACTGATCGAGATCATGGTCGTGGTGGTCATCATCGGCCTGCTCGCGGCCATCATCGCACCGAACGTCATCGGCCGCATCGACGACGCCCAGATATCCAAGGTCAAGCAGGATATC
>Ga0102938_10002318_pt1 | contig 14446 bp, 5 predicted proteins | sample SalPonR2_B_D2_MG_FD_84516 | JGI IMG/M metagenome (GOLD analysis project Ga0102938, IMG submission 84516) | Salt pond soil microbial communities from South San Francisco under conditions of wetland restoration - Salt Pond MetaG R2_B_D2_MG | ecosystem: Environmental > Aquatic > Marine > Intertidal...
ATCACGTCTGCATCAACGTCGTGACCTACGGTCCCGGCGGGAAGTTCTGCATGACAGATCGTGGCCGCAGCGCGTTGCGGCAGTCAGAGTCGCAGTTTACCGTCGGGCCGTCCTCGTTGCACTGGACCGGAACACAGTTGGAGATCGACGTGAACGAGATGGCTGCCCCGCCGCAGATCGGACGGCTCTGCGGGCGGATCACGGTGCGGCCATCGGCGGTGACGGGGGTCGAACTGCCCCTGACAGATGATGGCGCCCATGTCTGGCGCCCCTTTGCACCGGTGGCAGAGATCGACGTCGACCTGAACGGCAAGGGCTGGGCGTGGACTGGCCACGGGTATTTCGACGCAAATTTCGGCACCCGCGCGCTGGAAGAGGATTTCTCCTACTGGACATGGGGTCGGTTCCCGACCGATGGCGGCGCGGCCTGTTTCTACGACGCCACGCGTCTGGACGGCAGCAGATTGGCGCAGGCCATCGGCTTTGACCGCGCGGGCGGTGCAGAAACGCTGCCGCTGCCCGGCAAGGCCCCGATCAAGCGCAGCAAGTGGTTGGTCAAACGTGAGACACGCGCCGATTCCGGCTATCGCCCGCAGGAAGTGCTGGCGATGCTGGACGCACCGTTCTACACCCGCTCGGCGGTCAGGACACAGTTGGACGGGCAGGAAACCGTCGGTGTGCATGAAGCGCTGGATCTGCGGCGTTTCAGGTCCCCCCTGATCAAGCCGATGCTTGCCCTGCGCGTCCCGCGGCGGGCGGGATGGACCTTCGGCGCAGTGGACAGTTAGCCACAACTCTTTCGGCAATCCGGGCAGGTAAGACGGTGCTCCTGCATCCGCATGGCGTCAGACTGCCGAAGCCGGGATTTGGCCCGCGCGAACGGCCGCTATTGCAATTCGATCGACACGCGGCCAGAGGCACCCTTGGCGTCGATAACCGACAGGGTTGTGAACCCCGGACCGACCACCGGGGCAATGAATTCCGGCCGCCGAAGCCCGGTGGTCAGAACCGCGCCATCGGCCATCAAGGTATAGGGCGGCAGCCCGCCGCGTAGCTTGATCGGCACGCCTGCCTCGCTGGCGACAAGGCGCGCACCCTCGGGCGGAAAGGTCAACTGCAAATCCGGCAGCCTGTCAGACGGGCCAAAACGTTGCAGCGGATCGGGCAGTTGGGCGCGGCTGACCAACAGGGTGTCCGGCGGCGGCGGCGCAAGCGGCTCAAACCGCGCTTCGGCACGGCCCAGCGCCTCGAACAGCAGCGGCGCGGCCAAGTCACCGCCAAAGGCGCCCGGCACGGGGGTGCCATCCGGTCGGCCGATCCATACCCCCGCGACATGGCGCCCGGTCCAGCCCAGCGCCCAGGCATCGCGGTGCCCGTATGAGGTCCCGGTCTTGTAGGCAACGCGGCCCGGCGGACCCGAAGCGGGCGGCGGCATCAATTCCGCCAGAATGTTGCCTACCTGCCAGGCGCTGCTGCGGCTGAGAATGCGATGCGTGGTCAACGCGCCTTCGACAGCGCTGCCGGAGTGCCAACGCAGAGGCAAGGGATCGCCCCCCCGCGCGAGCGCCGCGTAGAGCTGAACCATGTCTTCCAGCGTCAGGCCCACCCCCCCGAGGGCAAGCGCCAGCCCGGCAGCGCCCCCCTGAATCCCGGGCTTCAGCCCGGCGGCCTCCATCGCGGCCATCAGATGTGCGGGGCCAAGCGCCTCTGTCAGGCGGATGACCGGAATGTTGAGTGACAGCTGCAACGCCCTGCGGACAGGCAATTCCCCACGGAATTGCCCGTCGAAATTCTGCGGCGCGTAATTGCCGAACTGGACCGGGGCATCGAGGATCAGGGTTTCGGGATGGGCAAGGCCGCGGTCGAAGGCAAGTCCATAGACCAGCGGTTTCAGTGTCGACCCCGGAGAACGCTGGGCCTGCGTCATATCGACGAACCCCTGCCCGGCCGTGTTGGTATAGTCCGGAGAGCCGACAGAGGCGAGGATCTCTCCCGTCTTGTGATCGGCGAGCACCAGCGCCACGGAAAGCCGTTCGTCGCGGCCGGACATATAGCGGCGGGCCAGATCCTCAAGGCTTGTCTGCAAGGTCAGGTCAAGCGTCAGATCGTGCGGGCCCGGACCACCTGATAGGGCGCGATCCGCCATATGCGGGGCCCATTGCGGCATCGGTTGGCGGTCAAGAGGCGCCGGATCCAGCTGATCGGAGCGCGCAGCCTCCATCGGGATGACCCCTGCCCCGGCCATGCGCTGCAAAACCCGGTTTCGGGCCAGACGGGCGGCCTCAGGGTGACGGTCGGGGCGACGGCTTTCGGGCGCTTGCGGCAAGGCCACCAGTAGCGCGGCCTCCGCCGGGGTCAGGCGCCCCGGCTCCTTGCCCAGCCAGATCAGCGAAGCGGCGCGTAGACCTTCGACGTTGCCGCCATAAGGGGCCAGCCGCAAATACAGGCTCAGGATATCCTGCTTGGACAACCGCCGTTCCAAGGCAAGCGCAAGCCGCATCTGGCGCAGCTTTCCCCGCCACTGACCTGTCGGGCCGTCCTCCAGAAGGCGCGCGACCTGCATCGTCAGGGTGGACGCGCCAGACACGATTTCCCCATGCCGCACGGCCTGCGCGGTGGCGCGCGCGGTAGCCCGGATATCGACACCTGCATGACGGTAGAACCGCTTGTCTTCATAGGCGATCAGCATCTTGAAGAACAGCGGGTCCACCTGATCGAAGGATACCGCCATGCGCCACAGCCCATCGTCAATGGTATAGGCCCGCAGCAGCGCCCCGTCGCGGTCCCGCACCTCTGGCGAAGTCGCGTGCACCAGCACCGGTATTTCGGTTGCGTCGATGTAACTGTCAAACCTGTCGCGCGCGAACGCCGCCCCCCATAGCAACAGCACGAGGACTCCCAGCCGGTTCATGGCACGACCATTTCCCAAAGCCCCGGATAGCGCGTGACAAATCCCTGTTCGTCCACCTTCAGATGCGTCTCGAAATCGCTCTCAACGGCGGCGTATCGCACCAGGCCCCCACGTTCGCGCGTGTAGGTCTGGCTCAGCGGTGAGACGTCCGGGCCGGGAAATCGGATCCAGACAGACACGGTCTCCAGCCGCCCGACCTCTGGCAGGCGGCGCAACGGCATCATGTTGCTGGCGGGCGAAAAGCTGAGATCAATATCATCCGCCTTCGCCAAGTGGGGCTGCGGCTCCCCGTTCAGGGTCCAGTCGGTGCCGTCGCGTTGAAACCTCAGCGCGACCGCCTCGCCGCCGTAGTCACCGGTAATGTCCGTACTTGCAGTATGCCAGTTCTCGTCGCAGCGGATCACGTAATCCAGCGCCGCCCAGCCCAGCGCGTCCCGGAACCGGGCATGACCGACCAGCATCCATCCGGCGTCAAGACGGGCGAGGCGGCACTTGTCCTCCCCGTCCCGATCAAGAGCGCGCCATTGCATCGTCGCGACCGTTTCACCCGTCATGGCAGGATCGTTACGCGGCCCGAGGCCGTCGTCGCACGGTATTCAGGGCGATACATGTCCTCCACCAAGGCCGCCGGGTGATGAAAATTCCCCGGCGAGACGGCGCGCAGGATATAGGCCAGACGCAGCGGGCTGTCCGTTTCCTGATCCACGGCAGCAAGGAACCTGTCCGCCCGGAATTCGGTATGAATGGCCGAGGACAGCTTCAGCCAGTCCAGCGCGCGCAGGTCACCGGATTGCAGCAGGCTGGGGTTGTCGATCTCGAAACCCGCGGGCAGCGCATCGTCGATCATCAGGCGCGCGCCGGTCTTTTCAGCAGGTTTCACCGTCAGAACGGCCACCATCCGATCACCCGCCCGGATCTCTTCCACGGGCGCGCCGTCCAACGTGTAATACTGCCGCGTCAGCGCGTAGCCGAAGCCTGACGGATCCGTAGGGCCATTGGGCTTGCCCAGCGTGGTCAGCGTGATGTCTGTGGGCCGGTCCGAAGTATTGGTCAGGGTGACAGGGTCCAGTCCCTGCGCAGCAATCCTGCGCACGAAAGGCCCGGCAACCGGCGCACCATCCACTTCCAGACCGGACACTGTCGGATCCTGCACCATCGCATGTGCCGCCAGCAGCGACCAGGCCTGTTCCTGTGTGGACAGCGGCCTGTCGACCGAGGAGATGCGCCGCACCATGTCGGCGCGGTCCAACCCTTCGGACCGTGCCTCAACCGCAAGGGTCAGCACACCTGCGGCGTCGCGCAGGGTCGTCCCGTAATCGGTGCGGAACCCTTGCCGCGTCTCCACCGGAGTTTTCGCGATACGTGTCGCGGCCCGCCCGAACATGGCGTCGGCGCGTGGCTGATCGCCGTAGCTGGCAAGGGCAGCCCCCATCTGCGCCTGCGCCAGGGGCGTGGCAAAGGCTTCGGCGCGCTCATCCGCAAAGTAACGCAGGTCGCCCATCGCGGCTTCACCCTCGCGCGCCAGAACCATCAGGGCATAGGCGATCGCCTCCCCCCCCTCGGTAAAATCGGGCGCGTAGGCAACCCGGTTCTTGAGGTTGTCCAACGCGCTTCGGAAAGCTTGATCCGGCACGGAATAACCAGCGGCGCGCGCCCGGCTGAGGAAGTCCGTCACATAGGCGTCCAGCCAGAAATCGCCGGAATAGGCCCCCCACAGACCAAAGGCACCATTGGCGGCCTGGCGTGTCAGGATCTGCGTGACAGACTGTTGAATACGCAGGTCGATGGCGGGCTTGTCGCCAAGGCCCAAGGGCTCTGCGATGGCAGACATGTATAGCAAGGGCAACGCCTGCGAGGTGACCTGCTCTGTGCAGCCGTAGGGGTAGCGATCCAGAGAGGCGAGCAGGCCGGGGGCATCGAACCGTGCCAGCGGACCGGCCGAGATCATCGCCGAAGCACCGGCGGGCCGCAGATTGGCGAACACCTCCTGATCCAGCGTAAAGGTCTGCCCCGCGGCCAGTTGGAAACGGCGCGTGCTGCCCACATCAGGGTCATTGGCGCGCACGCCCAGGGTCAGCGTCTTGGTCAGGCGCGCGCCGTCAGGTGTGGTGATGGCAATCTCAATTCTGTGGTCCCCGACACCAGTGGCGGTCAGCGGCAGGCTCAATGCCTGCTTTTCTCCCTGCCCAAGCGTCACGGCAGCCGGCAGCACGCCCGTATCAAGCGTCACGCCATCGGCGCTGACCTCCAGCGGCATCTTGCCAGTTGCACCCTTGGCGTGGGTAAGTTCCAGCAAAAGCCGCGTTTCATCACCCGGCGCCAGAAAGCGCGGCAGGGCGGCGGAAATGACAACCGGATCGCGCACAAGCACATCCGCCTCCCCCGATCCGACGCCCGAGGGTGTCCAGGCCATGGCCATCAACCGCACCGTGCCGTTGAAGTCCGGAATGTCAAAGGACACCTCGGCCCGGCCATCCGCGTCCACCGGGACAAGACCAGAGAAGAAGGCAACCGTGGCCTCGGTCGGGGGTGGCGATTGCAGGCGCATCCCGGCGCCCGCGTCGCCGCCGGACCGGACCGTGCCCATGGCACCGTTCTGCCCATCGATCAAACGCCCGTAGATGTCGCGGATCTCGACCCCCAGCCGGCGCTGACCAAAGTAATGACCTGCCGGGTCCGGCGTGGCAAAGCCGGTCAGGTTCAGAATTCCAAGGTCCACGGCGGCCACGGTGACATAGGCGTTTTCCCCGGCGGCGACATTGTCGATCTGCACTGCGGCGGTCAGCGGGGCACGCGGTGCGGATTCCTCCGGAGCATCAAGGGTCACATCAAGTTTGGCATCACCCGGATCGACCCCGGCATGGGTCAGACCAAGGCTGCGCGCCGGGGCCTGGCCTGCCGCCACATCCATTGGGCGGATCACCTGGGCTGTCACGTAGACACCGGCACCCCAATCCCCGGTCACCGGCAGGGTCAGGGTGTTTTCGCCCTCGGTCACATCAACCGCCTGCATGGAGATCACGCGGTCGGCCAGAACCGTTACCAGCGCCTTGCCCGCGTAGCGCGGCACCATGCGCAATGTCGCGCTGTCGCCCTGACGATAGGCTGGCTTGTCCAGCGACAGTTCCAGCATGTCCGGCGTGTCAGCGGCGTCCGCCGGTGCATACCAGCCCGCTGAAAACTCCATGGACGCGGCGAGATAAGCCCCGTTCTTGCGCTCGACCACCACCTCATACTGGCCCCAGTCGACATCCGCCGCGATCTGCAAGGGATCGACGCCCAACCTGCCTTCGCCCGTGGCGACGGTTTCGCGCGTGGTCACAGGCTCCCAATACCAGTTGCCGTAGTTCTGATACCATTGATAGCGCGTGCGCACGCGGTTGACCTGCCAGACGACGTCCATGTCCTGCGCGCGCAGGTCAGGACCCACCGCGATGACCTGAAACCGCGCTTCCGCGCCTTCGGCAAATTCAGCTGCGGCGGGCTTGATCCCGATCATCGGGGTCGGCGGCGCGACCGGGCGGGTGATCGACCGCTCCACCGGGCGGCCGGAGGCCTCTGAAAGCCGCAGGGTGGCGCGGGCCTGCATCGGGCGCCCCTTGGGGTCCACATCCGGGATGGGCAAGTCCAGCTGCGCGGCGCCGGTGACGTCAGTTTTCAGATCCGGTGCAAAGCTTTCATAGCGCACAGCCGCCTGATCATCGTGGCGGCCGAAATTATACCCTGGAAAGCTGTCCAGAGTGGTCTGCGTGATCATCCGCAGTTCCCCTTCGATCGCCAGGTCCGCCCCCGGCGCACCAAAGAGATAGCGGGCCAAGATATCCAGCAGCGGTGGCGACAGAGGATTGATCAGCCCGTCCGGCAAGGAAAGGTCGAAATCGATTCGTTCGGGAACGAAATCCTCGACCAGAACGGCCTCGGACGCCAGCGCCTCACCTTTCGGGTCGGCATAAAGACCGACGCGCCACGTCCCGCGCGGGACCGATGGCGCCAGCGGCAGGGTAAACACATGCCCGCCTTCGCTGCCCCCGTCCGAAATATGGCGCGAATGTTCTACGCCGTCCGGGCGCGTCAGCACGACGGTCAGCGGCACATCCGCAACCGCCTGCGCCCGCGCATCGCGCAACAACGCGGTGATGTTGATCTCTTCGCCGGCGCGGTAGGCGCCGCGATCGGTGGCAAGGAAGGCATCCAGCGGTCCGGCGGGCGCGCGACCGGCAACCCCCCGGTCGCTGAGATCAAAGGCCGGATCGCTGAGCGAGAGAAACGAGAGGTCGTCATCGCCACGCTTGGCCATGACCAGCGCGGGCGCGCTACCCCCTTCACCCCGGAAAAGCCCCGGCGCGAAACGGGCCACGCCATCGGCATCGGTGGTCACAGTTTCCAGCACACGGTTGGCGGCGGCCATCAGAGACACCTCCAACCCGGCCATCGGGGTCGCGTCGCCAAGGTCGCGCGCAAAGACAGTCAGGCCATCGGTGCCTTGCAACGTGGTGAGGCCGATATCGGACAGGATGAACCACTGCGTTGCGCGGCCGTCATTGTCTTGCCCCGGGTCCGGAACGGCGGCGGTCAGCGCGTAGATCCCCGCAGGCAGATCGCCCAGCACGTCGCCCATGGGCAGGCGAGTCAGCATGTCGGCGTTCAGACGGTTTTCGACGTCGCCTGAACCGGTCCATATCTGCTCGGCGATGTCGCGGGCGAAATACTCTTCATCGTAGCGGCCGAGCGGACGGGCGAAATAATTGTCCTGAATGGCCCGGATCAGATTTCGGTCGGAGACGCGACGCAGCGTCAGATCAACCTCGTCAAGGTTCACCGTCTCGATGGGCAGGCCCGCATCCGCCGTGCGCGGCAGCACATAGGCGCGGCCCGGAAAGCTGACCGCGGGCGTCCGGTCCCGCACATAGGCCGTGATCGGAACATCGCGGATCAACGCCTCTCCCGACCGGGCCGGCAGCCCCGACCGGAATGTGATGGTATAGCGGGCGCCATGTTCCAGCCCGGTCACGCACAGCCGCTGATCATCCTGCACGACTGCCAGTCTTTGATCGGGCAGCTTGACGTATGGTCCATAGTCCTGCCCGGCGCGGATCAGCGGCTCGGTAAAGCTGGCGCAGATGCGCGGTGACGCGCTATCGGCCTCGACCACGTGATCCTCGACCCGGAAACCGTATTTGCCGATGGCCTCGTCCAAAAGCTCGGAGATTTCCGACCGCGCGCCAAGGCTTTCGGCCAGACGCAGGGCCGGGATCATGTCGCGGCCGCGCGCGCCGACCTCCAACGCCAGAGCCAGATCATGCAGGGCATTGATCCGCATGTCCCCGCTTTCGGACCGGAGATACCCGTTGATCGCCGCCAGAAATGCGCGCGTCTGGTGCTTGCGTTCGTCGGCGCCCTGCTCCGTGGCGGCATATTCCGCGCCCCACTGGCCATATTGCAGCCATAGCGCGGCGGAATCGCTTTGCGCCAGCGCGGCACCGGTCCAATGGAGCGCATCGCGCAGATTGCCGGCGTCACGGGCTTTGGTCGCGGCATCCAGCAAGGCCGTTTCCGTCCATTGCCCGCCTGCGTGACGCAGAGCGATATCCATGGCCTCGTCCAGCGCGCGGTCCAGATCCTCGGAGCGAAGGAAATCCAGATCCGCACGGCGCGTCGCGGCCAGCGTCAGGGCCTCTTGAGGTGTCTCGACCACCCGGGCGGAGATCGCCCCCTCATAAGACGTCCGGTCGATCACCTCGGATTTCGGAAAACAGGCGTTGCTGCGGCTGTTGAAGGTGAACGCCACGCATTCAGCGGCGTTCAGGCAGACGTTCTCACAGGCATCGAGCGTCGTGTCGAACAGGGCCTGCATGTCATTTCCGGCATAATCGATGTCGCGTGTAACCACAAATCGCCGGTCGGGCATGGCATCCTGCGCTTGAGCGGAAGACAGACATCCAAGGGCCAACATGAGGCCCAATGCAAAACGTCGCATAAAAAAGCTCCTATCCGATCAATGAATGGAAGCGTGCCATGCGGACAGGCACAAAACAAGGATTCTACGGGGTCAGGTATCCCTGACCCATGCCCCCATCGTAGGCGGCTCCGCTTAACAGGATGTTCACCTGAATTGGGCAAAGGTGACCTGAACTCGGGTCGGAGGGCACCTAATGAACCTGGCCGATCGCCTGGCCGACGAAAGGCGCGCACGGCTCGCCGCGGAACGATTGCTGGAACAGAAGCAGGCGGAACTCTACGAGGCGAACCGCAGGCTTGGACGTCACGCGCTGCAACTCCGCAACGAGATCCAGGAGACCCGCTCTGAGGTCAAGGTGGTGCGCGACGAGAACCAGCGCGTGATGCACCAGCTTGGCGAGGCGACGCAGAAGATCGAGGTCGTCACCGAGCAGCTCTGGAGCGCGCTGGAAACCATCCGCGACGGATTTGCCATGTGGGATGAGCAGTTTCATCTGGAACTGGCCAATCCGGCCTATCTGCATGTCTTCGAGGGTGTCGAAAGCATTGCGCCGGGCGTGCACTACAGCCATGTGCTGGACGTGATGGTCAAGGAAGGGATCGTGAACCTTCAGGGCGAAAGCCCCGACGACTGGACCACGCGGATGCTGGACCGCTACCGTCAGGACCCGATCCCGAACGAGACTTTGCGGCTCTGGGACAACCGGTTCATCAAGCTGCGCGACCGGCGCCTGCCCGACGGCGGCATCGTCTCTCTGGGCGTCGACATCACGGATCTCATGCGCATGTGGTCCGCGGTGGAGGAAATGCCCGACGGTTTCGTGATGTATGATGCCGACGACCGTCTTTTGATGTGCAACGGTCAATACCGGGACATCTACAAGGTGAGCGCCCCCGTCATGAAGCGCGGCAACACCTTCGAGGAGATCCTGCGCTACGGTCTGAAACACGGCCAGTATACCGAAGCCATCGGCCGCGAGGAGGAGTGGCTGGAAAAGCGACTTATGGTGCATCGCAACCGCAATGAGTCAGAGATCGAACAACAGTTGAGCGACGGCCGCTGGTTGCGCGTCTATGAAAGGCAAACCAGCGACGGCGGCCGCGTCGGCCTCCGGGTGGACATCACCCAGATCAAGGAGAACCAGAAGCGCCTCAAGGAAGCCATGAGCCGCGCCGAGGCGGCAAACCGCGCCAAATCCGCCTTCCTTGCCAACATGAGCCACGAGATCCGGACCCCGATGAACGGGGTGGTCGGCATGGCCGATCTGATCATGGACACCGAGCTTTCCGAAGAACAGCAACTCTACGCCGAGACCATCCGCAGCTCTGGCGAGGCGCTGCTGGTGATCATCAACGACATCCTCGACTATTCGAAGATCGAAGCCGACAAGCTGCAACTGCACCTTGAGCCCTTCGATCTGGAACGCGCGGTCCATGAAGTGGTCATGTTGTTGCAGCCCACCGCACGGGACAAGGACATCCCGTTGTTCATCGACTACGACATGTTCCTGCCGACACGGTTCATCGGCGATGCGGGCAGGGTGCGCCAGATCCTGACAAACCTGCTGGGAAATGCCGTCAAATTCACTGTCCAGGGCCACGTTCTGGTCCGTGTCGTCGGGGTGCCCGAGGCAGGCGGAAGTTCAGCGATACACATCACCGTCGAGGATACCGGCATCGGTATCCCGGCCGAAAAGGTCGACGACATCTTTGGCGAATTCAATCAGGTCGAGGATGAGGCCAACCGCCAGTTCGAGGGCACGGGGCTTGGCCTGGCCATCACGCGGCGGCTTGTCGAACTCATGGGGGGCGAGGTCTGGGTCGATTCCGAACTTGGCAAGGGCAGCTGTTTCGGTCTGCGGATCCTGTTGCCCGCCGAAGAACCCGCGGTCTTCGAGACGGCCCTCCTGCCGGAAAGCCTGCGGCGCGTCATGGTCGTCGACGATCACAGCACGAACCGCAACATCCTGTCCAAGCAGCTTGCGATCCTCGGACTGGAAACCGCCTTCTGCAAGACGGGCGCCGAGGCGCTCGATCAGATTTCATGGAACCCGGATCTGATGCTGATAGAACAGGACCTGCCCGACATGAGCGCACAGGATCTTGTCGCGCAATTCTGCAAGGGAGGGCGTGGAATCCGCATGATCATCATGTCCGATAATCCCGCTCAGGTGAAACCGCAAAACGGGGTGGAGGTGGACGCCGTCCTGCAAAAACCGATCCCCCGGCGGTCGCTGTTCTCCGCTCTGGAACGGATCGGTGCGACCCGGTTGTCCGTTGCCAGCCCACCCGCGACCGCCACCAGCGAACCCCAAGCACCGACCCTGCCGGAAGACGACGGGCTGCTGGATGTTCTTGTGGCCGAAGACAACAAGACAAATCAGCTGGTCTTTCGCAAGATGGCCAAGGATTTCAACGTATCGCTGCGCTTTGCCAACAACGGATTGGAGGCCGTGGCCGAGTTTTCGGCCAAACGGCCCGACATGATCTTCATGGACATCTCGATGCCGCAAATGGACGGAAAGCAGGCCACACGCGAGATCCGCCAGATCGAAGGGGCCGGTCCCCATGTGCCGATCATCGCGGTCACGGCGCATGCGATGTCAGGTGACCGTGACAGCATCATGCAAGCCGGGCTGACGGATTATCTGACGAAACCGCTGCGCAAGGCGGCGCTTGGCGAAAAGATCGACCTTTACGCACCTGCAAATATGAAACGTGCCGCCAACTGACAGGCGATCAGGCGGACAGGGACTGCGCCTCCGCCGGTCGCAGGAAGACCGGTCTGTCGGGTTCGGACATCTCGGGCTGGTAGCGGTAGCCTCCAAGATCGAAATCCATCAAACCTTCGGGATCGGTCAGACGCCGCTGGATGACAAAGCGTGCCATGGATCCTCGCGCCCGCTTGGCGTAAAAGCTGACAATCTTCGGTCCACCCGGCTTGTCCTCCATGAACTGCGGGGTGATCACGCGCAGTTTGAGGGCACTGTCGGGCACCGCACCGAAATATTCCTGACTCGCACAGTTCAAGAGCACATCGGTATTCAGCTTTTCGGCCTGCGCGTTCAGCGCCTTGGCGATCTGGTCACGCCAATAATCATAGAGGGTCGCGCCACGACGGGTCTTGAGCTTCGATCCCATCTCCAGCCTGTAGGCCTGCATGGCGTCTTGCGGGCGCAACAGCCCGTAAAGCCCGGAGAGGATGCGCAGGTGGTCCTGTGCCCACGCCATCTCCTCCGGCTCCAGCGACCCGGCCTCCAACCCAAGGTAGGTATCGCCGGCAAAGGCCAGTGCCGCGGGACGCAGATCCTCGGGACCGGGAGTGTCGCTGAAGGCACGAAAACGATCGCGGTTCAGGCGCGCGAGATCGTCCGACAGATCCATCAGGGACTTCAGATCCCCAAGGGTCAGATTGCGCGCCGTCCTTGCCAGCCGCTGCGCATCCGCTTCGAATTCGGGCGAGGTCATCCCGACCTTCCGCTCCTGCCAGTCCAGCCGCTTGGCCGGCGAAATCACCACGAGCATCCGTCGCCTCCTGAATCGTTGTCACCCCTGTCGAAGGAACTAGAACGGCCACGGAGCGAGGTCCAGCAAGTCACGCAAGGACGCGCTGCATACCGGGCACGCAATATTGCCGCCCAACCCGAACCGGCCTCCCGTTTCCATTCCGTGCAGGCCGGGGTTACGATCCGGCATCCTGCAAAACGTCAAGAAAGACCTCGCCAAAGCGATCCGCACGCTTCGCTCCGAGGATACGCTCCAGCGCCTGTCTATCCCGAGGACGCACCTCCGCCAGTTTGGCAAGCAACGAGGCGGAGCATGACAACGGTTTTTCCGTTCCGTCCAAGCCACGCATCAAAGGGGCCTGTGCCTCCATCAGGGCATCATAGACCGCGCCGGCCCCGCTGACGGCCAGTTTGCGCCGCCGCGGATGCAGGTCTTCGGCAGACTCGTTCAGCACGGCGAGGAAATCCGCGCCGTAACGCTCCAGCTTCTTCGCGCCGATGCCGGAGATCCGCGCCATCGCATCAAGGGTGGCCGGCCGCGTCTCTGCCATCTCGATCAGGGTCCGGTCGGGAAAGATCACGTAGGCGGGCACACGCGCCGCCTCGGCCAGCGCGCGCCGCTTGGCTTTCAGCGCGGACAACATCGGTGCGTGTTCCTCGCTCACAAGCGCCTTCACGGCCGGGCGTCGCTCCGTCGCCTTGGCCATTAGATCCTTGCGCAGTTCGATGGACTGTTCACCACGCAGGATGGGCCGCGCCCGGTCCGTCATGACCAATGCGCCATGCCGCTCGGCATCCGGGCGCATCAGGTCGCGCCCCATCATCTGGCGAAATACCGCCTGCCATTGCCCCTTGGACAGATCCCGGCCGACGCCAAAAGTCGGCAGGTCGTCATGCCGACGCTGCTGCACCTTGTCTGTATCCTTGCCCATGAGAATGTCGATGAGATGCCCCATGCCAAAGCTTTCACCGGTCCGCAACGCCGCCGAAAGCGCCTTGCGCACAGCCTCCGTCACGTCGAAACGCTCCGGCGGGCTGTCACAGAGATCGCAATTGTCGCATGGCCCAGCCGTTTCGCCGAAATAGGACAGCAAATCCCGCCGTCTGCACCCCAGCGCCTCCGCCAGACCCAAAAGCGCGTTCAGCCGCCCGTGGTCGGCGGCGCGGCGTTCCGGCGGCGCCAGCCCTTCGTCGATCTGCGAGCGGCGCAGGCGGATGTCCTCGGGACCATAAAGTGTCAACGTCTCCGCAGGGGCCCCGTCACGGCCAGCGCGGCCGATCTCCTGGTAGTAGGCCTCGATGGATTTTGGCAGATCCGCATGTGCGACCCAACGGATGTCCGGTTTGTCCACGCCCATGCCAAAGGCCACCGTCGCAACCACGATCAGCCCATCCTCGGTGGCAAAGCGTTCCTCGACATGACGCCGGTCGTCCGCCTCCATACCGCCGTGGTAGTGACAGGCGGCATGCCCCTCTTCGCGCAGCGCTCGCGCGAGGGCTTCGGTCTTGGCGCGGGTGCCGCTGTAGACGATGCCGGACTGCCCCTTGCGCGCGGCGGCAAAGCTCAGGATCTGCTGCCGCGGTCCATCCTTCGGTTGAAAGGCAAGATGTATGTTGGGCCTGTCGAAACCGCGCAGGAAACTGCGCGGCACAACCCCCTCGAAAAGCCGGGTGACGATCTCTTCCTGAGTTTCCTGATCCGCCGTCGCGGTAAAGGCCGCAAGCGGCACATCCAGCACGCGACGCAATTCCCCGATCCGCAGATAATCCGGACGGAAGTCATGCCCCCACTGGCTGACGCAATGCGCCTCGTCGACCGCGATCAGCGATACACCGGCCTGCGCCAGCATACGCTGCGTTCCGGCGTTGGCCAGCCGCTCCGGAGCCAGATACAAAAGTTTGAGCGTTCCTCCGTGCAGCATGTCCCAGACCGCATCGGTTTCCTCGGCAGTATTCCCGGAGGTCAAGGCCCCCGCCGCCACGCCTGCTTCGCGCAGGCCCCGGACTTGGTCGCGCATCAGTGCGATCAGCGGAGAGATCACCACCGTCACCCCGTCGCGCATCAAAGCGG
>Ga0102938_10002319_pt1 | contig 14444 bp, 13 predicted proteins | sample SalPonR2_B_D2_MG_FD_84516 | JGI IMG/M metagenome (GOLD analysis project Ga0102938, IMG submission 84516) | Salt pond soil microbial communities from South San Francisco under conditions of wetland restoration - Salt Pond MetaG R2_B_D2_MG | ecosystem: Environmental > Aquatic > Marine >...
CGAAGAAATAGAAAAATTGGTGATCCTGAAATAATAAAAAGGATCCCTTTTAGTTATTTACAATAATATCAATATATTTGTGACCCGAAATTTTTTTATATGAGAACAAAGACGAGAATCATTTTTATTGCTCTATTACTTTTAACCAGTAACTTTTATGGACAGGATGATGATATTACCCCGACCGGGGCAGAGGTGACAGCCAATACACTGGATTATTCGGTACCCTTTTTAACCATTGCACCCGATTCCAGGGGTGGAGCATTAGGTGATGCAGGTGTAGCTACCAGTGCAGTTATCAATTCTATTCATTGGAATCCGTCCAAATACAGCTTTATGGAAAAAGATTTTGGTCTTGCTGTATCCTATACTCCGTGGTTGAGAAATTTGGTGCCTGATATTTACCTTGCCTATCTGACTGGGTACTACCGATTAGATAAAGAACAGGTAATAAGCGGTTCACTGAGATATTTTTCTTTGGGAGAAATTATGTTCACAGATGAACAGGGAAATGACTATGGCCAGCATATACCCAATGAGTTTGCAGTAGATGCTGCTTATTCCAGGAAATTCAGCGAACGGTTTTCAGGAGGCATAGCTTTTCGTTATATTCGTTCGGATTTGACCGGGGGAGCTTATGTAAGCGGGAATGAATCGAAAGTTGGGAATGCTGTAGCTGCAGATGTTTCCATGTATTATAAGAATCCTTACTTCGATGTGGGTGATGACAAGGAGATGAATTATGCATTTGGAATAAACATACGAAATATTGGTTCTAAAATATCATATTCCGATAAAAAGAATTTTATTCCTACTAAGTTAAAACTTGGAGGTGCTGCCACGGTTAAGATGGATCAATACAACTCCATAATGTTTACAACGGAACTTGGAAAATTGCTGGTTCCAACACCACCGGTTTATGACCAGGATGTTGATGGGAATGTGTTAACAGATGATAATGGCGAACGAATTATAGCTGCCGGAATGGATCCTGATGTATCAGTTACACAAGGTATATTTCAGTCTTTTTATGATGCACCAGGAGGTTTTGAAGAGGAAATGCATGAAATTAAGTATTCATTGGGGCTTGAATATTGGTACCAAAAAGTATTTGCTATACGGACAGGCTATTTTAATGAACATGAAAGCAAAGGAAACCGAAAGTATTTTACAGTTGGTGTAGGATTAAAACTGAATGTGTTTGAAGCCGATTTTTCTTATGTAATTCCAAGGTATCAGAATCATCCATTGGGGAATACTATGAGATTTACACTTGCTTTAGACTTCGAAGCACTTAAAAAAGAACAAAGAAATCAATAATCTGATTTATGAGTATGAGAGTGGGATTTGGGTATGATGTTCATCAGCTTGATTATGGATACGATTTGGTTGTGGGTGGAATTAATATACCTTTTGAAAAAGGTTGTGTAGCTCATTCTGATGGAGATGTTTTAATTCATGCTATATGCGATGCTCTTTTAGGTGCTGTAGGTGAAGGAGATATTGGAACTCATTTTCCGGACACGGATCCTGACTATAAAGATATTTCCAGCACCAGATTATTGGTGGAGGTTTTAAAAATTATTGGAAGGAATAAATTCCAGGTGATCAATATTGATACAACAATCTGTCTGCAGAAACCAAAACTTTCCCCATTTATCCCTGAAATGAAAAAACTGCTGAAAGAATTAACCAATGCCCGTTCAATTTCAATTAAAGCAACAACAACAGAGAAACTCGGAGCTATAGGCGAAGGAAAGGGGATTTCGGCTTATGCTGTTGTTTTGCTGGAGTCGCTTTAACAGATTTTCAGAGACTGTTTTGATTTTATTTTCTATTCTTATTTTTTATTTTTAAAATTAAAAACAAACCTTAATTTTGGTTGTATTTCAAATAAGTTGTTTTAACTAAAAGGGATCATCATGAAGAAAGTTATGGTACTGGGAGCAAGTCCTAATCGTAAAAGATTCTCAAATACCTGTGTGAAAAGTTTGATTCGATATGACTATCAGGTTGTTCCTGTTGGAATAAGAGAAGGAAAGATTGCAGGAATCTCAATTGAAGAAGGCAAACCCCAGGTAAAAAAACTGGATACAATAACAGTTTACCTGAATCCTAAAAATCAGCAGGAATATTATGATTACATGATCAGCCTGAAACCCAGAAGAATTATTCTGAACCCGGGTGCTGAGAATGAAGAATTAAAATCACTTGCTGAAAAGAAGGGCATTGAGGTGATTGAAGATTGTACACTCGTGATGTTGAATACAGGGCAATTTTAAAATGGATTATAAAATTATTACTTCAAAAGATCAGCTAGATAAGGCACTTTATGGAAATAAGGAAGAAGCAGCGCTGGTTTATTTTTCCCACGAAAAGTGCAATGTGTGTAAAGTTTTAAGACCTAAAGTGGCGGAATTAATTAGGAATAAGTTTCCAAAAATAGATCTTATTTATGCTGATACACAAAAATATCCTGAGATATCAGGACAATATTCAGTTTTTACTGTTCCCACAATACTTGTTTTCTTTGATGGACGAGAATATATAAGAGAAAGCAGGTTTGTAAATTTGAGTAAGTTTGAAGAACGTATTCAAAAATTCTATGAAGCTTATTTTGAATCTTAAAATTTTAAACAATGGCATTAATAAAAAAGGTGAGAGGGTTCACTCCGCAGTTGGGTTCAAATTGCTACCTGGCCGATAATGCAACAATTATTGGAGATGTGGTTGCAGGGGACGACTGCAGTTTTTGGTTTAATACTGTGGTTCGCGGTGATGTGAACAGCATACGCATTGGAAACAAGGTAAACATACAGGATGGTGCCGTTTTACATACACTTTATCAGAAATCAATAATAGAGATAGGTGATAATGTTTCTATAGGGCATAACGTTACTGTTCATGGAGCAAAGCTTGAAAATAATGTTTTAATTGGAATGGGGGCAACCATTTTGGATCATGCTGTAATTGGTGAAAACTCAATTATAGCAGCAGGAGCTTTAGTGCTTGATAGCACCAAAGTAGAGCCTGGGAGCATCTATGCGGGAGTTCCTGCGAAGCGTATTAAATCAGTCGACCCGGAACAAACCAGGGAAATGATAGACCGTATTGCCAATAATTATCTGATGTACGCCGGTTGGTATAAGGAATAGTTTCTTAATTGGCAAAAAATAATTCACAGGAAAAAAGTAAAGCCCTGATATTGAGTTTGTTGTGAATGAAACCCAAAATCAGGGAGAAACATTAATTATCTATCTTTTAGGAAGCTGAATATTTTCTGATTCTGGTAAACCATATTCTTCCTCCAGCTTAATGTCATATTCTTCTAATTCTTCCAGTACCGGGTTGTAAATTTCCGGTATGACAGGACGATACACACCTTTGAGATCAATTTCCCCGTCTAAAATAAGTTTTACTGCAATTGCTGCGGGTATTGCAACGGTTCTTGCAACAGAAGTATCAGTGCTTGGACTTCCATAGGCCAACATACTTGATTTAATTACTTCTTTTTTGTTGTCAAAGTCTACCAGGAATGTATGCTGCATTGCTACTATGTCTCTTTCTTCTTCTCCAAGCTTCATTTTATCCATCATAAGATCGGAAGTAACTTCAAAAGGTGAATCTTTTTCCCGGTTCATAGGTTTGTCATCAAATAATCCTAACCATTCTAATGCTTTCAGGGCATGAGCATCTTCGCTTATATTTAAATAATTTGCTGTTTTCTTTTTTATGTCACTTGAGTCATCTTCATTTATTTGATGAGCAATGAGGTCTGCATAAGTTTTACCCTTTAAATCAATGGGTTCTTCTGAGATCAGATTCAGCTCTTTCATTGTATCAATAGTTTCACACCATCCCCTGTATCTGAACGTACCCCGGAACATGGTTTTTGCTTCAGGAATTTTATAGATATCGATGTAGTTGATGGAATCGCGGTTGGGATAGACCTCCAATTCACCAACATTCGGGAAATTAGTAAAAAAGGTAGATTTGAAAAGGTCTTTTGAGGGAATATTTACTTCTTTTGCTTTCTGAAGATATCTTGCAGCATTGTTGCCCGCTTTTACAACTCCTTTTCGACTCCATGAAAATTTATACTTCAGAGGATTGTCTGCTGCTTCCGGCGCTGCAAGGGCTCCTGTAATGGAATAGAATTCTTCAATCTTTCCACCTTTTTCATGTACTTCGTCAATAATTTTTTGTGCTGACATATGATCAATCCCCGGATCTACTCCTATCTCATTCAGGATTACAATTCCTGCTTTTTTAGCCTCCTCGTTTAGTGCAAACATTTCAGGCTGAACGTAAGAGGTAGTAACCATATTTTTCTTGTGTTTGATACACATTTTTGCCACCATGGCATGGTAGGCATAGGGTAATAAACTAACTGCAAGGTCATGTTCCTCTATCATTTTGTCAAGCTCAGCTTCTTTATCCACTGTCCAGGCCACTGTCTGCCCGTTATCTCTGTTGTTTAAAATTTCGTCTGCTTTAGATTTGGTTCTTGATGCAATTGTTACAAAAATTTGATGGTCTAATAAATAATCTACCATAGGCTTTACAACCATTCCTGCACCGAGAATTAGTACTTTTTTCATAATATAGAGTTTTTAAGGGTTTAAATTTCTTTGGGAAAGTTAATCAATTTTATTTAGGAATAAAAGAATATTAAACTCTCAATAAAGCTTTTATGCTTCTGTTGAAGGATTGTTAAAAAGTATGTTATATTTAAAATGAAAAGTATTCTATTCCCTTGTTATAATATTTTAATTTTGTTAGGTTAATCTTTTTTAAAAGAATTAAAATCGTGGCAGGAAAAGACAAAGGAAAAGCAGTAGAAACGCCGTTAATGAAGCAATATTACCAGATTAAACGCAAACATCCGGATGCGCTTTTATTGTTTCGGGTGGGTGATTTCTACGAGACTTTTGGAGAAGATGCTGTGAAAGCCTCGGAAATTTTGGGTATCACACTTACCAAAAGAGCAAATGGTTCAGCATCTTATGTTGATCTGGCCGGAATCCCATATCATGCCATAGATACTTACCTTCCGAAACTGGTACGGGCAGGTCAAAGGGTGGCTATCTGCGAACAACTTGAAGACCCCAAAAAAGCCAAAAAGATTGTAAAGCGGGGTGTTACAGAAATGGTTACTCCCGGAGTTTCCTTTGATGATAACGTGTTAAACCACAAAGAGAATAATTTTTTAGCCTCGGTTCATCTTGATAAAAATATTGCCGGTGTCGCCTTTCTTGATGTTTCTACCGGAGAGTTTTTAACTGCCGAGGGAAGTTATGAGTATATTGACAAATTGCTGAATAGTTTTCAGCCTAAAGAAGTTCTCTATGAAAGAGGTAAAGAAAAGACCTTTAACAGTGCTTTTGGCGATAAATATTATACTTATAAACTTGATGACTGGATCTTTACAGAAGAAAATTCAAAAGACAGGTTGCTGGAACATTTTAAAACCAGCTCATTAAAAGGTTTTGGAGTGCAAGGCCTTACCTACGGTATTATAGCTGCAGGGTCTGTTTTGCAATACCTGGAGATAACACAACATGAAAATATTAAGCATATCTCCTCCCTCTCAAGAATTGAGGAGGAACATTATGTCTGGCTTGATAAATTTACAGTAAGAAACCTGGAACTTTTTCATACTTTGAATGAGGGCGCCATGACCCTCGTTGATGTGGTTGATAAAACAATTTCTCCTATGGGGGGAAGGCTGCTAAAACGATGGATTGCTTTGCCCCTTAAAGAAAAAGAACCCATTGAAGAAAGACATCAGGTTGTTAATTATATATTGAATAATGAGGATTTTGAAGATGTGTTGAACACACAGATCCAGAAGATGGGAGATATCGAGCGGATTGTTACGAAAGTTGCTGTGGGGCGAATTAATCCCAGGGAGGTTCTTCAGCTTAAAAATGCATTTTATGCACTGGAACCACTTAAAAAAGCATGCGATCAGTCAGGCAATGAAACCCTTAAAAAGATAGCTGAACAATTAAACCCCTGCAATTCAATTCGCAATAAAATAGAGAATGAAATTCAGCCTGAAACACCAAACCAGGTTAATAAAGGGAATGTAATTGCGAAAGGGGTATCAAAGGAGCTTGATGAACTGAGAGAGATTGCCTATTCAGGGAAAGATTATCTTAATCAGCTTAAAGAAAGAGAAATAGAAAGAACAGGAATCCCTTCTCTGAAGATTAGTTATAACAATGTTTTTGGATATTATATAGAAGTTAGAAATACGCATAAGGATAAGGTTCCTGAGGACTGGATAAGAAAGCAAACATTAGTGAGTGCAGAACGGTATATTACTGAGGAGCTTAAGGAGTATGAATCTAAAATCCTCAGTGCGGAGGAAAAGTCACTGGAACTGGAAGCGGAGTTATTTCGTAAATTGGTTACTGCCTTAACCGATTATATCTCCGCAATTCAGCTGAATGCCAATCTTATTGCCCGCCTGGATTGCCTGCTGTCTTTCGCCAAATCGGCCAGGGATTATAATTATTGTCAGCCTGAAATTAATGATACGGAAATAATTGATATAAAACAAGGCAGACATCCTGTAATTGAAAGACAACTTCCACTGGATGAAGAATACGTAGCCAATGATGTTTACCTGGATAATGATGAGCAGCAAATTATGATTATTACAGGCCCTAACATGGCAGGTAAATCAGCTCTTTTGAGGCAAACAGCCTTAATTGTTTTGCTTGCCCAGATTGGTTCTTTTGTTCCTGCACAAGCTGCAAAAATTGGTTTGGTCGACAAAATTTTTACAAGGGTAGGGGCCTCAGATAATATTTCTGTAGGCGAATCAACATTTATGGTCGAGATGCATGAGGCAGCAAGCATTCTGAATAATCTTTCCTCACGAAGCTTAATTTTATTGGATGAAATTGGCCGGGGTACAAGTACTTATGACGGGATTTCTATTGCCTGGGCAATGGTTGAATACATTCATGAAAACCCTAAAGCAAAGGCAAAGACTTTATTTGCTACTCACTATCACGAGTTGAATGAAATGGAGAAATCTTTTAACCGGGTGAAAAATTTTAATATTTCGGTTAAGGAGACAAAGGATAATGTAATTTTTATAAGGAAACTGGAAAGAGGTGGAAGTGAACACAGCTTTGGAATTCATGTAGCCCAGATGGCTGGCATGCCCAAAAGTGTTGTAGCTCGTGCCAATGAAATTCTTAAGGATCTTGAGAATTCTGACGAAAAAGGTTCGGTTTCCAAGCCGGTGGGTGAAATAGCAGATCACAGGGAAGGTTTTCAAACGACCATTTTTCAGCTTGAGGATCCTGTTCTTAAACAAATTCGTGACCAAATAAAAAATATTGATATCAATAACCTTACTCCTGTGGAGGCCCTCAACAAACTGAATGAGATTAAAAGGTATATTGGAATGAAATAATTTTCAATTACCATCTGTCAGATTAACTTAAACTTTCTTTGTATCCATTTGTTTACAATTAAAACAGTTATTTATGAAAAGGCTTGTTTTATTTATTGTTGCATTTTTTTTCATTCAAACCGGTTATACTCAAACGGATACTATGAAATATAACAAACTTACAGAAGAAGAAAAAAGAGTGATTATACACAAAGGAACAGAGCGTCCTTTCTCCGGGGAATATTATAATCATAATGATGAGGGTGTTTATACATGTAAACGCTGCGGAGCAGAATTATTTAAGTCTGATGACAAATTTAATGCACATTGTGGATGGCCTAGTTTTGATGATGAGATTGAAGGGGCGGTGAAACGGGTACCCGATAAAGATGGATTCAGAACTGAAATTATATGTGCTCAATGTGGTGCACATCTCGGGCATGTTTTCACAGGAGAGGGGTTTACGCCAAAGAATGTGCGCCATTGTGTCAATTCGGTTTCATTGGATTTTAAACCTGTGAATATTGACAAAAATAAAGATAAGAAGGAAGAATAAACTTTATTCAACCAATGAATCAATAATAAAGATCTCTTTTCGGTCCCATTCTTTCCAGTAAGTGAGGGCTTTTTTTCGAATTACTTTCCAGTATTCAGGTGATTCTATATCTCCAGCCTGCTTCGCAAGTTGAATATCCCCCTGAATTTTACTGTAATAAATGGATTTTAGTCTTATGTTAATTGTTTGATTCTTATATTCAATGGTAGCTCCCGGGTATTTTTCTTTATTGGTGGTGTTAATCAAACCCATTCCAAAAGTTGATCCACTTGCTGTTTGTAATCCATCATTAAGGCAGCTAAGTGGTGGTTGTGAACCTGCCTGAGAACTTATATCCAGTTGTCCCGGATGCGCATGAAAATATTCCAGTGCACGGACTCCCATTTTGGAGCCTATGATGGAGTAAATTCCCAGGTGCTGATGAATTTCATTGGTAAGTACCGAGGCTCTCCATTCTTTAATTCCATGCTTTTTTATGGCAGCGGTTGCTATCTCCCTAACATCTTTTTTATAAAATGAAGTGTCTGTGGGGAATTCTTTTAAAGTAACATTTTCTGCAGCGGCAGACAGTTTAAGATGCGACAGTATTTCTGACTTTAGCAGCTCCGGGTCTTTTGCTCTTACAAGGTTGCCGACTGTATCCGGATTGGTGTTGTCAATGTGAAAAAGCTCCGGGTTTAAAAGAAACATAGCGCTTAAATCGTCCCATAACTTCAGGTGGTTATTTTTTATTCGTTCAAGAACAGCTTTTGTTGAATGCGTTTTATAAATTTTTTGTGCGTACGCAGAAGTAATTTTGCCTATTTTTTCCAGGAATTTCCGGTCAAATGAAATTGGTTCGTCGCCTTCTATAACTCTGAAAAGGGGAATTCTTGTCTTCAGAATATAATCAGCTGAGAGCTTATCCATGCTGTAATTCGACCATTTGTTTTCAGGTTTAAACATATCAAACCAAATAATTTCACCGATCTCATCTTTTATTTCCGGTTTCATTAAAATAGCATTGGCAATATTTGTCAGGGGTCCCATACAAATAATTGAAACAGGATCATTTTCTTTTTCAATTAATTTTACCAGTAATTCTTTGATATCTTCTGATTCGCTGCTTGAATATTCTTTGCCCCATTCTATTTTTTCAGCAAAACTTTTCCATTCAGGATACTCATTTTTATTGACAATTCCACGGGCAGTAGGAATTCCTTCATGTCCAAAGTCCCGCAACAAACCATTGATTTTGTCATATCCTTTTTCAGGTTCTATGGTTCCGTCTTCTGATGTAATGGCAAGTATATCAAACTCATCAGAGGCTAGTAGCAGGCTAAGGGCTCTCAGATCATCCGGAGCACAGTCTGTGTCTATAATAACAGGCTGGCTGTAAATTGGGATAGATGTGGCTTGTATCCCTGAAAAGAAAAGGATAGAGAGCAGTAAAAATATGAAGCGATGTTTCCTCATGATTGATAGTTTTTAAAAATGAATATTCACGCCTCCCATTAATATTTGTTTGGGCATGGGGTACCCGTAGCTTATCTGATAGTTCGTACCTGTCAGGTTTTTGCCTGTTAAAAAAACATCCATATTTTTAGAATAAAGATAGGATATTTTTGAATCAATAACCATGTAACTTTCTTTTTGTGGTTCAGAGAGGCCATATTGTGCATAATTATCTGTAATTGTGTAAAGATTATTTATATATTCTGCATTCACGTTGAACCTGAATTTTGATGTATTATAACTCACACTCATATTAAGCTGATGTTCTGGTGTTGCTATTCTTTTAGCATCAGTATGAATATATGTGTAGTTGGCATTATATTCAATGTTTTCGGTAACCTGCCAGTTTAAAAGCGATTCAATTCCGTAATTCCCGAAACTACCTGTATTTTTATTAATTAAATTTGGATATTGTCCTGTCACCTTTATTAAATTATCACCTTCAATATAAAACCCGGTTAATTCAACATGCAGTTTTTTGTTGAATAAATCCTGCAAAATTCCCAGTTCATAATTCCACATTCTTTCGGGATTAAGATCGGGATTTGAAGGAAGGAACATGTATAATTCCCTCATGGTCGGACTTCTAAAGCCTTTAGCAACGGACCCTTTTATTGTGGATGTTCTCCGGGGATGATATGAAAAACCTACCTGTGGAACAAATTCAGTTCCGTAAAGGCTGTTGTTTTCAATTCTTAAGCCTGAATTCAGTATAAGCTTATTAAATAAAGTCTGTTGAACAAGAAGATAACCTGCTAATTCTGATATTTCTTTATCTGCGAAAACAATATCCGCATTCAGATTTTCTGCAAAACCACCATAGTTTTTATACTCTCCCCCGAGGGTTATCATGTTGTTTGGTATAAGGCGAAAAGTTTCATGGAGCATGATTCCTGTAAGATTATCAGTTGAATGGAATCCGTCTGAAATGTTATGTTCTCCATAATTGTGATAAAACTTCAGGGCTCCCTCCATATTGGAAAATTGGTTATCAACAGTAAAAGAGGCTCTTCCTCTTGTAATATCAATTAGATTTCCCGTTGGGTTCCCTATAATTCCCGGATCCTGTGACTCGAAACCCGCAAGGCTGGCGTCTGCTCTAATTTTTAAATGTTTATTTATTTCATAACTTGTTTTTAAATACCCATTTGTAATGTTGAAATCTGAACTGTCCCTGTGCCCATTGGTTCGGTCATGATTAACAGAAGCAAAAACTCTGAATTTGTTTTTTTTGAATCCCCCGTTAGCCATGTATTTTTGCGTATTATAAGACCCCAGCATGGCCCTTGCATTTCCTCTGAAACCATCCTTTTCCTGCTTTTTGGTAATCAGGTTAATTACTCCACCCATTGCATTGGAGCCATATAGGAGCGAAGACGGACCACGTATGACTTCTACTTTTTTTACATCAGAAGTAACATAAGCATCGGGCAAAGGGTGACCGAAAATACCCATAAATTGAGGGTGACCATCTATCAGCATCAATACCTGGGTGTTTGGAAATCCACCAACACCTCTCATATTTATGTTTCCTGCAGAACCCTGTGAAACACCAAAACCAGTGATCCCCCTTTCTGTAACAAAAACACCAGGTACCTTTTTACTAATTAGAGGTAATACCTTTGATTCCTGGCTTTGCTCCAGCTCCTTATTATCAATCACCGAAACAGTTAAAGGTACATTTTTCTTGGCCACCTGTACACGGTTTCCTGTTACAACAACCTGGTCAATTTTGATTGTGTCGTTTGTTCGGTATTGACTGTAACCTGCCTGATAAATAAAAAAGAATAAGATTACAATAAGTGACGTTCGAAACATATTTCAAGTTTTTTATCAAATTAAATAAAAAAATGTGAATAATAGAAGATTTAGATTGGCTTTCTATGGCCTGAATTATTAATAAAAGTTAAAGGAATTAAATGATTAAAATTCTTTGTGTATTGAAATAAAATAATTTTACATTTGACGAATTTTAACATAAAAATAGCAACTTTATGAGAAAAATACTTGTCCTGGGAGCCGGTCTTTCTTCCTCGAGTTTAATCAAATATTTACTTGATAATAGTGAGGCCAATAACTGGAAAGTAATATTAGGAGACATATCAAAAGAGCTGGCTCATAAAAAAATTGATAATCATGACAACGGGGAAGCTGTGCAATTTGATGTGTACAGCGAAAAACAACGTGCAGAATTAATAAGTGAGTCAGATGTGGTAATTTCTATGTTACCAGCCCGAATGCATTACTGGGTAGCAAAAGATTGTGTTGATTATGGAAAACACATGGTTACAGCATCCTATGTTTCAGATGATATTGCTGAACTTGATGAGGATGCAATAACCAAGAACGTTTTGTTACTCAACGAGATGGGTGTGGACCCGGGAATCGACCATATGTCTGCCATGCAGGTAATTGATAAAATACGTGAAAATGGTGGTGTACTAAAAGCTTTTGAATCTTCTACTGGTGGACTTGTTGCTCCTGAGTACGATAACAACCCATGGGGGTATAAATTTACATGGAACCCGAGAAATGTGGTTGTTGCCGGACAGGGTGTTTCTCAGTTTTTGCATAATGGAAAAATAAAATATATCCCTTATCATAAACTATTTAGTCGGGCAGAAAAAGTGACTTTGCCTGAGGTTGGCGATTTTGAGATATACCCCAATCGCGATTCGTTGAAATATATTGATACTTACGGGCTTGAGGGTCTGGAGACAATGTTTCGGGGTACTATGCGGCGACCAGGTTATTCAGAAGCCTGGGATGTTTTTGTACAACTGGGAATGACTGAAGATACTTATAAAGTCTTGGATTCTGAAAATTTAACATATCGTGAATTTGTTGATAGTTATCTTCCATATCAAAAAGGTGTATCTGTTGAAGATAAATTATGTGATTATCTTGATCTCGATCGTAATGGAGAAATAATGCATAAGCTGGAATGGCTTGGTATTTTTAAGGACACAAAGGTAGAAATAGCCGATGCTACTCCTGCTCAAATACTTCAAAAGCTAATTGAACCAAAATGGCAGTTAGATCCTGAAGATAAAGATATGATTGTCATGCAGCACATGTTTGACTATGAGAAGGATGAAAAGCGAAAACGCATTAAGTCCACCCTTATTTTCAAGGGGCAGGATACAGTACATACTGCAATGTCAATTACTGTTGGTGTACCTGTTGCCATAGCCACTAAATTATTGCTCCAGGGGAAAATTGATGAAACAGGAGTTCACAGACCTTTGAAGAAAAGCATTTATAAACCAGTAATGGAAGAACTGGCTGAATATGGAATATCTTTCAGAGAGGACGAGGAGGAACTGGAAGATTAAAAATTCAAATAGAATTCCTTTGTGAGTTCGCTATATTCTTTTGTGTAATCATGCCGCTTATCTTTTTCTATGGTTATATCCTTTTCATTGATAAGCGGTTTTTTTATCTTGCTGAATTCAAGGAGAATCCTTTTAGCTTGCTTGTTAGGTTTAGGTCTGATTAGTTGTTTTCTTACCAGGAACAATCCGTTGGTTTCAAATATTTTTATTATTTCATCCTTGAAAGGAAAAGGTAAAATGAGATTCAGGCACCCTGATTTTTTGAGTATCCCTGAAGCTTTTTCTGCTAATATTGCTAAAGGGAGGTTTGTGTCATGTCTTGCATAATGTCTTTGTTGGTTTCCTGGCTTGAGGGATTTGCTGAAAAAAGGGGGATTTGATACAATTATGTCGTATTGTTTTGTTGTTTTCTCTGCAAAGTTTTGAAAGCTTTCTTTATATACATTAATCCTTTCCTTCCACGAACTGGCTTTTATATTTTCAAGTGCCTGGAGATAGGCAGATTCATCCGTCTCAACCGCATCAACTAAAGCCACTGATTTTTGAGCCATCATGAGTGCTATAAGTCCTGTTCCGGTACCTATATCCAGAATTCTTCCGGCGTGATCGGTGTTTACCCATGCACCCAACAATACTCCATCGGTGCCTACTTTCATGGCACATTTATTTTGATAGACAGTGAATTGTTTAAATTGGAAATAATCGTTTGCCACTTTTATAAAATAATTTTTTCCATTATAATCAGTTGCTTATAAATCAATCCAACATTATTCAATCATTATTGCTAACTGGTAGAAATTATTAATAGCTCCTAACACTTTGTAATTGATATAATATGAGCTGCTCCAGTCTTTAAAAGCTTTAAATTCATGCATTGGAACGTTGAATTCATCAAAGAAAATTATGTCTCCCGGGCGAAGAAAAGGACTGATTGACGTAAGTACATACAATGTTGCTGAATATAAGTCAGCATCCATGTGAATTACTTTTCTGTTCCCGGGTATGTAGTCTTTTAAAAACGGTGGCAATGTTTGTTGAAACAATCCCTGGAAGAATTGATGTCTGCTATCATCAATTTTAGGTGGTTCATTATTATTGTTCATTTCTCCTTTCCTGAAAGGTCCCCAGTTCTCGGGCAGACCTGTAAATGTGTCAAAACCATAAAAACTGGCTTGTTTGTTTTTTATCCTGTTTATCCACCATCTGAATGAAAGTCCTTTGGCTACCCCAAATTCAAAATAGTCTATATTTGTATCAAGTCCCTGGCTGGTGATAATATGCTCATACAAATTTTCTCTTTTTGAATAATTGAATCGGTAGGTATAAAAATCACAGTATTCAGATTTTTTGTGTTTTGAAATCCATTTTGATAAAACAGCAATATGGGCGAAAAAAGAAAATATTTTTGAGGGAATTAACAGGTCAAGTCTTAACAAGAAGAAAAACCCTTTAAGCTTTCCCCGAATTCTTGATGCTTTTCTCATAGTTTATATGTTTTATAGATTGATAAACCTTCACAAAAGAATTTCCTCCAAATTTCATGAAAATATATTTAACAAAACAAAAAACACAGAATATTCTGTAAAAATTAATCTGAATAATTCAGGTTAAGTTGTAATTAATTATTTTATTTTTTGGAAGGCAG
>Ga0102938_10002320_pt1 | contig 14444 bp, 9 predicted proteins | sample SalPonR2_B_D2_MG_FD_84516 | JGI IMG/M metagenome (GOLD analysis project Ga0102938, IMG submission 84516) | Salt pond soil microbial communities from South San Francisco under conditions of wetland restoration - Salt Pond MetaG R2_B_D2_MG | ecosystem: Environmental > Aquatic > Marine > Intertidal...
GTACCCGACACTTATTTATCGCTCATTACTTAAGGCTCGTCTGACGCGGTCCGCTCGGGCCACTGCAAATGACGACTCAAGAATTCGAAGGTGCCTTTGCCGTGGATCGTGTGTGGGCCGGCAAACCACTCGATCTCCGTCCGGTCTGGAATGCCCAGGCGAGCTGCGTAGAGATGCCGAACTTTTGCGTATTCAAAGGCGACCCATTCGTCTAAGCCCACACCGTCGAAGTGCCCACGCTCGACCATGAACGGGCGAGGACAGATCAGCGACGCCATTTCAGAATAGTTGAATGTACTGCCCAGATTCCACTCAAAGATTTCGTACTCACCGGTCCAAACATAACTGAAACGGTCACGGGTACTGGCATTTTTCAGGACCCATTCATTGAAGTCCGCCGAGCAAATCGAGAGGCAATAATCGGTGACTAACGCGGGAATCCGCATCGCCGACTTGCCTCCATAGCTCAGCCCATAGAACGCAATCCGATCGCCGTCGACAAAAGGCTGTGATTTCAGCCAGTTCACGATCTGTTGGTGCTGCGGGACGATAACCGAAAACAGGCTGCAACCAAGCGGCTGAGCTTTGCGTTGCAGCGTTCGAAAGCGATCTTCAAACAGGTAAGGGTTTTGGGGGGCGAAGACGACGTAGCCCTGTTCGCAAAGTTTTGCCGCGTAGTCTTGATAAGCGCGGTGGTTATCTTGAAACGTGTCGGTCGGGCGTCCTTCTAAGCCATGTTGGCAAACCACCACTGGACGTTGCTCGCCGGGTTGGAGGTCGTTGGGCAACAACAACACGCCATACGCCACGACATCGGGAAACACGTCCAGAGCGACTTCATAGCCAGTCCACGTACGGTTTTTCCAGCTCTCTCGTGATCTTGCGTTGAATGGCAACAGCGGTTCGTCAAAATGACCAATCACGTCATCGCGAAACCGATCGCGGTACGGCTCGATGGTGCGGGCAAACGTATCGAGATCTGATCGATCAAGCTTGGCAAAGTAGTCGGCTCGGACAAAGGCACTCTCGCGCCATAGTCGCTGATTGTGCCGGTCCAGTTCAGCCAGTTGAATCTTGCGCCGCCGTGCTTGACGTTGCCGCCGCGCTTCGTCGGGCTCCCGTGTTCGCCATCGGTGCGCAGGTAACTTTGCGAACTCGACAGAAACTGCGGGCTGGCACAATAAATCGAAGAATCGAGTGAGAAACGGCCCGGTTCCAAAGTCGGTCGCAGGGTGGGGTGGTATCACCAACTCAACCGCAGTGGCTTGGCTGCTTTTCAGTCGCAGCGCTGCCAACCGTGTTCGCAGTTCGTCGACGGCACGCTGCGTTTCGCTGGGCTCAATCAGCAGCAGTTTACCGGGAGCTGCCGCATTTCCGGCGACTTTCACCTCAGGGCCACCGCTGGCTTCAATGACCAGTCCCCGCGGCGCGATCAGCAGGCCTAGGTGCGCGGCGTCAAACTCTCGTAAGAACCCGTTCAAATTACGGTCCAGAGGTTCTTGCCACATGCCAACTCGCGTCGCAAAAAAACCACTGACCGCGGTGACATCCAGCCGCGTGTCGATGGCGGCGGCCAAGGTAATCAGTTGACCTCCTTCGCCGTACCCGATGCCACCGATCGGCCGGCCGTTGCCTGAAGCTTGTAACCAATCGATTGCCGCTAGGACTTTTTGGACTTCATAACCGACCAGCGTGCGACCGAGTACGAAGGCGGAGCGATGAATGTATTCGCGGTCCGTTAGTACGGCTCGACCGCCCCTCTTTTCCTGCTGGCGGCTGGTCACCATCGGCACGACGACGCGGCAGCCTGCACGTGCCAATCGCAACGCCAACGGGGTCACGTCTGTGGTGCCCGCCTCCAGCCCACACAGCGCTTCAGGACTTTGATCCGCATCGGGAACCGCAATCACGTCGGCCACCATTTGGCCTTTGGGAACTAGCAACAGCCCTTCCGCCCACACCGACGTTAATGCCTGTGTCGTGGGCGCCGGATCGGACAGGGCTGGCCAACGAATGCGATAGACAACCACCGACTCCGATTCCGCCACCAGGCTATCGGTACCGAGCACCGACATGCCGATCATCGACTCCGCCGATGGGGCTTGATCGGCCAAACCCAGAATGTCGCGTAACCGGTTGCGGCGGGCGTCGAGCATCGCCTCTGCGGTCGCTCCATCGGTGCCGTCGGCAAGCCAGTACACTTCGCGTGTCAGAGCGGCTTGTGTGGTTTTATGGAGTAAAAACCGATTGATCCCATCGATCATTTTCGCCGCAGGATCTTCTGTCCATTCCAATGGCTTGGTCCCAACCGGAGCAACGATATCGGCTGCCAACATGGTCGACCCAACGGACGCGATCACGAGCCATCCTCCAGCCAACAAGCCCGCAATCGATCGACCCATCGGGCGGCATAATAGCGCAGGGGAATGCATGGTAGAACTCCTTGGAAACGATAGACATTCGGACCGCGTTGAGAGGACGCGCTGCGGGAAGGGAACGATGACGCGCCGAATCGTGGTTGCGAATTCGTCGGTGATGTCGCCCGTAAAGTGAATATTTGGAGAGCCGCATTGTACAGGCTCCACGCGGTCGCTGCCCTGTCGTCACCAGCCCGCCAGTTCTCGCCATGGAAGGATCCACGGGTAAAGCAAGACAAACGCCACAAAGATTCCCGCTATTCGGTTAGGCACTTCCGCGGTGTGGCCACTCAGCCAGCGGGGCACCGCGAACAGCAGCAGCCATAAACACTTGTAAACCCATTGCAGCATCAATATCGGCGCACAGACGAGCGGAAAGAAAAGTCCCGCGATGGCGCCGACAGCGATCGCCATCCAGAGGGCGCCCAGCAGTTCGCGGCAACAAGGATTCGTGGAAAGCGGTTGATCAAAGATGACGCTAAGCAGGCGGTTACTGTTCGTCAGCATCGCCCAGGCCAGCGGAAAGGACACGCAGGCGTCGATTAGGTAACCCAGTTGGAGCACGTTCATGCCGGCATCTCGGAGGTCCGGTTAAGCTTCGGCTTCGCTGCGCAGTTTCGCTTTTTCTTCCGCTGACAACGCGTCGAGGGTTTCGTCTCGCAGCGCCGCGGCCATCGCCCACAACAGATTCCAACTCACTTTGGAGTGTTGGCGTTTCACCAACCGGTATGCCATCACCGGTCCGAGTTCTTCCAGGTCCGCTTTGCAATGTACGTCGATCTCTCTCAGCCAACCTGCACTCTTTGGTCCCAGGTTACGAAGGTTTTCGATCGGCGTTCCGATGTCTGCTTTGGAGCTTGCCGAAATCACGTCGGCAAATAAGGATTCCAGGTCACGCAGATGCGTCCCGGTGGCTGTGTGAATGATTACCGCTTGATTTCGGTCGGCCGCTTCCACACGGCGGACGCCGAAACCGTAACCCTTCAGTCGCTTGCGGACCTGCGAGGCACTGAGGTTTACGTACAGTGGGTAGGCGATCTGTCGAGCCATCAACGGACCTTGCACTTGGGGCGTCGGGAAGCGGGGGGCAAGCGAATCCACGAAGGTCAAAGCTTGATTCGATCCTGCTTAGGATCGTGCGACACTTATTTATCGCTCATTGCCTAGTGAAGCGAATTCTTTATCGTGGCGAACCTGCTACTGCAACTAAAATGCCGAAGTCGGTGACCCGTCCGTTCGCGGCAGCACTTGCTTCCGCTTGGCAAACGAACGATGATCGGCAACTTATCTCGTCCCTCCTTAATTTCCTCTTTGAAACGTTTCCGTCCGATTCGGCTCCTTCCCTAGGAGTCGGCACGGACTCGGTTTCAAAGCGGGCTTTCCCCGTTTGTACGCCATGAAAAACACCGTTTGCCTAGTGCTTACATCGCTGTGGATGCTGGTTGCTTTACCTGCCGCTGACAATCTGTCCGCAGCTTCGCCCGATCGCGAAATCCAACCAGGCGTCCCGCAGGGAAAAATCACTACGGGAGTTTTTAGCGACAGCCAGGTCTTTCCCGGCACACGCCGTGAGTACAGCGTTTATGTGCCCGCGCAGTACGACCCAAACCAACCAGCCAGCTTGATGGTTTTTATGGATGGGAAAAACTACGCAAAAATCGACGGTGCGTTTCGAGTCCCCGTGGTGCTAGACAATTTGATCCATCAGCAGGCAATGCCGGTGGCGATCGCGGTGTTCGTCAATCCAGGCACTATTCCCGCCACGCAGCCGGGTGCAAAAGACCGCAGCAATCGATCGTTTGAATACGATTCCTTGGGAGACCGGTACGCGAGGTTTCTCGTTGAGGAGTTGCTGCCCGTTGCACTGGAGGGGCTGGAAGTCACTTCGGATCCACAGCAGCGGGCACTGTGTGGTATTTCATCGGGCGGCATCTGTGCCTTCACCGCAGCTTGGGAAAGGCCCGACCAGTTCCGCAAAGTCCTCAGTCATATCGGCAGCTTTACAAACATCCGCGGCGGTTGGGCTTATCCCGGTCTCATTCGCCAAACCAAAGGCAACCCGAAACCGCTGAAGGTTTACCTGCAAGAAGGTCAAGACGATCTAAACAATCTGTTTGGAAATTGGCCGCTAGCCAATCAGGACCTTGCCGCAGCACTGCAGTTCGCGGGGTATCCCTATAAGTTCGTTATGACCGAAGGAGGCCACAGTGGTCGGTGGGGCGGAGAGGAATTGCCTGCCGCGCTGCGTTGGCTGTGGGATGAAGCCGCGAAAAGTTCGATGGCTCCCGCCACGCAGACGTCTCCTCCTTGGGAGCCGCATCCCGATGCGGTGCCAAGCGACGATGTCCCACATGGCACGGTCGAGCAAATGCCGCCTTGGGAATCAAAAGTGTTTGAAAACACGGTGCGCGATTGGTGGGTCTACGTACCGGCTCAGTACCAGCCCAATCAACCGGCGGCTTTGATGGTCTTTCAAGATGGCAAGCGATTTGCGGATGTCAAAGGGCGTTGGCGCGTGCCCGTCGTGTTCGACAACTTGATCGCTCGCGGGGAGATGCCGCCGACGATCGCGGTCTTTATCAATCCCGGTCACGACCAGTCCAGGCCGGCTCATCGGCGCGGCAAAGCCTCTAACCGCAGTTTGGAATACGACAGTCTCGGCGACCGTTACGCACGACTTGTGCTGGAAGAAATCGTGCCCGAAGTCGAACGAAATTACAACCTGTCATCCGATCCATCGATGCGCGCCATCGGCGGTTCCAGTTCGGGAGCGATCTGTGCTTTTACGGTTGCTTGGGAGCGACCCGAAGCATTCCGTAAGGTTTATTCAAACGTCGGTAGCTTTACCCATCTGCGCGGTGGCAATGCCTATCCGTCGCTAGTGCGGAAGACGGAGCCGAAACCGATGCGTATCTACATGGCAGACACCAGTGGTGATATCGACAATGCGTTTGGCAGTTGGCCTTGGTCGAATCAATTGATGGCCTCGGCGCTGCAGTACATGGGCTACGACTTGCGTTTTGATTGGGCGGAAGGCTATGGGCACAACCCCGATTTCGGTGGCAAGCAGTTTCCCGAAGCCATGAAGTGGCTGTGGCGGAGCGAAGCCTACCAGCCTGTGCTGGACACCTCGGGAGATCTTCGTGGCGACATGACACTCTTGAAGTTGTTGATCCCTGGACAATCCTGGGAAGTCGTCGCTGAAGGGCTGGGCTTTGCCGACGCGCCTTGTGCCGATGCGGATGGCAACTTCTATTTCTCGGACATGAAAGCACCCGCCGTTTATCGCATCAGCGCCACCGACGGAACTCGTGCCGAGGTGGTTAAAGAAGCTGTCAGTGGTTTGATGTTTGGCCCCAGTGGCTTGCTATATGGATGCCAGGGAGCCAAGAAGCGAGTCATCTCGATCGATGTGAAAACAGGCGCGGTCGAAGTGGTTGCCGAGCAGGTGACTCCGAACGATTTGGCGGTCACCGCCGACGGGGCGATCTTGATTACCGAAACCCGCGATCAACGCGTGACGCGAATCGATATCGACAGTGGTGACGTTACCGTTGTCGACACGGGCATTACCCGCCCCAATGGAATCGTGTTGTCCAATGACGGTGGGACGTTGGCCGTTTCGGATGCGGGTGGCCAACATGTGTGGACATTCCGAGTCAACGCCCGTGGAGTGCTCGATGCGAAGATGCCGACCATGACGCTGCGATTGCCGATCGACCCGCAAGGGGAGTTCTCTTTCAACCAGCCTCCACCCTATCGAGTCGCCTCGCGTGGCGACGGATCGGCGGTTGATAAATCGGGACGCTATTACGTCACCAGCGCTGTGGGAGTGCAAGTGTTTGACCCGACGGGACGCCAGTGTGGGGTGCTGCCTCCGCCCGATCCTACAAAGCCGCTGACTAGTTGCGCGCTCGCCGGCCCTGGCCACGCCTACCTGTATGTCACCAACGGTACGACGGTCTATCGTCGCCAATTGAGCGTCGACGGATTGTGACACGCAGTCGCGTCAGGCGTCTCCTGAAGTGAACGTGACCGGCCGGGGAATCGACTTGCGTGTTAAAGTTCGCACAATCCCTTGGCATCGCTCGGCAAATCTTCCGATGATCCTCTATCGGCTCCGGTGCATGGAGATGATGCGAGTGCGGAAGCGGTGCCATCCGGAATTGACTCCATCGAGGGTCAACCATCCAAAGCCTGAGCACGCGTCCGTCTCATCCGAGCCCTCGCAGAGGATCTTAATGATTCGTTCGCCATTGCGTCTGGTTGCCTACGTTCCGCTGTCGTTCCGAGTGGGCGGACGTGTGTCACTGTGTTGACTTGAAAGTGCAATGAGTCTAAGCTTTTAAAGAAACATGCGGCAAGCACGAGGGCATGGAGACAACGTCGTGACCTTTGGCGAAACGATCCGGCAGCTACGTCATGCGAAACGGCTAACGCTTCGTGACTTAGCAGATCATGTCGGCGTTGGCTTTACCTACATCTCGAAAATCGAAAACCATAAACTCAAAGAAGGTCACGGACCTTCGGGGAAGTTGATCCGCAAACTAGCCGTTGAACTCGATGCCAACGAGGACGAGCTTCTCCTGCTCGCCGAAAAAGTGCCTGAACCGATTCGTAAGCGAGTGTGCGAACGACCAGAAGTGTTTCGATTGGTCGCCAGCTTAAGCGACAAGCAAATGGATCGGCTACTTCAGCAATTCGGCGCTAAGAGGTAACACGAATCATGGACGACGAATTTGGCGATGTGGTCCATAAAGACGACTCGCTGCCCATCGCTGAGTTTCAGCCTGCTCGCTTTGAGTCACGGCTTGGTTTGTCGGAAGGTGACGATCAGCAACTCAAAGATGCGGCTGTTGCGGTTCGCCAAGAGTATCGAGACGGTTCACGGTGGAAACGCTTGAACTGTCACCGAGTTAGCATCTTTGCTGAGAAAGATCGTGGGACCGTTTTCGTCGTTCATGTCGGCTCGTCTGTTGAGTTCGATTGGACTTGGGAAGGAGCGAAAGCGTTTCGCCCGAAGTCGCTTGACGACGACGAACGTTACCCGGACAGGTTCTATGAAGAAGCCAACTACGAAGACGAAATTATTTGGTCGGGTGAGATCGTCGAGGTGGACGAGCGGAATGGTTGCCTGTTCATCAGTCTCGATGATCCTGAGATGACGCCGAAGGCAGGACTGTTTTTTGTTCGACCGTTTGAGTTCATGTCGGTCTTGGAAGCCATTTATAACGGAGATGAGTTTGAAGAGGTTCGGTGGCATATTCCAGCGAGATTGAACGCCAGTGAGGGCGATGTGCATCCGGTAGTGGCTCAGCCGTGTGAGTCTGGCTTGCCGCACTTGCGTGGTTGGTGGCAGCACTCATGGAGCGTTCTTTGGGGCCCGCCCGGCACCGGCAAAACGTGGACGACTGGACAGCAGATCGCCAATGTCATGCAGGAAGCGAGTGAGCGAGTTCTAGTGGTATCGACGACCAACCGAGCAACCGATGCTGTCGCAATTTCTGTCGGCGAAGCGGCAAAGGAATACTGCCCCGGTGAACTCGATGCTGATGCGCTGCTGAGAATAGGGAAGGGTGCGTCGTACCAAACGTTCGTTGGTGAAGAGCTCGATCCGATGCTGCGGGGAACCGAGTCGGAAGTCCTGTCGCAGATCGACGGGCTGGCACAGCAACTCCAACTGTTTGAATCGGCCGAAGACAAAGCCCTCACGAGAAAACGGATTGGCGAACTGCGAACGTCCGGCAACGACCAAAGCAACCGCATCTTTGTGGATGCTCAACGACGAGTGGTCGTCGCCACCGCTTTCAAAGCGATGAGCTTTTTGAAGGATCAGTCGATCCGCAAAATGGTCGAGGGTGGCGAAGCACCTTTTACCACAATTTTCATTGACGAAGCGGGGTTGATCTCAAGGGCGGCGGTTGCTGCGCTATCCCTGTTGGCTGCCAGGCGAGTCGTCTTGGTTGGGGATTCAAAACAATTGGCTCCGATCAGTCGCATCTCACGGATTCTACCAACCCGTCAGCAAACATGGTTGGCGAGCAGCGGGCTGAGCCATCTCGATGATACGGAAAACATTCCTGCGGCGGTCTGCCTACTTTCCGAACAGCGGCGAATGCACCCTGACGTGTGTAAGGTCGTGTCGAGCTACCAATACGATGGCGTATTGACGACCGCTCCAGACCGAGCCGAGATGGAGTCCACGCTTTCGCCTTTCATTGCCGGTCGATCGAGAACGATCTGGTACATGCTCGATGAAGAGGATGCCAGCCTCGCTTCCATTCGTGCCGCGCGCGGTCCAGGCAACCGAAGCTGGGTTCGTGGAGTGACGCAGTCGGTACTGCGAAAACTGTTTGCAGATTCGGATGTTCGATCCGCGAACGGTTTGTTTATCTCACCATTCAAGGCCCAGGCTCAGGAGGTTGGGAAGCTTCTGGCTGGTTGGGGAATGTCGAATTGGGAAGCCTCAACGGTCCATAGTCAACAAGGCTCGGAAGCGGACATCGTCATTTTTGATACCGTTAATGCTGGAAGTGGAACGTGGCAGATTCCCGAATGGAAAAGGCTTGTCAACGTTGCACTTAGTCGGGCAAGGGAAGCGGTGATTATTCTTGCAAGTCGTAGCGAGATGGAGGAACCGTATCTTCGTCCGTTGAAAAAGGACATGACCGCAGGCTTCCTTCTGAAAGACGACAAGCGTTTTGTTTGGCGAGAGCCAGGCCAACGAGAGCCAGGCCAAACGGAAGGGTTCGAGGCATCGATTGCGGCGGAGCGAATAGCAAGCTACAAGCAAAAAACATCTTGTCGCATGGGCGATCAATTCGATGCTCGAAAGGGAATGAAGCCAATCCTTTCCCAGGAACAGCAACGGCTGACCGATCTCGAACTCGATGGAAAACCCCGGTTGGTTCGTGGGGTAGCGGGCAGCGGAAAGTCGATCGTTCTTTGTAATTGGCTCGCCAAGACCGCGAAGCGTCTGCACGATCAGAAGGATGCCCAGATCTGGGCGGTCTATGCCAATCGAAGTCTGCATAAGCTGCTTCAGGAATCGATTGAATCGGCATGGACCAGTCTCAACGAAGGAGACCTTCTCGATAAATCCGATTTCCCTTGGGACAAAGTGTCGCTCTTTCATGTCAAAGACGTTTTGGCAGGGATGCTACCTAGTGTTCAGATGTTAAACGAATCCATCGGTTTTGACTACGACCGTGCCGCCGAAGAATTCCTCAATCGCCAAGATATGGATGATCTTCTTCCCCGCTGTTCGGCTTTGTTCATTGATGAAGCTCAAGACATGGGACCGGCAACATTGCGGCTGCTGTTGTCCATCGTTGAACAGGCGGACAGCGAAGATGCTAACAGTCGTGCGGCGCATGTTTTCTACGACAACGCTCAAAACGTTTACGATACGAAGACTCCGAAATGGTCTGACTTTGGTCTCGACATGCGTGGTCGCTCGACGATTATGCGTGAGAGTTTTCGCTCAACAACCCCGATCACCGAACTTGCCGTCAACGTGCTGAGCCGGCTATCGGAATCAAGCAAGCGACAAGACCAGCAGGAATTGCTCCAGCTTGGGTTGCTAGAAAAGATCGATAGAAACGGCGAAGATTGGTTGCGAGTACGGTACAACCAAATCGATGGACCGAGACCGATCTACCATAGCTTTGGCGACCGAAGCCAGGAAATGGCTTCGATTGCAGTTCACCTGAAACACTTGATTCGGAAAGATGGGATTTCGCCGACCGATATTTGCATCATTTACAACGGTCGGGTTCAGGATGCTTTGCAATCCAGCCTTGCACCGGCACTTGCGGAAGTTGGTGTTGAGCTTTCGTTTCAGAAAAACCGCTCGTTCGAGAGACAGCCCAACACACTCGTTGCCACCACCCCGCACTCGTTCAAAGGTTACGAATCGGAAGTTGTTGTGATCCCGTGCGTGGACAACTATGTCGCACCCGAAGGCAAGGTTTTGGAGAACAGCTTGTACGTGGCAATGACTCGTGCTCGCTCCCTGCTGGCCATCTACGGATTGAACCGCGGATCGGAAGCCAGTCGCATGATTGGCGACACAATTGGTACCTGCATTTCGATCCAGAACACTCAACCGATACTTCAGGACATGAGCGAAGAGTAACCAAAAGAGAACCAGCATCGTCATTAGCGGTCCTGGTGGTCGACGTTGACCGCGGCCCGAGTGTGGCTCATTCCTTCTCCCTGGGAAGGGCCGGGTTTTCGAACTGAAACACCTGCCCCTGTGGCACTGGCCCGTAAGCGGCAGGGCTGTCTACGGCTGGTGGCACAATGCCATACGGGTTGGGGCCTGCTGGCTGGGCATCAAAGAAAGGATCGGCCTGAGCTGGGCTGGCAGTGCCCGGGTAAACTAATCGGCTGTCCCCTTCTCGAACTGGAGATGACGACCGCCACTCAAGTCCCTCGCTCTCCGCCGTCAGCACTTGGGCGCGTAGGGCGACGATTTTGGACTTTGCATCGATTCGCTTCTGCAACGATTCTGCCAGCTTGGCCAACTGATTGCGAATCTTCTCTAGTTCCGCTTCTCGCCTCGCAATGTCTACGTCGAATTCTTTCGATAACGCTTCCTCTAGTTTCTCCTTGGCCGCGATCCGCTCCTCTTCGGTCGTTGCCGCAGCGAACGCCACCTGCGCCTGTACGGTCGGATTCGGTGTTGTTTGAGGGAACCCTCCATTCCCCAGGCGGAACGGACGCGGATCGTAGACACCCCGATGATCTCTGCTCGTCTGCGGAGGGAGCGGTATTGCTGGCCGGTTCGAACCTGGGTTGGGCTGGTACCAGCGATCCCGATCACTCTCACCGCCCGACGCAGGCTCTTGGGCAACCAGCATCACCGTGTGAGCCAGCGCGGTGACGACCAACAAACCAACCAACAATTTGACTTTCATCGCATTTCTCTTTTAAAAACAGAGGTTACTGAGAGATCAACGGGGATTCGTAGTGCTTCAACTTCGCTTCGAGGTGATCGATCTGGCCTCTCCACCAGACGTCCGGTTCGGTGACCTGTTCACCTGACCTCGAGGCTGCGGATTGCTGCAGCTTGTCAAGCTCGGTTTGGAGCTGACCGATCGAGTTACCCCACGCGTCCGCTTCCTGAGGTGAAGCTTGATAAATGATGGCCGAAGAATACTGAGGGTCAGCCGTTGGCGACTTTGCCGGCGGCATTTCCCCATCTCCGAAGCGTTGCAGGGCAACGCCACCCAACAAGACACACACGCCAACAGCCGCGAAAATGGCCAAGTTTCGCACCGCCCGCTTTCGTCGTCGCAGCGTTCGCTTGAAGGAAACGCCGTAGCCGTATCGATGTGCGTGCAATCTGAACAGCAAGTTCTGCAATTCTTGGTGCACTTGGCCCGCCGATGCGAACCGTCGCGAGGGTTGTTTCTTAAGCAAGCGATCGATCAAATCGGACAGCGCGTCGGGAATCTCTGGCTGTACTTGCCACACGGTTCGTTGCGTATCGTGGCAGATTCGATTCAGCACTCCCATTGCCTTATCGGCTCGAAACGGAGGCCTGCCGGTGGCCATGAAGTACAGCACCGACCCCAGGCTGAACAGATCCGACCGTGCATCCACTGGCTTGCCGGTGGCTTGCTCAGGCGACATGTAGTTGGGAGTGCCGGTAATGATCCCCGTTTGCGTCAAACTGGCATCGTCAACCGTTTGGGCCAGGCCAAAGTCGGTCACGTAGGCTCGTTCGACGCCCCCTTCCAACAGAATGTTGCTCGGCTTGACATCGCGATGCACCACGCCTTGTTGATGGGCCGCCTGCAACCCGGCGGCGACCTGAATACCGATGCGCAGGATCTCTTTCACTCCCAACGCACCGTCGCGATCCACTCGCTCCTGAAGCGACTCGCCGGCAATGAACTGCATCACCAGGAAAGGCGTTTCGCCGTCGGCTTCGACATTATGAATCGGAACGACATGCTCGTGAATGATCGCCGCAGCGGCGCGGGCTTCACGAGCGAACCGCTGCCGGGCCGCGCCAACGTGCGACAAATGTTTGGCAAGCACCTTGATCGCGACAGGTCGGTTCAGTTCGGTGTCGAACCCCTTGAGGATTATCCCCATCCCGCCGCTGCCAACAACGCGTTCGATCTCATAACGTCCCAGACGTCCCAGCAGATCGGGCTGCGATGGTTCGCTCAAGAAATCAAGATTCACGGAGGACTCCGCCGTACACGTTGCCCCAGGCTCACTGATCGCGAGACGATCGTCATGGCGCACCATCGCTCGAAACGTCGCGTCAAAGGCGTCGCTGCCGGAAAGTTCGTCCAGCCGGGCGCGGCACGTCTGGCAGTCCTTCACGTGTTCCCAAGTCGATTGATACGCTTCAGAATGTTCATCGCCAAACAGCAGCACCTGCAAGTTCGCATCGTCGCAGTGGTCTACCTTGCTGATCATCATGCGCCTCCCGAGGAACGCGATGCGGAAAAGGTTTTAGCGCTTTCGAATTGGTTGACGCATTGGCGAAGCCGACCACGGACGCGACTGCGAGCGATGTGGACCGCGCCGACCGACAGCCCCAATTGCTCCGCCGCCTCGTTTGCCGAGCGACCTTCGACAGAAGTCCGCCAGAACGCTTGCCAAGTCGTCGGGTTGACCTGCTGGCGAACCTGCTCCGCCGCCCAGTGAAAAACCTCGCGGCAGTATTCCTGATCGAACTCGGCTGTTTCCATCGAGGCCGGATCGATTTGCTGGCCAAGTAACTCCGCCATCCCCGAGTCGCCGGTGCCCAGCGGTCGATGCTTGGCGCGGGTCAGAAAGTTGACCATCAAATTGCGAGAGATCTGGAACAGCCAAGTCCGAAAGCGTCCTCGTTCCGGATCGGGCTCCCACCGCTCGACCGCTTTGGCGACCGCCAGCAAGACTTCCTGAGAAACGTTCCTCGCATCCGCATCCTGGAACCCCTTGGATCGAGCCAGCCGATAGACCAACGGTTCGTAGATCGCTACGAACTGCTCCCAAGCTTCCGCATCCTGCCCATCTCGCAGTCGCAAAATCAGCGTGTTTCGCGTTTCGGGAAAAGAGCTGGTCATGAAGAACCAAAGGGAAGCGTTGTCGTCCTGAGCCACATGCCGCAATCGGGCAACGAAAGTTTACACACGCTCGACCAAAGTTTCTTTCACCAAAAAGTTCAAACGAAAACGTGAAACCGTTGAACAGGGCGTGTCCTCGACGGACGATCAGACCTGCTGAAAGGCTTTGGAAAAGAAAAACGCAACAGGTTCGTGTCTCCTGTCCATTCTTTCCAACTCGAACGAGGCCAAATTCGCCTCGCAGCTTGACGTCTGTTAGCTGGCAAACGCGTTTCGCACGTGACTCCTCCGCCTCACCGCATAAAATCTGGCCGAGACCGAGTGGAAAACGCTAGCCATCTCTGGCAGAATCAAGGGACAAGCGGGCTGAAAAACGCTACCAGTCACAGTCGCGATGGGCCAACCCAATGTGCCGTCATCGTTCCGGGGATTGGTGGGCAGCGATGTCACCGTGCATGTCGGAATAAGGGCCTTCGGAATAAGGGCCTTCGCATTCGGGCCTTCGCATTCGGGGAACGGCGAACGGTTCCACTGGGCGTTGTACCGTTTCAAGCCCTCGTGGTGTAAAGTGCTTCGTTTCCGACTTTGCCTCCCCTCACCGAGAAGCCATCCATGGGATTCTTCGACGCCCTCCGCGGCGAACTGATCGACATCGTCGAGTTCCTCGACGAATCCAACGACACGATGGTCTACCGCTTCGAGCGGTACGACAACGAGATTAAGAATGGCGCCCAACTGATCGTCCGCCCCGGTCAGGCGGCGGTGTTCGTCGACCAGGGCCAGATCGCCGACGTCTTCGGCCCCGGTCGTGTGCAGTTGACGACGGAGAACATCCCGCTGCTCAGCACGCTCAAGGGCTGGAAGTACGGCTTCGACTCGCCTTTCAAGGCCGAGGTCTACTTCATCTCGACCCGCCAGTTCACCGACCTCAAGTGGGGCACGCGCAATCCCA
>Ga0102938_10002324_pt1 | contig 14428 bp, 6 predicted proteins | sample SalPonR2_B_D2_MG_FD_84516 | JGI IMG/M metagenome (GOLD analysis project Ga0102938, IMG submission 84516) | Salt pond soil microbial communities from South San Francisco under conditions of wetland restoration - Salt Pond MetaG R2_B_D2_MG | ecosystem: Environmental > Aquatic > Marine > Intertidal...
CTTGCCCAAACTGGAAACTGGTTTGAAAAAAATCAGGTACCTTAAAGAATGCTCGGATTTCAAAAATTCTTGCATTTTTGAAACCAGAATCCTTAAGCCAGTTTCAACTAGTGAAATCCGAAATCACGCTATCGAGTCAAACTCTTCGGATTCGGGTTCACAGACCGATTTACCAGTTTGAGACTTTTTTCGCATTTTCCTGAAACCGATGTTTTTTTTGCCGGCCGCCCAAGCCTGAAATCCGCCTTCTTGGCTCAACCTCCCCAATCCGAGTTCACAGAACCGATTGAATGATCAGCCGAGTCTAATAGACCGAAAAGCAGAAGCGCATTCACAGTCTTCGGGACACCGGACTTGTCCGTTCGGACAGCCGCCGGTTCAATTCTGATGGTTCCAAAAACCTCGCGCTTCCCGCTTTAGTGTCCTATCACTGCCCGGGATCAACGAACTTGCTCACGCACTTCAATCCTCATTCAAAAACGAAAGCAAATACACCGCCTTGGCCGCGATGGAGCGTGCGTCGCTGCGCGGGTCGTGGTTGTGCTCGTGCTTTGTGACCCACTCCGGATACTGGACGCCAAACTTCTCGTGCATCTTGTCGCGCGCGCCCCATTTTTGAAGCGTGCCGCCAACGCCCTTGTAGAACGAGTTGATGTCGCACACCGGCTCGTACTTTCCGAACAGGTAGTTCAGAGAATTCGGCGGCTGCATGTCGCCCGGAAGCTCTTCGATGCACGCAAGCATGTGCGTGATGAACTGGTAATCGAAACCGGGTGTGTCGGTGATGCACATGATCTTGCCGTCTGTCTTCTTGAACCACTCGCGCGCCCAAGAGGTCAGGCGCATAGCCGCTTGTGCCTCGGCTGTGATTGGCGTCTTCTCTTTGCACAGACGCTCGCGAAGCACTTGCATCGGCGTCTGTCCGTCGACTCCCTTGGCGGCGTTGTGCCAGAATTCCTTCTTCGTGCGCTCGTCCCACCGGCCGTCGAGTCCGAAGTAAAAGTGCAGAGAATCCGCCGGCTCAGTCTTGCCGAGTTCCCACACAACGACGGCGAGTTCGACCATACAAAACTTTCGCGGATTCTGGCCTGAGGATTCGACGTCAAACGCCATGACGTGCGTCAAGTCGCCTGCCGCCGGGTAGTTGGAAAGTGCGCTCATCGTTCGTTTCGTGGATGTGAGTTTGAGAGTCCAAAGAAGTTTAAGGTTTCAATTTTCCTGCAAAGCTCCTCCTGTACACACACTGCTCGTCACAGTGCTTTTGAACGCGCATTGTGGCACGATACAGTGCCTGGTCATTGCGAATACGCAGGCACACAAAGAGCACTATCACAATACTAACGGCCAACAACGACACCGTCGACAGCGTCAGCGGTTCCGACGCCAGGTGCCCGTTTTCGCGGCAATTGTGTTCGTCGGCGCACACACACTCGCCTTGCATCGAGCTAGCCGAGAAGACAAACCGCTCATTGGCGCCGCAGCGCACCGACAGCGCTTCGTACGCCTCGAGGCGCAGCTTCGCCAGCCACAGTGTATCGCGGAGGCGGTCGGGATCGCTGACCGCGCAAAACTCGCGTGTCATGGCGGCGAGCGACTGGCCGCCTTCGGGCGTCCAGCGGCGCACTAGGTACTCGAAAGCGGCCAAGCGGCCGGACTCTTGTGTGTCGTCTGCAAGGTCCATGTAGTATGCACGGCTGCACCGCCTGTCGTTTTTGCAGAGCGAGTAGAGGTATGCCACGCTCTCGTTGCGCGTTTGTTGGCGCAGAGATTCCATGTACACGGCGTGCATCGATGCCGTCACGGCGTGTTCGTTGTGGCAGATGCTAGAAAGACAGCCATGCAAGAGGGATAGTACAAAGAAGAAGGTGATCATTGTGTTTTGTTGCGCGTGTACAAGAGGACGGAGTGTAGAAAGTTTTAGGTCAAAAGTTTTATGTTGCACACTTCTCTCTCTCTCTCTCTTTCTGCAATAGCACATTGTCGCAATAGCAGCAAAACTGACTTTCAAATGGCAAACGCGCGTCCTTTGTGGAAGAGCGTGAAAGACGGCATGCCGGAAATGAAGAAAGGGCGCGTGATTGTTGTTTCATCTCGTTTTACCCACTTTCCTGAGCATTTTAACACGGAATTGCTATTCGCGCACCCAGACGGAAAAGAAATTCACCGCGACACGGGACGCTATAGCGGAGAAGACGTCAACAACTTGATCACCTACCACGGAGATCCAGGTTGGTACACAAAGACCGGGCGCTTGCCGTTCACTCCGAGCAACAACAGTTTTTGGACGGACGTCCCGTTGCCACTGCTTCCAACTACACGCACTGACGAGCAATGAAGTCAACAACATATCTGAACATTTCGCAGACAACTTCATTCAATACTCTCCAGATACTCGCAAACTCGATGCTGCAAAACCCAGCCGAGGCGGGCCATGCGCTCGCGCATGCTCTGAATCTTCTTGGACCGCGCGTACTCGGCGGCGTCCATTGACGGCAACGGCGACAGCTCCTTGGACTTCTTCGCCGGCGGTGCCGACGCGCTGCGGCGCGCTGGTTTTTTCGGTTTCTTGGCCTTGGTTTTTGGTTTGGGTTTCGGAGCCGCCGGTTCCTTTTCAGATCTCTTGCGCTTGCGTGCCGGCGCGGGGTCGGGCATAATAAATTACTCCGGCCTTTTCTATGCACCGAGCGGTTTGCTTCCGGTGCCATAGAGGAACGCGCTAATTTGCCCGCGCAACTATGTCCGACGACACCAGCTCGGACGACACAAGCGTCGACGACCTGCGCGTGCCGGTGAGCGGCGTGTTCAGCATGCCGGCGTCCGAGGGCGCGTCGCAGGACCAGTGCCTCTTGACGCGCGAAGACATGCAGCGCGAACTGCCGGCACTCGTGGGCGCCCCGGTGCGCGTAGAGCACGGCGGCGAAGTGGTCGGCACGGTCGAGAAGGTGACAATCGACGACGAGGATCGCATGGCCGGAACGGTGCGCCTCAACCGCGACTATAGCGGCCGGCGGGCGGTGCGGGCGTGCCGCACCGGCAAGTACAAGGGCTTCTCGCTCGGCATCATGCACCAGCCCGGAGCCGACGCGGACGGCAAGCCGATTATCAAGGACAAGCTCATCCTGCACGTGGCGCTGGCCGCGGATCCGGAGTTTGCCGAGCACACGAAAATCTCGGAGGTCGGCGAAGACCGGCGCGAACTCAAGCTCGCCAGGCGGTTTGTGAAGATAGCCGCGGCCAAGCTCCGGCGCGAAGTTGGGGAGAAAAAACAAACGGACCAAAATACAATGCGGAAGCCGGTCGCGCAAGGGACAACAACCGAGCGCCAGCCGCCTATCGTAAGCGTCTCGTCGAAGAGCTCTGCACCAAGCACCAGCGCCATGTCGTCAGCCGAGGAAATCGCCCGGCAAATTGCCGAGCTTCAGGAGAAGCAAAAGAAGATTCAAGAAGAAGAGGAAAAGGCGAAGAAGGAGGCGTCCGAGCAGCAGGAGATGCAAACCGACGCGCCTCAGGCGTCAAGCATGAACCAACAGCAACAACAGCAGCACCAACAGCCGAGCGGCGGTATGCAGCAGGACGGCGCGTGGCAACAGAAGCCGCCCAACTCGTTCCAGAGCCCGGTCGTGTTCAACATGCACGTCGGCGGCCAGGGCCAGGGCCAGACGCAGGGATCGTTTGACCCGCTTTCGCAGATGTCCGAGGCGAGCGCGGCCGAGTACCAGCGCCAAAAGCGCGACGCCGAGCTGTACGAACGCCAGCGCGCACAGGCGCCGGCCGGCCGTGGCAAGAAGCGCACGGTCGACGAGGAGCAGGAAGATTCCGTATCGATGGTGCCAAAGACCGACGAGAAGGACCGCGAGATTGCGCGTCTCAAGGCGCTGCTGGGCGAGTCGGACGGCAAGAACCGCCGCTACGACGCCGACAGCGCGGACCTCGGCAGCGAACAAGAAGAGCCCGAGGGCTCGCGCGCGTCGCAGAAGACGCGTGATCTGATGTCGAGCATCCAGAACAAGCTGGCGGCTCCGTCCGCCGCGGCCGACGACGTGGACGAAGACGCCGATGTCGACGACAAGCCGCAGGCTCCGGCCGCGGGCGGCGAAGAGGAGGAGATCGACGCGTCCAGTTTGACATACGAAGAGCTGTCGAAGAAAAACACTACCCTCAAGGGCATGGCGCGCGAGATCAACGACCTGAAGACGAAGATCCGTGCCATGAAGGACGGCACGAACAAGCAGAACCGCAAGGACGAGCTGGCGACCAAGCAGCGCAAGTACGAGGCGGCGTGCACCGACTACGTGCGCAAGAACAACGCGTGGCTGATGCGCCAGATTGCGCTGGCCGGCCAGGACATCGACGAGGACATGGAGGAGACGATGGCCGACTACGCGACGCAAGTGGGCGGTCTGAAGCTCGGAGACCTGAGCTCGCTCAACAACATGGGCCGGCTCGTCACCGTCTCGCACGCCAACGCGCAGAACGGTCTGCGCCAGACCGAGGAGGCGCTTGCGGCCGCGCGCAAGGAGTTTGCGAAAGAGCGCCTGCGTCTGCAGCGCGACGCCGAGCGCCAGCGCGTGGCGGCCGAGCGAGCCGAGGCGCAGCGCACGGTGGCGAGCAGCGACCCCCGTGCCGGTGTGCGCGGCGGCAAGCCCAAGCCCCAGGGACGTCCACACTCGCAGCCCGCGCACGCACCGGCGCCCAATGCCTCGGCCAGTGATCCGCGTGCCCAGTTTATGCGCACTACCGGCCTCTCCATGCCGCTGGTGGACTACAGCAAGCCGCTGCCGGCGGGCTCAAAGTTGTTCGAGGCGAAGAGCAATCCGCGCAACATGAACTTTGTCAAACCGGAGGACCGCCACCGCTTCCGCGCGCCGCGTTCGCGCAGGGGTGCGCAGCGCTCCGTCGACTTTGACGTGCTCAAGGAGCTCGACCGCACACGCCGCACACACCAACTCGGTCAAGCCGATCGCCTGACGCCGTCCGACTTTGGCGGCCAGTACACACAGCCGCCCGGATCGGTGCTGGTGGACGGCAACCCGGCGCTGGCACGCCTCTCCGATCGTGTTTGAGTGAAATGATTGTTTTTTCGATACCATTCAATCTGCGCTCTCGTCGTCGCTGCACGTTGTCGCGTCTGTTTCGCCGTAAAGTGCGCCTGGTACGAAAGACATCGCAAACGGAGAGCTCTTGGGCCGCGGCGGTGGCGCGTGAGACGGCGGGCAGTCTGACGTAAACGAGTCCTCCTCGGTCGAGCTTCCGGATCCCTGACGCGAAATGGGCTCGGTCTTGGCGGGCGCCTTGCGCTTGATAAAACTGTCTCGCCTGCCGGCGTACTGCAACGTCTTGCCGCGCTTGATGTGCAACCTGCGCTCTTTCATGCGTCGCTTGTTGAATGAGTACAGTTCGATGGGCTTGCCCGGAATGGAGCGAATGAGTGCGTCGGTGATGTTCACCAGTGCGCGCAACTCGGCGTCGACCAGCTGGATGAGAAAATCAGAGCGCATCGAGCCGAGGCGTTCGCCGTATGAGCGGCAAATGCGCTCGTAGACGTAATTGAAGATCTTGATAATGCTCTTGAAAAACTCAATGGCGCCGCCCGTGATCATACGGTCCCAGACGCGGTACACGCTCTCTTGCGGCATGACGCCGAAACAAAGGCTGCCGACAAAGCGCAGCACAAAGTGATCGAGTGTGATTTCGTGCCGCTCCATGAGTTTGACAAAGTCGCGGCACTTGACACTCAGGTAGTACTTGAGCACGGCGCAGTCGGCTTGCAGGCCGATGACATCGGGCGTGAAGCTGATTGGGAAGAGAATCGTGCACACATAGCGCAGCAAGTGAAAACACTCTTCTTCTGTGAATTTGAGCAAAAGAAACCCGCTGACAAAGAAATTCATGCCCTGCGAATACCCGACGCCTTCGGAATCTGCGCAATAGGCCCAGAGCACGCGACGCATTGCGCCGGCCATGTCTTCGGTGTCAACGACGCAGTTGTCGCCAATGCGCTTCACGTCCATGTCGATTACGCTCCTGTCTCTGTCTTCGACCAACGACGGGTCTTCGTCAATCGCAGCGAGCAGTTTGTCGTAGTAGCCGTGCGACTTTTCGATCTGAAACTGCAGTCCGCAGCACTCGAGCCACTCCATGCGCCGCCGGTTTCGCGGGATGCCGGTGCGCACCATTTGCGAGTACTCGCGGTCCTTGAAACCGCGCTCGGTGTCAAAGAGACAATCTTCGTAGCGCGCCATGCGAGCAAGTTCTTTGTCGGCAGTATTCTGGCAGTAGATCTGATATCCCTCGGCCGCCTCTTTTTGCAGCGCAAAGCCGTACTCGTCGTACACCAGACTCTGTCGCTTTCGCGGCGAGTGCAGCAGTGCCGAGCTCATTGCCCGCACGCAGCAGCGGCGGCGCTGTTTGGTGCCAGAGAGCAGACGAAACAATGGTACGCGTTTACTGCGTAAATTCGGCCAGATCTCCGTCGCCAGGACGCTCCGATCGCGCAAACGGCAAGTACGACGTGAGGCGCACCGTCGCGCCATCGGCCGCCGACTGGAACACGAATCGCGCCAGTTGCGTCTGCGCGACAGCAAGGCCGAGTCCGAAGAACCCGAGCGCCGGCTTGGTGCCCGTCGCTTCGCCGAAGCGATAAACGCGCCCGAGTTCTTTGCGCGAAATGGCCACGCGCGTGCCAACGACTGGCTCGGGCGAACCGAGGCGCGTCGCTTCGCCAAACCGGCGCACAATGACGGCGCCCACCGGCTCCAGGTCCGCTTCGAGCTGGCCGGTTGTAAGGTCGGCAAAGATTTTGTAGAACTTGGGCACCTTCTCGATAACGAGCTCCGCGTCGGCGCCGGAGACGCCCGCGGACGCGGCCGACGGCTCTGCAAACGTGTTCGTTGACGCGCTCGTTTGCGCGGTGTACGGCGCCGACGTTGTGGACGACGACACCTGCACCGTTTCGGCGGTTGAGCTCGGCGCGGGCTGGTTCTGCGCTTTGAAGTTGCGCAGGGCTTCGTTGACTTTGTCGGTAATGACGCTGTAACCGGACAGATCGGCGGGCGAGAACGACGAGAGGACATCGGCGCCGTCGAAATTCAGGTCAAGCATGCGCACCGCTTCGCCAAACGACGCAGTTGGCACCGAGTATTGCTTGCCGTCTGCCTCGAAAACAGCCGGGTACTCGGACTCGAGCAGACTATGGCGGAGCGTGACGGCAACCCACGGCTGGCCCGTGCGCAATTTCGAGAGCGCCTTCTGCATCTCGGCGCGGTCGATTGACAGGCGCAGCGCGATTGTGTCTTGCGCCGCACTGGAGAAGCTCTTCGCAACGTACGACACGCCGCCGACTTCGATGATGTGCGACGATTTGGCCAGGCGAGTTTTGTTGGAAAACTCCTTGTCGCCGCCTATGAGCGCGGACGGCAGCTCTGAGTCAGTGAGCACGGCCAGCTGCGTCTCGCGCTTGGTGCCGTCGGGCGACACTTGCAGCGCGAGGTAGATCGTCTTGAACGTCGCCAGGTTCTTGAGAGACTGGTACAGCAGCTCGACGACGGCCGGCGGAAGCGCGAGCTGCGCCGCCGAGCCGGCTGCGAGAGGCGTGTTGGCGTACACGCTTCCGACAGGCAGTTTGTCCGACACGTCTTCGTTGAGCGCGCTCTCGTCTTCGTCGACCGGCTGCGCGCCGTCGGCCGGTTTCGCGGCACCCGGCGCCACGATGCTCAGCCGCCCCGACGCAACGGCCTGTGCGTGAAGCTGTGCGTTCTCGTCGCTCGCGCGACGCGAGAGAACGTGGTACGCGCCCAGCGTGACGCGAAGAGGATCGGCCTCGACTGTCTCGCCGCCTTCGAGCTCCACTGCGTTATACGCGTTGTTGTTGAACTCGACCTCGAGCCCGTGCACGCCAAACTGGCGCGCGTATTCCTCGTTCGTCACTCTGCCCGGAACAAAGCGCCGCAGGACATCGACGAGACTGTCGTCGGCCACGTCGCGGTACAGCGCGGGGCGGTCGAGGTACGCCGGCTCGCTGCTCGCTTCGACGTAGCCAGCTTCCGCCACGCTGGCGGCGGTGTCCGGTGTGATGTTGCGCGCTGTTTCGAACGTCTGCTTGTCGATGACGGCCGACTCGAAAATGCGCTCTTCGCGCGTCGGCAGGCGCGTCTCGCGCTCCGAGCCTTCGCGCACCGCTTTGCCGAGAAACGCGCCGTGCACCACGAAGCGCACGTTCTGCTTCTCGTAGTTGCTCTTCTGGCCGCCGAACACGAGCATCTTGTCTTCGGACACAAACACCTGCGGCTTGCTGCTCTTCTCCAGCAGCATGTTGGCGTCGTTGTTTGCGTCAATGCCTGGCAGGAACTCTGCCTTCTGCTGGTGCGCGCGGAATAGGGCCCGGACATCTACACCGTCGATTGGCGTGTACGCGCCAGAGTTTAGCGCTTCGACGGGCAGATCGAGCATGCGCTTCTCGTCAATGTCCCACTCGAGCACTTTGGTCGGGAACGTGGCCAAATCGAGGTACGCAGCCAGGTCGTTGCTCTGGCGCACTTTGTCGTCGACATCGGCGTCCGAATCGACTTCGCTCGCCTCTTCGGTGTCGTCTTCGTCTTGCTGCTCGACCACGGCGTACGGAAGCACGGAGAGACGGCCGTCGAACATGGCGAAAATCGGAGCCCATTCGGTCGTAAAGATCTCGCGCGGCGTGCCGTTCTGTGGGACCAGTTCAACGGCAACGCGCAGCAGCTTCGTGCTCGTGGGCAGCTTGCTCTCTTGCAGCGACGCGCGCAATCCGCCCAGTGCCAAGAACGGCAGCGGTGCGGCGCGGAGCATAAAGATGCCGTCGATTTGCACCTCGTGTGTCCGCTCCCACTCCGCTCCGGACACCATGACGTCGCGCGAAGCGCGGGCCACGGCGTACGCCGCGTCGTTGCGGAACAAACGCAGGCGCTCGATGTCCTCGGACTCTTCGCGCGCCGCTTCGTAGAGATCGATGTTGCGCGCGTACTGTTCGGCCAGGTTGTCGCGCACCGCGCCTGGGTGCGGACTCGCCGCGTTGCGCAGGTACGCGATGCCGCCGATTTGCTCAAAGTCGTTCTTGCGCGCGAGCGTGGTCTTGAGGTACACCGGCAGTGCGTCGATCGAGTCGAGGAAGAACACCGCTTCGTCCTGCGTCACTTCGGCGGCCGCCGCCGTGGCAACGACGTACGTCTCGCGCGTCAGCAAAACGAGCGGCGCCGCGCCGGTCGCCTCGCCCTCGTCCTGCTCGCGGCTCGGGCGCGCGACGTGCACAATCACGGCGCCCATCAGTTTGCGCACCTCGGCCGGCGCGCCCTTTTGCGGCTTGGCGCGCTTTGTGAGCTCGGCCACGTCAATGGCGATGACCTCTTGCGCCACGGCGCCGAGCGGATACTCGGCGTCGGCGAGGAAGCGCATGGCGCCGTCGGCCGCCGTGTACGCACTGGCGTCCGACTCTTCGCCCGGCGGCACCACGAATGCGAGCGCGCCGCCAAAGACCGCGTTGAGCGCGCGGTAGTTGCCGCGGACCTTGTCGACGTCGTCGGCGATCTTCTCGCGCCCGAAGACAATGCGGCTGACGTCAAACGCCGGAATTGACTGCGGTTTGTCGTCGGCGTTGAATGTGGGCTGTTTGTGCGAGAAGCCCTTTTTGTAGGCCGAGGCGAGAAAGCGGTTCTTCTCCAGACTCGGCGCCACGAGCGGCGTGTCGGCCGTCTTGTTGCCGGGCTTAGAGGGCCGGAACGTGTCAAGCTGCGCGGCGCGAAACGAGACGTTGGGGCGCGTTGCCAGACTGAGGTTCGCCGAGCGCGTGGCGACGCGGAAGAGCTCGGCGTTCTGGCCGATTTGCGCCACGAAGCCAGCAAAAGACCAGCGGCGAAAGCTTTTGTTGAACTCGCGGCTAAACGTCTCGATGAACTGCTTGGCGCGCAACTGCAGGTTCTTTTCCTGCGCCGTGTCGCGCGAGAGTTGCGCCACCGACTCGCGCAGCGCCGAGAGGTCTTGCCACACGCGAAACGGGTTCTTGGTGCGCGTCGCTTGCTCGGGAGCTTTGCGCAGCTCCTCCATGGCGACGCGCGCGCGCGCCATGAACGCGTCGCTGGCAAAGCGCTCTTTGCTGTCGAGATCGGCAAGCACCGCTTCGTAGAGTTTGTAGACGACATACTCGTGCACGCACGTAAACTCGACGCCCTCGAGCACGAACGTCGCCTTCTTCGGCACGCCCGACTCCTCGAAGAGCTCGCGCGTCGCTTGGAACTGATTGCGCAGCACGTCTTCGAGATTCTCGTTCTTGTCCACCGGCACGTACGGCGCCTGGTCGCCAGGGCGCTCGGCGCGAAACGGCCAGCCAAAGTCGAAAATGGCGCGCGGGTCTCTGGCGCCCGCCGTCAGCGCCTTGGCTTTGGCGATGGCGTCTTCGGCGCTCGGCAGGTCCGCGTCGGGTGCTTTGCGCACCGGTTCGGGCTTCTGGCGCGCGCCGCTTTCCAGAAACCGCGTTCCGATAGCGGCGCTGGCTGAAGACGACGCCGGAGCCGCCGAAGCCGCCTGCGGCGCAGAGCTCTGCTTCTCGGCACCGAGGGCAACGATGCGGCGACGCAGTGCCTGCTTTTTTGTCTCGAGCCGGCGCGCGACGTCGGCGAGCAGTTCTTCCTTGCTCGCGCCAAATGTGGCGACAGTTTCCTGTTCCTTGAGCCGGGAAAAGTCCGCAAGCAGCTGCTGTGCGTCCTCGATTTGCTCCAGTGCCTCGAAGATGCCCTGCGCCGGCAACGAAGCCAGGCCGCTCTGCTCGGCAATCTCGACCTCGTTGATTGTTCCGACGTTGGTGCCGCTCGACTCGCCGGCCGAGATGAACGGGTTGCGCGTCGGGTCGCGCAACGTGCTCTCCAGGTCGTTCGCCAGAAACCGCGCACGCGCCTCGGCGGCGCTCTCGTTGGCACTACGCGCACTTTCGAGACGCTCCAGGGCTGCGTCTGGGTTCGTGTCCAACTCGCCGACACTCTCCACGATGGCGCGCTCCGACGGCGATAGGACCTCTTCGTCTTCTTCTTCGTCTTCGTCTTCGTCTTCGTCTTCGTCTTCTTCGCGCACAATGGCGCGTTCCTCGATAAACGTCTCGCCAAAGTCAAAGCCGCCGTCGTTGTCGCCCGGCACGTAATCGTCGGCGCGTTCGCGCTCGACGCGCATCTCGGTGATCTCCGAGCCCGAAGCCACGGCGCGCACCACTTCGGCGTGCGACAGCCCTTGGTTGCGATACACGCGCGAAAGCAGCCGCAGCTGCTCGACTTCCTTGGCGCGCTCGCGGAACTTGTTCGTGTCGAGCGCAAAGTCGCGAAAGTGAAAGTTGCTCATGCGCAACAAGCCCGAATCGCGATCCTGCTGCGCCACGCAGCGCAGTTCTTGGAGCGCGTACGCGTCGGTAGACGCTTCGAACGCAAAGAGACGCGCGCCGGTCGGCACGTCCGCTCTTGGATCGCTGCGCTGCACAATGCCGACTGCCGGCAAACCGGCATCCGAGTCAATGAGATCGGCCGGGCTGAAGCGCGTTGACTGGAAGATGATCTCTTCGTCGTCGCCGCGGCCGACTCCGCCAAAGAGCGTTACGCGCAGGAAGACGTCGGGCACGCCGGTTCCGGAAATCTCGCCCAGCGCCGCAACGCCGGTGGGCCGGTCGCCGCCCGAAAGCAGTGACGGCTCGATGCCGTGCTCGCGCGCCTCGTTTGGCTCGCTGCGCATCACAGAGAATGTGCTGAGCTGACCGCGCAGGCGCCTCTTGAGAGCTTCGTCTTGCGAGTCGAAGAGAAACCGCGGATCTCCGCCCTCTCGCAGCGCGTCGGCCGGCCACTCGATGTCGCCGCCGCGCAGCGCCAGCGCGGGCGTAGAAAAGAGCCAGACTGGCGGAGCTGTGGCATTGCGTGGCACGCCGTACACGCTCACTTGCACGCGCGCCTGTGACGCCAGATCGCGCGAGCCGGGCGACAGCATACTGCTGCGCGCAGCGAGCTTGAAGTACGGACTGGGCGAGATGCGCGTGTTCCACGGCGCGTCGTCGCGCGGAGTGTACTGCTGGCTGTTTTCGGTCGCCTGCGCGAGGCGCGGGAAACTGTTGCGCGTGATTTGCAGCGCGCCGCGCAGCGCCGGCGACCGCGGGCCGGTAAAGACGTCGTCGACGCGCAGCAACGAGGCGCCGGCGCGCGCATTGTACGAGTCGACGAGACGCGGTTCTTGCACCACGCGCAGCAGCTGTTGGTCGCCCTGTGTTTGCATGAACTGCGCCACTTTCTCGAGCAACTGCGCGTCGAAAAAGAGCCGATAGCGCCAGGCCTCCTGGTATGTGCGCACAATTTGCCCGGTGGGCTTGTTGAGCTTGGCCGCGCGGCCGGTAGAGTGCGCCAAGTACCACGCCTGCCGCAGCGCCAGTCGCACGCGGTGTTCTTCGTTCTCGGCCCGCTGCGGGCTCTGCGTAATAATGTCGACCAGATCCGGGAAATCCATGAACTGTGCCGACGCCGCGAGCTGCAGCATTGTCTCGAACGCGTAGCCGTTGTACATAAACAGCCCGCTTTGCAGATCGTCGGGCGCGCTCTTTTTGTCGAAGAGCGGAAAGACGTCGGACAGAAACCGCAGGTTCTGTTCGTAGCTCCGGCCCACCAGAATCTCGTTGTTGGGCGCGGCGAGGCGCGCTTGGATTGCGAGCGCATCGCGCGGAGCGTCGTCGGCTACGAGAATGCCCGACGTCTGCATCTCGATCTTGCGCGCCGGAGAGAGGTTCTCCAGCTCTTCGCCCTCTTTGCCATTTGTGTGGCGAATCCGGATGCTCAGCAGCGGGTAGCCGTCGGCGTCGCGCGAGTCAGCCACGGCGCGCTCAATCACCGCACCGAGGCGCTTGTCGAGGCCTGAGAGTGCCGTGCCGCTGCCACTAGCCGCTGAGAAAATGCGCTGCGGCTCGGCATCGTCGTCTTCACGGTTTAGCAACTCGACGTGCAGCAGCACGCCGCTTGGGAGTTCGGCAAAGTCGCGCTGAAACTCCAGAAGCACGCCGACAATGTGCCGCGCGTACAGCCGTCCGACGCTGTAGAGAGCAAAGAGGTTCTGCAGACGGATCTCGTACTTGAGATACAGCGCACCGACGCGATTCTTCGCCAGCAAACGCGCGACGTCCGTAACGGCTAGATCGCCGGCCTGTTCGAGACCCTCGGTGTCCGGCGCGTCCAGGGCCGGTGGGTTCGGTTCCGCTTCGGTGTCGTCGGCGACGGCTTGCGCGTCCGGCTCGTCTTCGTCGACGGCCTGTGCGTCGTCGCCGGTGCCACGCAGGAGGAACGACTCTGCCGTGCCGTAGTCTTGCACGGCGAGCACCTCGAGCGATTGCGGCGGTGCCTGTTCGCCAAAGTACGGCTCTGGCGCCATGGCACTGGCGACTTGTGCGACGCTGACAATTGGATCGCGCGCACCGCGCACCGACTCGCGGATAATGATCTCGCCCGCGATGCGCTGCGAAGCCACGAAGAAGCGTTCGCTGGACACGGAGCCAAACTGCCGCGCTGTGATTTCCAGCGGCAGCACGGCGTTGTCGATGAACCGAACAAACCGCGCCACAAACAGCTCGCGCGCGCCGGGCTGCGAGCGTTGGTCGGCCGACATGATGTCAGTAAACACCTGCGCGTCCGGGGACTCGGCGACGCGCGGGCGCGACAATCCGTCCGTGTCGATGTCGGCCAGGCTGAATGCTGTTTTGGCGATGACAAATTGCTCTTCGGCGTCGCCGGGCGCGTACGTTGCCTCGAAGTTCACAACGGCACGTCGCGGACGGTAGCGCAAAATGCTCTCGATCTGTGCGTCGCGGCGCTCTTTTTGTTTGATCGATGAATTGTCCAGCGTGCGCCCGGCGGCAAGTTTGGCGTCGCTGTCGGTTTCCGGAAAGAGGATACCGAACGAGCTCGCGTCTCCTGCATCGAAGAGCTTCCAGATCTCAAGTTCGTACGTCACAGCGACAGTGTCGAGTCGCCGCGGGACAATGTAGCGCTTGCCGTCTACGGCGGTGTCGATTTCGAGAAAGTAGCCCTCGAACCGAATCGCCTGGTCGTCGCGCGCGCGGTCGACCGCATCGGCGATTTTGTCAAAGAGGAACACCAGTTCAGCGATAGACTGGGGTGCCGGGAACGTGCGTAGCGTTTGCACCACGTCTTGCACCTGGTCCCATGGCGTCAGTTCGCGCTCTTGCTTGCGCTCGAACTCGCGGAAGATCTCCGTCTGATCCGAACCAATGGTCAGCCACAGATACACTCCGGAGAAGCTGTCCGTGTTGTTCATCAACAACGCGCGCAGGTTTTCGAACGGCAGAGTCACGCGCCCGGCAAACTGCGAAGCGCCGTCCACGGGCTTGCCGGTCGACTCGACGCTCACAATCTCGCTGCCGGGCTGCTGCGCGTCC
>Ga0102938_10002325_pt1 | contig 14421 bp, 7 predicted proteins | sample SalPonR2_B_D2_MG_FD_84516 | JGI IMG/M metagenome (GOLD analysis project Ga0102938, IMG submission 84516) | Salt pond soil microbial communities from South San Francisco under conditions of wetland restoration - Salt Pond MetaG R2_B_D2_MG | ecosystem: Environmental > Aquatic > Marine > Intertidal...
CGACGTAATCGTTGGCATCGCCCGACACTTCCAGCTTCAGCCCCGGCGCCGCGAAGGCCCCCAGCGATTGCCCGGCCGATCCTTCAAGCTTGACCGTCAGGTGATCGGGCTGCAGCGCGTTGCGCATGCCAAAGGCCTGCACGATGTGGCTGGACGTGCGGGTCCCGATGGTGCGCAGCGTGTTCTGAACGGCATAGCTCAACTGCATCTTCTCACCGTCTTCCAGGAACCGGGCGGCATCGCGCACGATCTGCGCATCCAGCGTGTCCGGCACCACGTTGCGCGGCTTCAGGCGGTCATAGACGATGCGATCCGCGCCATCGACGGTGATCAGCATCGGGTTCAGGTCCAGGTCATCCAGATGCGCCGCACCGCGGCTGACCTGGCTCAAGAGATCCGCACGCCCGATGACCTCGTCAAGGCTGCGCGCGCCGATCGAGGCCAGAACCTCGCGCACTTCCTGCGCATAGAAGGTGATCAGGTTCACGACCTTGTCCGCATTGCCGGTGAATTTCGCGCGCAGGCTTTCATCTTGCGTGCAGACACCGACAGGGCAGGTGTTGGACTGGCACTGGCGGACCATGATGCAGCCCATCGCGATCAGGGCCGCGGTGCCGATACCGTATTCCTCGGCCCCCATCATCGCTGCCATAACGATGTCACGGCCCGTGCGCAGGCCACCATCGGTGCGCAGCGTCACGCGGTCGCGCAGCTTGTTCATCGCCAGGACCTGATGCGCTTCGGTCAGGCCCATTTCCCAGGGCAGACCGGCATATTTGATCGACGTGGCAGGCGAGGCCCCGGTGCCGCCGTTATGGCCCGAGATCAGGATCACGTCGGCCTTGGCCTTTGCCACACCCGCCGCGATGGTGCCGACGCCCGAGGAGGCGACGAGTTTCACGGTCACCTTGGCGCGCGGATTGATCTGCTTCAGGTCATAGATCAGCTGCGCCAGATCCTCGATCGAATAGATGTCGTGATGCGGCGGCGGCGAGATCAGCGTCACGCCCTTGGTCGAATGGCGCAGCCGCGCGATCAGCTCGGTGACCTTCATGCCGGGCAATTGGCCGCCTTCGCCGGGCTTGGCGCCCTGGGCCACCTTGATCTCGAGCTCTTCGCAATGGTTCAGGTATTCGGCCGTCACGCCGAACCGCCCCGAGGCCACCTGCTTGATCTTGGCGGACGGGTTGTCGCCATTGGGTTCCGGCACGAAATGCGCCGGGTCTTCGCCGCCCTCGCCCGAATCCGACTTTGCCCCGATCCGGTTCATGGCGACGTTCAGGGTCTTGTGTGCCTCGGGCGACAGCGCGCCGAGCGACATGCCGGGCGTCACGAACCGCTTGCGGATCGAGGTGATGGATTCAACCTCTTCGATCGGAACGGCCTTGCCCAGCGGTTTGAAATCCATCAGGTCGCGCAGATGAATCGGCGGATTGCTCCGCATCTGTTCGGAATACTGCTTCCACAAGGTATAGGACGACCGGTTGCACGCCTGCTGCAGCATATGCATGGTCGACGCTTCCCAAGCGTGTTTTTCACCCGAACGCCGCGCCTTGTAGAACCCGCCGATGGGCAGCACGCTTTCACCACGCAAGAACCCCTTGGCATGGACCTCTTCGACCTTCTTTTGCAGGCCGGACACGCCGATGCCGGAAATCCGCGACAGCATGCCGGGGAAGTATTCCGCCACCATCGCGCGGCTCAGGCCGACAGCCTCGAAATTCAGGCCGCCGCGGTAGGAGGAAATGACACTGATCCCCATCTTCGACATGATTTTCAACAGGCCCGCGTCGATGGCAGCCCGGTAGCGCGCCACGGCCTCGGTCAGGTTGCCGTCGATCAGGCCACGGTCGATACGGTCGGCAATAGAATCCTGCGCCAGGTAGGCGTTCACGGTCGTCGCGCCGCAGCCCACCAGCACCGCAAAGTAATGCGGGTCGATACATTCCGCCGACCGCACGTTCAGCGAACAGAACGTCCGCAGCCCCTTGCGGGTCAGCCACGAATGCACGGCCGACGTGGCGAGGATCATCGGCATCTGGACGCGAGATTCGCTTTGCGCCTGATCGGTCAGGATGATGTGGCCCGCACCGGACCGCACCGCATCTTCGGCCGCGGCCCGAATCCGTGCCAGACCTTCGCGCAGCGCACCCGCTTCGGCATCGGCCGGGAAGGTGCAGTCGATCGACACGACACTGTCGCCGAAATAGCTCACCATCTTGTCGAACTGGGCATTACCCACGAAGGGGCTGTCGAGAACCAGGATCTCGGTCTGGCTGCTGTCTTCATCCAGCACGTTCTTGAGGTTGCCGAACCGGGTCTTCAGGCTCATCACGCGGTATTCGCGCAAGCTGTCGATGGGCGGGTTGGTCACCTGGCTGAAATTCTGGCGGAAATAGTGGCTGAGCGGGCGGTATTGCGACGACAAGACCGCCGATGGGGTATCATCTCCCATCGAGGCCAACGCCTCTTTCGCGTCTTCGGCCATGGGGGCCAGGATCTGTTCCAGTTCCTCGATCGAATACCCGGCGGCAACCTGCCGCTTGCGCAATTCGCCCCCGTCGAACAGGGCGGTTTCGGTCACGTCACCGGTTTCCGTCTCGAGATCGGTGATCTTGCCGACCCAGTCGCCGAACGGGCGCGATGCAGCCAGCGCATCCTTGATTTCGGTGTCGTGGAACAGTTTCTGCTCCTGCATGTCGACCGCGATCATCTGGCCCGGACCAAGCGCGCCTTTTTCCACCACGCGCGCCTCGTCGACGGGAACCATCCCGGTCTCGGAACCCGCGATCAGCAGGCCGTCACCGGTCACGACATAGCGCATCGGGCGCAGGCCGTTCCGGTCCAGCCCCGCGCAAACCCAGCGCCCGTCGGTCATCGCAAGGGCAGCCGGGCCGTCCCATGGTTCCATGACCGAATTGCAGTAGGAATACATGTCTTCCCACGCCTTGGGCAGTTCCGCAGCGGTCTGCGACCAGGCCTCGGGCACCAGCATGGTCTTGGCCATGGGGGCGTTGCGGCCGGCGCGCACCAGAACCTCGAACACGGCATCAAGCGCGGCGGAATCCGACGCACCCTGCGCGATGATCGGTTTGATGTCTTCGGCCATGTCGCCGAAATACGAACTGGAAAGCCGGATCTCGTGGCTTTTCATCCAGTTGATGTTGCCCTTGAGCGTGTTGATCTCACCGTTATGAGCCAGCATCCGGAACGGCTGCGCCAGCCACCATTGCGGGAAGGTGTTGGTGGAATAGCGCTGGTGATAGATCGCGAAGGCGCTTTCAAAGCGGTCATCCTTGAGGTCGGGATAGAACTCGGCGACGTCCTGGGCCAGCATCATGCCCTTGTAGATCATGCTGCGGCAGCTGAGCGAACAGACGTAGAGTTGCCCAACCTGCGCGGCCGCCGCGGCTTTTTCGATCCGGCGGCGGATCACGTATAGTTCGCGCTCGAAAGTCTCTTCGTCCACGCCCTTGGAATTGGAAATGATGATCTGTTCGATCTCGGGGCGGGTGGCGTTGGCCTTTTCGCCCAGAACGGACACGTCGACAGGCACATGGCGCCAGCCGTAGATGTAATAGCCCATCCGAAGCACTTCGGATTCCACGATCGTGCGGCAGGTTTCCTGCGCACCGAAATCGTTGCGGGGCAAAAACACCTGGCCCACGGCCATGAGTTCATCCTTGCGCGGCGTGTGGCCGGTGCGCAGGACCTGATCGTAGAAGAACGGAACCGGGATCTGAACGTGGATGCCAGCGCCATCGCCGGTCTTGCCGTCGGCGTCGACCGCCCCGCGGTGCCAGACGGCCTTCAGCGCGTTGATGCCGTTCTGCACGACCTTGCGGCTTGGCTTGCCGTCGATGGCCACGACGAGGCCCACACCACAGGACGAATGTTCATCTTCCTCGGAATAGAGACCGTTTTCGGCCATCCACTTGCGCTTTGCCTCTTCTGCGGCGGCCCAGTCAGCATCAAATTTCGTCATTGGGTCTCTCCTTCGACAAAGAGGTTCTTTGCTTCGTAATCCGCGCGTGTGGCGCGGCGGTGTTCGCCAACCAGCGCCGCGTAGGCGGGCGCGTGATCGATGTATATTTCCGAAATAAGCGGGAAATCCCGCGCAGCCGGGAACAGGCCGGGCATGAATTCATAGTCGGACCCGGGTTCGACCGTATCCCGCATCCAAAGGTGGCTGCCACAAGTCGGGCAAAAGGCACGTTCGGCAAAGTCCGAGGCCGCGTAGCGGGCCACGTCACCCGTGATCGCCACCCCCCCGGCCTCGGCAGTGAAGACACCGAACATCATGCCGTTCCAGCGTTGGCACATGCCGCAATGGCAGGCCCCGACGCCGGCCACGTAGGGGCCGTCGATCCGGATCGTCACGTCGCCACACAGGCAGCGCCCGTCGATCAGGCCGGTCTTGCGGTAGGCGTCGATCATTGACGCGCGCTCCAGACAGGTGTTGAGGGGGCCGCGCTCATCATCTCGCCGCAATCATAGATCGGCTGGGTGGTCAAAAACCCGCGTTCGCCCGGTTCGGCGAACTGCATGGGGGAATAATTTCCTTCGAAGGTGTCTCCATTGGCGGCGGTGGTTGTTTCCAACCCGCCAAAGAACAAGCGCCAGTCACGGTGCACGAACTGGTTGCCCTCGGTACGGCGGACACCCTGGCTCGTGTCGAATTGATAAGCGAATTCCGTGACTTCCAACCGCTCGCCATCCACGGTGATGACCTCGCCTGTCAGTCGGTCAAACCCGGTGTAATCCCGGCGAAGACGCCCACCGGGGCCTTCGGATAGGATCGTGAACACCATGGCATCGCTGCCGGTTTCCAGCATCTCGGTCATGCTGGCTGGATCGTCTTCGGGTTCGACGATCGTGGAGACGATGTCGTTGCGAAGTTCCCACGATTGCAGCCAACGAAATTCCGCATCGGTGAACGACAGGTAGAAGGGCCCGTCGCTGTCGAGGGACACGCGCCAGTGGGTGCCATCGGGATCCCCCTCGCAGGTCCAGTGATGGCTGACCATGCATGACCTCGATTGAACCGTCAGGAACGCGGTGCATCCGTCGGGCACGGTGAACTGACGCGGGCCATCCTGGGCGGCGACGGGCGCAGGCACGACAAACGTCGCAGCCGCCAAAAGCGCGGCCCGTGCAACGTGGCATGTCCTCTTACCCATCATCTTTGTCAGCCTTTCTGACCTTTTGCGCCTGCGTCAGCGGGTCCAAACCCGGTTTGGGAGCCGCCCGACGCCCTATTCAGCCGCGACTGATCCCGCCGCGCCCAGTTTTTCGATAATGGCATCCGCCGCTTCGCGTCCGTCCCGGATCGCCCAGACAACCAGCGAGGCGCCGCGCACGATGTCACCGACGGCATAGACGTTTTCCAGATCGGTCTCATGGGTGCGGAAGTTGGCCTTGATGGTGCCCCAGCGGGTCACTTCAAGCTCGGGGCAGCCCCAAAGCGTCGGCAGATCCTCGGGTTCGAACCCCAGGGCCTTGATGACGATATCGGCGTCTTCGACATACTCTGCCCCCTCGATGATCTCGGGGCTTTGACGGCCGGTCGCGTCGGGGGCACCCAACCGCATCTTGTCGACCAAAACGCCGGAAACGGGACCCGTGGCGTGACCGGGGCCGGACATGTCGGTGACTCCCCCTTCGGCCTGGAACGCCTTGGGCGCGGAAAGCCAGACGAAATCAACGCCTTCTTCTTCGGCGTTCTGCACCTCGCGCTGCGAACCCGGCATGTTGGCACGGTCGCGGCGATAGAGACATTTGACGCTTTTGGCGCCCTGCCGGGTGGCTGTGCGCACGCAATCCATGGCGGTATCACCACCGCCGATGACCACGATCCGCTTGCCTTCGGCGTTCAAATCCCCGCTGTCGAACTCGGGCACTTCGTCACCAAAGCTTTTGCGGTTGGACGCGGTGAGGTAGTCGATGGCGCGAATGATGCCCGTGGCTTCGCTGCCCGGCAGGTCCAGATCGCGCGATTTGTAGACGCCGGTGGCGATGATGACGAAATCATGCTTGCCGCGGATGGCGTCAAAGCTGACGTCTTCGCCCACATTGCAATTCTGGACGAACTCGACGCCGCCCTCGGCCAGCAACTGGTTGCGGCGCATGACAACGTCTTTTTCCAGCTTGAAGCCCGGAATTCCGTAGACCATCAGGCCGCCGGCCCGGTCATAGCGGTCGTAGACCGTGACCTGCAAACCGGCCCTGCGCAGCATATCGGCGGCTGCAAGGCCACCGGGACCCGCGCCGATGATGCCGACCGACTCGGGGCGTTCGACCGAGGGCACGATGGCCTGAACCCAGCCTTCGTCCCATGCGGTATCGGTGATGTATTTCTCGACCGAGCCGATGGTCACGGTACCATGGCCCGATTGTTCGATGACGCAATTGCCCTCGCACAGGCGGTCTTGCGGACAAATGCGCCCACAGATCTCGGGGAAGGTGTTGGTCGCCTGGCTAAGCTGATACGCTTCCTTGAGTCGGCCCTCTGCCGTCAGTTTCAGCCAATCGGGAATGTTGTTGTGCAACGGGCAATGCGACTGACAATAAGGCACGCCACACTGGCTGCAGCGGCCGGCCTGTTCGGCAGCCTTGTCGCGCGCGTATTCCGCGTAGATCTCATGAAAGTCTTCTTTCCGCAAAGACGGAGGCCGCTTTTCCGGCATCTGCTTTTCGACGGTCACGAATTTCAACATGGGTTGCTTAGCCACGGAACATCTCCCAATCTCTCCCGGCCCCTATACAGGCCTGTCCCAGGGATAAAAAGACAACAATGCTGACCTTTTTTGGATTTTTTCGCGCTCAATCACAGGGTCGGACCTGTAATGGCGCAAAATTAGGTCAGCATTTGTTCCGTAACTTAGGTGATGCCCTTTTATTTCAAGGTCTTTTGGATCGTCTGAAAAAGTAGTGAATGTCTGAATGACCCTGTTCAATCTGATCCTTGTTGCCCTGATCCAGGGCATTACCGAGTTCTTGCCGATCTCGAGCTCGGGCCACCTGATCCTTTTGCCGAATCTCACCGGGCTGGATGATCAGGGCCAGGTGATCGATGTCGCCGTCCATATCGGCACATTGGGGGCCGTGATCCTGTATTTCTGGAGCGATGTGCGATTGAGCGTCTCGGGGATCCCCCGGATGGTCACGGGCCGCATCGACACCCCCGGCGCAAAGCTTGCGTTCTTGCTGCTGATTGCAACCATTCCAGTCGCCGTGATCGGGCTTGTTCTGCATCTCACCGGTCTCGACGCGGCGATGCGATCCGTTCCGGTTATCGGGTGGACGATGCTGATCTTCGGCGTGGTGCTCTATTGGGCCGATCAGAAGGGCGCGGAAGTCAAAAGGGCCGAGGGCTGGACCTTGCGCGATGCGGTTGTCATGGGTCTGTGGCAAGCGGTGGCCCTGATCCCCGGAACCTCGCGGTCGGGCGCCACGATCACCGCCGGGCGCCTCTTGGGTTACGGGCGCGAAGACGCGGCGCGGATTGCCATGCTGATGTCGATCCCCACGATCGTCGCGACCGGTCTGCTGCTTGGGGGCGAAGTTCTGTTCACCGCTGATGCCGAGGCCGCGCGCAACGGGGCTATCGCCGCTGCCCTCGCATTCGTCGCGGCGATGCTGGCGCTGACGTTGATGATGCGGCTGCTGAAGAGCATCAGCTTCACGCCCTACGTGATCTACCGGATCGGGCTTGGGCTGTTCCTGCTGTGGATCGCTTATTCCTGACCGCGCAACCGGCGGGCACTGTCCTTGATGTCGGAATACTGCCCGTCCGGCCTGAAAGGCCAAAGGTAGTCTTCCATCACGGATTCCATCGCCACGGGGGAAATACCCAGATCCGCAAACGTCATCACGCCGTCGCCGACAAGGTTGTCCTGGCGAAGGTTCTGCACCTGGTCGTAGGTCAGAAGGCCGTTGTGGAACATCCCAAGCGATACCGCCTGCAACACGTCAAACACCCGCCCCATCGCGCCCGCGATCCAGAATGGCGTGTTCACGATCAGGCGACGGCGGCGGATCACACCCAGCATGCGCTCCATCAGGCCGCGAAAGCTGGAAACCTCGGGCCCACCAAGCTCGTAAATTCCCGGCGCTGCCTGACCGAGAACGCCCATGACGGCGGCTTTGGCGACGTCATCCACATAGACCGGCTGAAACCGCGTCTGAGCGCCGACCACGGGCAGCACCGGGCCCAGGCGCGTCATGGCTGCGAACCGGTTGAAGAACTCGTCCTCGGGTCCGAAGACGATTGACGGGCGCAGGATCATCGCGGTCGGGAAGGCGGCCAGAACATCCTGTTCGCCCTTGCCTTTGCTTGCGGCATACCGGATCTCGCTGTCGGGGTTCGCGCCTATGGCGGACACGTGGACCAGACGCGCAACACCTTGTTCGGCTGCGATGCGGGCGATGCGCGCCGCCCCTTCATGCTGCACCGTGTCGAACCTGTTCTTGCCGCGCGGCGCAAGGATGCCGACGCAGTTCACCACCGCATCCGAACCGTGAATGGCGGCGCGAACGCTGGCGTCGTCACGAATGTTGGCGAAGATCGGCTCAACCTGGCCCACGACACCATAGGGTCGCACGAAAAGGGCCTCGTTCGGTCGGCGGACGGCCACGCGGACGCGCCAGCCTTCTTTGGCCATGCGCCGCGCAACATAACGGCCGACAAACCCGGAACCCCCGAATATGGTGACGAGTTTGTTCATGTTTCTAACCCTTTTGGTCGTCGGTCCACGCGGTGATAAGCCGGGCGGTTCTGCACGACAAGGCGCAAATCGTCCCAACAAAGCGCGCGCGGTGTCACAAGCGCGGGAGATCGCTGGCCAATCCCTAGGCAGAGCGTTAACCTTTCATCTCATGTCTGCGCTGCACCCTCATGCCCTCACGACTTTACGTGCGGCCACCTTGGCCGTCTGCACGGCCTTCCTGGGTTTGGCGGCGACGGCGCAGGATGTCAGCATCAGTGCGCCCGGCGTGGCGGATGACGTCCAGGATCGGCTCAGAAACACCTCGCTGCTGCTGCGCCCCGCAGAAGACGGCGAAGCACCGCGAACAGGGCAGGATATCGTGGCCGCCGCTCGCGCAGATTACGGGCGCCTGATCGGAGTGCTGTACGAACAGGGGTTTTTCGCCCCCGTCATCACCATCCGGCTGGATGGCCGCGACGCGACCACGATTTCGCCGTTTCAGGCCCCCGCGCAGATCAGCCGCGTGGAAATCGTGGTTGAGCCCGGCCCGCCTTTCCGCCTGGGGCAGGCTGATATCGGCCCCTTGGCCGACGGCACGACCCTGCCGCCGGAATTCCAGTCCGGTGAGACAGCCACAACGCCGCTGCTGCGCGCCACGACACGGGCCGCGCTGGATGGCTGGCGGGTCCGTGGGCACGCCACCGCCGATGTGGACACTCAGCAGATCACCGCGAACAACAGGGCCGCGATCCTTGACGTGGCGATTCGCGTCGATCCGGGCCCGGTCATAACCTTTGGCAACCTGCTGCCCGAAGGTCAGGACCGCATGCGCGTGTCGCGTATCCTGGAAATAGCGGGCTTGCCCACAGGCGATGTCTATTCCCCGGCCGCCCTTGCCCGTGCCGAAGAACGTTTGCGCGACACGGGCGCGTTTTCGGCCGTCGATCTGCAACTGCGCGATGCCCGCGCCGGCGACATCGCGGACGTCACCGCCATCGTGGACGAAGCCCCGCTGCGCAGGCTCGGGTTCGGGGCCGAAATCTCGACCAATGACGGCGTCGGTCTGTCGGCTTACTGGATCCACCGCAACCTGTTGGGCGGGGCCGAACGCCTGCGCTTCGACGCCTCTATTTCCGGCCTTGGGCAGGGCGCCGACATTGCCGAAGGCGAGGGCGTTGATATCGAATTGAAGGCGCGGCTGGATCGGCCCGCCACCTTCACGCCCGACACCTCGCTGTATGTCGAAGGCATCATCGTGCGCCTGGACGAGCCATTGTTCGCGATCGACAGCGTCGGCATCGAGGTCGGCTTGACCCACCAGTTCAACGAACATGTCACCGTCGAAGGCGGCGTCGGCCTGTCCTTCTCGCAATTCGAGGATGCGCTGGGCGAACGTGATGTGACCCTGTTCTACCTCCCGTTTGGCTTGATCTACGAAAATCGCGATGATCCGACCGATGCGAGGGCAGGTGCCTATGCCGAGGCCTCGCTGACGCCGTTCCTGCCGGTCGGGGGCAATGGCGGTGCGCGGTTTACCTTTGATGGTCGGGCCTATTACGGAATCGGACCCGATGACCGGACGCGGTTTGCCGCGCGGGTGCAACTGGGCAGCATATTTGGCGGCGATATCCTTGATATACCGTCGGATTACCTGTTCTTTTCGGGTGGATCCGGCACCGTGCGCGGGCAGGATTACCTTGGCCTTGGCGCGATCCAGGCCGGTCAGCCATCCGGCGGGCGCGGATTCCTGGGTCTGTCGGGGGAAATCCGCCACGACATCGGCGACACCGATTTCGGGATTGTCGGCTTTGCCGATGCAGGTTGGATCAGCGAAGGCCCCTTTGGCGATGGAAACAGCGACTGGCATGCCGGCGCGGGGCTGGGCCTGCGCTATAACACGCCGTTCGGGCCGATCAGGGTCGACCTGGCGACCCCTGCCAGCGGTGACCGCGCCGGGCAGGAGCTATTTCTGTACATCGGCATAGGGCAGGCGTTTTGATGCGGCGCGGTCTGGCCATTCTGTCGGTTGTCGCATCCCTCCTGGTGCCGGGTCTTGCAACGGCGCAGGATGACGGCGACCAATCCCGCATCGTCCGGTTCTTGCAAGATCAGCTTTCCGATGGGGCCCGGCAGATCACCATCAGGGGGTTTCGTGGCGCGCTGAGTTCCACCGCGCAGATGGACCTTCTGACCATTGCCGATTCCGAAGGCGTCTGGCTGACGCTGGAAAACGCGCAACTGGAATGGTCGCGCGCAGCACTTTTGCGGGGCGCGCTACAGATCAACCAGTTGACGGCCGAGAGGATCGAACTGGCCCGCGCGCCGGTTGCCGAACCCGGCCGCATCGACCTGCCGCAAGCCGAAGCAACGCCTTTCGCGCTGCCGGATCTGCCGGTCAGCATCCAGATCGACCGCGTGGCGATAGAAACCGTGCAATTGGGCGCGCCCATCCTGGGGACGGCGGTGGATCTTTCCCTGGCCGGAAGCGCCAGCCTTGCCGGAGGCTCCGGTGCGGCGGATTTTGAAATACAGCGCCTCGATGGGCCGCGCGGCGTGTTCGACCTCAACGCCAGCTTTGACAACGCAACCGAAGCGCTGATCGTATCGCTTTTGCTGGACGAAGATCCCGGCGGGTTGGCCGCGACCCTGTTGAACCTACCGGACGCGCCCGCGCTGCGGCTGACCGTTGACGGCGCAGGCCCGATCAATGCGTTCACGGCGGATATCGCGCTGTCCAGCGCCGGCGCGGACAGGTTGAGCGGGCAGATCGTCACATTGCGGGATGCCGAAACGCAGGACCGCCGCATCAGGCTGGATCTGAGCGGTGACATCACACCTTTGCTTGCGGCGGAGTACCGGGACTTCTTTGGCAATGCGGTCGGTCTTACGGCAGATATGCTTTTGCTTGCGAGCGGCGAGATCAATTTCGAAAGCCTGAACGTGAAATCCGCCGAACTGTCGCTTGGCGGGTCTCTGGTTCTGGCGCCGGGTGGACGACCGCAGGCCTTTGACCTGATCGGGCGCATCGCCGACGACACGGGCGGCGACCCTGTGCGCCTGCCCGTGCCGGGTGCAAATTTGATGGTTCAAAGCGTCGATCTGGCGATCCGCCATGACGTGGCCGAGGGCCCGGAATACGAGACGACCTTTGTCATCGATGGCCTGGAAACAGACACGATCGGCATTTCCCGCGCCGAGCTGAGCGCCGGGGGCCTTTTCGAACAGAGCGCCGACAACGGGATGGCGATCAGTTCGCCGGTATCTATTCAGCTCAGTGGCCTGACCCACACCGATCCGGCGTTGAGCCAGGCATTGGGCGACGCCTTGCGCGCGACGGCGCAGGTATCATGGGTCAGCGATGCGCCCTTGTTCCTGACCGGTCTGACCGTGTCGGCCGGCGATCTGGATCTGACAGGAAACGCGGCCGCAAGGTTCGGCGAAAACCGTCTTCTGGTGAACTCGGACCTGCGGGCCGATACGCCCGACCTCGGCCGGTTTGCCGCTGCTGCAGGGCAGCCTTTGGGCGGTGCGCTATCGGCGGCGCTGGTGGCGGAGATCGACCTTTTGTCCGGCGCGTTCGATGTCGTTCTGGACGGGGAAGGGTCCGATCTGCGCCTTGCCGAGGCAACGCCCCCCGACCTTCTGGCCGGTCTGACAACCTTGCGTGTGTCGGCCTTGCGCGACGCCGACGGCCTGACCCTGCGAGAGCTTGTTTTGCGCAGTCAGCAGCTGCAGCTTGACGCCAACGGGCGGTATGGCATCGGCGGCACATCGGTTGTGGCCCGTGGTCGTCTGGCAGATGCCGGCCTGTTCACATCGACAGTGTCGGGGGCTGTCGACGCCGAGATCACCATGGACCGCCCGGCCGGTGACGATGCGCCGTTCCAGATCGAGGCGGATGTTTCGGCCGAAGCCGGGATCACGGCGACGCTCGCCGGGGCCTACAACGTGGACACGGGTGCCGCTGACATCACCGCATCGGGCCGTCTGGATGACGTCGGGCTGTTCACCGACGCGGTGCGGGGCGCGGTGTCGGCGGATGCCACGATCTCGCGGACGGGTCTGACTGCGCCCCTGATGATTGACGCCAACGCAACAGGAGCGGGCGGGATCACGGCGCGGATTTCGGGGCAGTACGATCCAGCCGAAGCGGTGGCGGATCTGCGCGCAGCCGGTCAACTGCCCCTTGGCCTGGCCAACCGCGCCCTGCAGCCGCGCAGCATCAGCGGCACGCTGGCGTTTGACCTCGGGTTGACCGGCGCGCCTGCGCTGGAAAACCTTTCGGGGACATTTTCGACCTCGGGCGCGCGGGTGTCGCTGCCATTCTTGCAAAACGCGATCGAGAATCTGGGTGTGTCCGGCCGCCTGACGGGTGGGCGGGTCGGATTTGACGCCAATGGCACGCTGGGGTCCGGTGGCCAGATCGGTGCAGCCGGGACAGTGACCGTCAGCGCGCCCAGCCTGCCCGCGCAAATCACGGTGACCGGTCGCGGTCTGCGCCTTGTCGATCCGACCTTGTACAATGTGCTGGTCGATACGGCCGATATCTCCGTGTCCGGTGCCTTGGCCGGTGCGATGCAGGTCAGCGGGTCCGTGAACCTGGGCGAAAGCGAATTGCGCGTGCCTGAATCCGGCTTGGGCGGGTCGACGGTCATCCCCGATATTCGCCATATTGGCGAAACCGCCCCGGAACTGCGTACCAGGGCCGCGGCGGGCCTGGTGCAGACGGACACCGGCCCGGCGGGGTCATCCAATATCGGCCTCGACCTGACCATCAGCGCGCCCGGGCGGATCTTTATCCGGGGCCGGGGCCTCGACGCCGAGATGGGCGGAACCCTGCGACTGGGCGGGACAAGCGCCAACATCATTCCGTCGGGGCGGTTCGATCTGATCCGGGGCAGGTTGTCGATTCTGGGCACACGGCTGGATCTGACCGACGGATCCGCGACCCTTCAGGGCAATTTCGATCCCTTTGTCAGGTTGCTGGCGACCAGCCGGGCGGGCGGGCATACGATCGGTATCAACGTGATTGGCGTGATCAGCAATCCCGCGATCAGTTTCACGTCGGATCCACCTCTGCCCGAGGATGAGGTTCTGGCCCAGCTGCTGTTCGGGCGCTCGGTATCGGCCCTGTCGCCGGTGCAGCTGTTGCAGATGGCGGATGCGGCGGCATCCCTTGCGGGGGGCAGCACCGAATCGGGGATCTTTGCGTCGCTGCGCGAGGGTCTGGGGCTTGACGATCTGGATTTTCAGACGGACGAGGCAGGCAACGCGGCGGTCCGCGCCGGACGTTACCTGTCGGACAACATCTATGCCGATGTCACCGTGGGAAGCGAAGAGACCGACCTGTCGCTCAACATCGACCTGACACCGAACATCACTGCGCGCGGCGCGTTTTCGTCCGATGGAAGCAGCAGCCTGGGCGTGTTTTACGAACGCGATTACTGAGGCTTCACTTTCGTCGCTTTGTGCCGTTGACACGCCCCCGGTGCGCCTATATCAGCCGCTTCCACGACACCGGCCCAGGTGGCGGAATTGGTAGACGCGCTAGCTTCAGGTGCTAGTGTCCGTAAGGACGTGGAGGTTCGAGTCCTCTCCTGGGCACCAATCCTCTTATTCGCCCCTGACATGGCAGAGCAAGAGGCCCGATGTGACCATCCATCTGTATCAAAATGACCTTCCTGACGGCCTTGATCTGGGCCCCGTTGTCGCG
>Ga0102938_10002326_pt1 | contig 14420 bp, 6 predicted proteins | sample SalPonR2_B_D2_MG_FD_84516 | JGI IMG/M metagenome (GOLD analysis project Ga0102938, IMG submission 84516) | Salt pond soil microbial communities from South San Francisco under conditions of wetland restoration - Salt Pond MetaG R2_B_D2_MG | ecosystem: Environmental > Aquatic > Marine > Intertidal...
CCAAGGCCGGTGTGCCCGCGGCAGAGGCCCGTCTGGCGGAGGCCCGGGCGCGCGTGCCCGAAGCCACCGCGCGGCTGGAAGAAGCCAAGGCCAAGGTGCCTGAGGCGGAGGCGCGTCTGGCCGAGGCAGAGGCCCGCGTCCCCGAAGCCGCCGCCCGCCTAAAGGAAGCGGAGGCCCGCGTCCCCGAAACCGAAGCACGGCTGGAGGAGGCAGAGGCCCGCGTCCCCGAGGCAGAGGCCCGGCTGGCCGAGGCGGAGGCCCGCGTCCCCGAAGCCGCCGCCCGCCTAAAGGAAGCAGAGGCCGCCGTGCCCGCCGCCCGGTCCGCGCTGATCGAGGCACAGGCAAGGGTGCCGGAGGCCGATGCGCGCGTTCTCGAGGCGGAGGCCCGTCTCCGGGAGGCCGAAATCAATCTGCGCGCCTCGCAGGAGCTTGCGCGCGACGGCTTTGCCGCGCAGACCCGCCTTGCCGCATCTGAGGCCACCCACGAGGCGGCCAAGGCACAGGTTCAGGCAGCGCAGCTTGGTCTGAAATCCGCCGCAGCCGGGATCGAGGCGGCAAAGACGCAGCTTCAGGGTGCGCTGGCCGGTGTCGAGACAGCCAAGACTCAGGTTGTCGCGGCAAAGACCACCGTTCAGGCCGCCCGCAGCGGGATCAGCAACGCGCGGGCTGGCGTGAATTCCGCCCGGACGCAGATCGAGAATGCCATCGCGGGCATTTCCACCGCGGAAAGCGGGATCATCAACGCACGCGCGGGTGTCGAATCCGCGCGCAGTCAGCTCGAATCCGCCAAGGCGGGCATACAGGCCGCCGAAAGCCAGATCCAGAATGCCCGCGCGGGGGTGCAGACCGCCGAAAGCCAGCTTGAGGGTGCGAAGGCCGTCGTGGCCTCGGCCTTGTCAGGCATCGAAGGGGCCAAGGCCGCGGTGATCTCCGCGAAATCGCAGCTTGAGGGCGCGCTGGCGGGCGTGCAATCGGCCAAGACGGGTGAGGAAAGCGCGCGCAGCGCCATCCAGTCCGCAGAGGCCGCCGTGGCGACGGCCGAAAAGGAAATCGAGCGGCTTCGGATCCATGCCCCCTTTGGCGGACTGCTGGAAACGGACACCGCCGAACTGGGCGCGCTGATGCAACCCGCGTCAGCCTGCGCAACGATCATCCAGCTGAACCCGATCAAGATCGTTGGCTATGTCCCGGAAACCACCGTCTCACGCATTGACCTCGGCGCGCCCGCGTCGGCGCGCCTGACCAGCGGCCGGGACGTGACCGGCGAGGTGACCTTTGTCTCTCGTAGCGCCGATCCCACCACACGGACCTTCGCAATCGAATTGACCGTCCCGAACGAGGACCTGTCGATACGCGACGGCGAAACCGCCGAAATCGCGATCGAGGCGGACGGCGCCAAGGCGCATCTGCTGGCACAATCGACCCTGACGCTCAACGACGAAGGCACATTGGGCGTGCGCACCGTGTCCCCGGACGATGCCGTGCAATGGATGGATGTCACGATCCTGCGCGACACCCCCGAGGGGGTCTGGGTGACAGGTCTGCCCGAAACGGTGGATGTGATCACCCTTGGACAGGAATTCGTCACCGATGGCGTGAAGGTCCTGCCGAGCTACGAGGATATCATTCAATGACCGGGATCGTCGACTGGGCCGCCGAGCGCGCCCGCATGATCATCGCCTTCATCGTGCTCAGCATCGCGGCCGGGGGATATGCGTATATCTCGCTTCCCAAGGAAGGCGAGCCGGACATCGAGATCCCGGCACTTTTCGTCTCCGTCCCCTTCCCCGGCATTTCGGCGGCGGATTCGGAAAAGCTGCTGGTCAAACCGATGGAAACGGAGCTGGGGGACCTTGACGGTCTGAAAAGCATGAATGCCACCGCCTCCGAAGGCTATGCCGGGCTTGCGCTGGAGTTCGAATTCGGCTGGGACAAGTCCAAGATCATGGCCGACGTGCGCGACGGCATGAACAACGCCCAATCGAAGTTTCCCGAGGGTGCAGAACAGTATTCGATCAACGAGATCAACTTTTCCGAATTCCCGATCCTGATCGTCAACCTGTCCGGTCCGGTGCCTGAACGCACGCTGGCGAAGGTGGCCAAGGATTTGCAGGATCGGATCGAGACGCTCGACGCGGTGCTGGAGGCCGGGATCGCGGGCAATCGCGACGAGATGCTGGAGGTGGTCATCGACCCCCTGCGCCTCGAAAGCTACAACGTCACCTTCGATGAGCTGATCCAGGTCGTCCAGAACAACAACCAGTTGATCGCCGCGGGCGAGGTGGAATCCGAAACCGGCGCCTTTGCGGTCAAGATCCCGTCCAGCTTCGACACGACGCAGGACATCATGGAGCTGCCGATCAAGGTGAACGGCGCGCGGATCGTCACCCTTGGCGATCTGGCGCAGATCAACCTGACGTTCGAGGACCGGATGGGCACCGCGCGGTTCAATGGCGAACAGACCGTCGCCTTGCAGGTGGTCAAGCGCAAGGGTTTCAACATCATCGACACGGTGGCCGAGGTCGAAAAGGTGGTCGCGGCGGCGGAGGCGCAATGGCCCGCCGGTCTGCGCGCCGTTCTGGACGTCGGCCTGTCGAACGACCAGAGCCGTCAGGTCGAAAGCATGGTCACCCAGCTCGAAGGGTCGGTGCTGACCGCCATCGCGCTGGTGATGATCGTGGTGCTGGCGTCACTGGGGCTGCGGCCCGCGCTGCTGGTGGGTTTTGCGATCCCGACCTCCTTCCTGCTGTGTTTCCTGTTGCTGGCACTCATGGGCATCACGATCTCGAACATCGTGATGTTCGGTCTGATCCTCGCTGTGGGGATGCTGGTGGATGGCGCCATCGTCGTCGTGGAATACGCCGACAAGCGCATCGCCGAGGGCACCGGCCCGATGCATGCCTATGTCGAGGCGGCAAAGCGGATGTTCTGGCCGGTGGTGTCCTCCACGGCGACCACGCTTTGCGCCTTTTTGCCCATGCTGTTCTGGCCGGGCGTGCCGGGCGAATTCATGGGCATGTTGCCGGTCACGCTGATCTTCGTGCTGTCCGCGTCGCTGATGGTGGCGCTGGTCTACCTGCCGGTGATGGGCGGCGTGACCGGGCGGTTTTCGCGCAATGTGCAGCGCGCCGGCGCGGCGCTGCGCGAGGCGCTGCCATGGGTGGTGCGCGCCGCGCTTGTTCCCGTGGCGCTGCTGGGCCTCTTTGTCGGGGCGATGATGGTCCTGAACCCGAACTACCTGTTTCCCAACCCTGCAGGCGGGTTTCTGGCCTATCTGCCGGGGATCGTGATGTTCCTCGTGTTTGCGGTCATCTCTTCGGTGGTGATGGACTCCGCCGCCATCCGGCGGACCCGCAAGAAGGTGCAGGCCGGGTATCGGCGCAATCTCTTCGGGCATTTCATGAAGCTGATTGCAGGCAATCCGATCATGCCGCTGGTGGTTGTCGGCGCCATCGGATTTTTCGTGGTCAGCGTCTTCACCTATTTTGGCGAGAACAACAACGGCGTGGAATTCTTCGTGGACAGCGAACCGGAGCAGGCCATCGTCTATGTGCGGGCGCGGGGCAACCTGTCGCTGACCGAAAAGGACGCGCTGGTCAAGCGGGCAGAACGCATCGTGCTTGCCCATCCCGGCGTTGAAAGCGCCTTTTCCTTTGCCGGTGAAGGCGGGCTTGGCAACAACACCGGCGGGCAGGAGGCCCCCAAGGACACCATCGGACAGGTCCAGTTCGAGACGATTCCATGGGATGAGCGCGCGGCCTACGCCGCCAGCCATCCCAACGAGGTGACATTGGCACAACTGGACGGGGACGCCGTCATCGCCGATCTGACGGCGGATCTGGAACGCATCCCGGGGATCGAGATCGACGTCCTGTCGCTGACCCAGGGCCCCGGTTCGGGCAAGCCGCTCCACCTGCGGCTGAAAGGCGACGACTGGCAGGCCCTGCATGAGGCCGCCGCCATCGCCCGTGCGGAATTCGACGTCACACCCGGGCTTGTCCTGACCGAGGACACGCGCCCCCTGCCCGGCATCGACTGGCAGATCGACGTCGATGTGCAGAAGGCCGGCCGCTATGGCGCGGACGTGGCCACGGTGGGCGCCATGGTGCAGCTGGTCACGCGCGGCATCCTGCTGGACACCATGCGCGTGGCCAGTTCGGATGAGGAAATCGACATCCGCGTGCGCCTGCCCGAAAGCGACCGCGTGCTGTCCACCCTCGACACGCTGAAGGTGCGCACATCCGACGGTCTGGTGCCTCTGGCGAATTTCGTGACGCGCACGCCGGTGTCGCAACTGGCAGAGATCAACAGGATCGACCAGAAACGGTATTTTGACGTCAAGGCGGATGTGGCCCCCGGCCTGTCCAAGCTGGTGGAGGGCCCGCAGGCCCCTGTGCAGGCCATCGTGCGGACATCGGAGGGTGGCAGCCCGTCATCGGAGGATGGCCGCCTTCTGACGGACCCGAGCGGGACGGAATATGCGCTCGTGTCGCTGGGCGATGGCTATGCAGAGGCAGATGTGGCCACGGCGCTGGCCGCCGGTGATTTGCAGGTTGTCCCGATCAACGCCAACGAGCGGATCGGCATCCTGACCGAATGGCTCGAATCGGATCCCCTGCCTGCGTCGGTCGAATGGGAATGGACCGGCGATCAGGAGGAACAGGCCGAAAGCCAGGCCTTCCTCATGTCGGCGTTCTCTGCGGCGCTGTTCCTGATGTTCATCATCCTGCTGGCCCAGTTCAACAGCGTCTACAACGCGGTTCTGGTCCTGCTCGCAGTCATCCTGTCCACCACCGGGGTGCTGATCGGGATGCTGGTGATGGATCAGTATTTCTCGATCATCATGACCGGGACCGGGGTGGTCGCGCTTGCCGGGATCGTCGTGAACAACAACATCGTTCTGATCGACACCTATCAGGATTATGCCCGCTACATGCCCCGGATAGAGGCCATCGTGCGCACCGCGCAGGATCGTCTGCGCCCGGTTCTGCTGACCACGATCACCACAATGGCGGGGCTTGCACCGATGATGTTCGGCCTGTCGCTGGATTTCTTCGGCGGCGGCTATTCGATCGACAGTCCGACAGCCCTGTGGTGGAAAAACCTCGCGACGGCGGTGGTCTTTGGCCTCGGGATCGCGACGGTGCTGACGCTGGTGTTCACGCCTTCGATGCTGGCCATCCGGGTCTGGGCCACGACCTATGTGCTTTGGATCGCACGGCTTCTGGCGCGGCTGTCCTTTGGCCGTGGCAGCCGGGCCGCACGCGACTGGGCGCTGCAACGCGCCGCCCGCCGGGTCAAATCGCCGGAGATCATCTGGGAGGACGATCCCTCCGCCACGGTGCGGCTGGAACCGGAATTGCGCGCGGCGGAATAGCCGCGCGCCCCGCCGGTCAATCCGTCACACGCCTCCGCGCCATGACCCGCGCCGGGGCTGGCCGGAGAACCGGCGCAGCCGCCCGCGGCACAAGCCCGCAGGTGAGAGGCGCCTCCGGCCGCGAAGGCGGTTTGCCTGCGCCAAGTCGGCGATACGCCGCCTCTGAAAACCGAAGGCTCTTGTCCGGTTGCGTCCTTTGGGGTCGGGACGCGGCCACGCGGATCCGGCTGAGAACGACAGCCCCTGCACGAGAAAAGGCCGCGCGAATGCGCGGCCTTTCCGATTGGGTGAGGGGGGATGTCAGACGAGGATCATTTCATCGACGATCCCGGCCAGTTCCGCGTTCAGATGCGTGATCGTGACGCCCTGATCGCTGAACACGACATCGTCACCCACCTGGGTCATCTGGGCGATCGCATCCGCCGCATCGGCATAGCCAAACCCGTTGAACTCGAGAACATCCCAAAGCTCCAGCCCAACCAGCTCATCGGACCCGGCATCGGCCGCGGCGAACTTGAACGTATCCGACAGAATGCCACCGAACAGAACGTCGTCGCCCGCGGCGCCTTCCATCAGGTCGTCCGTGCCCAAGGAGCGGAGGTGATCGACCAGATCATCGGCCAGCACAATGTTCGCCTCGGCGCTTTCGGCAATCGCCACTACAGCCTCCGCCCGGGTAAGCGTGCCTGCGTCCAGCGCCGCCGCAAAGGCGCTGACCGTCGCAGCGGCCGGAACGCGGTTCAGAACTGTCTGGAACAGGGTTTCCACGAACTCCGCGCTGGACGCCGCGCCGTAAAGCGCGGTGGCGGCATCGCTTTCCAAGAGATCCTCCGCGACGGAGACCATGCTGTCGCCCTGCGCCAGATTACCGCTCACATCCTCCAACGATCCGTCGCTGGCTTCCGCACCGGTCGCCGCGAGGAACAGGCGATAAGCTTCGTCCGTGTAGTCCTGCTGATACCCCGCCTGCGAGAATTCGAGCGAGTCGTTCGGCGTGTTCTGGACGAACTCGGCGCTTTCGGAGAAGGCGACCATGACCTCGGCACGGGTCATCGAACCGCCGTCCAGAACCGCCACCCACGCGGCCAGCCCGCCCGCATCGGGCAACCGGTCAAGCGCGTTGTCGTAGAGCAGGGTCACGAAGTCGGTGTTTGACAGGCCACCGTTGACAGCCTGAAACTCTGCCGAGCCAAGAAAGGCGGTGGCCATGCCAAGCAGGTCGACTGTGCCCGCGACAACAGCCTGCGTCCAACCGAAGTGGCCCCCGCGGTCCGGCATCCGGTCAAACGCCGTCTGATACATGCGGAAAACCTGCTCTGCCGCCGGATCGAAGGTGGTGTCGACGGCCTCCGCCAGAAGCCGGTCATCGTCCGCGCCGCCCAGCAGCGTGTCGCTGCCCGACTGGCCCAACAGCGTGTCGTTGCCCGCAAACCCCTCAAGCAGATTGTCGCCCGGCGTTCCGACCAGATAATCATCGCCCGAGGTTCCGGGAACGAGCACATCCGGGGCGCGGTTGCTGAACATGAAGTCGGTGTATTCGAGCGCCTCGCCAACTCCCTCCAACAGCGCGATCTTCTGGCCGTCGATCTGGACCTCCAGACCGCCTGCAACCACCGTCTGGGTCACCCGGGCGTCGAAATCGGCCTCTGTCAGGCCAAGATCGAAGAGGCCGATGATATCCACGCCGATCTCGAAATCGGTGACGGTGCTGCTGTTGAAGACATCCCCGGCCTCGGCGCCATAGGACAGCACAAACAGGTCGGTTGCCGCGCCACCGGTAAATGTGTTGCCGCCTTGGCCCACCAGATAGTCGCTCTCGGCACCGCCGTTGATCGCCACGCCTGCGTCGAAGATGTCGATCTCGTCATATTCCAGCAGCAAGGTGGTGTCATAGAGGGTCGCGGGCTTGATGTCGCCCTTGACATAATAGGCGATGTCGAAGCCTTCGGTCATGTTCAGGCCGTTGACCGATACGGTCCCGCTGTTGTTCTGCCAGCCCGCGCTGATCGACAACGGCGACACGGGCAGACCCCAGTCCAGCAGGTTGATCACTGTCTGCGTGTCCTCGCCGACCTCATATTTCACGAATTCGCTGGTGGTGGGCAGGGGCAGGCTTGGGTCGGTCGGAATGACCACGCCGGGAAGATCCTGACCGTATTTGTCTGGCTGCAAGCGCCAGCGCGGGCCGGAGATATAGTCGCCGTTCTCATCCAGCGCCGCCTCGAAGGGTTCCCGGTCCATCGTGGTATACCAGGCATTGGTGAACCCTTCGAGCAAATCCGAAGATCCCGCCCCGAGGGACACAAGTTCCGACGCCGCGGCCTGCTGGGCAAGATACGCGTCCTTGAGGATCGTTCCCGCGGGATAAAGCGTGCCGTCCCCAGCATAATAGTCGTCCGTGCTGACCCAGACCTCGCGCGGGCCGTTGCCGTCGTCGTTGTAATCCGGAATGACCGAATAGGTCGGCAGCCTCCCGATCGCGGCTTCGTTCTCGAAATCCTCCGGGCGGATCTGGTCGTTGGGGTTGTTGGTGATGGTGTGCTTCGTAACCAATTCCGCCGCGGTGATCCGGAACAACGGTTTCAGGTCGGTATCCGGGTCTGTGCCGGACCATTCATCGGGCAGGTCCAGCGTTGCCTCCAGTCGGACATCGTTGGGCTTCTTGATCATGTTGCCCCAACGATACAGCAGCTTGCCGTCGTCCTTCATCGTCACCGAATAATCGGAACTGTAGGCGATATCATAGTCGATCGTCGCCTCGTTGGGGTTCAGCAGATCCTGAATGTCGAGCGTTCCGTCGCCGTTCTTGTCCGTCACGCCGAAAGCAACCGGATCGGCCAAAAGGTCCGCGACGTGCTGCCCGTCCCATGCGGCGTTCTGGCTGAGCAGGATCAGGTCGTCGTCCAGCGCGTAGACCGCCTCGGGATCGCCGGGATACATTGCATCCGACAAGACCTGCTGCATGACCGAATAATGTTCGGTGGACGCCTTGACACTGTTGCCGCCAAGCCCGGACAACCATGTGCCCAGCACGGCAGGTGTCTGAAACGTATCTGTTGGCGCGTCCGACACCACGAGGCCAAGGTGCTCGCCAGCGGGCCCCGTCAGGTCACCGGCCCAGCCTTCGGCATAGTCGTAGTCCAGCACCTTCTGAACGGCCTCGTCGAAATCTGTCACCTCGAAACCGAACTCAGACTCGATCGGATAGAGGCTGACCCCTTCCTTGGTGACCTTGGCCGGTGCGGAAAAGTCGATGATCGGCAACATGCCATCCAGCAGCGTTCCTTGGGTCACGCCCGAGAAGGTGCCGGTGATGTCGTCCGTACTGAACACATGAGTCGAGGTGTATGTCGGGGCAGTGATAAGAGGTTGATCGGCCATGGTTATCCCACTCGCAATATCTGATTGATTGGCGCGACCTTAAAAGACAGCCGCCCCTATTGCCTTGTCGGACAGACCCCGGCCGGACGCATTGATTTAAGTCAATTCAAATTCCATTTGTCGAATGCGAAAACCATCTCGCCCCCGCAGCCATTCTCGCCCCGGATCTGGCCGCAGACGCCCGGCATGTCGGCGCGGCAGTCGCACAGCGCCCAAGCCAAAGATCGACCGCCTGCATGCTCAGCCGCCGCCTGACCGCACAAGAACCTGACCGCCCGGGCACACGATCCTTTCCCTTGCAGCCCTGTCGGCAAACCCGAAGCCGCCAGACCCGATCGCAGGGGCGAGGCGGATTGCACACGCATCGGACCACCCCACGGCCACCGCCGCGCCTTTGTCTTGTGGGGCCAAGGCGGCCTGCCGCTTTCGATCTTTTCGAATCACAGGCGTCTTGACCGGCAGGATCGACCGCCGCGCAATGGCCGTGGCAGCGACCGGAACTCCCCGCACCGCCGGAAAAGGGCGGCGCACCTCGCCCGCTTACGACTCTTGCCAACGGCCTTGTCGCGGTCTTTCGATGGCTGATCGCGCGTCAGGGGCGCCTTTTGGGCAAGAGCGGCGGACCCGCCGGCCCGGCGACCTCCCGCGACTTTGACCTTGCGCAAACTTGGCCCTTGCGTCGCTTGGCACATTATATATCATCTTCTTCGGGAGGAGATTTCGCTTTGGAAACGACGGTCAACAAACAGCCGATCGAACGGCAGAAATTGTCGGAGCGTGCCCGCGAGGCGATCCGGGACCGGATCATCTCCGGCCAGTTCCCGATGGGTGAAAAGCTGACGGAGTCAGAGCTTGTCCGCTTGTTGGGCGTCAGCAAGAGTCCGATCCGCGAGGCGCTCTTGCAGCTCGAACGCGAGGGGTTGATCGTGTTGTCGGCCAACCGGACGACCCGTGTCTTCGCAATGGGCAGCACCGAAATCTCCGAACTCGGCGAGTTGCGCCAGATCCTCGAAACAGAGGCGCTGCGGCTCGCCTGCAAGCGCAATGCCGCCGCCCTCGCGCAGGATCTGACGTCGATCGTCGGGCAGATGGATCAGGCGCTCTCCAAGGACGACACGGATACATACAAGCTTCTGGATCACGACTTTCACCGGGCGATCTTTGCGCAATGCGGCAACAGCTATGTGGAGGCAAATTTCCGCATGCTGTCCTTCCGGGTGCAGGCCCTGCGCAACCGGCTCTCGATGGATCCCGACCTCAACGCGAGATCGCTCAGTGAACATCACGAGATCCGCGATGCCGTATTGGCCGGAGAGATCGACCGCGCCCTGACCTGTCTGAAAAGCCACATCTCCGACACCACGGACAATTACCTGAACCGCATCGCCGCCACCGAACCGGTCGCCGAGATCGGCGCCCTGAAGACGGCGCGTGTCGACCTGCCGGAGATGGAGCGGTTTTCCCGCGCCGCCCTTGAGGCGGTCGGAGCGGACGCCGCGACCACCGACGCGGTGACCAAGGCATTGATGCATGCCTCGACGCTGGGGGTGGACACCCACGGCTTTCGCCTCTTGCCGCATTACCTGCGCGGTCTTGCCGGTGGGCGCGTCAACAGGTCGCCACAGCCGCGCATCGTGGCCGGCAAGGGCGGGGCCTGCGTTCTGGACGGGGACGACGCCCATGGCGCGCGGGCGACCTACGAGGCGGTCGAGATCGCCATCGAGCGTGCGAAGGAATTCGGCGTCGGCGCTGTCGCCATCCGCAGTTCATCGCATTTCGGCGCCGCCGGCGCCTATGCCACGGAAATCGCGAACCGGGGCATGATGGGACTGGCCTTCTGCAACTCCGACGCCTTCGTGCGGCTGCACGGCGGCGCAGAAAAGTTTCACGGAACCAACCCGATCGCCGCCGCCGCGCCCGCGAAGGACGGTGCGCCATGGCTGCTGGACATGGCGACCAGTTCCATCCCCTTCAACCGGGTGCTGCTGAGTCAAAGCATCGGCGTCCCGTTGCCGGAAAACGTGGCGTCCAATGTCGATGGCATCAACATCACCGACCCGATGCTGGTCGAGATGCTGGCACCTTTGGGCGGCGCGCTGTTCGGCTACAAGGGCGCCGGACTGGCCGGTCTGTCAGAAGTTCTGTCCTCGGCCCTGTCGGATGCGCCGCTCAGCAGCGAACTGCCACCGATGATGTCGGAGGACATGTCGACGCCACGCGGTCTGGGGGCCTTTGTCATGGCGCTGGATCCTGAAGGGTTTTGCGGTGTGGAGACTTTCAAAGGCGTGATCACCCGCTATCTGGCAGCGATCCGCGGGTCTGCCGTCGCCGCCGGCCAAGAGGTCATGGCGCCCGGGGACCGGGAATGGAAAGAGGCGGAAAACCGGCGCAAGATCGGTATGAAGATTGACGAAACGACGCTGACGTCTCTCGGCGAATTCGCCGCGGAGCACAGCTTGAAATCCCTGCAGATACGATCTGCGGCGGACTGAAACAAATGATCGGAAAGGGAGGAAAAACCGATGACGTTTACCTTTAAGCAAACCACGATTCTGGCCGCCGCGGGTGCTGTCGCCCTTGCGGCCACGGCGCCGGTGGCCACGGCACAAAGCGCCGACCGCGTTCTGAAGTTCGCGCATGTCTACGAGACCAGCGAACCCTACCACACCTGTGCGGTCGCCGCGAATGACGCGCTGATGGAAGCGACCGACAACCGCTATGGCATCGAGGTCTTCCCGGCGTCGTCGCTTGGCAAGGAAGTCGACATCAACGAGGGCCTCGGCCTTGGAACGGTCGACATCATCTATACCGGTCAGCTGTTCGCGGGTCGCTCCTTCGGGCCGATCGCCATTGGCGGCGCGCCCTACATGTTCCGCGACTACGCGCATTGGGATGCCTTCCGGAACTCCGACCTGTTCGCCGAACTGTCGCAGGGCTATACCGACGCGACCGGAAACCACATCGTGGCGATGACCTATTACGGCAACCGCCATGTGACCTCCAACGAGCCGATCACCGAGCCCGCCGACATGGAAGGCCTGAAGATCCGGGTGCCGAACGCCCCCCTCTACATGATGTTCCCCGAGGCAACAGGCGGCAACCCGACGCCGATCGCCTTTGCAGAGGTGTATCTTGCGCTCCAGCAGGGCACGGTCGACGCGCAGGAAAACCCGCTGCCGACGATCCAGGCCAAGAAGTTCTATGAGGTTCAGTCCAACATCAACCTCACCGGGCATATCACCGACGCGCTTCTCAGCATCGTTGGCGGGCCGACCTGGAACAGCATGGATGCCGCCGATCAGGAGACCCTGTCGACGGTCCTTCAGGATACGGCCGTCTGCGCCACGGATGCCATCCGCGAAGCCGAGGCCGAGCTGGCCGACTGGTTCCGCAACGAGGGCGTGACCGTGAACGAGATCGACCGCGGTCCGTTCATCGAAGCGGTCAAGGTCATGCACAACGGCGACATGGCAAGCTGGGACCAGGAAACCTATGACCGGTTGCAGGCCATCGGCCAGTAAATCCATCGAAGACGGGGCCGGCAGGGGCACAAGCCTCTGCCGGTTTCTTCTGTGTATGCCACATCGATCCGGGACCATCGCATGAATGATCGCCCCCCCAACCTCGACCCTATGGACGAGCCTGAAGTGCATTTCGAAGAGGAAGAGATCGACCTGTCGGACCTGCGATGGGACGACATTCCGGTCTTCGTGATCTTCTGGATCCTCGCCTTTGTCGTGTTTCTACAGTTCTTCACCCGATACGTTCTGAACGATTCCCTTGGCTGGACCGAGGAAATCGCCCGCTTTCTGCTGATCGCCGTGACCTTTACCGGTGCAATCATGGCCGTGCGGAAGGAATCCCACATCGCCGTGGAATTCCTCTATCGCTGGGTGTCCCGCACGGGTCGCCGGATCGCGCAGGGGGTCATCGACCTCGTGACCATCGGATTTTTCGGGCTGCTGACATGGCTGACAATTCAGCTGTCGGGCCGGACACAGCAGATGATGGTCTCCATCGATGTGCCGAAATCCTATGTTTACTGGTTCGTGGCCGTCTGTTTCGCCGGCATGACGCTCTATGCGCTGATAAACGGCTGGCGGCACCTCAGGACCGGAACCTCCAAACTGATCGACCCGCAACTTCACGCCGAGGGCGTGCCCCGTATGGACTAGGAGTTCCCAAGTTGGAAATCGCCCTTCTCTTCGTTGCCCTCTTCGGGCTTATCGTCTTCGGTGTGCCTGTGGCCATCGCCCTTGCCGGGTCTTCGGCCCTTTATGTGCTGGTCAGCGGGTCGGTGCCGTCGATCATCGTGTCGCACCGCATGATCAATGGTGTCGACAGCTTTCCCCTGCTGGCAGTGCCGTTCTTCATTCTTGCCGGCAACCTGATGAACACCGCCGGCATCACCGAGCGGATCTTCAACTTTGCCCTGTCTCTGGTCGGCTGGATGCGCGGCGGGCTTGGTCACGTCAACGTCGGCGCCTCCGTGATCTTTGCCGGCATGTCCGGTGCCGCCGTGGCCGATGCAGGCGGCCTTGGCGCGATCGAGATCAAGGCGATGCGCGACAGGAATTACGACGCGGAATTCGCCGTCGGGATCACGGCCGCCTCCTCGACCATCGGGCCGATCATTCCGCCCTCCCTGCCCATGGTGATCTACGGCGTGGTCGCCAGCGCCTCCATCGGACAGCTTTTTGCCGCGGGCTTCCTGCCCGGTCTCGTGATGGCCCTGTCGCTCATGGTGATGGTGGCGATCATGGCGCGCCGCCGTGGATATCAAAGGGATCAGAACTTCCGGTTCTCCATCCTGTTCTCCACCTTCGGCCGCGCGTTCCTTTCGCTGATGACTCCGGTGATCATCGTCGGCGGCATCCTGAGCGGGGCCTTCACCCCGACAGAGGCCGCGGTGGCAGCCTGCGCCTGGGCCTTGTTCCTCGGTCTGATCGTCTATCGCACGCTAAATGTCCGCCGGTTCATTCGGGTCAGCTATGACACGATCGAGACGACAGCCGTCGTCCTGCTGGTGGTCGCGGCAGCGTCGATCTTTGCGTGGATCCTGACATCCAACCGGGTGCCGGAGACCGTTGCCGGCCTTCTGCTGACGATGTCGGATCGACCCTGGATGATCCTGTTGCTGATCAACCTGATCCTTCTGGTGGTGGGATGTTTCATGGAAACCGTCGCGGCCATCACGATCATGGTTCCGGTGCTCTTGCCGGTTGCCACCGCCATCGGCATCGACCCGGTCCATTTCGGGGTGATCATGGTGCTGAACCTGATGCTCGGCCTCCTGACGCCTCCTGTGGGCATGGTGCTCTACGTGCTGGCACGGATTGCCAATATCCCGTTCGAACGGGCCGTTGTGGGCACGGCGCCCTTCCTGATCCCGCTGGTGCTGGTGCTGGGTCTCATCACCTTCGTTCCGGCGATCACTCTCTGGCTCCCGACCCTGATCTATCGGTAACCGTGGCCAACATCGGGAGTGTGTTTTAACGCTCGGACAGTCAGCGACTCAAGACCAGTGGGCATGACCGGAGCCTGAAATGGCCCCGGTCGGCCCTGCCCCCGGACCTCCTTCGGGCGGTCCGGGGATATCGGAAAATCCAAGGCAGGGATTTTTCTGCGCCGTTCCGGCCCGGCGACGCGGAATCCTGACAGC
>Ga0102938_10002327_pt1 | contig 14410 bp, 13 predicted proteins | sample SalPonR2_B_D2_MG_FD_84516 | JGI IMG/M metagenome (GOLD analysis project Ga0102938, IMG submission 84516) | Salt pond soil microbial communities from South San Francisco under conditions of wetland restoration - Salt Pond MetaG R2_B_D2_MG | ecosystem: Environmental > Aquatic > Marine >...
GATGGCGGCGCCGGTCGAGGCCGCGTCGGCGCCCCGGATGGTCGAGGAGACCACCACACGCGTCGTGCGCAGCAACGTAGACATGGAGGCCGATGCCTTCTTCGCGCTCGACAGCGCCGATATCCGGCCCGACTCGCGCGAACGCCTGCGGAGCGTCGCCGACCTGATCACCCGGGGCGAGATCCTCGGTCGGGTCAGCGTGGTCGGCCACACCTGCGACCTCGGTCCGGAGCGCTACAACGAACAGCTCTCGACCCGGCGTGCAGAAGCGGTCAAGCAGGAGCTGGTCGCGCTGGGCGTGGATCCAGGCGCCATCGTCATCGACGGCCGCGGCGAAGCCGAGCCGCGGGTGCCGAACACGTCCGACGAGAACCGCCAGCTCAATCGCCGCGTCGACGTGCAGTTCATCCGCGTGGTCGAGACCGAGGAAGAAATCGTCGTCGAGCGCATGATCGAACCGCAGGACACGGCGGTGACGGTTCGCGAGGAATCCGTCGAGGAAGTACCGGCCTGGGTCCTGCGCGCGCTGCGCAACCCGGCACAGCACAAACGCACGGTCGACGTCTATCGCTTCGAGCGGACCTCGAGCACGGTGACCCTGGGCGAGCGCGAGCTTCTGAACAGTGCGCCGGAGGCCGAAGACGACACGGCCACGGCCGCGCGCAACGGCGGCGACGTGTTCATCGACGTGCTGGCCAATGACCAGGACCTCGACGGCGATGCGCTGACCGTCGTCAGCGTGACGCAGCCGGCGTCGGGCGCGACCGTTGTCAACAGCGGCGACTTCCTGACCTACACCCCGACCGGCGACTTCCAGGGCGAGGACACGTTCAGCTACACCGTCTCCGACGGCACCGACACCGCGACCGCCACCGTCACGGTGACGGTCGACAACGACGCGCCGGTGGCGCAGCCCGATTCCGCCGATGCGGTTTCGGGCACGCCGGTCGTGATCGACGTGTTGGACAACGACTCCGACCCCAATGGCGATGCCCTCGAACTGGTGGCCGTGTCGGCCGCGAGCAACGGCACCACGAGCCTCGTCGGCGACAGCGTCCGGTACCAGTCGGACGCCGGATTCACCGGCACCGATACGTTCACCTACACCGTTCGCGACGCCGGCGGCGCCGAGGTCAGCGGCGAGGTCACGGTCACGGTGGGCCCCGCGAACGAGGCGCCGATCGCGCAGGACGACGTGCTGGTCACGACGCTGACCGCGACCGTGACGGTTGACGTGCTGGCCAACGACAGCGATCCGGACGGCGACCCGTTGACCATCGTCGAACTGCTGGACGTGCCGCCGACCAGCGTTGCGATCATCACGATCACCGAAGACAACCGGATCCGCTTCGACCCGGAAGCCTGGTTCGGCGACACGATCACGATCCGCTATCGGATCAGCGACGGCCAGGGCGGATTCGCCGAAGCGGTGCTCGAAATTCGCTGCTGATCGGACGGTTCGCGGACGCGGTCCGGAGCGCGGCCGCGTCCGCGACGACCGGACCGGACGACCGCAATCGCAGCTGCGGCCGGTTCGCGTGGCTGCCCCGGTTCAACAGGAGAGCGACCATGCCTCGGATCGCCGATCTCGAACTCGAAGCGTCCGGCCGGCGCCGCCGCGCCGAACTGCGGGTCACCGGCACGGTCCTGTTCGACCGGTCGGAAGCGAGACTCAACGGCGCCTACCTGCGCGTGCGTCTCCACGCCGTCGATTCGAGAATCCGCTCGATCGAGGATGTCGGCGAACTGCGTTGCCTGTGCGATGCCTGGTTCGTCCGCGGACGCATGGAGCGCTATGAGCCCGTGATGCGATGGAGCGGCCGGCACAGTGGCAGCGACAACTGGCTTGGTGGCCAGATCAACGCGAGCGATTCGGATCGTGCGCGATTCCGCTTCACCTGGGACAATCGCCGGGTCGAGGCGATCCCCAGCTTCGAACGGGCCTTCAACGAAGACCGGCCCGGCAAGGACGAGATCGTCGCGGTCGCGCTCTGCCTGCCGAGCCTTCCCGACGGCAGCCCGTTTCCGGAGGGCGAGGCGGTGCCGGTGCTGTCGAACACCGTGTCTCGTCGATTCTGAACCGGGCTCGGGACCCGGGCTGGAACTCGATGGCGACGGATCGCCGGGCCGTCCGACAGGCCGGCGGCGGAAAAGGCGGCCCCGTCAGCGCGCCCTGCGCCGCCATCCCGGCGGCAACGCCCGGCCGATCGCTCGGAGATGTCGGGCTCGTCGGTGGCCTCCGACCAGAACCGTCCGCGCGTCACCCCGGGCGCGGCGCGGGCCCCACGGCAGCAGCAAGATCGACGGTGATGGCGTTCTGCAGCTCGGCGGCCTTGTCCAGCGGGCAGAGCAGGCCGATCCGGATCCGCTGCTGGCCGAGCTCGGTGGTCTGCAGACGAACGGCCGGCGAGAGGGTCAGCGGGTCCACGCCGGCCCGCCGGGCCAGTGCGTGGCTGACCTCTTCGGCAGCCGGCCGATGCCCGGCGGTGTGCTTCTCGACGATGTCTTCGATGGTCGAGCGGTGTCGGAACACGTTGGCCGAGGCCTCGAAGGTCACGTCGAAGCTGTGGTGGACATGGTCGCGCTGCGCGCTCAGGTTGCGGACCGGCGTCGAGAGCAGGACGCTGTTCGGGATCACGGCCTTGCGGTTGGCGAACTGGAACGCGCCCGGTTCGAATTCGAAGACGGTGGTCGCGAAGACGCTGTGGTCGATGACTTCGCCGCGGATCCCGCCGATTTCCACCCAGTCACCGACCGAGAACGAGCGCGACGACGAGCGCAGGAACGCGCCGCTGAAACACAGCAGCAGTTCCTTGGTGGCGATCACGATCGCGACCGCCACCGCGGTCAGCGACAGCGCGAAGGTCTGGAGCTGGGGCGCCCAGATCAGCACCAGCGCCAGCACCGCGAGCGCGAAGCCCACGTTGCGCGCCGTGGCGATCCAGCGCCGCTGCTGACTGGCCGGAAGCCGCGGGTTGGAGCGGATCAGGCGGCCGGCGACCCAGCGTGCGGCCACCAGCAGCGCGAGAACGGCTACCGTGGCGACCAGGGAGCCGACCGGCAGTTGGCCTGGATCGAACTCAGGCACGGCGGCGCCGATGCGCGGCGGACGCTTCGCGAGTGGTGCGGCCCATCCGGGTCATCGCACGACGTGCCACTCGGTCTGACGGCCGGCCACGTAGATCACCCGCTCACCGTCGAACACCGAGGTCTGTTCCAGCTTGATCTGCACGTGTTGTCCGTCCCAGCGCTCCAGCGGCACGGCGATGTTGCCCTCGATCGAGAAGCCGGTGTCGGCGAAGACCGGCCAGTCGCCGGTCTCGGGAATCGAGCCCGGCTGGTCCCACATGCCGATCGTCGCGCCCGGGCCGTGGCCGACGAAACCGATCGGGTGGGTGTAGACGTTGAAGCCCCAGGGTTGATCCTGCATCGCGGCCTGTGCGGCGGCCAGCACTTCATTGCCGGTGCGGCCGACCTTGAACTCCGCGGTCAGCAGGTCCTGCCAGCGATTGCCTTCGGCCAGCGCGTCGACCAGGTCCTGCGGTACGGCGGCTTCACCGAAGCGCAGCACGTAGCCCATTTCCTGAGTGTCCGTGCACAGCTTCAGGTAGCAGATGCCGACGTCCGTGTGCAGCACGTCGCCGCGTTCGATGACGCCTTCGACGCCGCAGAACGGGGTGTCGGCCGTGCAGTCCTGGCCTGGCCGCTGGACGTTGACGTACGGCATGAACCAGATCGGAAGTCCCAGGCCCTCGAAACGCTCGCGGATGTACCAGGCCACGTCGGCGGTGGTCGTCACTCCGGGCGTGATGACGCGGTTGGAGAAGGCCTCGGCGATCACGCCGCGGGCCAGGCCCACGACATGGGCATAGAGGTCCTTCTCCTCGGCGGTGCGGGTCTCGAACCAGCGCACGACCAGCTGCTCGGCCGAGACGAGGCGGTCCTCGAAGCCCTCGGGCAGCGCGGCCTGGAGCTTACGGTGCAGGCCGTGGGTCAGGCCGTCGGCTTCCGGCCAGGTGCTGGAGACGTTGATGCCGATGCGCTCGGGATCGAGTTCACCGATCAGCGTGCCGAGCGCGGTCCACTGTTCGTCGAGATCGCCGCCGGACCACTTCGACTCATAGGGTTCACCGAGCGGATAGCGGTTGACCGTCATCGGCTCGACGCGGCCGTCGTCCTGGCGATGGAACAGCAGCATCGTCGTGCGCCGCGCGGCAAAGCTCGGTTGCGGCACCAGCGTGAAATAGACCGGATCCTCCGCGTACTCGCGGTTCAGGACCAGCCACAGGTCGATGTCGGTCTCGGTCATCAGCTCGGGCAGCAGGTTCGCCAGCCGGTCGGCGACGATGGCGTTCTCCACCGCGGGACGTTCGCGCGGTTCGAGCACGGCCGGCGGCCGGTCGATGACCCGTCCCTGGTCGAATGCCTGGCCATGGGCGGGAAACGGCGCCGCGCCGGCCAGCAGAACGGCGACGACCAGCGCCGGAACGGAGGCCGGCAGAGCCGCGAGTCGGAAACGTCGTTGGAATTCGGTCATGGTGATCGTCCTGGGAAGAGGCCGGGTCCGGCCGAAGCCGGCCGCGAGCGTGAACTGATCGAGCATTCTGCCGTACCTGGCCCGACCTTGTCATTTTCGCCGCAATGCGCCGAGGAGGCTCCGACGATCACTGCCCCCCGGCCGAACCGGGCCGATGCCGCGAAAGCACATCGGTCCTGATCCGGTCGATTCCGGTACCCGGGGCGACGAAAGACCCAGGCGACGGTCGCCGTGACCCCAGCGAGGTCGCCGTTCCGGTCCTTCGTTGGCATCGTCTCGGCGTCGACAGCGAGGGAGGACAATCAGGCGCATGTGAACGCCATCCCGGTCCGCGCGCTGGCGCGCGCCTGGCCGGTGTGTCCACGACCCGGGTTCTGGAGCAGGACATCGAAAAAGGAGAAGCCAATGAGCGCGATCGAAGAATTTCTGAGCAACAACGAACGCTACGCCGCCGGGTTCGAGAACGGCGATCTGGCGATGCCGCCGCTCAAGCGGATCGCAGTGGTCGCCTGCATGGATGCCCGCCTGGAGACCGGCCGTCTGCTGGGGCTGTTGGAAGGCGAAGCCCACGTGATCCGAAACGCCGGCGGCGTCGTGACCGACGACGTGGTTCGCTCGATCACCATCTCCCAGCGCCTGCTCGGCACGCGCGAGATCATGCTGATCCACCATATCGACTGCGGCATGCTGACCTTCACGGACGACGAGCTGAAGCAGCAGATCGCAGAAGAAACCGGGATCCGGCCATCGTTCGCCATGGAAGCCTTCAGCAATGTCGACGCCGACGTCCGCCAGTCGATCGCGCGAATCCACGCCAGCCCGCACATTCCGCACAAGGACCATGTGCGCGGGTTCGTGTTCGAAGTGAAGACCGGCCAGCTGCGCGAAGTCACCTGATCCCTCGCCGCGGGATCGTCGCGGGATCGCCGCCCGGGGTCGGGGCTGCGCCAAGTACACTGGCGTTCGTTTCCGAGTCTGAAGGTTTCCCGGCCATGGATCAGCGCGACGGCTACCGCATCTGGATCAACGGCGAACTGGTGCCGGAACGGGACGCGAAGGTGTCGGTGTTCGACTCCGGTTTCGTGCTCGGCGACGGCGTCTGGGAAGGCGTGCGGGTGGTCGGCGGCAAGCCGGCGTTCCTCGACGCCCACCTGGACCGCCTTGATGAGGGGGCTCGGGCGTTGATGCTGGCGGGTATGCCGGCGAAAGACGACGTCCGCCGCGCGGTCCGGCAGGTCATCGACGGCAACGCGCTGGTCGACGATGCTCACCTGCGAATCATGCTGACCCGCGGTGTGCGCCGTGAGCCCTATCAGGACCCGCGCCTGATCGCCGGTGGTCCGACGCTGGTCATCATCCCGGGACACCACCCGGTCACCGAAGCCGCCCTTACCACGCCGCTGAACCTGTTCACCGTGCACGTGCGAAGAGGCGCGCCGGACGTGCAGGACCCGGGCATCAACAGCCACAGCAAGCTCAACTGCATCCTGGCCTGCATCCAGGGTGCCGTGGCCGGCGCCGACGAGGCGCTGATGCTGGACCCCGACGGCTTCGTCGCGACCTGCAACTCCACCCACTTCTTCATCGTCAGGAACGGCCGGGTGATGACGTCCGACGGCCGCTACTGCCTCGGCGGCATCACGCGCGGCCACGTACTCGAGTTGTGCGAAATCAACGGCATCCCGTTCGCCGAGACCACGTTCACGCTGACCGAAGTGTATTCGGCCGACGAGGCGTTCATCACCGGAACGCTATCGGGATTGAAGCCGGTCGGAACGGTCGACGGGCGGACGATCGGCTCCGGGCAGCGCGGGCCGGTGACCGAGAAGCTCCAGAAGCGATACGCCGATCTGCTGGCGGCCGAGGCCGGCCGGTGAGGTCATGCCGGATTCGCGCGCAAGCGCCCTCCAACAGGCCCGTCGCCGGGATCGAAGGCGAAGCCTGTTGGAGGCCGCTTGCGGGCGAAGGCCCGGCTGAGCAGGGCCTGCGGTATGGCTGCTGAATTACCCCTTCGTCTCGCCATGTGGTCCGGCCCGCGCAACATCTCCACGGCGATGATGCGCGCGTTCGAGAACCGGGCCGATACGGCGGTCGTCGACGAACCCCTCTACGGCGCCTGGCTGGACGAGACCGGCGAGTCGCATCCAATGGCCGAAGAGATCATCGAAGCGATGGAGGCCGACTGGCGCACGGTCTGGCGGCAGCTGGCCGGCCCGGTGCCGGGCGGCGAGGCGATCTGGTACCAGAAGCACATGACCCACCACCTGCTGCCGGCGATGCTGGATCGCGAATGGCTGGGCGGTTTCACCCACGCGTTCCTGATCCGCGACCCGCGTGCGGTCGTCGCGTCCTACCTGAACAAGCGCGACACCGTGTCGGACGAGGCGATCGGTGTGCCGCAGCAGTGGGCGCTCTACCGCTTCGTCACCGAGGAGCTGGGCCAGGATCCGCCGATCATCGACTCCGGCGAGTTCCTGAGCGACCCGGAAGGCCATCTGCGCGCGCTGTGCGCGCACCTGGGCATCGCCTTCGACCCGGCCATGCTGAACTGGCCGGCCGGTCCGCGTGACACCGACGGCATCTGGGCACCGCACTGGTACGACGCAGTCCGGGCATCGACCGGCTTCGGCCCGCCGCCGTCCGAGCCGCCGGCGCTGTCGGGCGAAGCCGCCGACGTCGCCGCGTGCTGCCGGGCCAGCTACCTGCGCTTGTTCGAGAAACGGCTCTGGCCCGACTGACGCGCCAGCGCTGCGACCCCGAGCAGGCCCAGCGCAATGCCCGTCAGGCCGATGCCCCACCGGCTCATCGTGGGGATCGTCGCGGTCACGCCGACTGCGAATTCGTCGTCCCAGAGCAGGGCGCCGTTCTCCAGCGCGTAGACCTCGACGGTGTAGTCGCCCGGCTCCAGCGCAGGCAGTTCGGCCTCTCCGACCTGGCAGCTGAAAACCAACAGCGGCGTTTGCGTGCACTGCGAGTCAACACGAATCGAATTTTCCTGTACCTCGACATTCACCGCTTCGAGCAACGGCGAGGTGTTCGGGCAGTAGCGCCGAACGTGGACAGTAAGTGCCTTGTCGGACGCGGCCGGAAACGGAGACACGTCGACCGTATTGCAGTTGTCGGACGGATTCGTCTGCGCGGCTGCCGTCAGTGACGCCGCAGCCAACAGCGCCGTCAGCGCCGAACGGAGGTTTCGTATTTGCTCGAACATGATCCCTTGCCCGGGATGGCCAACTCTTTGCGACCCTAGCACGCCCCCTATTTCTACTCGAATCGGTTCCGCGCTCGGCGCCGGTCCTCTGCGCTTGTCGCACTGCTCGCTTCGTGTCGCGGCTCAGTCCACGACCCGGACCCAGGCGGGCAGGCCCTGGACGTCGTTGGTCGGACGACCGGCGCAGGTCTCGACGATCGCGGCGTGCACGGCCTGCCAGCGTTCGGGCAGCAGGGCCAGGGTGTCCGACGAGGCTTGCGGCGGTAGGCCGTCGGTGCAGCTGCCGCCGGCAGCGGCGAGCCAGGCGCGGGCCAGGCAGAAGCGCAGCCCGAGCTCCCGCTTCCCGTCCAGCAACGCGCAGTCATCGGACCAGGGGCCGAGCATGTCGGCCGCGTCGGGTTCCTCGAACTCCAGTGCGGCCAGCCCGGCCATCGCAGGAACCCAGCTCACCATCGGGTGCTCCGCGTCCAGCGCTTCGGCGATCCGGTGGCCTTCTCGGCCATGGGAGAGCGCCTGCCTGAATGCGCCGCGTCGATACAGCGTCCAGGCGAGCATGCCGTGGGTATAGCCTTTCGCCGGATGCGGCTCGTCGCCGTGGACCAGGGTCAGCGCTTCGAGCTGTTCGCGCCAGACCCGTTCCGCGACGACCAGGTCGCCTTGTTCGGTCCGGACCGCGGCAAGGTTTCCGAGTGCGGTCAGGGTCTGCGGATGGACGTCACCGAGTACGCGCTGCTTGTGATCCACGGAGCGCTGGAACAGGTTCGCGGCATCCTGCAGGCGTCGCTGCCGCCACCGGACGATGGCCAGTTCCTCGAGGATGAAGGCGTAGAAGACGTGGTTCGGATCCAGGTCGGTCTGAACGTCCAGGGCCTGCTCGAGCGTCGCCGCGGCTTCTTCGAAACGATCGGCCTGTTCCAGTGCACCGCCCTTGACCCGGAGCGCATAGGCGCGCAGTTCCGAATCGTCGATGTCGACCCAGGGCTCGATGAGGCCCAGGGCGGACTCGGGTTCGCCCCGGATGACGTGCATGTCGGCGAGATGCACCGCGTGGTAGGCGCGCTCGTTCGGTGGCAGGCGGGCTCGCTCGGCCCGCTCCCGGGCTTGGTTCATCCACTCGATCGACGCGTCGAGGTCGCCCTGCTCGAAGGCGACCATGCCCCGGTCGGACAGCGCTCGCGCATGAATGGCTGGGTCGACAGCATGATCGTCGATCAGCGCCAGCGCGCGATCCAGGGTATCGGTCGCGGCCAGAACGAGGCCGCGCTGCAGCTGGATGCCGCCGATGACCTGGAGCATTTCGGCCTGGGTCCCGGGTTGTTCGGCGAGTTCGTCACCGACGCGTTCGGCACCGCGCTGGAGGAGCTCCGAAGCCGGCGGGTCGTCGCCGTCTTCCCGGGCCGGGTCGGCGGCCTCGAACAGGCCTACGGTGAAGTCGCGGACCGCCAGCGCTTGGGCCGCTTCGGCGCGGGCCAACCCTGCCTGGTGCAGCGCGGCGCCGGCGCCCCCGATCAGCGAAAGTCCGGCCAGCAGGCCCAGCGATGCGGCCACTCGATGCCGCCGGAACCACTTGGCGAGCGCATAGCTGCGCCCGCCGCCGAATGCGGCCACCGGTCGATGATCCAGCCACGCCCGGAGATCGGCGGCCAGCGCGCCGACCGAAGGATATCGCGCCTGGGGCTCGCGAGCCCTTGCCCGCTGCAGCACGGCGGCCAGGTCGGACGGGAGGCGGCCGGAGCCGTCATGGGCCGGCATCGCACGGGGTGCGAGTTCCTCGGTCGGCGTGCGCCGGCCGGTCAGCGTGTCGGCCAGCGCACGGACGCCGCCGTCGACCAGCAGCTCCGACAGCACCGCGCCGAGCGAGTAGACGTCCTGCGCCGTGTCCGGTCGGGCGCGGTCGTAGCATTCCGGCGCGGAGAACCCGGGCGAACAGAAGCGGTGCGCCTCTTCGGTGTCGGGGTCGCCGCGCTGGGCCAGCGCGGCGATACCGAAATCGACGATGCACGGCCGGCCGTCGGCGCGAACCAGGACATTGGCCGGCTTGATGTCGCAATGCACCACCTGGCGCTGGTGGGCGTACTCCAGCGCATCGGCCATGGCCAGCGCCAGGCGGACCCGGTCGCGGGTGTCCAGATCCTGCGCGGTACAGTGCCGGTCGATCGGCGTGCCGTCGATGAACTCCATGACGAGGTACGGCTCACCGTCATCGCCGGCGCCGCTGTCGATCAGTCGGGCGATGCCCGGGTGCTGCAACCGGGCCAGGATGCGGGTTTCGGCCTCCAGCCGCTCCGGAGCGATGTTGAGGCGCCCGGACTTGAGGACCTTGATCGCAACCTGCATCTCGAACCGCCCATCGGCCCGCTCGCCGATGTAGACCACGCTCATCCCGCCTTCGGCCAGCCGACGCCGGACCCGCCACGGCCCGAGCGCGCGGCCGGTCCAGTCGGGCAGCGATCGATCCGCCTCGGGCAGGCCCAGCAGGTCGGCCGCCGAGCCGGTCAGCAGGGCGTCGTCGGCATCGTTGGTGTCATGGGCGGCGAGCAGCTTCTCGAGTGCGGCGCGGTGCTCCGGCGGCAGGTCGGCGGCTTCGATCTCGGCGGCGCGCTCCGACGTCGGACGATCCAGCAGCCGGTCGAACAGCGGGCCGATCCGCGTCCAGGTCTCCCGATCGATGCTCATCGCCTCAGCCTCCGGCCAGCGTCACCTTCAGCAGCGCCCGGGCCTTGGCCCATTCGCGCGCCACGGTCCGCGGCGAGACCTCGAGCACGTCGGCGGCCTCGTCGCAGCTCAGGCCGCCGAAGAAGCGCAGCTCGACCAACTGCAGCAGGTCGGGATCGACCGTTTCGAGTTCGCCGAGCGCACGGTCGATGTCGAGAATTCGCTCCAGCGAGACGCTCTCCGGTTCGGCCGGGTCGCCGAGCTCGACGTGCGTCACGTCGCCACCGCGCTTCAGCGCCGAGCGCTCGCGCGCGTAATCGACGACCAGTCGTCGCATCGCCACCGCGGCCGTGCCGAGGAAATGCCGCCGGCTCTCGTAGTTCGACGACTCGGGCGAAAGCCGCAGCCAGACTTCGTGGACCAGGGCCGTGGTGTTCAGGGTGGCCGACGGCATGCGTCGGCGTTCGCGCCGGGCAATGGTCCGCAGCTCGTCGTACATCTGGCGGACCTGCTCGGCACTGATGCCGCCGCGTTCCGGTCGCTCGCTCATGGCCTGCTCTTCCACTGCCGATCGGCAGCGCTCGTGGGGTTCATCGCGAAATGCCGTTCCCCGGCCCGTCACCGGGCCTTCTTCATGGTACGGCAGACGGTGATCCACGAAAAGCCTGCGCCGGTCCGTCGTCGAGCCGGATCACGCAGGGGTCGCCGAAGCCGATCATGGCCGCAACCGGTCCGCCGGCAACCTCGATCCCGGTGAACAGCAGGCCGTACGGCGATCTGACGAAGCTCAGTCCGCGGCCGAGGCCGGCGGCCTGCAGCGCGGTGATCAAGAGGGTCCGGGACTCGAGGATCCAGTGGGTGCGTCGGAGCGCCATCGTTCGTGTTCTCGGCAGGATGGGCCCGCCGATCCGGACGCCCGAGCCGGGCAAAGAGTCGAAGTTACCCGCAGGTCGCCGGTCGCGCCAGCCGGTGCAGCGTTTCGGCCATGCCCCGGCCGAACGGGACGTAGCTGGTTTCCGAGGGGTGAAAACCGTCGGCAGAGAACGAGGCGCGGTCGGCGGCGGCTGCGGCGTCGATCTCGACCGCTGCGTGGGCTACCCGTGACCGTTTTGCGGCGACCTGCTGCATGACCCCGTCCAGTTGCCGGCCGCGCAGGCCGAACGCGCGCTTCAGCGCCGGCGGCAATGCGGGGAAGGTCTCCAGGGGCGGCAGGCCCGCCAGCGCGATCCGGGCGCGCGGCGCGGCCCGTTCGATGGCGTCGAGCAACGCTTCGAGATCGCGTTGGAACCGGGTCGGCCCGTGCAGTCGGGTCAGGTCGTTGACGCCGGCCGAGACGATCACGGCGTCGGCGGCCGCCAACGGCGCGGTCGGCAGCAACCGTTCGCGGATCGCCGCCGAGGTCGCGCCGCTGCGGCCGATCGCGGTCCACTCGACCTGGACGTCTTCGAGTCCGGCCAGGGATTCGGCCGTGCGGCCGACCAGGCCGACCGCATGGGTCGATGCGCCGACCCCGGCGATGATCGAGTCGCCGAGCCCGACCAGCTTCAGCGAGGGGCCGTCGCCGACCGTGCCGGTATCCGACCCGGCCGCGCCCTCGGCGCGCACCGCCGTGCGGCGCGTTCGCACCGCGGCCGGCAGGGCCAGCGCGAACAGGCTCCAGAACTTCAGCGATTGCATTCGCGTACGGGGTTCAGCCGGTTGCCGGGCCGGTGTAGATGCAGCCGGCGGTGCAGGTCTCGCGCACGACCACCTTCGACAGGCCGGGCAGGGTCGGGGCCAGCCGGTCCCAGACCCACTTGGCCAGCACTTCGCTGGTCGGGTTCTCCAGCCCCTCGATCTCGTTGAGGTAGTGGTGATCGAGCCGGTCGTAGAGCGGCTGGAACGCGCGCTTGACCTCGGCGAAGTCCATCACCCAGCCGGTATCCGGGCCGGGTTCTCCGGAGACGTGCACGGCGATCCGGAACGAATGGCCGTGCAGGCGCGAGCACTTGTGGGTGGCGGGCAGGTTCGGCAGCCGGTGCGCGGCCTCGACCTGGAATTCCTTGAAGATTTCCATGCGGCCCATTCTACGCGGGCCAGCGAGCGGGCCGCGTCCGGCGCGCCGGATCACGACCGGGTGATCAATCGATCAGGAAATGCAGAACCCAGCCGCCGAGCAGCGCGGCGATGGCGAGTCCAACCACGGCGTCCTGGATGCCGAATCCGCCATCGTCGTCTTCATGACCGCCGTCGCCGGACGGGGCCGCCCGGTGCCGGCGGTGCAGGGCGATCAGGACAGCGGCGACCAGCACGAAGCCGACGTTGAGGAAGAAGGTGTAGTCGATCGCGAACGCATCGCCGGCGGCCTGGTCGGCCGCACCCTCGGGCCGCAGGCCGAAGGCGCCGAAGCCGAAGTCCAGCAGCAGGGCCGTGCAGACGATGCTGACGAACATGATGCCGGCGATGTACAGCGCAACCTTCCAGCCGTAGTACTGCGCATTGACGCGGACCAGCGGCGGCACCATCAGGTCGGAATAGATGAACGCCATCAGTCCGGCGAAGCCCACCCCGCTGCTGGCCAGCACCGTGGCCAGCGGGATGTTGCCCATCGAACCGATGAACGTCGCCGCGGCGACGAACGGGGCGACGATCACGTTCTGTAGCGTGACGACCCAGGCCGCGAGGTCCAGGTCGAGGCCCTGCAGGAACAGCGCCTCCCAGAAGGCGGCAGGAACGAAGGCCTTCATGAAGCCGGCGATGGTGAAGCCGATCAGGATTTCCTTCCAGACCATCTGCCATTCCATGACGAACTGGTGACCGACCCGCCGCCAGCCGTCCCACGAGGTCATGCGCTGCCAGGGGTCGAACTCCTCGTCTTCGCTCGGCGCCTCGTCGCGCACCTTCTCCCGCGCCTGGTCCAGCCAGCGCTCCGGCCAGGTCCAGCGGATCAGCAGCGAGCTGATTGCGATCAGCACCAGGCCGCCGATGATCTCGGCGACCACGTACTGCCAGCCGAGGAACAGGTAGATCAGGATGCCGAGCTCGATGACCAGGTTGGTCGAGGCGAACATGAAGGCCACCGCGGCCACCCAGTGCGCGCCCTTCATCACCAGCGAGCGCGCCGCGGCGAGTGCGGCGAACGAGCACGACGAGGAAATCGCACCGAACGCGGTCGCGATCCCGGTGCTCTTGAAACCCGCCTCGCCCATGTGGCGGGTCAGGCGGTGCTTGGGCACGAAGGTCTGGATCATCGCGCTGATCGAATAGCCCAGCACGAAGGCCCAGCCGGCTTTCCAGAAGAAGCCCAGCGAGGTCCAGGCGGCTTCGCCCCAGGTGGAGAGAGCGCCCTGCATGTCGATTACCCTAACGCATCGGCGCGCCGCTTGCCGTCGGGCGCGGTTCAGTCGATCGCGGCGCGGCGCAGCCGCAGTGCGTTGCCGATGACCGACACCGAGCTGAACGACATCGCCGCCGCGGCGATCATCGGCGACAGCAGCAGGCCGAAGAACGGATACAGCACGCCGGCGGCGATCGGCACGCCGAGGCTGTTGTAGCCGAACGCGAACAGCAGGTTCTGCTTGATGTTTCTCATCGTCGCCCGGCTCAGCCGGATCGCGCGGACGATGCCGACCAGGTCGCCCTTGACCAGGGTGACGCCGGCCGATTCCATCGCCACGTCGGTGCCGGTACCCATCGCGATGCCGACCCGGGCAGTGGCCAGCGCCGGGGCGTCGTTGATGCCGTCGCCGGCCATCGCGACGACGCGGCCTTCCTCCTGCAGCTCGCGGACGTGGTCGGCCTTCTGCTCGGGCCGGACGTCGGCGAAGACCTCGTCGATGCCGAGTTCCCGGGCCACGGCGCGGGCGGTGGTCTCGCTGTCGCCGGTCAGCATGACGATCTCCAGGCCCTCGTCATGCAGTGCCCGGATCGCTTCGGCGGTGGTGTCCTTGATCGGGTCGGCGACCGCGACCAGGCCGGCGGCCTGGCCGTCGATCGCAAGGAACATCGCGGTCCGACCCCGTTCGCGC
>Ga0102938_10002328_pt1 | contig 14403 bp, 13 predicted proteins | sample SalPonR2_B_D2_MG_FD_84516 | JGI IMG/M metagenome (GOLD analysis project Ga0102938, IMG submission 84516) | Salt pond soil microbial communities from South San Francisco under conditions of wetland restoration - Salt Pond MetaG R2_B_D2_MG | ecosystem: Environmental > Aquatic > Marine >...
ACTCGTTTGCAAGGACCTTGAATGATGCAATGTGTGAGGCGAAAAAACGGCAGGATTGGTGATGATGAACCATGGTTTGACAAATTACCTCGCGGGGGTATATATTGTTGAGTGGAGACGAATTCGGAACAGGATCCCGGAATCAAAGAACAATAAATATCGAGAGGTGAGTGGATAGGATGATAATAGCCTGCGCTACAAACGACGGGGAAAAATTTGCTTTATGCCATTTTGGAGATGCAAATCAATACGATATATATGAAATGGACGGAAGCACCTGCCGGTTTGTCGAAACGGTTAGAAACACTACAGGGGAAGAGGAAGAGGAAATCCACGCCGACCCCAGGAAGGCCAAGGGGATTGTTGATCTCTTGAGCAAGGACAATGTGCAGGTGGGAATGACAAAGGTTTTCGGACCAAATATAAAAAGGGTTGTTAAGCATTTCGTTCCTGTCATTGCAAACGAAGACAAAATAAGTCAAGGCCTAAAGGCCTTGCTTGAAGACTATGAAAGAATAGATAGAATAATTGCAGATAACAGGAAGGATACATATTTTGACCTAAAAAGCGGAAGGCAAGTAAAGATAAAGGCCCAAAAATAAAATTAACCGCCCCAATTTCCATTTTGATTGACAGGAAACGGGGGCGGACGTCTTTATTACATGAATTCTTCAATCAACCCGTCCAAAAGGCGGGTGTTTTTTATGTCCAGGTTTATCAAAGCGGTTTTGTTTTCACCGGATATTCGTGATTGGTAGTCGGGAGCGTTGTTTTCATAAAGAAGTCCCGTAAATAGTCCGTCCGTCTCCAGGCAAGCCTTGAAGGCGTCCCCTCGGTCGGAAGTGTTTCGAGACTCGTCCAGCGAAACGAGGTTTTCCCTTAGCCAGGCGTAGCTTTTGCCTGGGTTGAAGGTTACGCATGGGCTGAATATGTTTATCAGGGAGAATCCCTTGTGGAGGATTCCCTTCATTATCAGCTCTATCAGTTTCTCCTGCTCGCCCGAAAAACCCTGGGCTATGAAGCTTCCTCCTGCCGAGAGAGCCAGTAGGGAAGGCTTTAGGGGATCCTCCACCTGCCCCAGAGGGGTGCTTTTGGTTACAAAGTTCAATTCGCTAAGAGGCGAGGTATGGCCTTTCGTCAGCCCGTACACCTGATTGTTCATCAAAAGATAGGTAATGTCTATGTTGCGCTTTATAGCGTGCATTGCGTGTCCCGTGCCTATTGCGAAACCGTCCCCGTCGCCTCCTGCGGCGATTACCGTGAGCTTGCGGTTGGCTAGTTTTATACCCTGTGCTATGGGAAGGCTCCTCCCGTGTATTCCGTGGAATCCGTAGGCTTTGGTGTATCCTCCTATGCGTCCCGAACAGCCTATGCCTGATACTATTGCGCTGTCGTGGTTTTGTATTTCAAGCCGCGCCAAAGCTATCTTGAGGGCCCTCAGCACGGAATAGTGTCCGCATCCCGGGCACCATGTTTGTTCCACTTGGTTTGTGTATACGTCTATAAGGGCCAATTAAATCAACTCCTTTGCTTTATTCTCTATTTCAAGCAGAGTGAAGGGTTCACCGCTGAATTTTGTCAGGCTGTGCAGCTTGTGAATGTCGTCAAGCCTGATATTTTTTTTCAAAAGCTCAAAAATCTGTCCTCCGTAATTGTATTCGACGACAAGTATGGAATCGAAACTTTCAGCCAAAGCCGAGAATTGCTTTTCGGGAAAGGGCTTAAGCCTGTGAAGCGCACCGATAACCGCTTCTCCTTCAAAACTTTTCAATGCTTTTTGGCAGATGCCATAAGCTGATCCTGTGGCAATGACCAAAAGGGGTCCGGATGTTTTTTCGACGGTTATGCCTGGAAGCTTTGAAAGCGAATCGAATTTTTCCATCCTCCGACGCATCATGCGAATCCTGTTCTCCGGGCTGTTGTCGGGTGCGCCGAGAGGTCCGTGCTCCAGGCCTGTAGTGTAATGAATGCCGCCAGGGGTTCCCGGGGCAGGGCGGATTTCGTTGTTTCCACTATAGCGCTTGAAATAGGTGTCTTCGCCGAGGTCTTCGGATGAGGTGGCTTCCCCGGAATGGTCTTTTGTGACGATTTCAAAAGGATCGACGGTTTGAGGAAAAAGACCAAGTGCAAGGTCGCTCATTACAAATACAGGGCACGAAAATTCGTCGGCCAATCCGAAGGCGTCCCGCGAAAGCGAGAAGCATGTTTCGACGCTGTAGGGGGCGAGGCTTATGGAAGGGTACTCTCCGTGACCACCGTAAAGAGCCGTGTCAAAATCGCTTTGTTCAACCCTGGTCGGCAGACCTGTGCTCGGACCGACCCTTTGGGAGTCTATTACCACCAGCGGAATTTCCGCCATTGCCGACAATCCTATGCCTTCCATCATGAGGGAAAGGCCTGGTCCCGAGGTGCTCGTCATGCTTCGAACTCCTCCATAGGAGGCTCCTATTGCCATTGTGACTGCGGCTATTTCATCTTCAGTCTGCAACATCAGTCCTCCCATTGCGGGAAGTTTTGCCGACATGTATTCCATTATCTCTGAAGCGGGCGTTATGGGGTAGGCGGAAATGAATCTGCATCCTCCGGCCAAGGCTCCGAGCGCAAGTGCGTAGTTGCCTGTCATTACAGGCCTTTTGACGGAAGGGACATCATCGAGCTTGAAGTTTTTATATTTTTTGAAGCAAGGCATTTCTGCCATTTCAAGTCCTGACTCGAAGGCATCGAGGTTGGCCTGCAGCACTGAAACACCTTTCTTTTTGTATTTTTCTGCCAACAGCTCCGCGAAAAGGTCTTCGTTTAGCTTTAACAAACGGCATAAAAAACCCAAGGCAACCGTTGTCTTGGCCAGTTTGTTTCCGGCTTTTGCCGATGCCTCGGAAAACGGCAGGGAGATATTTTCGGGGTTCCCGCCAGGCCGCTTGGACACTGAGCCGAGTCTTTCGTCGGAGACCATGAGGCAGCTTTGTGGAGAAAAATCAAAAGTCGTTTCTCTTGTCTCTTTGTCAAATGCCACAATCAAATTTGCGGAGGTCCCCGCCGCGGCGTTTCTGAATGGTGTTATCTCGATTCTCGACCGGGTGTGGCCGCCCTTTATGCGGGAAGCGAAAGTGCGGTGAGTGTAGGTGTAGTATCCGCTTCGGGAAAAAGCCTTTGAAAGTATAGATCCGGCGCTGACTATTCCCTCTCCCTGGATTCCTCCTATTATCATAGTGAATGTTTTCATTGAAGCCTCCTTTTCTTTTGACGATTCTTTATTCATATACCCATCTCTACGCTTCACATGACAGTTTTGGGAATCATTTGGTGCTTAATAGTGTATAATATAAGCAAAGAGTTTGGGTACGGGAGGAGATATAATGAATAAAAAACAGAAACAGAACATAATCGGGCTGATTGTGCTTGCGGTGGCGTCCAGCATTTTGGGTCGTTTCGGAAGCGCCATACACCCATATGTCGGATACCTGGGGTCCGGGTTCGCATTGGCATTTGCACTTCTGGCCTTCATAAATGTAAGCAGGTCGGGTAGAGGGTAGATTGAAATGCTGCCTAAAAGGGACACGAGAGTTCAATTGTTCATAATGGAAAATGGACGCTATGTCATGCTTGAGCACCATATAAAACAAAAGGGCCTGTTTGTATGGGGCCTTCCCGGAGGCGGAATCGAGAATGGCGAAACTCCCGAGGAAACAGCTCTCAGGGAGGCTTTCGAGGAAACAGGGCTCAGGATAAGGCTCATGCCCAAGCAATTCGAAAGAGATTTTGTGGACAGCCCGGTATACAGGAGGGCCGTCACATTCGTTGCCGTTCCGGAGGAAGGAACGGCAGTTTTGGGAGAGGAACCCGAAGAGGAGATGAAGCAGCACTATGCGCTTACCGGGATAAGATGGCAGGACCTCTGCGACCGGGACCTTGCTCCTCTTGCAATAGAGAACACGGATCCCGTATTGAATTGGATACTTTCGGATTCTGTGCCCAAAAAACATAACCGTATTTTTGCCAACTACGGAGAGGGAACAGTTCTTGCGGATCAATCGGGCCAAATACTGCACGAAGCAAGTCGGGACGGGTTTGATGAAATGATTGCAGCTTCTGAGATTGAAGCCATGCTGGGCGGAAACCTTGTAGCCGAAAAGGGGGCATGCCGGTTGGAGACTACCCTTGTGCACCGGGTAGAAGGTCGCGAAACAGGAAATATTGAAACAGGAAACTGGATCAAGATGACAGAGGCAATAGCGCGAACGGCAAATCTCGGAGTGGCAAGGCACTTGAAGAAAAGAATGGAAGAATGACCGGCGCCCTGCGGCGTCTAAGGGAAAGGGAAGGATTCAAATGACGGATTTATATCTTATAAGGCACGGACAAACAAAATGGAATCTTGAGAAGAGGATCCAGGGCAACATGGATTCGCCTTTGACCGAGTTGGGACAAAAGCAGGCCAGATGGCTTTCAGAGGCATACAGGGACCGACAAATCGATGTCATTTACACGAGCACACTGGACAGGGCCTTTGAGACAGCCAAGATACTCAGGGGGGACAGAGACATAGAAATAATAAGGCTCGACGAACTCAAGGAGATCCATTTCGGAGAGTGGGAGGGCCTTGAGTTCATGCAGCTTAAGGAAAAGAATCCCGAGGCCTTCGACGCTTTCAGGTTCACACCGGAGACATTCCGGGCCGAAGGAGGCGAAACATTCACCGAGGCCAAGGCGCGCGTTGTCGGCGCGGCCGAAAAAATACTCGAGAAGAACAGGGGCAGGAAGGTCGCATTGGTTATACACGGCGCCATTCTGAAGCTGCTCATGGGATATTACATGGACCTTGGAATCAATCAGGTATGGGAGGAGCCGGTAATACGGCCGACCAGCGTCAGCCACATAAGGTTCAACGATTTTGGACATGAGATACTCAAGTTCGGGGACGTTTCGCACTACAGGGAAAGCGATGAAAATTCATTTGGAATATAGACTCGACAGGCGGGGGTGAGCAAAATGTTGGTTTCGTGGAACAGCAAAATGGAAACGGGTATAGATGAAATAGACAGACAGCACAAAAGACTTTTTGAAATAGCCGAAAAACTCTATGAAGCTAAAAACGGCGATCCCGAAAGGCTCAATATAGGCATAGCGGCAACGACTGAGGAGCTTCTGGATTATGCTGAAATCCATTTCGATACGGAAGAGCGCATGATGGACAAGGCTGGCTTCGAGGGATATGCTGACCATAAAATAGTCCACCGCGCGTTTCAGAAAAAGGCTCGGGCCTACCAAGCCCGAATAAACGAGCGGACCGACGACATATTTCTGGCCATGGAGATAATGAATTTTCTGATTGACTGGATAATAGACCATATCTCAGTAAAGGACCAGGAGTATGTGCCCTTCATAGGCAATTAGGCTTAATTGCGAGTATAACGAGCCGAAAGATAAAAAAACAGAATCGGAATTCCGATTCTGTTTTACTATTTTTTGATAAGTGAATTTCCGCCCATTTCCACCGGCTTTTCAAGACCCATCAGCTCAAGCAGAGTCGGGGCTATGTCGGCCAGCTTTCCTTCGCGAAGTTTAAGGCCTTCTACTGCCCCTGCCAAAACTACGGGAACGGGATTTAGAGAGTGCGCTGTCATTACATTTCCATTGCCGTCGAGCATCTCGTCCGCATTTCCGTGATCCGCCGTTATAAACAGTATTCCGCCCTCTCCGAGAACAGCGTCCGAAACCTTTCCGACGCATTCGTCAACCGTTTCCACGGCCTTGACCGCCGCATCGAAAACTCCGGTATGGCCGACCATGTCGGGATTTGCGAAATTGACAAGTATGAAATCGTGCGTCCCGGATTTTATTTCACGCACAAGGTTCTTGCATACATCCCTTGCGCTCATTTCGGGCTTGAGATCGTAAGTGGCAACCTTTGGCGAAGGCACAAGAATCCTCCTTTCGCCCGGGAAAGGCTCTTCTCTCCCTCCATTGAAGAAAAAAGTTACGTGTGCGTATTTTTCGGTCTCCGCTATGCGGAGCTGCTTTAGTTCGTTTGCAGAAATATATTCCCCAAGGGTGTTCTTCAGGGACTGTGGCTCGTATGCCACTCGAACGCCTGGAATTGTCTTGTCGTACTGGGTCAGGCACACATAATTCAGCGGGAAAACTCCCTTCTTGCGTACGAATCCGTTTAAATTTTCGTCTGTGAACGCCCGTGTTATCTGTCTCGCTCTGTCGGGCCTGAAATTGAACATGATGACAGAGTCATTTTCTTTAACTGTCGCTACGGGTTCGCCGCCTTCGAGAATCACAGAGGGCTTTACGAATTCGTCTGTTTCGCCTCTCCTGTATGCCTCTTCGAGAGCCTTTGAGGCGCTTTCATACTGACCGCCCTTTCCGTATGCCATTGCTTCATATGCCAATTGTATCCTTTCCCACCTGTTGTCCCGGTCCATGGCATAGTAGCGACCCGAAACGCTTGCTATTTTTCCTGTTCCGAGGCGGTCCATACGGTCCTCGAGCGATTTTATGAAGCCCTTTGCCGCCTTAGGCGCAGTGTCGCGCCCGTCCAAAAATGCGTGGACATAGACTTTTTTAAGGCCAGCGTTGCGCGCAAGTTTGAGTAGCGCAAAAAGGTGATTTATGTGGCTGTGTACTCCGCCGTCTGAAAGCAGTCCCCATAAATGAAGGGAGCTGTCGTTTTTCATTGCATTTGAAACGGACTGCATGAATGCGAAATTGCTGTAGAATTTTCCGTTTTCAATTTCGTTTGTTATGCGCGTTAGTTCCTGGTAAACAATTCTTCCGGCTCCTATGTTAAGATGCCCAACTTCGGAATTGCCCATCTGCCCTTCCGGAAGTCCCACGTAGGATCCGCTGGCGTGAAGGCTGGACGTGGGCCAGACGCTTGAAAGCTTGTCCATGTTTGGCGTTTTGGCCGCGAGGACAGCATTTCCGTTTGGTTTGCTGCTTGATCCGTAACCGTCAAGTATCATTAAAACGACGGGGCTTTTCATGACATGTTTCCTCCCTGGTTTTTGATGAATTTCTATTAAAGCTATCCAATATGAGTTTACCACAAATATGCGCCGGGTGTTTAAATTAAACATAATTGTAATTATTCCATTATATTGCATTTGGGGCGGCAAAAAAATTGATGAAATGCATAAAGGCCTTGAAATCAACTTATCATGCAAATTTTTTCTGTTATAATGTAGTAAGACAAAATTGAAAACTGCAATAGATTCGGAGGGAGTAAATGAATAATTTGGAAGAGAGAACGATTAAAACAATCAGATTCATATCGGCTGAAGGAGTACAGAAGGCCAACTCGGGACATCCCGGTCTGCCAATGGGGGCTGCTGCTGCTGCTTATACATTGTGGGGACGTTTCCTTAAGGGATGCGGTAAAGACCCGGCATGGCCGGACAGGGACCGATTCGTATTGTCGGCGGGGCACGGCTCCATGCTTCTTTACACGCTTTTGCACCTGTTCGGGTACGACCTGTCAATGGACGACCTGAAAAATTTCAGGCAATGGGGCAGCAAGACTCCGGGGCATCCCGAATACGGACACACTCCGGGAGTCGAAACCACCACGGGTCCTTTGGGGCAAGGCTTTACAAACGCCGTTGGAATGGCCGCAGCCGAGAAAAGGCTTGCCGCTGAATTCAACACGGACGACATCAAGCCTGTCGACCACTTCACCTACGTGCTGGCGGGAGACGGAGACATGATGGAAGGCATTTCGGCAGAAGCGGCATCTCTTGCCGGCCATCTGGGACTTGGCAAGCTCATAGCAATCTACGACGACAACGGAATCACAATCGACGGAAAGACCGACATCGCATTCACCGAAGACACAGGCAAGCGGTTTGAAGCCTACGGATGGCAGGTGATAAGGGTTGAAGGCGGAAACGATCCCGATGCCATAGCCGGTGCAATAGAGTCTGCCAGAAAAGAGACGGACAAGCCTTCAATGTTAATGGTGAAAACTGTTATAGGATACGGAAGCCCGGGCAAGGCGGGGACCTCCGGGGTCCACGGTTCTCCGCTTGGAGAAGACGAAATATCGGCAATGAGGAAGTCGGAAGGATGGGACTATCCCGCGTTCACGGTTCCAAAAGACGTTGAAGAGAACATGCGAAGAATAAGGGACGAAAAGGAAAAGGAAAGAGACCAGTGGTACGCCCTGTTTGAAAAATATGCAGAAAAGTATCCCGAAAAGGCTAAGAAATGGAAGGCATGGCACGAAAAAAGCCTTCCCGAAGGTGCAGCGTCGGACAAGAGGCTCTGGACATTTGAAAAAAAATCCGAAGCGACACGCGCAAGCGGCGGCAGGGTCCTCAACCTTCTATCCGAGCATATAGAAAACTTCATGGGAGGCTCGGCAGACCTAAACGCGTCTACAAAAACGCGCCTTGCAGGAAAAGGGGACTTCCAAAAGGATTCTCCGGAAGGCGCAAATATCAATTTCGGAATAAGAGAACACGCAATGGGAGGAATCTTAAACGGCATTTCCCTTCACGGGGGATGCAGGGTCTTCGGGTCCACATTCCTTGTTTTCTTCGACTACATGAAGCCGGCAGTAAGGCTTTCGGCGCTCATGAAGCAGCAAGTGATTTATGTCTATACGCATGACAGCATAGGAGTCGGCGAAGACGGGCCGACCCATCAGCCAATAGAGCACCTCGTTTCGATGAGGTCGATTCCAGGCCTCAAGGTATTCAGGCCTGCCGATGCCAAGGAAACCGTGATATCCTGGCTGCAGGCGATGGAATACACAGAAGGACCTTCTGCAATAGTCCTTTCGAGGCAGAATCTTCCGCTTCTCGAGGGAGTGTCGAAAGCAGCCTACATGGGAGCACATGTGCTTAGGAAGGAATCGAAAGAGACACCCGACGCCGTATTGGCCGCCAGCGGTTCTGAAGTTTCATTGATTCTCGAAGCCGCCAAACTTTTGGAGAAGGATGGAATAGACGTACGGGTGGTAAGCTTTATTTCCTGGGAAATATTTGATGAACAGACAAAGGCCTACAGGGAAAGCGTTTTGCCCGAAGGTGTTCCCGTAGTGGCTGTAGAGGCAGGAAGTCCGATAGGATGGCACAAGTATACAGGCAAGAGCGGAAAGGTGGTGGCCATGGAAGGTTTCGGGGCGTCCGCTCCGGCACCGGTACTCATGGAAAAATTCGGATTCACTCCTGAAAACATAGCCTCTAAAGTAAAGGAAGCAATCAAATAGAAACAGATGAAAAACAATTAATAAAAAAAAGAGCCGACCCTTGTCAAAAAGGGCCGGCTCTTTTTTTTGTCTCCGAAAAGACAATGCGACAAAAAATACAATAAAGTCGGGAATTAAAGGCCAAAACCAGGGAGTAAAGGCCTGATATTCCTTGGACACCTCAATATTACACGATTGATAAAATAATGTCAATAATTATTGTAAACATTTGGCAACAAAATTTGTAGGCATTCGAATAGAGCAATGATTTTTTTAAATTTGAAGGTTGCCGTATTTTGATTATGAAGTCTTCCGGACGGGAATAAATAAAGCGAACACAAAAATCCGGCGATTTTTTGTGGATGCTTTATTTCAACAACATAGACTGGAGCCGAAAATTTGAAAAGAGGGTGAGAATGAATGAAAAAGAAGGAAGCGCAGGCATTGACCTATAGTGCAAAAAATCTTCCAAAAGAGAAATATGCTCAATTGGGAAACTACATCGAAGGCATAGAGGAGAAAAAGGGATCTTTGATTTCAGTTCTTCACAAAGCACAGGGTATTTTCGGATACCTTCCAATGGAGGTCCAGACCTTTGTGGCGCGAAAGCTCGACATGCCTGCTGCGGAGGTTTTCGGAGTTGCGAGTTTTTATTCCTATTTCAGCATGGTTCCGCAGGGCGAGCATGTTGTCAGCGTCTGCATGGGGACAGCCTGTTTTGTAAAAGGGGCTGAGGAAATACTCCGCGACATTGAGGATGAACTGGGCATAAAGACCGGCGAGACTACAGAGGACGGAATGTTCACGCTCAAGGATATACGTTGCGTTGGAGCATGCGGTCTTGCCCCGATTGTGATTGTCGACGGGAAGGTTTACGGAAGGATAACTCGGGAAGATGTCAAGGGAATTTTGGACAATTACCGTTAAGGAGGAGTTCATATGAAAGTGAAATCGATGGAGGAGCTGAAGCGAATCCGTGAAACGCATGGAAAGAGTCTTGGAATAAGGAAAGGCGAAGGAGAGAACAGGATAATTGTCAAGGTCGGTATGGGAACATGCGGCATAGCTGCGGGCGCAAGGGAAACGCTCCATGCAATCATTGACGAGATAGACGCCCAGGTAATGAAAAATGTGGATGTGATACAGGTTGGATGCAACGGTTACTGCCATTCCGAACCGATTGTCGAAGTGGTCATGCCCGATGAGGAATCAATACTCTACGGCCATGTTGACGAGAAAAAGGGACGAATGATTGTTAAGAAGCATTTGAAGGAAAACCAGCTGCTGCAGGACTCGATAGTCAATGAAACTTTTGAGCGCGCGTAAGGAGGGAAAAAATGACAAAGTACAGAATGCACATCCTTGTATGCGGAGGGACTGGCTGCAGAGCTTCTGAAAGCGATGTGATAATTGAGAGATTCAAAGAGGTTATAGCCGAGTACGACTACGACCAAGAGGTTCAGGTGGTTCAAACTGGATGCTTCGGCTTCTGCGAGCAGGGACCCATTGTAAAGATTCATCCCGACAATGTCTTTTATGTGCGGGTAACTCCGGGCGACGTCCGAGAGATAGTTGAGGAGCATATAATAAAAGGCCGCAGGGTTAAGAGGCTTCTGTTCATAGACCCAATGGACAAGACGCAGATAGAAGAAAGCAGAAAGATGGGTTTCTACAAGAAACAACTTCGAATAGCCTTGAGGAACTGCGGGCTTATCGACCCCGAGCAAATAGAGGAGTACATTGCAAACGACGGGTACATGGCGCTGGGCAGGGTTTTGACCGAAATGACCCGGGACGAATTGATATCCGCCATAAAGATGTCAGGTCTGAGGGGCCGCGGAGGAGGCGGTTTTCCGACAGGCTTGAAATGGGAACTCACAAGGGCTGTGAAGGGCGACGAGAAATATATATTGTGCAACGCCGACGAGGGGGATCCTGGAGCATTCATGGACAGGAGCATACTCGAGGGCGACCCGCACAGCGTGCTTGAGGCGATGGCGATAGGAGGATACGCCATAGGAGCAGGAAAGGGGATAATATACATCAGGGCCGAATATCCGCTGGCCATTGAAAGACTTAACATAGCAATAGGGCAGGCCCGTGAATTCGGGTTCCTGGGAGACAACATATTCGGAAGCGATTTCAGCTTTGACATTGAAATAAAGTATGGAGCTGGAGCTTTCGTATGCGGCGAGGAGACCGCTCTCATCCATTCGGTCGAGGGAGGAAGGGGAGAACCCAGAAACAAGCCTCCCTTCCCGTCCCAAAAGGGATACTGGGGCAAGCCCTCGTGCGTAAACAATGTCGAGACTTTCGCCAACATTCCCCCAATCATACTTAAGGGGCCGGAATGGTTCGCATCCATAGGAACCGAGAAGTCCAAGGGAACCAAGGTTTTTGCATTGGCCGGAAAGGTCAACAACGTAGGCTTGGTGGAAGTTCCCATGGGGACCACATTCCGTGAGATAATATTCGACATAGGCGGAGGAATAAAGGACGGCAAAGCCTTCAAGGCGGTACAGACGGGAGGTCCATCGGGCGGAGTCATAACGGCCGAAAACCTCGATACGCCGATAGACTACGACAGCCTCCAGGAGATAGGGTCGATGATGGGTTCCGGTGGGATGATTGTAATGGACGAGGACAATTGCATGGTCAATATCGCCAAATTCTATCTTGATTTCACTCAGGACGAGTCATGCGGCAGATGCACACCCTGCAGAGTCGGAACTAAGAGAATACATGAAATACTGGAGCGAATAACAGAAGGAAAGGGCGAAATGGAGGACTTGACCAACCTCAAAGAGCTTTGCGAAATGGTTAAGGACTGTTCGCTTTGCGGACTCGGTCAAACGGCTCCGAATCCGGTTCTTTCAACAATGAAATACTTTTATGACGAATATGAGGCCCACGTCCGGGACAAGTACTGCAAGACCGGTTCATGCAAGGATCTTGCAAGGTACAGCATAGATCCGGTGAAATGCATCGGTTGCACAGCATGCGCCAGGGCATGCCCGGTGGACTGCATATTGGGAAAAGTGAAGAAAGTGCACGTTATCGACCAGGAAAAATGCATCAAGTGCGGGGCGTGCTACGAAGCCTGCAAATTCGATGCTGTAATCAAACCATAGCGAGGTGATGAAATGAGTGAAAATAGAATGGTAGAACTGACAATAAACGGGCAAAAGATCAAGGTCGAGGCGGGCACTACAATACTCGAAGCGGCAAGAACAATCGGCGTAAACATACCCACCCTTTGCCATTTGGATCTTAGGGATGTCGGGCTGGTCAATCAGGTAGCCTCATGCCGGGTCTGTGTAGTGGAAGTCGAGGGCAGAAGGAGCCTCATGCCTTCATGCGTTACAGAGGCCGTTACAGGAATGGTAGTTCATACCGACTCCAAAAGAGCCATAAGGGGCAGGAGGATGGCCGTAGAGCTGCTGCTTTCAGATCATCCCAACGAGTGCTTCACCTGCCCTAAGAACCTCGAATGCGACCTTCAGAAACTTGCCGCCGACATGGGAATCCGTGAAATCAAATGGGAGGGAGAGAAGAGGGGCTATGCCAAGGACGTTTCTTCAAATGCCATAATAAAGGACCCGTCCAAGTGCATAATGTGCAGGCGGTGCGAGACAATGTGCAACGAAGTTCAGACGTGCGGAATACTTTCGGCCGTCAACAGGGGATTTTCATCATTCGTGGGACCGGCCTTCAACCTTCCCATGAGCGAGACTTCGTGCACTTTCTGCGGGCAGTGCGTGGCGGTATGCCCCACCGCGGCCCTTACGGAAGTCAACTATACAAACAATGTCTGGGAGGCAATACACAATCCTGAAAAGCATGTTATAGTTCAGACAGCACCTGCCATACGTGTCGCCATAGGCGAGATGTTCGGACAGGAGCCGGGGACAATAGTGACAGGCAAATTGGTCACGGCTCTCAAGAAGATGGGATTCGACAAAGTATTCGACACGGACTTTGCCGCCGACCTCACAATAATGGAGGAGGCCTCGGAGCTCGTTCACAGACTGGAGCACGACGGAACATTGCCGATTCTGACAAGCTGCTGCCCTGCCTGGGTCAATTTCATAGAGCACCAGTTTCCAAAGATGCTCGACATACCTTCAACCTGCAAGTCTCCGCAGATAATGTTCGGGGCGATAGCAAAGACATACTACGCTGAAAAAACAGGCATCCATCCCAAGGACATAGTGGTGGTTTCGGTAATGCCGTGCATAGCCAAGAAGTACGAGGCCGCAAGGGACGAGCTTTCAAACGTGGGCTATCCCAACGTCGACCTGGTTGTAACCACAAGGGAGATAGCGCTCATGATGAAGGAGGCCGGAATCGACTTCGGCAACCTGGAGGACGGAGAGTTCGACCGCATGCTGGGTGAAAGCACCGGTGCCGCAGTGATCTTCGGAACAACAGGCGGGGTCATAGAGGCCGCGACACGAACGGCGTACGAATGGCTGACAGGAGAAACTCTGGAGAATGTTGAATTCACACAGCTCAGGGGCATGAAAGGAATCCGGGAAGCTTCTGTAATGATAGGCGACATGGAGCTCAAGATAGGAATAGCCCATGGACTGGGAAACGCCAGAAGGCTTCTCGAGGACATTCGCGACGGGAAGAGCCATTTCCATGCAATCGAAATAATGGCCTGCCCCGGAGGATGCGTGGGTGGAGGCGGACAGCCCTACCACCATGGGGACTTTGACATAATCAAGAAGAGGCAGGATGCAATTTATGACGAGGACCGCAAGATGACCAGGCGGAAATCGCATGAAAATCCCGAGATAATCGCACTCTACGAGGACTACCTCGGCAAGCCCTATGGGAAGATGGCGCACGACCTTCTGCATACAGGATATACAGAGAAGGAAAGGATATAGAACAGCGGGCAGCTGGCAGTTTGCAGTGGGCAGTAAAGATTGAAAAACAAAAACTAAAAAGGGACAGACATTTTTTACTCCATTTTTGGAACATGTTCAGCAAATTGCTTGTCGATGAAAGACAAAGAGGTATGATACCCACAGGGCACGCGAATTCAGGCGTAGGATACAGCAAACTGGCAGGACAGTTAAGCAAGAACAGTGGAAAGTAGTAAGTAGAAAGTGGAAAGTGGAAAGAAAAAGATTAAATACAAAAGCAAAAGATAAAAGACATAAAAGCAAAACAAGAACAGCGGGCAGTTTGCAGTAAAG